>Ga0209486_10001418_pt1 | contig 10404 bp, 8 predicted proteins | sample NCCompost_FD_187518 | JGI IMG/M metagenome (GOLD analysis project Ga0209486, IMG submission 187518) | Agricultural soil microbial communities from Utah to study Nitrogen management - NC Compost (SPAdes) (version 2) | ecosystem: Environmental > Terrestrial > Soil > Agricultural land | place: USA... | reverse complement strand
CAAGCTTCACCAGCAGGTTCGGTATGTCTTGCTTGTATGCCTCTGCTGTTGGATATTTCTTTGCAACTATCTCGTCGAGCTGCGCTTCCGTATAAGCCCCCCGCGGCCGAAAACCGTTGTACCAGATATCAAAGGGTTCGAGCTGGCGGCCTAAGCGTGCTTCAATCAACCTGGCGACTTTTGGGACAAGCGGCGACGCCAGAACTTGCTCGAGCATGGCTTTGATGCGCGCTTCCGGAATCTCACGGCCTTCATTAAAACTACGGGCGATGTGCGTTGGCGCGGTGGGCGAATAGGGATCAACTTTCCGCGCTGCCCGATACGAGGTCAACAACTTCGCGTATCTAGTATTCGGCTCCGCCGCGTTTGAAGCTGTCGTTGCGGCCGGCGCGACTGATTCATCGAAGTCTTTGACGGTGGTCGGTTTAACTTCATTGGTATACGGGTTCCAGTCGTAGTTTGGATTATTCACGACAACAGCAGGAATCGTCTGTGTAACTATCCGCTCCATCACCTGTTGGATCATTCGCTGCTTCGCCAGTCCGTCTTTCACGTCGCTGTAGTCAGCTTTGATTTCGTCACGCAGGTTCCAGTGAGACAACAACCTCAGTTTTGGTGGAAACAGACGATTGCCTTTTTCGTCGAGCAGGTGATGCATCCAAATGTTGTATTCGGCAATGTATTTGGATGTTTCCGCGTACGCTCTTCCTAATTCCAGATTAACTTCCGCGGGAATGCGTTTCGAGAACCGCTGCGCCAGTCGTGTTTCGGCCCACTGACGACGCGACCATTTGGCACCTTCCTGTAATTTCTGTTCGAGCGTGGTCAGTGGGAAATTCAGCAGCACCACAAACGCCAGTTTATTTTTGAAGAAGTCGTCGTTAACGTGGGCGGCGGGATCGTAAGCTGCGAACAAATCGTCAAAGCCCAGGATTGGACCAAGATCGAGATCCGACTGCTGTCGAAACTCGCGTCCAATCTCACCCATATGTCCGTCGAGTTGTTCCAGCAGACTCTGAAACCGCGAAAACATCGTATCGAAGGTCGCTTGATCTCCGGCGAACTGAATTCGCACAAATTGCTCGAAGGCGGCAGTGTCGCCATCCTCCGATCGCCAGAAGTTAGCAACTTGAGTCATGCCACGACGCAAACGCGCGCGCTGTGTCTCGCCATACTTAGCTACAAGTTCTGTTTCCAACTTGTCCATTGAACTTTTTAGAGTTGAGGATTGAGTTTGAGTTAAAGCTGCTTCTTTAGCAGCAGGAGTTTCCTGCGCCGGCGTGGCGACAGAACTCATCAAGGATAGAGTCATGATCAGTGCGCTCGCAATTTTCATAGTTCGATTGGCGGGGAAATTCAGGATAAATTGTCGTGATGTTACTTAATCCGAAATGAACCGAAGAAAGAATCCACGTCTGCGGCGGGCGCCCCGGGAAACCAGAGCGCCACTAAACCTATAGCTGAGTTACCTACAAACACCATCTGGCCACGACCCTGCGTCGTACCAAGTGTCATGCGTTGCTGAAAGCCGTTTCTTCCGGTAGCGGTGGGTACTTGTGTCACTTCCAGCAGCTCCAACTTGTCCTTAACTGACTGGCTGACCGCTTTTTCAAATCCCAACGCAAACCCCTGAAAAAAGGTCCGGAAGTAATTACTCCGCGCTTCCTCAGTCGCGCGCTCAAGATTGGTGGCAAGCCGATCAATGCGCACTGCCGCATAAACTCCGGTGCTGTTTGCGGAAACGTAGGTATTAATGACCTGGCCTTGAACCTCCTCCACTGTCCCATTTGGCTTGGAAGGAAGGATCAGGCCGAGAGTAGGAGTTGCTCCAATTTCATAACGACGCCAACCATCTTTGACTGAAGGATCTTCGACAACGCGAGCCGGTATCATGAGAGCCGGAAGTCCGGGCTGTTGAGGTTGAGGCGATTGTGCTCGTATCAGTGCGCTTGAAGAAATGGCAAACACCAATGCCAGCGCGCCTATTTTGAGTTTTGAGTAAGTCATTGATTGCTCCGGTTTTAGGCTATCGCTGATCAGTCAGCGCTCATTGCTTCTGGTTGCCGCTTCATTCGGGTGGGATAGAGAGGAAAGCGTGCGGCCAGATCCACAACGCCTTGCTGCACTTTAGTCCGCACGTCTTCGGATGCGGGCGCATGAATAATCTCTGCGATCAAACGGCCTATCTCGCGCATCTCTGCTTCCTTCATTCCGCGAGTGGTTACAGCAGGCGTGCCGATGCGCAATCCGGACGCTACAAACGGTTTGTTTTGATCAAACGGAATCGTGTTCTTATTGACAGTGATGTGCGCAGCTTCGAGCGCTTTCTCAGCGTCTTTCCCGGTAATTCCCTTGCCGTCCATCCAAACGTCGACCAGCATAAGATGATTGTCGGTTCCGCCGGAAACCAATCGCAGTCCATGCTGCTGGAGCTCAGCGGCCAGAGCCTTTGCATTCGCTAATGTCTGTTGTTGGTACTCCTTAAAGTCTTCGCGCAAAGCCTCTCCAAACGCGACCGCCTTCGCTGCAATGATATGGACTAGTGGACCACCCTGAACGCCGGGAAACAGTTTTCGATCGATCTCTTTCGCGTGCTCCTCTTTGCACATGATGAGACCTCCACGGGGTCCACGCAGCGTCTTGTGCGTGGTAGTGGTGACGTAATCGGCATGCGGAACGGGAGACGGATGAAGACCGGCAGCGACCGGTCCGGCAATATGAGCAATGTCCGCAAACATTCGCGCCCCGACGCCCTTGGCGATTTCTCCAATTCGTTTGAAGTCGATGATACGCGGGTACGCCGAAGCGCCGCAGACAAGTAACTTCGGTTTGTGCTCCTCTGCCAAACGCTGCAACTCGTCGTAATCAATCTGTTCCGTTTCACGCGATACGCCATAGTCAGCAACTTTGTAACTGATGCCGGAGAAGTTCATCGGATGACCGTGCGTGAGATGGCCGCCGTGTGAAAGATTCATACCAAGGATCTGATCGCCGTATTGAATGGCCGCGAGATAAACGGACATGTTTGCCTGCGCACCACTGTGTGGCTGGACGTTCGCATGATCTGCGCCAAAAATCTGTTTGGCGCGATCGATGGCGGTTTGCTCGACGACGTCAGTCCATTCACAACCGCCGTAGTATCGCTTCTTCGGGTAGCCTTCTGCGTACTTGTTTGTGAAAACTGATCCGGCAGCTTCCAACACAGCTTCGCTTACGAAGTTTTCGCTCGCGATCAATTCAAGACCATTGGCCTGGCGAGCGACTTCATTGTCGACGGCTTCGGCGACGATGGGATCAATCTCGGCGAGCCTCGCATTACGGGGATCATTCATCTGATTAACCTTACCCTTCGATTTTCTTTACACGATCGGCATGGCGACCGCCTTCAAAGTTAGCACTAAACCAAGCCTTCACAATGGACGGTATTTGCTCTGGCGGCGTGGTGCGGGCGCCGATGGCCAAAACATTCGCGTCGTTGTGCTGACGCGCGAGACGCGCAGTCTCTTCCGACCATGCAACCGCGGCGCGCACACCCTGGACTTTGTTCGCCGTTATTGCCATTCCGGTACCCGAGCCGCAAACCAGTAGTCCCTGATCGACGTCTCCACCGGCAACACGCTCAGCAACCTTGCGTGCGTAGTCAGGGTAGTCGACAGACTCTTCGGAAACTGTTCCAAGGTCTTCTACTTCGACCCCTAGATCGCGTAGTAATGGCTTGAGCTTTTCCTTTTCAGTGAAGCCCGCGTGATCGCTTGCAAGCGCGATTTTCATTTGCGAATCTCCGGCAAAGATACTTAAAGGCAGTGCGGCGATGGTACATCACGACATCCAGCGTCGCAACGAGTAGCCGGTTTGCAACATGATTAACTATAAGCTAGATAATTCCCCTCCCTTTGGGAGGGGTTAGGGGAGGGCCTGCGGGCATTTCGCCTTCGTTTTGTGCAGGAAGCGTCAACGTTTTACATGACCCGTCAATTGTTCCTCCGCATATCAAGAAAGCTGTTGACGCTTCCCCCAACTTCAAAAATCATATTCGCCTCAGACCCTCTCTCCGACCTCTCCCAGAGGGAGAGGGAGAACGGACGGGATCTATCTTGGAACTGACCCATCCAACAATGGCCGGTTACTCCATAAATCCAAGAACCTGTATTGCACAGATATCGAATCGAGTACAATCCGCGCCATGCCGGAGTATCTCGATGTCGAAAACTGGGCGCGTCGTGATCTGTTTGAATTCTTTCGCAGCTACACCAACCCGTACTTCAATATCTGCACGCGCCTCGATATCACCGAGACGTCTGCACACATACGTTCGCAAAGGTCGATCAGCATCTCGCTGGCTCTCCACTATGTGGCACTTCGCGCCGCGAATGAAACCGAGCCATTCAAGTACCGGCTGCAAAACGGAAAGCTGGTGGTTTACGAGGCCGTACATGGCGGTACCATCGTTCTTCAACCAAACGAAAGCTTTAATTTTGCTTACTTCGATTACCACGAAGACTTTGGAGAGTTTATTGCCGGCGCACAGCAAGCGGTCGATATGGCGAGTCGCGTTAACAGGCCATTACAACCCGATCCGTCGGAAAACCGTCTTCACTTCACAGTACTTCCCTGGCTAGCGTTTACCAGTTTTGCCCATGCGCGTAACCTCGGACGCGAAGAGTCCATTCCCAAAATCGCCTACGGGAAATTCATTAAAGAGAATGAACGGACGCTGGTTCCATTCTCAGTTGAGGTTCATCACGCCTTAATGGATGGATTAGACGTAGGGCGATACGTCGCGCGAGTGCAGGAACTGCTGGATTCACCTGAAAGCACATTCCGGATGAATTCGTAGTGTGGCCGAAGCATCCGATACGAATGTAAGGACGAACGACGAGGGACGAATTAGAACCGGAAGCGGTAGCGACTGGATGATCGTGGAATCAAATAAAAATTACCCAGTCGCTACCGCTCCGGTTCTAATCCGTCTCTTTCACGACTCACGGTGCTAAGTCATTAGTCGGGTCACCCTTTGCGTTCAGCGTTTTGCTAAGGGAGAATGGCGTGGTTCTTAATAATCCGATTACAACCAACAACTCTAAATGCGCTGGTCACAGTATTTCATCCCTACACTTCGCGAAGATCCTGCTGACGCTGAGGTCATTTCCCACAAGCTACTGATGCGCGCCGGATTAATTCGGCAATTAGGAGCCGGAATCTATTCCTATCTTCCGATGGCTCAACGAATCGCGCTAAAGATCATGCAGATTTTGCGCGAGGAGATGAACCACATTGGCGGCCAGGAGTTTTACCTGCCCGCCCTGCACCCCGCCGAGATCTGGAAAGAATCCGGACGATGGGACGCTATCGGCGACGACATGTTTCGTCTGAAGGATCGAAAGAACGGCGACATGTGTTTGGGCATGACGCACGAGGAAGTCTTCACCACGATCGCGCGCAACGAACTTCGTTCTTACAAACAACTGCCGCAGGTTTGGTATCAGATTCAGGTCAAGTTCCGCGATGAGTTGCGGCCTAAATCCGGGTTCATGCGACTGCGGACTTTTATCATGAAGGATGCGTATTCGTTTGACGTTGATCAGGCAGGGTTGGACAAGTCGTTTACGGACCAGCGCGAGGCTTATAAACGAATCTTTACTCGCTGCGGGATCAAGTTTTCCATCGTCGAAGCGTCGTCGGGTTCGATGGGTGGCACACAGTCAAATGAGTTTGTAGCGCGAACAGACGCCGGCGAAGATTTTATTGCTAGTTGTGCAGACTGCGGTTACGCAGCCAACCTCGAGAAAGCGACATCTAAAGTTGATGAGATTCAGGATAATTTGACCGGTGAAGCGCCGGAAGAGTTTCCGACACCCGGGGTTCGCACGATTGAAGATCTAATAACGTTTCCCGGCGGCGCCACGGCGGATCGACAGATCAAGTCGCTGGTTTACGTTGCAACCATCAATAATGAATCTCAGCCAGTGCTGGTATTACTCCGCGGCGATCATCAATTGCATGAAACAAAGCTGGCGGACAGTTTGGCAGCGACTACAGTACGCACGGCTCATCCTGAAGAGATCCGCGAGCTGATGGGCGCAAATGCCGGCAGTCTCGGTGGCGTCGGGGCGCGCGCGAAGGCCAAAGAAGCGAACTACGAACTCATTATCATCAGCGATAACGCATTGAAGGGTCGCCGGGGGATGACTACCGGCGCCAACAAGGACGACCACCACTTGCGTGGCGTTGATATTGACCGCGATATCAAGCCTGACCGGTGGTCTGATCTGCGAACTGTAGCCTCTGGTGAACGCTGTCCGCGTTGTGATTCAGGGACTCTGGAAGTTTATAAGGCGATGGAGATTGGCCACATATTCAAGCTGGGAACCAAGTATTCAGAGTCGATGGGCGCAAGTGTATTGACGCAGGAAGGCAAGGACGTTCCGATTGTGATGGGCAGTTACGGGATCGGCGTCGAACGTATAATCACCGCAGCGATAGAACAAAACCACGATGCGGATGGGATTATTTGGCCCAAAGCGCTAGCTCCGTTCGATGTGATTGTGACCATCACAAACATGAAAGACGAAGCACTGCGTGCGGCCGGCGAAAAGCTTTACAAAGACTTGCAACCAGCCGGTCTGGACGTTTTGCTTGACGATCGTGAAGATCGTGCGGGCGTGAAGTTTAAAGACGCGGATCTAATCGGCATTCCATACCGTATTACTGTGGGAAAGAAAGTCTCTGATGGTCTGGTTGAGCTCTTCGAGAGACAAACCAAGAACAGCCAGGACGTGAAACTTACTGACGTTGTCTCGCACGTTCAGAGTTTGGCATTAACAGGCGTATAGATTAGGAAATGAAACTTGTTCTGCTGATATTTGCTTTCCTCCTTACTACTCCATCCGCAGTTGTGGCTCAGGATGAGCTTCCAGAACTTGTCCGACGAATAAAACCATCCGCAGTAGCTATCGAAACTTTCGACGCGCGGGGCGAAAAACTTTCACGCGGAAGCGGCTTTTTTATCGCTCCGGATCGCGTGGTTACTAACCGGCACGTCATCGATAACGCGTATAAGGCCGAGATTCATTCGTTCACCGGCGCTATCTATCCCGTAAAAGGTGTCGTGGCTATTGATGCTGAAGCCGATATAGCCCTGCTTCGCGTCGATGTACCTGTTGCTCAGGCTCGTCCGCTTTCACTGGATCGCACGTCTCCGCAGGAAGGCGAAAGCGTGTTTGTGATCGGTAATCCATTGGGCCTCGAAGGCAGCGTGAGCAACGGAATTGTTTCGGCGGTAAGAGACATTCCGACGTTTGGACGCATCATCCAAATCACAGCGCCTATCTCTCCAGGGTCGAGCGGCAGCCCGGTAGTTAACATGTTGGGCCAGGTAATCGGTGTGGCAACTCTGCAGGTCACCGGCGGCCAAAGCGTAAACTTCGCAATACCGTCTGCGCGTATTTCACAATTGCAGGATGGTCCGCTGTTATCTCTGTCAGATTTAGTCGCGACCAGCGGCAGAAATAAACGGGCGCGCGCAGTTCAGTACTTCCGGGATGGACTTAGCTTTCTTTCCAAGGATGATTGTGAAAAGGCGCTGCCTTACTTTGAAAAGGCTATCGAATCAGATGGCAACTACGCCGAAGCCTGGGCGCAGACCGGTTTCTGTCGCGAGAAGCTCGGTCGACATGGCGAAGCGATAGAAGCGTCTCGCAAAGCAGTCAGTCTCAGGCCGACGGCGGAGTCGTATTTCAACCTCGGGCTGGCCCATTACTATCTCAAGCAATACCGCGAAGCTGCAGAAAGCTACCGCAACGCAATCAGGCTGGATCCTTTCAACGCTGCCGATGCGCATTATGCGGTGGGTTTGGTCTATCGCGATTGGGGCCGCGCCGATGAAGAGATTCAAGCTTACAAACAGGCGATTAAGCTGAAGCCGGATTACGTCAGCGCGTATGAGCGGTTGGGTTCCAGATATCTGCGTTCCAAGAAATACCCGGAGGCGATTGAGACGTACAAACAAATCACTTCGTTGAAGCCGGGAGACGCAAACGCGCCGAACAACATGGGCGAGGCCTACTATGAGATCGGCCTAACGTCAGACGCTGTGGAAGCATTTAAGCAGGCCATACGTTTGAAGCCTGATTTTGGAAAAGCGTATTACAACCTGGGGCGTGCGTACATGGCGATGAAGAATCGCGACGCCGCAGTCGAGCAATACAACATCCTGCAAAACCTCGATCAGGATTGGGCGGATCGATTGAATGGTGTGATCAATCCCTAGGTGGGGCATGGCAGCTTTACGAAATTCACTCAAGTTGGAAAGCCTCAGAGTCAGGAAGGGTAGCTTGCTCCCGCTAAGATTGGGTGGCATTCAAGCTCAGCGGGAGCAAGCTACCCTTCCTGACCCTGGGACTTTCTAACTTGAGTGATTTCTTTATTTACCTGCTGCTCATCACTCGCAGTCCACTTGCGGTTAATTAGGCTCGCTACGAAACCCGCGCCGAAACCGTTATCAATATTCACCACCGTCACGTTCGACGCGCATGAATTCAACATACCGAGCAGTGCCGCGACACCACCAAAAGATGCACCGTAACCAATACTCGTAGGCACCGCGATCACCGGGACAGCTACCAACCCGCCTACCACTGACGGCAACGCACCTTCCATCCCCGCCACTACGATCGCCACGCGCGCACTTTGAAGCAGCGACCGTTCAGCAAGGACGCGGTGAATGCCGGCGACGCCAACATCCCAGACGCGCTTTACCCGATTACCCATGGCCTCTGCAGTTAACGCAGCCTCTTCCGCTACAGGAATGTCGCTCGTGCCTGCAGTAACCACAGCGATTTCACCTGTGCCTCGATCCGTGTGGTCTCGTTGGATCCGAATGAGCCTGGCTGTTTCGTGCCACTCAGCTTCAGTGACAATGTTACGTATTTCGCCAAAGGTTCCGGCGTCTGTGTGCGTGACCAGTACATTCGGAGCATGTTTCAACAACCGCTCGACGATGCCTAAAACCTGCTCCCTCGTCTTTCCCGCGCCAAAGACTACTTCGGGAAAACCCTGGCGTGTCGAGCGTGAGTGATCCACCCGGGCAAAACCAATATCTTCAAAGTGAAGTTCACTTATCCGGCGCGCAGCTTCAGACGTTTCCAGTTCATCGCGCTTGTAGGCCGCGAGAAGTTGTTCGAGTTTTGATATGTCCATGTGTCGAGTTGTACAAACATTCTACTCGCATTACTTCCCCTTTAATAATTGCGCGGTTGTGTGGAACAAACCACGTTAGAATCGCGCAAGCCTTTGGAGTGCGACGGCCCGACGCCGCTTTGTTAGCTTTTTATTCTTCGAAAGCTTGCGACTCAGGAACAAAAACTAACAAAGCGGCGTCGGGCCGTCGCACTCCAAAGGCTTGACTCCCTACAAGGAGGTTCGTCTTGATGGGGAGTGCTAATTACCTCGCCTTGCACTCGTCAGATCCCCCAAGTAACATCAAATCAATGGAATTTACCGTAGCAGTTACAGGCGCTTCGGGCTCGGTTTATGCGCAACGCACGCTTGTCCACATGGCCGCCAGCGGTGTGGTTGAACGCATAAATTTGATTATGTCTGACGCTGCGGTCACCGTGGCGCGCGTGGAAATGGGCGTCGATTTAAGAGCGTCAGACGTCAACTCGATTAACGAGTGGATTGGACTGCCTCGTCAGTCGCGCCTGATTCATTTACACCGGCTCGACAACATTGCCGCCAAGCCTTCGTCAGGATCACATCCGCAGCAAGGAATGGTGGTTGTGCCGTGTTCGATGGGGACGCTTGGCGCTATTGCTTCGGGTGCCGGAACCAACCTGATACATCGCGCGGCCGATGTGACATTAAAAGAAAGCCGCCGGCTCGTATTGGTTCCGCGCGAGACTCCTTATAACGCTATTCACCTCGAGAACATGCTGCGGCTCTCGCGCGCCGGTGCACACATTATTCCTGCCAGCCCGGGTTTTTATCATCGGCCAGAGACAATAGTGGAGCTGGTGGACCATCTGGTGTTTCGAATTCTGGATCACCTGGGCGTGCCTCATTCTCCGGCTACGCAATGGACCGGCTTAAAGGATCAAACCGGCGAACTACTCAAGACCACAGAAGACTGACCCTCCGCAAATGCCGACCCTCCTCCGCAATATTCATGTCACGCTGGAAATGATCAAGATCGAACACACGCTCTTTGCGTTACCGTTTGCTTTTCTGGGTGCGGTGCTCGCGGCAGACGGTCTTCCAACGTTGCATCAATTGCTATGGATTACCGTGGCGATGGTGGGCGCCAGATCCACGGCGATGGCTTTTAACCGGATTGCCGACCGCGAATACGATGCGTTGAATCCACGTACCGCAACACGTGCGCTTCCGGCCGGTTTGTTGTCAGTA
>Ga0209486_10001417_pt1 | contig 10411 bp, 9 predicted proteins | sample NCCompost_FD_187518 | JGI IMG/M metagenome (GOLD analysis project Ga0209486, IMG submission 187518) | Agricultural soil microbial communities from Utah to study Nitrogen management - NC Compost (SPAdes) (version 2) | ecosystem: Environmental > Terrestrial > Soil > Agricultural land | place: USA... | reverse complement strand
GCAGCGATTTTTTTACGGGTCCCGTGGCTTCCGCCTTACGGCGGAAGCCACGTTACGAAATGTAGAGGAGTGCAGTAATGGTTGGAGACAAGCGTCGTATTTGGCAGGTCGCGTTCGGCGTCCTCCTGCTGGTCGCGTTCAGCGCGTCAGCGTTCGCGCAGGAGGAAGCGGCCGAAGCCGCCGCTGGTCTGGACGTCATCGAGATGTTCCGAACGATGGGTCCGACGGCGTGGGGCGTTGCCATCGTGCTCCTCATCATGTCGTTTCTGTCCGTCGGCGTGGCGATCGAGCGGATCTACACCTTCAGCCAGGCGCGCAAGCAGTCCAAGATGTACGCGCCGCAGGTGGCCAAGCACCTCAAGGACGGCCGCCTGAAGGAGGCCATCGCGCTGTCGGCGTCGAAGGATTACCGCTACAGCCATCTCGCCAAGGTCGTGCTGGCGGGTCTGCAGGAATACCAGTTCCAGCAGGAAACCGGTCATAACCTGAACCGCGACGACGTTCTGGACACCGTGCGCCGCTCGATTCAGCGCGCCACCGCGCTGACGGCGTCGGACCTGAAGAAGGGCGTCAGCACGCTGGCCACGATCGGTTCGACCGCGCCGTTCGTCGGACTGCTCGGCACCGTCGTCGGCGTCATCAACGCGTTCGTCGGCATCGCCTCGACCGGGTCGGGCGGTATCGGCGCCGTATCGGCCGGTATTTCCGAAGCGCTCGTCGAAACGGCGCTTGGTCTCTTCGTCGCGATTCCGGCGGTGTGGTTCTACAACTACCTGACCAGCCGCCTCGAATACTTCAACGTCGAAATGGACAACTCCTCGTCGGAGCTCGTCGACTATTTCATCAAGAAGACGGCGTAGAACGGTTCGAACGACTCGAACGATCCGAACGGAGTTTCAATCATGGCAATGCAACTTGGCGGCAGTAGCGGCATCAAGTCGGACATCAACGTGACGCCGCTCGTCGACGTCATGCTGGTGCTGCTCATCATCATGATGATCGTCGCCCCACTGCTGCAGCAGGGTGTTCCGGTAGAGTTGCCGCGCGCGGACAACAGCTCCGAGAAGCCCGAAACGCAGGACCAGACCGTGGTGACGATCGACAGGTCCAAGGCGGTCTATCTCAACGCAGTACCGGTTCCCGCTGGCCAGCTGCAGAGCCGAATTACGACTGTCCTCGAGGACAAGTCGGACAAAATCGTCATCATCAAGGCTGATCAAGAAGTTCCCTACAGCGCGGTGATGGACACGATGGACGAGCTGCGGGCTGCCGGCATCGAGGACATGGGCCTGATCACGGAGCGGCGAACGCAGGGGCAGCAGGGAGGCGAGTAATGTCTGTCCATCAGCATCACGGCGCCGAACGCGTCTATAAAGCCGAAGTTCCGCAGGCCAATGCGGACATGAACATCACGCCGATGATCGACGTGCTGCTCGTGCTCCTCGTCATCTTCATGGCCGCCCTGCCGCTGTCGCAGCGCGGTCTCGACGTCAATCTGCCGGCGGAGACCAATACGCCGCAGACGGAGACGGTCAATACGCAGATCGTGTTGAGCTACTCCGCCGACAAGCAGATCTCCGTCAACAACCAGCCGGTCACGCTCCAGGACCTCGACAACCGTCTGCGCGAGATCTTCGAGGAGCGCAAGGAAAAGACGATGTTCATCATCGGCGCCGGCACGCTGCGCTACGGTGAGATCGTCCGGGTCATCGACTCGGCCAAAGGCGCCGGCGTCGAAAAGGTCGGCATCGTCACCGAAGGCATGCGCAAGGGCGGCGGCGCGGACTAAAGCCTTACGAGCGCACAAAACAAAAGCCGTCCCCTTTTTCGGGGGACGGCTTTTTTGTTTTGTACGAAACGTGACTAGAACCGCACGCGCATTCCGATCTGCGCCTGCCAGCGGGAGCGCAGGTCGTCGCGGCTGAAGCGAGTCTGCGCGCCGCGCGTGATGTTGCTCAGGTTGTAGTTGTACTTGCCCGCGGTTTCGACCGCCACCCCGGTTGGATTCGTCGTCGTCACCAGGATGTCGCTGAACGGGGTGTATTCGACCTGCCCGAGTTCGGAATCGAAGAGGTTCAGAAGATTGATCACGTCAACCGTGAACTCGGGCCGGAAGCGGCCGATTCCCACATTCACCGCGGCGCGGAAGTCGAGCGAGTGGGTGAACGGCATCCGGCACGAATTGCGCTCGACGATGCTGCCCGGAGCGAGGCCGTCGCAATCACCGCCCTCGACGAAGTTCACCAGGTCCTGATAGGTGAACCCGGACGTGACGATATTGACCTGGTCCTGCGTCGGGTAGAACAGCAGATCGTTCGTCGACGAGCCGTCCGCGTTCACGTCGACACCGAAGTTGTACGAATAGGGACGGCCGGTCTGGCCACTGTAGAACATCGACAGCAGGATGTTGGCGGCCTTCACGTCGAAGTTATACGAACCGCTCAGGACGAGGCGGTGCCGCAGGTCGAAGTTCGAGACCGCCAGCGGCGCGTCGTTGATGTTTCCAGGCGTGTAGACGTTGAGCCACGTCGAACGCGCCGTGCTGTTCGTCGTGTCGCTGATCGAGTTCGAGCGCCCGTACGAGTAGGCACCACGGGCGAACCAGCCGTCGCGGAACCGCCGCTCGAGCTGCCCGGTCACCATCCAGTTGTCACCCTGGTCCGTGTTGCGGAGCAGGATCACGTCGCTGAACGTGCTGTTCACGCGGCCGAACACGGGCCGGCCGTCGGGCCGCGTGCCGGTCTGCACGAGATTCAGGTTGGAGTAGTTGACGTCGTTGACCGTATTCGAGAACAGCACCTCGAAATTGCCGACGATCCCCGCGAACAGGTCGCGGTCGTAGGCCAGGTTGCCGCGGACGATTGATGGGAACTGGTAGTCCGGGTCGATGACGTCGATCTCGTTGGTGCCGGCAGCGCCGACGTTCTTCGGCTGGTTATCGGGGTCCGGCGAGAATGGAACGGCGTTCGTGTCTCTGAACGGCGTCAACGTCAGGCGCCTGAACTCGATCCCGGTGTTGCCGTATTGGTTCGACAGGTAGACGAACGGGTTGCGGCCGCTGAACAGGCCGAACCCTCCGCGCACCTGCTGTCGCGGTCCGTCGCCGGTGAGGTCCCAGTTGAAGCCAGCCCGCGGAGACCAGCTGCTCGGCGACGGCACGATATCCGTGGCAAAGCCGTAGTTGGCGACCGATGCGGGGTTCGCCGTCGGCTTGTCCGGGAAGTGCGGCTTGTCCCAGCGAACACCGTAGGTCAGCGTGAACTTCGGGTGCACGCGCCACTGATCGCCGGCGTAGAAGCCGAACTGGTAGACCTTGAACCGCGCCGCCTGCTCAGGGTCGCTCGTCAGCGAGAAACCATGCTGATAGCTGCCGGCGATTCCTGCGCCGAACAGGTCCACGTTGCCGAACTCATAGTTGCCGAACAGATTCTGGATGAAGAGATTTCGGAACTTGAAGAACTCGTTGTGCGTACCGAAGGTATATGTGTGCGACCCGCGAATCATCGTGTAGTCGTTGTGCAGCTCGAAGGTGTCCTGATCGAGCTCATTGGCGTGTGACGAGTTCTCGGTGCCGAGATTGAAATTGATGTTGTTCGGCAGTCTGACCTGGACAAACGGGAATCGATCGTCGAACGTCCGGAAATCACGAATCCGCTGATAGGTGACGCGGAATTCGTTGACCGCTATTTTGAACCGGGAGTTCAGCTGCCCGACCGTCGAGTTGGTCTGGCTGTTCTGACGGTAGAAATTGCTTGGAAAGCGGTAGGTCGTGCTCGACTGCCCGCCGATGTCGTTGAAGCCGTCGACGTAGTTGTGGCGCACCGTCAGCTGGCTTTGCCCGAGGTTGAAGTCGGTGCGGGCGAAGACCTTGTCGTTGTCGGTCTTGCGGATCGTTTCATCGAAGCCGCCTGGATCGAACCCGTATCGACTGATGGCGATGTCGCGAATCCGCTGCGCCTCCGGCAGGAAGCCGAACGCGACGCCAGAATTGCCGGTCACCGAGAAGCCGGACGGCTGGCTCTTGCGCCCCCATTCGACGTTGCCGAGGAAGAACGCCGTGTTGCGCAGGATCGGCCCGCCGAGCGTGCCGCCGAACTGCTTGTCGTTGAAGGTGGCGATCGGACGGTTATCGATGCCGTCGCCGACCAGGCTCTGGTCTCTGAATACGTAGAAGGCCGAGCCTCTGAGCTGGTTGGTGCCGCTGCGGGTAATGGCGTTGATGCCGCCGCCGGAGAACATGCCCTGCCGCACGTCGTACGGCGAGACCACGAGTTGCAGCTCCTGGATGACGTCGAAGCTGATCGGCTGCGTCTCGACGGATCCGCCAGGCGTTCCTGCGCTCGAGGCGATGCTGAACACGTCGTTGTTGACGGCGCCGTCAATCTGAATGCTGTTGTAGCGCACGTTCCGGCCGGCGACCGAGAGCGCCGAGGGGAAGTTGTCCGACGCGATCTGGTTGAAATACGGCGAGGTCCTCGCCACGTCCTGGATGCTGCGATTGATCGTCGGCAGCGATTCGATGACGATCGCCTCGATGCTCTCCGTGGCGCCGGCCTTCGAGCCGGTGAACACCGGCGTCATCTCGGCGCTGACGACGACGGTTTCCGAGACCGCCGCCAGCTGCAGGCGGACCGGGACGTCGGTTGCTTCGCCGAGGGCTACATTGATGTCGCCGATGACGGCGTTCCTGAACCCGGTGAGCGTCGCCGTCAGCTGATAAGGCCCGCCGACGCGAACGTTGAGGATCGAGAAGCGTCCGTCTCCCTGCGTCAGGCCTTCGTAAGTGGTGCCCGTCGGCGTATGGACCGCGGTGACCGTGACGCCCGGCAGCACGCCGCCCTGCGCGTCCTGGACCAGACCAGTAAGTGTTCCGGTCGTGACTGTCTGACCGTACCCGGGGCCGACCCAGGCCATCAAGGCGACGGCGACGTACAACGCCGTGCGGATGTACTTCATCGGTGAAACTCCAGAAAGAACGTGTGAATTGGATGTGGGTGGAATACGGCGCGGCGTCGCGGCCGTGAGCTGCCCGGTCGGAATTGTACAAGAAAAACGGGCCGTCTTTCCGGTCAGGACGGCCCGCCCGTTCCGCCGTTGCGTCGGCGGGACTTCGGTGTTTCGCAGCTGTGAGCCTGCGTTTACTCGGCGCCGGCGGCCCGCTGTTTGTTCCGTGTTTCGATGGCGCGCTTGTTATAGCCCTCGGCTTGTCTGATGAGATCCTGCTGGACCTTCGGATCCTTTTCAAGGAGCGCCTGGGAGCGCAGCAGCAATCCCTTGTACACCAGGGCGTCGGTGTAGTCGGGATTGAGCTGAAGGGCTTTGTCCACCGCCTGCATCCCGGCGCGCGCGTATTTCATGCGTTCGCCCTGCGAGATGGTGAAGTCTTTCTGCGCCTTCTCCCAGTAGAAGGTCGCAATCATATGGTGCGCCTCGGGGTTGTTCGGCTCCTTGCCGGCACGCGCCTCCAGCGCCTCCATCGTCTTGTCGAAAATCCCCTGGCGGTTGTAGAAGCCGGCCAGCGTCGTATAGACCGTCGGATCATTCGGCTTCATTTCGCGGGCCTTCAGCAGCAGCTTCTCGGCTTCCTCGTAGTTTCCGCTCTGCTCGTAGACGTTCGCGAGGTAGTAGTAATTGGTCGGATCGGTCGGATCCATCTCGATCATTCTGCGGAGTATCGGCTCCTGCTGCGCCGGGTCGTTCAGTTTCTCGGCGCCGTAGACCGCCACCAGGAACTGCATCGCCCGCTGCCTGGTGATAGGCGTCTGCGCCGCTTCAGCGGCCTTCTTGTAGTTCACGACCGCCTTTTCGAGAAGCTGTTCGTTCTCCGGCTCGCCCTTGCGCGAGGGCTTGTACTGGTTGTCGTAACTGTTGCCAAGGTAGAAATAGGCGTCGCCGAGCCCGGGATTCGCCGCAAGCGCCTCTTCGTACTTGGCGGCGGCCTGTTTGTAGTCCTGCCGCGTGTAGTACTTCACGGCGTCCCGCAGCGCCATCTGTCCCTTCAGGACGCCGATCTGATTGCAGGCCGACTGCGCCGCGCCCAACACAGCCACCAGTGCCAGCAAAGCCGGCTGTGACAAGAACTTCCGCATCGCAACAAACCCCCTGGAACTCATTTGTAGGAGTGCAAGCGCGCCAGTATATCGGCGCCTTTTTGGGCCCGTCAAGGCACGTTGCCGTGACTTCCGAAGCTTCTTCTCCGGTCGTCTCCGGACCTCCGGCTGGTCCGGCTATCATGAGTTTAGACACCGGTTTTCATGATTCGCTTCGAAACACTGCTCGAAAAAGTGCGGAGTTACAGCCCCGAGGCCGACCTCGAGCTGCTCCGCCGCGCCTACGTCTTCTCGGCGCTCGAGCATAAGGGCCAGATCCGCCATTCCGGGGAGCCGTATCTGGTCCATCCGCTCGAAGTGGCGGATTTTCTCGCCGACATGAAGCTCGACGTTGCCGCGGTCGCCGCAGGCCTCCTCCACGACGTCGTCGAGGACACCCTGACCACTCCGGAACGCATTGAAGAGCTGTTCGGCGTCGAAATCGCGCACATCGTCGAGGGTGTCACCAAGATCGGCGCGATCCCCTTTTCCTCGAGCGAGGAACGGCAGGCCGAGAACTTCCGCAAGATGCTCCTGGCGATGGTGGATGACATCCGGGTGATCCTGGTCAAGCTCGCCGATCGCCTCCACAACATGCGCACCCTCCACCATCTGCCCGAGGAGCGCCGCGTCAAGATCGCCCAGGAAACGCTCGATATCTACGCCCCGATCGCCAACCGCCTCGGCATGAGCAAGGTCAAGAACGAGCTGGAGGAACTGGCGTTCAAGTACCTCGAGCCGAAAGCCTACGAGGGCCTCCGCGCCAAGGTCGAGGCGAAGCGAAAGACCGCCGAGGCCGTGATCGACGAGCTGACACGCACCATCAGCGCCCGGCTGCAGAACGCGCAGGTGCCGGTGATCAAGCTGGATGGACGCATCAAACGCCTCTACAGCATCCATCTCAAGCTCAAACGGCAGAAGATCGACCTCGAGCGGGTGTACGACTTCGTCGCGCTGCGGGTCATCACGCAGTCCGTCAAGGACTGCTATGCCGCGCTCGGCATCATCCACCAGACCTGGTCTCCGGTTCCCGGCCGCATCAAGGACTTCATCGCCATGCCGCGGCCGAACGGCTATCAGTCGCTGCACACGTCGGTGATCAGCGAGCATGGCTTTCCACTGGAAGTGCAGATCCGCACCGAGGAAATGCATCGCCGCGCCGAGGAAGGGATCGCGGCGCACTGGAAATACAAGGAGGGACGCGTCGGCGACCACCACGACGAGCGGTACTTCCAGTGGATGCGGCAGCTCCTCGAGGTCCAGCAGGAAGTGCGCGATCCGCAGGAGTTCCTGCAGAACCTCAAAATCGACCTTTATCCGCAGGAGGTCTACATCTTCACGCCGAAAGGCGAGGTGCGATCGCTGCCGCGCGGGGCGACCGCCGTCGACTTCGCGTACACCGTTCACACCGACGTCGGCAATCAGTGTGTCGGCGCCCGCATCAACGGGCGGATGGTTCCGCTCCGCACGCGCCTGCAGAACGGCGACATCGTCGAAATCGTCACGCAGTCGGGCCACAAGCCGAGCCGCGACTGGCTCACGTTCGTCGTCACGTCGCGGGCGCGCAGCAAGATCAGGCACGTGCTGCAGGGAGAGGAGCGTGTTCGCAGCATCGAGCTTGGCCGGCGGCTGTTCGACAAGGAGGCGCGCCGGTTCGGCTTGAATCCCGGCACGATCCTCGAGAGCACCGAACTGTCGAAGTTCGCGTCCGAGTACGGCGCCCGCACCTCCGAAGAGCTTCTCGCGCACATCGGGTATGGAAAGCTGTCGGCCCGCACGGTCCTGCAGAAGTCCGTTCCCGCCGAGCTGAAGGAACGGGCGCCGGATTCCGCTGTCGTGTCCGTCGTCAAACGCGTGCTGCGCCCCGGCGGTGCCGCGGACAAAATCAAGGTGCGCGGCACCGACGACGTGATGGTGTTTCGCGCAAAGTGCTGCAATCCGATCCGCGGCGAGAAGATCGTCGGCTACATCACGCGCGGCAAGGGCGTCTCCGTTCACGCCGCGAGCTGCACGAACGTGCTGAACCTGATGTTCGATCCCGAGCGCCGAATCGACGTCGAGTGGGATCAGGCCGGCGGCGAGGCGCCCTACACCGTCCGGCTGACGATGCAGGTCGAGGATCGCAAGGGGATGCTGGCCGAGATCAGCGCCAAGGTGTCGGACATCAACACCAACATCACCAACATGCAGGCGCGCACCGGCGACGATCAGCAGGCGCGGATCGATATGACGGTGGAGATCCGTGACCTGAAGCACCTCGACAAGGTGATCAAGTCAATCAAGGGCGTCCAGGGAGTAATAGGAGTAGAACGGACTGCGAGGGCGTAATTAACTCGATGCTGCATTCTGCATTACGGGATTACCGCGATCGCATCGACTTCGATCCGCACGTCGCGCGGCAGCCTGGCGACCTGCACGGTCGCGCGCGCCGGCGGCGGATCGACCAGGTAGCGGGCGTAGACCTCGTTCATTGCTCCGAAGTCGTTCATGTCGGCGAGGTACACCGTCGTCCGGACGACGTGCTCGAATCCCAGGCCGGCGGCTTTCAGCAGCGCAGATAGATTCCGCATCACCTGCTCGGCCTCGGCGGTGATGCTGCCCGACACCAGCTCGCCGGTGGCAGGATTGATCGGTATCTGACCGGAGATGAAGAGGAGATTGCCCGCGCGGACGGCGGGCGAGTAAGCGCCCATCGCCTTCGGGGCATCGGGCGCGGAAATCGCCTGTCGCACTCAGGCCGCCTTGGTGACCTTGCCGCCGCGGAGGCACCGCGTGCAGACGCGGATCCGCTTGGTTGCTCCCTTGACGATGGCGCGCACCGTCTGGAGATTCGGCTCGAAACGGCGCGGCCCCACGTTGTGGGCGTGGGACACCGTTCGACCTACCACGGGGCCCTTGCCGCAGACTTCACATCGCTTTGCCATGAATTCCTCGAAAGCTACAAACCAAGGATTCTATCAGGTCACGGAAGGACGATCGAGCTGGCGCTCTTCCGCTCTTCGGTCCGCTCCTCGGCATTCCCTGATCGACCGCCGGCGGCCCTGTTCAACCGGTCGACCTGAAGCAGCCGTCCCATGAGCGTGAGGTAGGCATTGGCGGCGCCATCGGCGTGCGTCCGCGCCTCACGCGCGCCGTGTTCGATCGCCCGCAACACGACCGATATCTCGTGGTCGAAGATCTTCGCACCCTGGGCGCGCATCCCGTCGAGCATGGCTTTGAGGTCGGCGGCAAGGCGGCGGCCCACCATCGATCCTGCGGTGTGTTCGTAAATCACTCCCCGCGCCGCCGTTTCGAACGTCGCCGCCAGCGAGCCTGCCGCGTCTGCGACATCGTCGTCGTTCAGCACCGCGAAACCTTCCGGGGTGTGCCGCGCGATTGCCGTCTGAAAGAAAAAAAAGAGCTGGTGCTGCCGCTCGGTCAGCCCGCGAATGGTCGGCAGAAGCACCGCGACATCACGCTCCTGCTGGCGTTTCACGACCGCCGCCGGATGCTCGCGTGCGGCGGCAAGATGCGGGCAGTCCTGCGGACAGTTGATCTCCACCAGGCGCTTCGTCGCGCAGCACACGGTGCAGATCGTCTGTCCCAGCGCCGGGCAGGCGCGACGCCCCTTGCGCTGATTACAAACTGGACATGCCATGTCCCAGCTTCGCATACGTCTTCGCTGGTGGGCAATCTGTGGGTACGGCGCGACGATCGAGCAATTTGCCCGTATAATCCAGCGCAAATCATCACAATTTCACCGGAATACGGTTTGCAGCCCGCTGTTTCTGCACGGACGGAGGACTATGGCCGACGCGTTATTTCGGAGTGAGTCGCCGACAGAATTCTTCCGCGAGCTCGTGGAATCGGCGATGCAGAATCAGCGCGTGTCCGCTCACGAGCTGACGTCCTTCTATGTGGTGAATCTGCTCGCCGGGTTCGTGCAGGGCGACTCGCACCCGGGCGACCAGCCACTTGGCGCTCGTCTCGTTCTCGCACTGCAGACGGCGGGCATGGCCCAGCGGGATGGCCTTCGCAGCGTCGGCGACCAATCGCTTTTCATCACCGGGTTCTTCGCCGACAGCCTCAATCGCGGCCTCGTCGACGTCGACTACTACATTCACCTTGGCGAACTGGCGTATCGCTCGCTCGCCCGGAACGGGGATCGGACGTTCGGCGACGTGTTCGACGAGCTCTCGGACAAGTTCACCACCTTCGTGGATGTCCTCGGCGAGGTGAGCGAGCGCACCTCGATCTCTTCGAACGCAGACGTTCTCCGCCTCTACGAGAAATGGCTGCGCACCGGTAGCCGCCGGAGCGGTGATCTGCTCGCGGCTCGCGGA
>Ga0209486_10001416_pt1 | contig 10413 bp, 7 predicted proteins | sample NCCompost_FD_187518 | JGI IMG/M metagenome (GOLD analysis project Ga0209486, IMG submission 187518) | Agricultural soil microbial communities from Utah to study Nitrogen management - NC Compost (SPAdes) (version 2) | ecosystem: Environmental > Terrestrial > Soil > Agricultural land | place: USA... | reverse complement strand
GAAGGCATCGTGGAACGTGGTGACGAACGCGGCCACCGGCTCGGGTTTCCGACAGCCAACGTGCACCCGAAGAATCGCGTCATACCTCGGAACGGTGTCTACGTGACCGGCGCTCTAATTGACGGCGAGTGGCGCCGGAGCGTTACAAACGTTGGACTTAGGCCGACTTTTGGCGCTGACACGGAACCTTCAGTCGAGACTTTCGTAATTGATTGGGCGGGGGATTTGTACGGGGATGTCGTGCGGGTCAGGTTCCTTCATCGCTTGCGAGACGAACGAAAGTTCAATTCAATTGATGAGTTAAAGAAACAGATCGAATACGACGTTAAGCGCACGCGGAGTTATTTTGAACGTGCGGGAGCGCGGCACACGTTGTCAGTTGTATGAGCACAAATCGAGCACTAGTTCCGGTGAACTCTTCAAACCACGGCGCGATCAAGCCGAACGGTAATGGCGCGTCGTCCATTTCAGCCAGGACCGCGTCATCGGTGCCGCCGCTGAGCGACAAAATGGTGAATGAGATCCTGAAGGGACGTGGCTTGCGGGGTTGGCTCCGGGTGGCGCGCGTGAGTCGTGTGCTCGGGCTGTTCACACTGTATATATTTCTCGACACCTATCACATCCGCTCCAGCTTCAACCGGAAGATAGCCGAGCGCCGGAGTGTGGAAGCCGTTGCAGACAGACTCTACGCGCGCATCGCTGCCGGTGCGCGAGACATGCTCAGTCGCGGTTTTGATAAGACCGTCCGTCTCCTCCGGCTGATCGTGTTTCGGGGGGCGGAGGGTTCGGAGAAAAAAGAAGCTCGTCTTCAGAAGCAGGCACTTTGGTTGCGCGATAGCTTGATTGATCTCGGTCCGACGTTTATCAAGATTGGTCAAACTTTGGGAACCCGCGCTGACCTGCTCCCGCTGGCTTACGTCAAAGAGTTATCGACACTGCAGGATCAGGTGCCCGCTTATTCCACAAGCGACGCCTTCGCTCGCATTGAAGCGGAGTTAGGGCGGCCGGTCCACGAGTGTTATACGGAGATAGACAGCGAACCTATCGCATCGGCTTCGTTGGGCCAGGTCTATCGCGCGCGTCTGGCATCGGGTGAAGAGGTCGCAGTTAAAGTGCAGCGACCCAATCTCGATGAAGTCATTAGTTTTGACATCGCCGTGCTGTACAAAATTGTACAGTTGACGAACCGGTTCTTCCCGAAGGCAAATGAGAACGCTGACTGGGAAGGAATGCTGCGCGAGTTCTATGTGACGATCTTTGAAGAGATGGATTACGTGAAGGAGGGCCGGAACGCAGATCGGTTCCGCTACAACTTCCGTACGTGGCGCGCGGTTCGTGTCCCTAAGATCTTCTGGACGCACACGAGCCGGAGAGTGTTGACACTCGAATTCATCCGCGGCACCAAAGTCACCGATCTCGAAGCTCTGCGTGCGCGCCGCATATCACCCGTCAAAGTTAACCGGCTTTTGGTCCGCACTTATCTGAAGCAGCTACTGGAAGACGGTTTCTTTCATGCGGATCCACACCCGGGGAATCTGCTGGTGATGGATTCCGGCCACCTCGCATTCTTCGACTTCGGCATGGTTGGCCGAATTACTCCGAAACTTCAGTCGCAAATGATCAATGCGTTCTTTCACGTAGTTTCGAAGGACGTACACGGGCTGGGTCAGGACATCATCAATCTCAACTTTCTTAAGCCGGGTGTGAATCCGGAGACCATCCGGCCGGTGGTCGAAAGCCTGTTCACGCTTTATCTGAATTTGAAGCTCGGCGAAGTCAAGTTTAAGGAATTAACTTACGATCTGGCGGAAGTAGTTTATGAATATCCGTTTCGTCTGCCGGCCAATTTCACTTACGTGATGCGAGCGCTGATGACGCTTGAGGGCATCGGCATTGTGACGGATCCTGGATTCAGCTTCTTTGAAACTGCCAAGCCTTACGCGCGCGAATTCATGCTCAAGCGCGAGGGAAAAGCATTTCGGCAATTGATTTTCGACAAGATGACTGGCCGCGAAGATGGTACCGGCAGGATTGAATGGGCCAAAGTCTGGAAGCTTACCAAGATGGCAGCGCAGATGTATCTCGACGGCTGAGCTACCGATGTTCGACATGCTTCAGCTTGTCGCTGAGATTGGTTAGATTCAAGCGAGTCGGCCATCGAGCTTGAACGACAAGCTAAAGCATATCGCACATAACTCTTACTTCGAGAGTTGCCCGCGCACTGCGCCATCAGGAAACTCAGTGTTGTGCACGTTAACGTAATAGCCAGCAGGTTTCTGGATGATCAGTTTTATCTTCTCGCGGTCAAACTGCATGCAGTCCTTCGCCGCTCCCTCTACGGGGGTCTTGAGTGTGACTACGACAGGGCCAGCCTTGTCTGCTGCTCCAACATGGATGTGCGCAGCATTCGGTGCAGCTATGTTTGACACGGCCAATTCGTAACAGATTTGGTTTTGTCCGGGATTCAGTTCGATCTTGAACGTACCTGCGCCGTCCGTGTCGCCTGGACCAGGTACTTCCGCCGCTCCGGTAAGAGTTCCTGTCAGCGGACGTCCGCCTTGCTCCTTGTCCTGAGATGCCAAAACAATAGTGACGGCAGCCACAAGCAGAAACAGGACAATCGGTCCTTCCAACTTTCTCATATCCACTCCGTGTTAGGGTTACATTGAGGTGGTGTTACGCGGTCATCCTGTACCCACTAAGTTCCGTTATCATGAAGCTACTTTGTTTTTTTTGTGGAGATTGATTATCGACGCCTGAGCGCGTTGAACAGCAGCGGATATGTTGCCAACGACTGCGCGCGATATTGCGGACGAAAGCCAAACAATATTATTCGACCTTTCCCTAATGAAACCTCCACCAGGGCGGCTTTGCCTCGTAGGCGGTCAGCACCGAGTAGCCATCCTGAAAGCAGAGGATTGCGAGTCGATGGATAGCTTGCGATTACGCGAGCGCTCCTCGCTTCGCCGCCGCCCTGGAGTTCGAAGACCGGTGAATCTTCAACCCATGCGACCGTCTCCTTCGGCAGGTTATGTGCGATAGAGTGTGTGGTATCGAGTTCTATTTGGAGAATCGAACCTGGCACGAAGAATTCCTTCTCCGGTACGTGTGCAACTGCGTTCCTCACTGGTAGTTTGAAGTGTTCAATGGCAAATTCCGAGGCGCGGTTAAGGAATACCAGGGTGCCGCCCTGCTCGACAAACTCGCGCAGAGCGTTCACACCCTCCTGGCCCAACCCACCAGTGAATTCGGGTGGCATCGCGCCTTTGGCGTAGCCGTTGAGAATTGTTCGTCCAGATTGATCTGGAAACAGGATGACCTCGAATTGACGACTGAGATCCGAAGCACGGACCGCGTTATCACTTAAGGTGCGATATGCAATGTTTTCGTCTTCGAGAATCCATCGCGTCCAACCTTCGTCCATCGACGGTACGTGGGATTTATAAACGGCCAGGCGGGAAACGCCCACAGTACTCGTCGGGCTAGAAGCCGCATCATCATTGTTAACAACCTTCGGTCCAAGCGGCTTCAATGTGCGAACTGGGCGGAACACTGGACTGACACGGACACCCATAAGGAGTGGCAGAGTGTGAGCCGTAACGTCATACGGAGAAATGGGATTACCCTTAGTGTCCCTTAGGTTGGGATATTCCTGCTTTTCCAGTAGGGCTTTTGCGAAACTGCCATAGGGTTGCGCCAGTCCGACAAAGACCTCCGAACCGGGACCTTCGAAGGGAATTCGTCTCCCCTTTGGGGTCATAAGAGTTTGAAACGACAGCCGTGAGTATTCCACTCCAGCGCGATCCAGAACGGACAGAAGTGAACCTTGGTTACCTCCACTGGAGATCTTAAACCCAAGAAGTTCACCAGCCCTTCTCGGCCGCACCGCTTCTTTGCCAACACCATAGAAGTTATTCAACCAGCGTTCGCGATTCTGCGATGCATGCCTCAGCAATGTGAACGCCGCGGTAGTCATGTAGTTCGTGATGTCACGCAAGCGCCACTCGCCGCCTTTCCAAACTGGACCAAACTTCGGCGACGCTTTTTGTGGATCATACCCTTCACGCGCACGCAACTGATCGAATTTGATTGTGATGGGTGATGCAATGCGGGCGGAGGCTGTCTCTGAAAGGATGCGCACTCCGCCGTGGTAGTGGGAATATGCGCGCGCAGGTGTCCATGCGTCGTAGGTCGAACCGGTGGTAATTCCTTCAAAGCCTGCTTTGCGCATCTCACCCGCCATCCATTGGCCCAGTTCTGTATACCCATCCACTATCTTTTTAGGAACGTTAGGTTCGACCGGCGGCATGTAAGGGGGCAGGAACAACCGCGATGCGAAAGCGCCCTGTTGATGTATGTCGTGAACGATCTGCGGATGCCATATGTTGTGAATCTTATCCACAGTGATCCTGGTTTCTAGTTGCGTGAAGGCGTACCAGTCGCGGTTGTTATCGTGTCCTACATATTTGTGGTACAGCTCGAGAGGATCAGTGCCTTCGTACGGCGTGCCTAATGTTTTGTCGTACCAATTCTTAACGATATCAACGCCGTCAGGATTTAAGGAGGGCACCAGCAGAATGATCGTGTTTCTAAGTATTTCCTGAATCTCGGGCTGATTTGATGATGCGAGCCGATGTGCAATCAGCATGCTCGAAAGATAGGAACCAACCTCCGTCGAGTGAATGCCGCAGGTGATCAGGACGATAGTCTTTCCTCTTCTTACCAGCTCACGGGCTTTTCGATCACGAACCGCCGGAGGACCCAGCTTTCGCGGATCCGCAAGCAGGTCCTGAATGCGTTTGTATTCGTCCAGTCGCGCCAGGTTTTCCGGCGAGCTGATGGTGGCCATTACGAATGGGACGTCCATCGTGGTCTTACCGAGTGCCTCAAACTTCAGGCGATCACTCGCCTGATCGAGTTTGTCGAAGTAGGTCAACACCTGGTTCCAACTGGCGAGCTTGCGGTCCTCTCCGGGAGTGAAGCCCAACACGTCCTGCGGGGCAGGAATACTCGCGCGGCTGCGTGCGGGTTGCGCTTGAGCATGTGCGGCCGCATAAAAGTGAATGGGAGAGACGAATGCAAGAAGCAGTACGAGCGTTGATATGCGCATCACATGTTTGGTTATCCGTGGAGAATGATAGACGGATCAGTTTAAACGAAAAAGCCTGCCCTCGCATTAACCCCTTTGTTGCCTCATGCGAATGGCCCAGGCAAAGCTTTGCACATTTTCGGATGGACCGGCCGCATTCGCAGTTGCTTGCTCTCGGTAAGGGGCGCGTGTAAAGTAACGGCGTTTCAACCCCAATCTCCCAGAATATAACAACTTGTCGGAGGGAACCTTATGTCCACTGAACGTGTCGACTCGGCTGAGGCTGCGCGCGCGCAGGAGTTTCCGGATCGAACCGGCTGGAAGCCTGACAATCCTTACTTAACAAACTTCCGTCCGTTTATTCCGCCCGATGTGGCTATCGATGAGTTGACTCCGCGCGCCCTGATAGTGGGAACGCTGCTGGGGATCGTCTTCGGAGCATCCTCGCTGTACCTCGTTCTGAAGGTTGGTCTAACAGTTAGCGCTTCGATTCCGGTAGCCGTGATTTCGATTACGCTGTTTCGCGTGCTTTCCAAGGTCGGAGTTCGCAATGCGACAATCCTGGAAAACAACATCGTTCAGACATCGGGATCCGCTGGAGAGTCCATAGCGTTTGGTCTGGGAGTAACGATGCCCGCGATCCTGATTCTCGGGTTTGACCTCGATCTGGCCCGCGTCATGTTGGTTGCAGTACTCGGCGGCTTGCTGGGCATCCTCATGATGATCCCGTTGAGGAGAGCATTAATCGTTCAGCAACATGGAATTTTGAAGTATCCGGAGGGGACGGCTTGCGCCGAAGTCTTGAAGGCCGGGGCTTCGAAAGAATCGCTGGATGCTGCCCACAAGGATCCACTGTCAGCGAGAGTGGCAGATCAGGCCACAATTGGAGGCAAAACGATTGTAGCCGGATTCGGCATCGGCTTCGGTTTCTACGCGCTTCAGCAGATCTTCAAGACCTGGAAAGAGATTCCACAAAAGGTATTCGGTCCACCTTTTTCGGCCGCATCAATTTCGATCGAGAACAATCCGGCATTGTTAGGGGTCGGCTACATCATTGGCCCACGCATAGCTTCGATCATGTTCGGCGGCGGCGTTCTGTCATATCTGGTTTTGATACCGATGATCAAGTATTTCGGCGAAGGACTGCTGGGTCCGGTCGCGCCAGGTACAAAACCAATTTCGCAAATGGCCATTGATGGCGGCAACAGCATTCAGAGCACATACATTCTTTACATTGGCGCCGGTGCCGTTGCGGCCGGGGGCATCATTAGTCTCGTGCGCAGCTTGCCGATTATTTGGAGCGGTTTGAAAGGTGGTCTGACGGATCTGCGTGGAAGCGCGGTTAGTAGAGCGTCCGCGTTGCGCACGGATCGCGATCTCTCAATGAGGTTCGTGATCGGCGGCATCATCGCCCTGTTGGGTGCCATTATGGTGGCGCCGCAACTTAATCTGCGCTTTAACATTCTGGGAGCGTTACTAATCGTCGCTTTTGGTTTTCTGTTCGTAACTGTGTCTTCGCGTCTTACGGGCGAAGTCGGGTCATCGTCGAATCCGATCTCCGGGATGACGGTCGCTACACTCTTGCTGACCTCCTTGGTATTCCTAATTATTGATTGGACGACGCCACCATATTTCGTCACGGCACTTTCTATTGGTGGCATCGTTTGCATCGCAGCATCCAATGGGGGAACCACGTCGCAGGATCTAAAAACAGGTTTCCTTGTGGGCGCGACTCCCAAAAACCAACAGATCGCCATTCTCGTGGGCGCATTAGCGTCGGCTCTTGTGCTCGGTTATGTCCTGTTATGGCTTAACCAGGCTTCTACCGTTTACGTTCCCGCTGATAACACGCAGTACGTGACTCTTCCTGCCGGCTACCGTTTTGATCCAGCGAAGTGTGAACAGAGCGGCGGTCAGGCGAAACGCGAGGATTATGCAGGCTCCAGCTACATTGTTTGCCATCAGACCGATACCAAACTTGGCACGACCGGACGTTTTCTGGTTGACACTCAAGGTACGGCCGCGTTTCTGGTCGATCCTGGAATAAACGGCGTTATCAACACTACGCCCGAAGGTCATAGTGTTCAGAAATACAACGCGCCAAAAGCCACGCTGATGTCTTACATCATCACAGGCATTCTTAGTCAGGAATTACCCTGGGGGCTTGTGCTCTTAGGGGTGTTTATAGCCATTGTTTTGGAGTTGGCTGGAATACCTTCGCTGGCATTTGCGGTCGGTGTGTATCTCCCTGTTTTCGTATCTGCTCCGATCTTCGTCGGCGGTATGGTGCGGCTGGGAGTGGACAAGTATCTCCGACAGAAGTTTGCCAGCCAGAAGCTTTCTGAGGAGCAATTTGTGGCCGAGACCGACAAGAGCTCCGGTGTGCTGTTGGCTTCCGGCTATATCGCTGGCGGGGCGCTCGCCGGCGTTGCCTATGCTTTCCTTAATCTCAGCGAGAGTATTACCGCGCGCTTGAATGGATTCGAGGACTGGGCGAAGGCGTACAACGCTTTCTATCAGGGGCCTCATGCGGGGAAACTGGCACTCATTCCGTTCGCGATAATAGCGATTATCTTGTATCTCGTAGGAAGGGAGTTGTTGTTGAAACCGAAGCCATCTGTTGACCGCGGCTAATAGGCCGTGGATTACGTTTTAGCTTTTATTTCAAAGCTGAATCGTGTAATTTTGATCGTCAGTTAGGCGCGCTGCTAAGCCGGGGGCGCGCCTCATCTTTATCAATCGACGAAATCCAAGGACCAGACGACTAATGCAATCTGCAATTACCTCGCGACGCCTCTTCGCTCTCTTCTTTATTTGTGCCGTCATGACTTCGGCAGCTATGGCCGCCGCCGGGCAGCCGGCAGCGCCGCAACGTTCGCCTGCCGACACGGTCCGAGAGTTCTATAAAGCGATGCGTGAAAAGCGTTTCCGGGACGCCTGGGCGCTATCCATTTACCAGCCTGCCGTCGAGGGATTAACGCAGGAGGAGTGGAACGAGCTGCTCCCCGACTTCGAAAAAACGGCGCTGGCAGTGACTCAAAAAGTGCCTGCGAATTTGCAGATCACCAATGAGGTCGTAAGCGGCGACACTGCAGTGGTCACGATCAAGATTAAGGATGCCGATGAAAAAGAGGAGCTCCAACAAGCCACACTGATAAAGATGCCCGGCGGTTGGATTTTGGGCGATGCCGAAAGCCAGGCAATGGTCAAGAAAGCTGGTAAGAAGTTCTTTTTCACGGCCCGCATTGATGCTCACCACAACGAGGTAAAGGACATGCTGACCAGAATTACACTTGCGCAAGTGGTTCATAGTCAGCAAAACGGCGGTTTGTATGGTGATATGGCTGCCTTGGTTCGTGCCGGCCTGGTTCCAAAGGACATTGAGACGCCGGACTCCACGGGTTATAGGTTTCGCATCAATGTTTCCCCCGACCGTAAAAGTTGGTTTGCCGCTGCGGAACCCGCGGAGTATGGGAAATCTGGAAAGTTCTCGTATTACCTGGATTCCGCCGGAGTGAGAAGCGGAGATGTAGGCGGCAAGCCTTTGCCGACTACTGTCCCGAAAAACTAGACGGCTATTCGACATTTTTATTGCGCGGTTCGACGCCGGTAACTAGAATACAGGCGCGATTTCCCGACCTCCTTCGTTTTGCCCCATCCTCAAACAGACTGGCTCTTCGCAAGCTGAAGTGTGGAAGATTCTGTGTTTTGAATATTAGCTGGTTCCGAGAGCACCGCTATGGAGTTTGCACGTTCGATTGCATCACGTTTGCGGCAATACGCCGGTGACCGTCGGCGTGCCAAGCGTGTAAAGGTGCGGCTGGATTTTACGCTTTCGTTGGTTGGGCCCGCTCTTAGCTCAAACGGCGCTAAGCGGGTAATTAGTATCGATGGTCACACCCTCGATCTGAGTTCTACCGGCCTCGCTCTTGTAGTGCCAACAATTATTGTCAACGAACATCACCTGGTCGGCGAGAATCGTAATATGTTCGTCAGGTTGGAACTCCCCGACGGTCCGCTCGACATCAACGTTGTGCCTATCCGTTACGAACGATTGGAAGACCACCCCACTGAGACTGGGTATTTGATTGGGGTAAAACTAGGTAACGTCGAACCGCAAGACCGACTTCGATTCGTTGAGTATGTGTCGCAGGAGCTTCGAGGTTGAGCCCACCTAGACGAATTTCAACCGGCCGAATACTTCCGGAACATGAAAGTAAGGTTCCGGCGTGTGAGTAGGTTGCCACGACAGGTAACGCTCGTTTCCCACACCCTCACAACGAAATAGGTTGACACGCCATTCGTCGCCCAGTTTCGGTTTCGGTATTCGATTACTCCAGGGAATCCGCATAACGACTGTTAGTAAGTCGCCAGACGAGTGCGCCGCTGTGGTCATTCCCGATTGAAAGTCCCATTCTCTCTCGATTCCTTCTGGTTCGATGGTGATTGCGAGATCCACCCATGCTCCATTCGGGGCGGCTTCAAATTCATAGTAGCGGTTCGGGGGTTCGCCTGACGGCGTGATGAAAATTTCGCAGACGTCGGTGTCCCATAGCCCAATCGTCTTCCTGTCCAGCAAGGCGTCTTTCTGAATTAGAGGCGGTTGAGGCTGGCGACAAAGGTAGCGCACAAGCAGTGCTTTATCCGACCAAAGTATCCGCACCTCGCAGTGCTGTGATTTAGGTGCTTCAGCTCCTGACCAGTGACGAGTGATCGCCACGGGTGTGGCCTTGTCCCAGCCAGGGTATGCAAATTCCTGAACCTCAAGATCAACACTACTGTAAAGCGCCGTTACCACAGGTTTTGAACTCCTCACAGCAAACTCCTCACCCAGCCACCATCCACCTGCAAGGTAACGCCCGTGATGTATGAAGCGCGTTCTGATGCCAAAAATGCGACGGCAGCAGCAATTTCCTCTGGCTGCCCAATCCGACGAATTGGGCCTTGCGTGGCCCAACTCTCAATTATTTCTTCTTTGGTTTTATGAAGCACCTCACTATGCATTCTGGCGAGCTCTTCCTGTCGCTCCGTAAGGGTGTAGCCAGGTGCAATGTTATTAACGGTCACACCGTCGGCGGCAACTTCTGAAGCTACCGTTTTTGCCCAGCCGGTTAACCCTGCTCGCACAGTATTCGAAAGAATTAAACCTTCAATGGGTTGCTTCACAGAAATCGACGTGATGTTAACGACGCGTCCCCAGCCTTGTTTTTGCATCCCCGGCAAAACGAGTTTTGCAAAACGAATTGCCGAGAGGCAGTTGAGTTCAAATGCCTTTCGAAGTAGATCAAGACCGAGTGGTCGTGCGTCCCTGCCGGTGGTCCGCC
>Ga0209486_10001415_pt1 | contig 10414 bp, 10 predicted proteins | sample NCCompost_FD_187518 | JGI IMG/M metagenome (GOLD analysis project Ga0209486, IMG submission 187518) | Agricultural soil microbial communities from Utah to study Nitrogen management - NC Compost (SPAdes) (version 2) | ecosystem: Environmental > Terrestrial > Soil > Agricultural land | place... | reverse complement strand
CCCTGCCTCTTCGTGATCTCGGCGAACTTGAGCTTCCCTTCCGCGTCGGTCCCCTGGAACACTTCGACCGCGAGGTCGCCGGTGTCGATGCGGCTGCGCACGAGCCGGCCGCCGTCCTTGCGCGCGAAGATGGTCCAGCGTTCCTCGCCGCGCTTCCCGGAGGGATCGCGGTACAGGTACGTCCCGCGCGCGACCTCGGGGCCGCGCTCGTAGCGGCCCTCGTGCTCCGGGGTTCGGCCGGCGAGAATGGCGGCGAGGTCCTCCTCCATCGTCGCGCCCGCGGGGGTCTCGGTGATGCGACCGAGCTCGCGCCCGTCGCTCTCGAGGACGATCGTCGGGACGTTGATGATCCGCTTGCCGCCGATCACGTCCTGCGGGTGCAGGAAGTCGTTGTCGAGCGCGACGAGTCGCACGGCGAGGTTCGGGTTCGACGCGGCGCGCACGCTCTTGAGTACCCGCGGGACGAACTCCTTGCTGTCGCCGCACCACGTCCCGAGCACGACGGTCATCGTGACGGGGCGCGTCTCCTTCCCGAGCGCGGCGACGGCCGCGGGGGCCGGCTGATACGTCTGCATGAGGCTCCGCCACACCGGCACCGCCGAAAAGAGGCTCGCCTCCGAGACGTCGCCGACGATCCCCTGGTGACGCGATACGAGGACGGTCCTCCCCTTCCACGCGACGATCGACGTCGAGCCGTCCACTTTCTGGAACGTCCCCGCCGGTTTCGGCTTCGCGTCGGGGGCGAGCTCCGCCGAAGCGCCGTCGGCCGCCACGCGGAAGGCTTTGCGCGGCACGACCGCGAAGGTGGATGCGTCGCGGTCGAGGACGAGCGCCTTCTTCACGCCGGGCAGGAGCACGGCGAGCCGCTTGCCCGAATCGGCCGAAAGGACCTGCGCGCCGCGCTCGAGCCGGCCGTCCACGTAGACGTCCCGGGTCGAGTCGCGCCAGGTCGGGTCGGCGGCGAGGGCGAGCGAGGAGACGAGGAGCGCGGCGAAGAGTACGAGGACCGTCAGGCGGAGCGGGCGCATGAATCCTCCCTGTCGTTTTCCGCTCCAACAGGGGGCGGGCGGCGGGTTATGCCGGGTTTCGAAACGCGGCGCGGGATAGGATGGCGGAAACCCCGGCTAACAAATAAGGAGAAGCATCATGAAAAGTCCCTCTCGGGTCGTTCCTCTCGTCCTCATCGGGCTCATCGCGGCGTTGACGCTCACCGCAGCGGGCGGAGACAAGGCCGCCAAGGTCTGGGCGGCGGAAGAGATCCAATGGACCGAAAACGCCGCCGTGAAAGGGTTCTGGATCGCGCCTCTCTGGGGTGACCCGAGCAAGGGAGCGTACGGTGCTCTCAAGAAGGTCGCCGGCGGAACCGAATTGGGATGGCATACACACACGCACGCCCAGAAGGTCGTCGCGGTTTCCGGAACGATCGGGTTCACTCTCGAAGGCGAGAGCGCGAAGGACCTGACCGCCGGCTCCTACGTGTACCTTCCGGCAAAGACGAAGCACCACACGGTCTGCAAGACGGGCGCGGACTGCATTTTCTTCGAGGAGCAGCCCGGCAAGACCGACGTCATCCCCGCGAAGTAGAGCGCCTCACCCTGCCCTCTCCTCCCGCCCGGGAGGAGAGGGATTCCTTCCGATTCGGGGTCTGGCCTGAATTCAGCTCTGACCTGAATTCAGCCCTGACCTGAATTCAGGCCTGACCCCCCGGAGGCTGACCCCGGCTTCCTTCGAGGCGCGCCATCACTTTCATCAGGTCTTCGTGCGCGCCCACCAGGAACAGGGTGTCGCCGGGCTTCAGGGGCTCGTCGGAGGGCGCGGGCGAATACGGAGCTCCGTTGCGGATCATCGCGGGCACCGCGACGTGCTCGTCGGAGACGCCGAGCTCCGCGAGGGTCTTTCCCTCGGCCGCGGTGTCGGGCAGCACGAAGAACGTGAGCGCGGTTCCGGCCTCGAGGGTCGCGGAGAGCCGCCGCCCCTCGGCCGCGCGCATCCCGGGGTCGCGGAGCATGCGGTATCCCTCGTCGCGCAGGATCCGGAGCTGCGCGGCGACGACGTTTCCCGGGACGGCGAGGAGCCGCATGAGCCGCGAAATGATCTCGAGCGACGTCTCGAACTCTTCCGGGATCACCTCGGTGGCGCCGAGGCTTCGCAGCGGCTCGACCTGCGTCACGTAACGGGTCCGCACGATGATGTGGACGGTGGGGTTCATCTGCCGGCAGAGCCGGACGATGCGTCGGGTGCCATCGGGGTCCGAGATCGCGACGACGACGGCGAGCGCGTTTCCGATCTTTGCCGCTTCGAGCGCCTCCGGGGACGCGGAGTCCGCGACGATCGCGCGGCTGCCGTTCTCCCGCGCGACCTCGGCCCGGTTGGGGTCTTCCTCGATCACGACGTGCGCGATTTTCGTCTCGGACAGCACGTGGGCGACGTTTAACCCGTTCAGGCCGTACCCGATGATGATGATGTGGCCGGACATCGGCTTCTCGTCCTCTTCCACCGGCTCCGGGCGGCTGCGCATCCGCTCCGCGAGCTTCAGCCCGGCCGCGACGAAGAACGGCGTCGCCGCGAGCGTCAGAACCGCGACCGAGACGAAGAGCTGCTCGTCCTCCGGCCCCAGCGCGCCGAATTTCTTGCCCTCCTGAGCGAGCAGGAACGAGAACTCGCCGATGGGCGCGATCGCGAACGCGGCCCGTAGCGACGTGCGGGGCAGCGCGCCCGCCGCTCGAAAGGCGGGATAGGCCGCGACGACCTTGATGAGCACGACGCCGGCGACGGTCGCGAGGACGAGGGGGAACGCCGAAAAGAGAAAGGCCGGATCGAGCAGCATCCCGATCGACGCGAAGAAGAGCGCCGACAGAAAGTCCCGGAACGGCCGGAGGATCCCGCTGATCTCGTGGATGAACTCGGTGTCTCCGACGACGACGCCGGCCGCGAAGGCGCCGAGGGCCGCGGAGATCCCGAGCCGCCCCGCCGCCGCGATGGTCGCGACGATCAGGACGATGACGCCCGCGGTGAACACCTCGCGGCTGCCGAGCGTGGCGACCATCCGGAAGAGGCGCGGCACGACGACGCGCGCCACGAGAATGAGGAAAATGACGCCCACGATGGCGATCCCGACGCGCGTCATCACCTTCGGAAGCGGCGGTGCCTCGGTGCCCGACGCGAAGGCCGGAACGAGAAGCATGAGCGGGATGACGGCGAAGTCCTGGAAGAGCGAGACCCCGAGGAATCGGCGCGAGAAGGGGGCGCCGGTCTCGTCCCGCGTCTGGAGGATCGGCAGGACGACCGCCGTCGAGCCGAGAGCGATCAGGATCCCGTAGAAGGCGGTGCGCTTCAGCTCCAGGCCGAAGGGGATGCCCACCAGGAGCACGGCCGCGACGGTCAGGATCATCTGGAGCGAGCCGGACACGAGCGTCGTCCTCCCGAGCGACTTGAGCTTGTCGAAGGGTACGTGCAGCCCGACGAAGAAGAGGATGAGCGCCACGCCGAGCTCGGCGATCTGCTCGACCTGGTGGGCGTCGTGGATCCACGCGAGCGCGTGCGGTCCGATGATGATGCCCGTGACGAGGTACGCAATGACCTCGGGCACGCGGAAGCGCTTGCCGAGGAAGAGGAGCGGAAAGGACGCCGCCAGGATGATCGCGACGTCGGCGAGGAGACCTCCGTGCATCGGATGCCGGGGTCAACGCTGAATTCCTGAATTCGTGCCAGGGCTGAATTCAGCCATGGCACAGATTCAGCTTTTCAGCGTTGACCCGATGCCGCTCCTAGTTGACGGGAAGCGACTCGAGGGGGGCCGAGTGACCCAGCCGCTCGGCCTCGGCGGTCATCTTTCCGCGCCACATGAGGCCGTACATCCGGACGTCGCCGAGGAAGGACCAGAGCGGGTACGCGAACGTCGCCGGGCGGTTCTTTTCGATGAAGTAGTGGCCGACCCACGCGAAACCGTAGCCGGCGACGAGCGCCCAGAGGACGAACGCGGGGTTTCCGACCGAGATCCCGCGCGCGAGGAGCAGGAGACCGAGCGTCGTCCCGACGAAGTGCAGGACGCGGGTGCCGTGGCGGCGGTGCTGGCTCACGTAGAACGGCCAGAAGTCTTCGAACGTCTGGATTCTCGGGTCACGCATCGGGAACCTCCTCGCGGCACCGAATCTGCGTCATTCTATTCGGGGAATGGGAAAAGCGAAACGCGGTCCGGCGTGGAAGTGGGCGGCGGTCGCTCTCTCGGGCGTCTTTCCCTTCATCGCGATCGCGCTCCTGCCCGTCGGCGCGATCGTCGTATACCTGAACGCGTTCTTCGACCGCATGGGTCCGCTCGGGCTCCTGGTCTTCGAGATCCTCTACGTCGTGACCGCCGTTCTGCTCGGGCCCGCGTGGCTGCTCGCGCTCGTCGCGGGTCTCGCGTTCGGTCTCGTGAAGGGGATCCTCGTCGTCTGGGTCGGCGCGACGATCGCGGCGGCGCTCGCGTTCCTGATCGCGCGCTACGTCGCCCGCAGCCGGGTCGAAAAGCTCGCGCGCAAGAACGAGAACTTCGAGGCCGTGGACCGCGCGATCGCGAAGAACGGGGGGAAGGTCGTCCTCCTCCTGCGCATCTCCCCCTTCTTCCCCTACACGATCGCGAACTACCTCTACGGCCTGACCGCGGTCCGCTTCGTCCCTTACGTGATTTCGACCGCCCTCGGCATTCTGCCGATGGTCGCGATCTACGTCTCGATCGGCGCGGCGGGCCGCGACGCGGTCGAGGCGGCGGCGGGCGGCGGGCCCGGCTCGACCGCGGAGTGGATCGTCTTCGCGGCCGGCGTCGCGTGCACGGTCGTCGCGGCGATGATCATCACGCGCGGCGCGAAGCGCGAGCTCGCGACGATCCGCTTCGAGAAGGGGTCAGGCGTGTAGTTTGGCGTTATTCCGAATTGCCGACTTGCGCGCCTGACCCTCAGGCCGCGGTCGAGCGGCGCAGCGGCTCGCGGGCGACCGAGGCGGCCTCGCGGGTCCGCCCCCACAGCAGCGCGTCCACGGAGTAGCGCCCCGGACCGACGGCGAAGAGCGCGACCATCAACCCGAGATAGAGGAGCGCCAGCTCGTAGCTCGGGCCGCCGCCGGCGGCGACGAACGGGTGCCCCTTCGGAACGTGCGACAGCACGAGCGCGCCGACCATGGTGGCGGCGAGGCCGAACGCCGCGAGTGGCGTCAGGAACCCGACGATGAGCGCGATCCCGCCGCCGAACTCCGCGACCGCGGCGGCCGCCTGAAGGAGAGCGGGCGGCGGGCTCGCCCGCCCGTCCATCCAGTGCAACGGGTTCTGGATCTTCGGCCACCCGTGAAGGAGGAAAGCGACGCCGACGACGAGTCGGACGAGCAGGAGCCCGAAGCTCTGCCCCGCGGGCAGCGAGTCCCTGTAGAACCGCATGATCAGGCCGCGGACGACCGGCGCATCGGCGCGCGCGAGACCAGGACCGGGTGGGCGCTCCGTCCCCAGAGCCGCGCGTCGAGCGAGTAGCGGCCCGGTCCGATCGCGAAGAGCGCGACCATGAGCGCGAGGTAGACGAGCGGGAGCTCGAAGTCGCCGCCGGGACCGCTGCGGACGAAGGGCTCGTTCTTCGGGAAGTGCACCATCATCAGGGCGACGGACATGTTGATCGCGAGCGCGAGCGTCACCACCGGCGTGAGGAACCCGACGATGAGCGCGATCCCGCCGCCGAACTCGGCGAGAGCGGCGGCGAGCTGGAAGATCCCGGGCACGGCGTCGCCCATCCAGCTCGTCGGCTTCTGGATCTTCGGCCAGCCGTGGAGAATGAAAGCGGTGCCGACGACGAGCCGGAGGAGCAGGAGCGCGAAGCTCTGTCCCGCCGTGAGGTTGCTTGGGTAGAAGCGCATGGTGAGACCTCCTCGAGAAAAATGGGCGCGCCCCGGAGGGCCCGCCTCCCCCCGTGTCTCGCAAGCCGGGTGCCACTCATGAGGGGAATTCGGGCATGGTCTCGAGGTTTTTCTTAGCGAAAGCTCAAGAAAGGGCGGAGATTCGCTCGTTGACCACGCGCCCGAGGACGGTCCTGGCGGCCCTGCTGCTCGCGGGGGTGGCGCTCGGCCCGCGGTGCGCGGGGATCGGCCCGGTCGCCCCTCACCCCGACCCTCTCCCCAAAGGGGAGAGGGAGAAGGCCGACGACGCTTTCGGCTCCGCGGTGCGCCCGGTGCTCTCCACCCGCTGCGCGCCGTGCCACGAGCCGGGCGGAAAGATGCACGCGCGGCTCCCCTTCGACGACGCGAAGACCGTGTCGACGAACTCGACCGCGATCCTTCGGCGGCTGAAGGGGGAAGATCGCGCGGCGCTCGAGCGGTGGGTCGCCGGGCTTGCCGCCGCCACGACGGCGAGATAGAACGTCCCGCAAAGGCGCCGGTCCCGGGTCCGCCGGCGCGTCAGGAGGACACATGCGCCGCGTCAATCTTCCCGGCCTCATGGCCGCCGCCCTCGTCTTCGCGACTCTTTCGCCCGCCCTCGCCCAGAAGCCCGCCGCCGACCCGAACCGAACCCGCGTCGAAGTGCTCGGCAAGTCGTTCACCACGGCGTTCAACCGCGGAGACATCCCCGCGGTCGCCGCCCTCTACGCGACCGACGCGATGGCGCTCCCGCCCGAGTCGGAGACGCTCAAGGGACGGGCCGCGATCGAGGCGATGTGGAAAGGCGTGCGCGAGATGGGAGTCCAGTCCATCGAGTTCACCGTCCTCGACGTGCAGTCGAGCGGGATCCTGATGGTCGAGACCGGGAAGGCCACGATGCAGGTCGCCGGCGCGGGCGCGGCTCAGGCGACGGTGTCGGTCAAGTACGTCGTCGTGTGGAAAAAGCAGAAGGACGGGACCTGGAAGATCTCCCACGACATCTGGAACAGCCTGCCGACTCCCGCGCCGACGGCGACTCCCGCTCCGGCGGGCTAGTCGGAGACGGGCACCGCGCCCTCCGGCCACTCGCCGGAGAGGAACCGCTCCACGGCGGGGAAGAACACCTCGGGCTCCTCGATGTGCGGGAAGTGGCCGACGTCGGGGATCAGGAAGAGCCGGGCGTTGGCGTTGCCCGCGGCCCACTCGCGCGAGCCGCCGAGCGGGATGAAGTCCTTCTCGCCGTGCACGATCAATCGCGGAACGGTCAGGGCGCGCGCCTCCCTGCGGTAGTCCCAGTCGCCCATCGAGCCGAACAGCGCGCCCCACCAGAGGTTCTGGTTCGTCTCCTGCTCGTTGAAGAAGCGGCACGAGTCGAGCTCGATCTTCGCGACGTCCGCGGGGTCGGCGACGAACGCGGCGAGCGAGACGCGCCGATTCTCGCGGCAGAGCGCCTCGGCGTCGTTCGCGAACTCCCCCGCTTTCTTGCGCGCCTCGAGCTTCGCCCGGGCCGCGGCGTCGGCGCGCGCGGACATCGTCTTCATGCCCTCGTCCAAGTACGGCGTGCGCCGCGGGGTGCCGGGCGTCATCTGCACGAGGCGCGCGACGCGGTCGGGATGCCGGATCGTGTAGACGGCGGTCATCATCCCGTAGTGCGACCAGCCGAGGAGCATCATCCGCTCGAGCCCGAAGTGGCGGCGCACCGCCTCGAGGTCGGAGAGCTCGTTCTCGAAGGACACTCGGGAGGGGACGACGGCGTCGGAGCCCAGGCGGCCGCGCGGGTTGTAGTAGAGGACGCGCCGCCCGTTCGCGAGGCGGTCGAGGCCCCCGCCGCCGGACGGCCACGGCACGACGAGGACGTCGCGGCCGGAGCCGACGATGCGATACGCGAGCTGGACGCCCGGCTCGATCGCGACGAGGCCCTGGGTCGGAGCGGCGGTGGACGCCGACGGGGACCCGGACGAGGGCGACGCCGGCTCGGGCGCGGGCGTCGTGGTCCCCGTCGCGCAGCCGACGGCCAGGAGGGTGAAGAGGAGGAGTCGCTTCACGTCGCTCGCACGCTGATACGAGAGAAGGATCCCAGAGTTCGACCATTCCGAAGCCCCGAACTCTCCTCTTGTCATTCCGAGGAGCGCAGCGACGAGGAATCTGTGGCCCTCTCGAAAGGGATCCAGATCCCTCCCGGAGCCTGTCCTGAGCGGAAGACCCGCAGTCTAAAGGGACACAGATCCTCGCGGAGCCTGCCCGGAGCGGAGGACCGCGGTCGAGAGAGACACAGATCCCTCGCTTCGCTCGGGATGACAGGCAGGGCGAAGGGCTCGGGATGAAAAGCGAGGGCGAAGGGCTCGGGATGACAGGCAGGGCGAAGGGCTCGGGATGACAGGAATGAGCTCGGGACTGAGTCAAGGAGGACAGTGTGGGCGTTCGTCCTCAAAAAAATGGATTTGGTCCCTCAGTCGTTGGTGCGAAAGGGGGATGGGCGGATAGTCGGGGTAGCGGAACCGGGGAGCCACCGTGCCGGCCGGAGGAAATCTTCCGGCCGGCCCCTTCGTACTCCTTTTCATGGGTTCGAGAGCCGCGGCCGCACGGAGGTCGAGCATGAAGCTACGGGCGCTTATCGTCGACGATGAGCCCCTCGCCCGGGAGTGGGTGCGGGGCGCGGTCTCGGAGGACCACGAGCTCGAGGTCATCGGGGAGTGCGGCAACGGCTTCGAGGCCGCGGAGGCGATCCGGCGGCTGAAGCCGGACCTCGTTTTCTTGGACGTGCAGATGCCGGGTTTGGACGGCTTCGGCGTCCTCGAGGCGCTCGCGCCCGACGAGATCCCCGCGATCGTTTTCGTCACCGCGTTCGACCAGTACGCGGTGCGGGCGTTCGAGGCGCAGGCGGTCGACTACCTGATGAAGCCGTTCAGCCGGGAGAGGCTGGAGGAGGCGGTCCGCCGCGTCCGCGCGCTCATGAGCGGCCGCTCGCTCGAGGAGTTCCGCGAGTCGATCGGAAAGATCGTCGAGAAGATCCGGCGCGACCGGTCGTACCCCGAGTGGGTCCTCCTGAAAGCGGAGGGCAAGAACGTCTTCGTCAAGGTGAAGGACATCGACTGGATCGAGTCCTCGCGCAACAACGTGCGGATTCACGTCGGCCAGACCGTCTACCTGCTCCACGAGACGACGTCCGCGATCGCGCAGCGCCTCGACCCGAAGAAGTTCCTCCGGATCCACCGCTCGTCGATCGTCAACATTGAGCGGATCAAGGAGCTCCACCCCTGGTTCAACGGCGACTACGCCGTGATCCTTCGCGACGGCACGCAGCTCACGCTGTCGGCGAGCTACCGCGATCGGCTGAGGGAGTTCCGCCGGTTCGGGACGTAAGTAGCGCTCCGGGCGGTCAGCCGTCCGCTGACCGCTGAAGCCGAAAGCCCCGGATGACCCCGACGCCCCACTTCGCCGCCAGGCGACGCTGGACCGCCGCCGCGTGGATCGCGGGGGTCTGGATCTTCCTCGCGGTCCTCCAGGCGACGCAGCGCTACCTCCGGGGGCGCGAGCTCGAGCCGAGCCCCTGGGCGTTCTGGGGCGCCCTCGCCGACAACCTCGTCATCGCCGCGCTCTGGGCGGCGGCGACGCCCGTCGTCATGCGGATCGCGCGTCGCTACGCGTTTCCGGGGACCCCCGTGCCCGTCCTCGCCGCGGTCCACCTCGCGGCGGGCGCGGCGTTCGCGCTCCTCCACTCGCTCGCGGCGAACGTCCTCTACAAGCTCGTGCTGGCCCCGGGCGTGACGTGGAACGAGCTCGTCGCGAACTGGGTCGAATCCGCGTTGACCACCGGTCCGACGCGGATCGCGACGTACCTCCAGATCGTCGGCGTGACGTGGGGCCTCGACGACTACCGCGCGTGGCGCGAGCGGGAGATCCGCGCGTCGTCGCTCCAGCTCGCTCTCGCGAAGGAGCGGCTCGAGTCCTTGAAGCTCCAGCTCCACCCGGCGTTCCTCTTCCAGACGCTCGCGCTCCTCCGCACGACGATTCCCCGCGACCCGCGGGCAGCGGCGCGCACGATCGTGGAGCTCGGCGACCTCCTGCGGCTCTCGCTCAAGAACGGCGGGAAGCGGCTCGTGCGCCTCTCCGAGGAGGTCCGGTACGCGGAGCTGTACCTCAAGATCGAGAAGACGCGGCTCGAGTGCGACCTCGCGGTGACGATCCGCGTTCCTCGCGACGCCCTCGACGCCGCCGTGCCGAGCCTCGTCCTGCAGCCGCTCGTCGAGGCCGCGGTCGCCGCCGCGTGCCCGGCGCCGGCGTCCATCGAGATCACCGCCTCGCACGGGGACGGCCGGATGACGCTCGCCGTGCGGGCGGAACCGGGGGACCCGGCCGCGCCGCCCGCCCCGGCCGGACCGAGCGCGGCGGTGATCGAGCGGGCGCGCCGCCGCCTCGACCTCGAGTTTCCCGGGCAGCACCGCCTCGAGTGGTCGAGCGTCACCCGCTCCGCGACCGTCGAGATCCCGTTCGCCCCTCTCCCGGAAGGCGCCGAATCCCCCGCCCCGCTCGTGGCGCGGCC
>Ga0209486_10001413_pt1 | contig 10421 bp, 11 predicted proteins | sample NCCompost_FD_187518 | JGI IMG/M metagenome (GOLD analysis project Ga0209486, IMG submission 187518) | Agricultural soil microbial communities from Utah to study Nitrogen management - NC Compost (SPAdes) (version 2) | ecosystem: Environmental > Terrestrial > Soil > Agricultural land | place... | reverse complement strand
CAGGGGGAACGACGTCTCCGAGCGAAAACGGGGACAGACCTATTCTTTGGAGAGTGAGTGACTCACGCCCGATCTAGAGTTTCTGCCCTTTCGCCGCCTGACCGCGCAGCAGAAAGGTCTTGGGGAACCTGCCCTCGCCGCAGACCTTGAAGGAACCGAAATCTCTGAACCACGGCCCTTCCGGAGCGTCGGGCTCCGATTCTCTCCACAGCTTGAGCTGGTAGAGGTCCTCCACGGTGATCTTGCGGTCGCGGAGACGATCGAAGAGGTGGTTTCGAAGCGCGGGCGGAAGGTCCGTCCACTGGATCTTCGGCACTAGTCGCCGAAGGTCATCCGGGCAAGCTCTTCCTTCAGGCGGCTCTGCTCCGAGGGGTCCGAGGTGTGAGCCAGCCGGTCGGCAAGCTCGAAGAACGTCCTCTTTTCCCGCTCCCGCTCTTCGAGGCCCGTCTCGATCAGCTCCACGATCACGCGGTTCGCGCTCGCGCGCCGACGCTTTGCGAGCGCTTGAACACGCCGGGCGAGGGCGGGCGGAAGGCTGACGCTTTGACGGACGGGTTTCTCGGATCCGGCCATCGCTGCATGGTACACCACTCCGCACCAGAGTGCACCATGGAGAGCCTTTCTGAATTCAGCCGACCAGGCGCCCGCACGAGGGCCGGCTCGAGCGCAAGAATCATTCTGCCCGTTCGGCCCGCGGGCCGCGCGAGGGCCCGGCGCGCGGACGCACCGAGCGTTTCCTTGCAACAAGTGGAGATGGGACTCGGATTCGTCGCAGTTTCTTATATAATTAATTCGTGAGGACGTTTGGAATTCCGTTGGAACGATTGGAACGAGAGCCACATCTCGGAGCACGGCGTGGACCCGCGGGAGGCGGAGGAGGTCGTGCGCGGGGCCCGTTCCCCGTATCCGCTCGTGAGCACCGATGACAAGCTTCTCGTCTGGGGTCCGACCGCCGACGGGAGATTCCTCCAGGTCGTCTTCCTGGTGGACGACGAGGATTCGTTCTTCGTGATCCATGCCCGGCCGCTCACCGAGAAAGAGAAAAGGCGTATCGCAGGAGACTGAGATGACGGAGAGAGTACGGCGCAGACGGCAACCGATCGAAGCGAGAGCCTCGAAGCTGGCCGAGGGAACGGCCCGTTACGACCGGGAAATGGTGATCGACGAGTTCGCTCCGATGACGGCGGTGGAACGGGCTCGATGGGCGCGCGCAAAGCGCAAGCCCGGTCGTCCCCGGCGGGGGAAGGGCGCCAAGGTCATATCGGTCAGCGTCGAGCGCGGCTTGCTGTCACGCTCGGATGCCCTTGCGAAAGACCTCGGATTGAGCCGCGCCGGCTTGATCGAGCGAGGCCTCCAGGCGGTTCTCGCGGCGGAGGGAAGGCGCTGATCGACGAAAAGGTACTAACCAAAGAAAACGGGACAGATCAATTTTTTCGGGAATCGCCTGACTCGATCCCAGGAAAATAGATCCGTCCCCTTCCCATCGAGAGGCAGTCGATCGAGGCCTATCGAGAAGAAGGATCCTCTCGGCCGAGGACGAGATCGATTCCGGAGAGAACGGTTTTAAGCAGGCTCTGCGAAACGTGGCCGGTCCGCTCGGTCAGGAAGTCGCGGTCGACCGTGACGATCTGAGAGACGTTGGCAACGGAGTCTTTGGGGAGTGCGGTCGCACGGGCTCGCAGGGTCACGTTGCCGGGCGCAACCGCAAGCCGCAGGTTGCTCGTCAGGGCGACCGCGACGACCGTCGCGATGCGGCTCCGATTGAAGGCGTCCCCCTGCACGATCAGGACGGGCCTCCGAAGGCCGGGACCCGACCCGGCGGGCTCCGGAAGGTCGGCCCAGAAGACGTCCCCCTGGGCGACGACCACTCACCAGTCCGTCGAACGAAGGACCCGGCGCGCGCTCTGGCGGACGAAACGATCGGAACCGGAATCTTCCGCTTCGTAGAGCGCATCGAGCGCGGCGGTCACCGTCGCCGGGTCGTGCCGGGCGACGTACTCGGAGAGCGCGTCGCTGTACAGCTGGCTTCTCGACTTTCGCATTCGGCGGGCGAGCTTTTCGGCCCTCTCGAACACCGTGTCGGGAACGGAAACCGCGGTCTTCATACCATTAGTATAACCGAGCGGTCGGAGGTTTCGTTGTCCGTTCGCGGGTCGCCGCCGGGAAAGGCCCTTGACCCGGTGTACGTTTGTGCATGCAGTTTTCCGTGTGCCGGACGGGGAGCCGGAATGGACATGGAGCATCGACAAGGGGCGGGGGAACCTTCGGAAACACGGCGTCGCGTTCGGGGAAGCGGTCACGGCGCTCGGAGATCCTACGAGGAGGAACCGTGAAGCGCGAATACGATTTCTCGCGCGGAAAGCGGGGATCGGTCATCCCGGTCCCGAGGGGGAAGACCCGAATCACGATCCGGCTCGACAAGGACGTGATCGACTGGTTCCGCTCTCAGGTAGAGGCCGCCGGAGGCGGGAACTACCAGACCCTGATCAACTCGGCTCTGAGGAATTGCGTCGGCGAAGTGACATCGGAGATCGCGGAGGCGGGAGCCGGGTACGGCCGGGAATTCGGAATAGACGGGTTCGGCCCCATGACGCCGGCGGCGCAGGCTCGGTGGGCGCGTGCAAAGCGCAAGACCGGTCGTCCCCGGCGCGGGGCGGGCGCGAAGGCCATCTCCGTCAGCGTGGAACGCGAACTGCTCTCACGCTCGGATGACCTGGCGAAGGACCTCGGACTGAGCCGCGCCAGCCTGATCGAGCGAGGCCTGCACGCCGTGCTCGCCGCCCAGGGAAGGGGCTAGGAAAACAACTGACCCCGCGGCTTCGAGGCCGGTCGGGGTGGGGCTCGGCCGATCGGGCGAGATCTACGGACATAACGCTTGACGTTATTAACGAGTAGCGTTATGGTTTGTCCTTGATCCGAAGCTTTCGGAGTTCCGAAGCGAGACGGATCTTCGAGCGGGTAGGTACACGCCGATTTTCGCCAGGTCTGCAGCGGGTCGCGCTGAGAAAACTCGTAATGCTCGATGCCGCTGAATCCCTCGAGGATCTTCGAGCACCACCCGGGAATCGGCTCGAGAAGCTCTCGGGGAAGCGGATGGGTCAGCACAGCATTCGGATCAACGACCAGTGGCGGATCTGTTTCGAGTGGCGGGACGGCGACGCCCATCGGGTCGAGATCGTCGACTACCACTGAGGAGGACCGATGGCTGCGAAGAAGTTGGCGCCTGTTCATCCGGGGGAGGTGCTCCTGGAAGAGTTCCTCGGTCCATTGGGGCTGTCGCAGTATCGGCTTTCGCGCGAGATCAACGTCCCTCCGCGACGCATCAACGAGATCGTTCATCGAAAGCGCGCCATCACGGCAGACACGGCGCTTCGTCTTGCGCGCTTCTTCAGCACCTCGGAGCGGTTCTGGCTGAACCTGCAGTCTCGATATGACCTGGAGATCGAAAGGGACAGGCTGGGTAATCGGCTGCGGAAGGAAGTCTCTGTGCTGGCGCGAGCGAGTTAACGACCTCCGCCGGCCGAGCGCAGCTTCGGCTGACCCCGCGATTCCGACGTCCGGCGATACGCCCCCGGCGCCTCCGACGAGCGTAGTCGAGGCGCCGCTTCCGCCAGGGCTCGATCGCAGCCCGACAAAGAGAGTTGTCAGCCTCGGGGGTTCGGCGCCCTGCTGATTCAGACATCACCAGCCTCACCGATGGAGGCCCGGATGGGCGACTCAGCTAGTGAACAACGTGTCGAGAGAACACAGCTAGTTCGCTGCGATCGGAGGCATCGGTTTCTCACCGAGGACGAATCCTACGAGCTTGAGGAGAGATGGAATGAACCCTGTCATCCCCACGACCAGCGCCATCATGTTGTCGAAGCGACCTTTTTGCGTCACAACGAACAGCACAAGAACGATCACCAGGGCTATCGAGAACGGCCGCTGGAAGTGGTCCCACGCACTCTTCAGGGTGGTCTGCTCCACGTCGTCGACTTCCTTGCGGCAGCGCGTGGACACGACGAAGCGGCGGAACGTCTCGTTCATGAGCCGCAGATGAGGGTCCCGGCGGATCAGACCGCGCGAGATCAACCGCCTGACCGCCTTGCCGTCCTTGTAGTTTGCGAAGCCTTCCTCTCCCAGGTGCTCGAGCACGAGCTTCTCGACCGGCGAGCAGCACGCCCAGAGACCTTCGTAGTAGCTGGCCGCGCGCGCCTCGAACTCCTCGAGAAGCTCCTCAGTGTCGAAGCCTTCCGGTCCTCGGCGCGCGACCATCCGGCTCAGGTCCTCATAAACCGGCAAGAGATAGGGGTTACCCGCATACTCGCGATCGAGCGCGTTCCGTACCGCCCGGTGCTGTTTTGTGTAGAGGTAGGCGGGAAGAATGTTCCAGCGCCAGCGCCACTTGCTTCCCAGGGCCCGCTCCCACCGGGTGACCGCCCCGGGCCCACTCGAAGAGCCGTCCGCATCGGTTGCGAAACGGGGGTCGACGTCGACGACCACGAAGGATGACGTGAGCAACGCCGACCACCGCTGCTCGGCGCCCGCGCTCTTGTCGCGCTGGGAGACCGACTGACCGGTCCGCTCCTCGCGAATGAGAGGAGCCGGACCGACAGCTGAAAGCACGATCAGCCTCCGGCGGCGAACCTGCACGAGCTGCTCGATGAGCCACAGCTTCTTCTCGCTCAGCTGACGATCGTCCGCACCGTGCTCGAAGTGATCGACCACAATGGGTTCCCCGGGAAGGGCCCGGTCGAGCGCGGACAACGCGCTGCTCCAGTCAACTTGCGCCGCCAGGTCCACTTTCGGGTACCGTCGCCCTGCAAGGTAGGTCGCCCTCAATTCCTCTTTTCGGCAGACGACGAACGTACTCTGGCCGGCCGTCGTGAAGCCTCCCGCCGTCGGCGACCAGAGCGGCATGTCCATGAGGAAAACTCGGCGGGCGACGAACCTGGCGACACCGAATACGAGGGCGCCCACGAACAGGAAGACGATGAACAGACCGGGGAACGTTCCGAAGGCTGGAACGATAGAGCTGATCATCAAAGTGCCTTTACCGTGGTCGACTCCCGTCAGGACGAGGCGACCGCCCGGTTCGCGATTCCACCGATGGGTGTTGTCGTTCGCCTCGTCGTGAAGCAGCTCTCGCATGGCGACGGAAGACTCCGAGTAATAGGGCAGGAACGGTTCGAGTAGCTCAACGAAATCTGCGTCGGTGCGGTCGCGTCGTTCGTTTCGGACACCGTGCTCTGCCACGGCCGCTGCAAACCGGCCCCGCGACTCCTCCGGCACGGAGTCGAGGGGGAGATCCGCGAAATAGATATCGACAGGCGGGATCGAGTGCTTGCGACGCTGGCCGTACTCGAACTGAAGCTGCGGACAATCGATTGCCAGCCGGCGGGCGACGATTCCGGGAGCAAGGTCGAGGCACTTGTTCCTCGATAAGTTCAAAGACCGAGGCCGCGCGACAGGCTGCGCCGGTGCCGGCGGCTGCAAAATTCTCTCTTTGGCCGTGTCCGACAATTTGCCGAGATCCGATTCCACTCGCCGCCGCCGCTCCTCGAGTCCCGTTGCCAGACTCCGCTGCGCGTACTTGAGGAACGGCATTACCTGCACCGAGTGAGCGACCTTGAAGCTCGCGACGGTCGGCAGGACGGCAGTGATCACCAGCAGCAGAGTCGCGGTACACATGTAGGCGAGAGGAAGGAGCGTGTTGGGCTGGGGATCGGGGAAGCCGGGGACTCCGCGCTCGGGCTCTTCCGGAATCTGGTTGCCGGGCACGAGCGCGCGACGTTCCATCTTTAGTCGGATATATGTCAAAGCCCAGGCCAGCGGCGGGACGACAAAGACAGAAATGATGAGGGTCCATCCTGCGGACCTCGAATCCCCCCAGTAGATGACGATCCCGACACTGATTATCAGGACGAGGTAGATCCCGATCAACTTGAGATACGCAGAAAGTCCTCCCGGAAGCGGCCAGAGCCACGTCGCTCGCTTCGAGGGACGGAGCAGCACGAAGAGGCACACCAAGACGTAACCCAGCGCGTACACGACCATGAAAAGGAGCGTCGTCACGATCAGATCGACGTTCACGCTCCGGATCAGATCTTTTTCATAGAAGGTGACGAGTGACCAGGGGAGACCCGCGAGCGGGCTCACGTGCGCGCGGTAGTCGCGGCCCCAGTACTGGATGTCGAGGAGCTCCGCCCGTCGAGCCTGGACCGCCGAGCGAAGACGGCGGTCGAAATCCGTTTCCGGGAAGAACTGCTCCAAGGTGTTACGAGCCTCGTCCGAATGAAAGACCACGCGCCCGGTGCCGCCGTCCTCGATCACCGCGAACCCGAAGCCGGGTGCGAGAACCGGGTCGATCAGCGAGATCATTGGAATCGCGAGGGCGGCCACCGGAAGCTCTTTCGAGTCCGTCGCGGTCGCGAGGACCGCCTGCGGTTGGAGTCGCGTGGAGGAGCGGTTGGAGCTCAACACGATTCCCTTTATCTCCGGCATGTCGCCGGCCTTCCGGAGTGACCAGGTGTCGTTCCCGATCACCTGCCTGAAGTAATCGCGGTCCTCGACCGAGATCAGGCGCGTTTGGTCGGACCGAGTGCTCCATTTCAGTTTCTGGTTACCTTCATCATCGATCAAGAAGAAAGTCTCGAAGAAGGGATAGAAGGAGAAGTCCGGCGCCGCGAGCTTGGCGAGAGCATCCGCGATTGCGTTGGATTCCTCCCCGCTCTTGCCGACCGCTCTCCGCAGCGCCTCGAGCTGGCTGTGCGCGGCGGCGATCTCGCCTCTCATGTTCGACTGAACCTCGGCGGAGAACGCGAGAAGGCGATCGTCGGCTTGCGATCTCAGACGCCAATAGGAATAGACGTCCAGTGCGTAGAGCGTACCGAGCAGCAGTATCAGAAGGCTGGAGACTCCGATCAAGAGCACGTCGAGAAGCGCGACCCGCTGGCGCGGACCGATCAGAGCAAGCTTGATGAAGGGCCAGCTCACGACGAGCATGAGGAGAAGGCCCGCACTGATGAGCATCGTCGTGAAGGAAATCGACAGACGACGCTCGCTAAGTGTCGCGTTCGAAACCAGGCCGGCTACCACGAGGCCCGGTTCGCGTCGTCGGTCCCCAGGCGTCGGCTGAACGGTGGGTGTGGGGGTCGCCGCTTTGTCTTTCGGAGTCGGCGTCGTGGCGTTGGCATCGCCGGAGCTCGCCGGGGTGGGTTGGGCGGGGGCACCTGCGAGCGTCTGGGCTTCTGAACCGATTCCTCGGAGCTGCAGCTGGCCACAGCACGGACGCATGAAGAGCCTGTATTCGCTGCCGCTCAACTTCGCGCGCATCAGCGCCGTGTGGGTCGCCGACCTGGCAAAATCCCCTTGCCCGACCAGCGTTGCCAGATCGGCGACATAGATGTCTTCGTCGCCGGCGCGCGCGAGAGCCATCCCATCCGACGTGGAGAGGAAGACCACGTCGAAGACGTCCTTCTGCAACGTCGCACCGAGCGGTTGCAGGAGGTGCTCGTCGAATCGGACCTGGAGCCGGTCTCCGAAGCTGGACTTCAGCTCGAGCCACAGCTGACCGCGTGAATCGCGGAACAAAACGGGCTGCTCGACTTCGGGCGGCGGGATCGGCCGAGGCCCTTCAGCGATCTTCCACCGGCGGCGAGGATCCGGCCTGCGAGTCGCCCTGGCGGCATTCGGATCCGGATCCTTGACGACGTTCCCGAAGATCCGTTCCTGTCGATCGACCCAGGCTTCGATGTGGCCGCTGATCGTCGTCAGGAGGCGAAGGTTGCTGCTGCTCAAGTAGCTCGACTGGGTCTTGAGGCGATAAAGGTAGTAGCCGGAAACCGCGAACACTGCGGCAAGCGTGAGAATCACCGGCAACCGGAGCTTGCGGAGCACGGCGGAGTCGAACACTCGCAGCACTCTCTAGACCTCCGCCCAGCTGTGTTCGCCGGGAGAGGCTACAAGGCGCATTGATATCCTGCCTGGAGATGAAGTGTATGCTCCGGCACGTTTTTGGGACATGCACCGGCGATAGGCGGCTAAGTCACTTCACGTCAGGAGGTCGCAGGCGGCTCTTCAGCGGCTGGACGCCCTTGAAGAGGCCCCCGCGAAATCCTAAGCACCTTCCCCGAACGGCTTCGGTGACTCCGCGCTTCTGACGCCCGCCGATACGCCCCCGGCGCCACGCCGATCCAGCGCTTTCCGGCGGCTGGACGATCGGACAAGAAATGTGGACGAAGTGGCGGCACCCGTCCAAGACGCCCGGCGTACTTGGGGGCAGGAGGAATGACAATGCGCTCCATCGTACCCGTTGCCCGGCTCCTTTTCGTCTCGATCTTCCTGGCCTCCGTCCCCGGCCACTTCCGGGCGCAAACGATTGCTTACGCGGGCCAGGCGGGGGTCCCGTACGCGGCGATCCTCGTCCCGTTCTCGGGTCTCCTGGCGCTCGCGGGCGGACTCTCGATCCTGCTCGGCTGGCACGCGCGCGTCGGCGCGTGGCTGCTCGTCCTGTTCCTCGTCCCGGTGACGCTCGCGATGCACGCGTTCTGGACGATGCCGGACCCGATGACGCGGATGATGCACCAGGGCATGTTCATGAAGAACCTCGGACTCCTGGGCGGCGCGCTCCTGATCGCGTACTTCGGCGCCGGCCCGGTCTCGCACGACGAGCGGGCGCAGCGGGCGGTACCGGAGGGCGTGCCGGCGAAAGCGGTCGCGTAACCGCCCCTCTCACCGTGGCCCTCTCCCCGCCTGAGGTGGGGAGAGGGACCCTCCTGACGCGCCTCCGCGAAGGGGCACTCTCCCCGAAGTTCTGTTGCCGGCAGTCGGAGAATCGACCCGCTAAGGCGAGAACGTCCAATAGCTCGCCTCTCCTAGCTGATGTCGAGTGAGACCGAACCGCTGGTCTGGCGGCAATCGATGCTTCAGCAGGTGGAAGAAGTCGGCAAGGACCGACCGGGCTCCCGCGTAGTACGAGTGCCCGAGAAGGCTTGTATCCACCGCCGTCGCATCGATCGTGTCGACACCGCCGACGACGGTAACTCCCTCGAAGGTGTCCCCTGCTCGTCGAAATCCGTGAAACTGCCTGCTCGCCTCCAGGGCGACGTCCCGGGAGGAGGCATAGAGAGTGACGCGGCTCGTCACCCGTCTCAGCCAGGCAGCCAGCTCACAGAACGTGTCAGCGTCGACGTCTGGCGCGGTGAGTATCGCTTCCGCGAAGCGAGGTGCACCGTCAGGAAGAGTGCGTGCAATAGCCTCGAGAGCCCTGGTCAATGGTCGGTTGCCCATGCTGTGAGCGATCACATGAACCGTAGACGCGCCAGACCTTTCGAGAACATTGGTAAGAAATGCCGTCAGGTGCGGAATTGTCCACTCCGCGTTCGTCTCATCGACTCGATACTCCCAGAAATCCTCTTGGGAAGGCCAGCTGTACAGGATCGGTGCGCCGTCGAATGTGAGGTCGTAAGCTAGCTGAGCGGTGCGGCGTGCAGCATCTGCAAAGGATACGTTGTAGCCGTGGATGAACACAAAGGCACCGTGTGCCGACGACTGTGCCACGCGCTCCTTCAGCAGCGTGAAGAACCGGTCTGACTCGAGCGGCTGAACGCTCTGGAGAACCACGTGACGCTCAGGCCGATAACGAAACTCAAACCATGAGAGGGACTCAAGCTCGCCCATCCGATGGTCATGGGGGATACTGACCGAGCAGATCCCAAGCTCTGTGCGGGCGGCTCGCAAACGCCCGTAGAACCGGCGAGGCTTCCTCGAGCTGGTCCTGCGCCGATCTGTCGCGTAGAAAACGGCGACGGAAGTGTGCTGAGCCCCCTTATCGCTTTCCTCGGTGGCTGGAGTTGGCAGCTGAGGTCCTCCGCTGGACGGAGGGCCCTGCTGCCCAGGGGAGGCCGCGGATCCCGAATCTTCCTTCCCGTAGCCCGATAGGATTACGCGAGCGGCGGAGGCCGGCAGCGAGATGGCTAGGTCCTCCGCTGGCTCCGCCCGGTCGTGTACGAGGAAAGTTTCGCTCGTCAGCATGAGCCCGGCTATCTCGGCGGCGTTCAGCAGGGCGTTCTTAGTTACTCTGGCTGGGTCAACGACGCCTACCTCCAGCATGTTCTCGATCCTCTGGGTGCTGGCGTCGAATCCCCAGTTCCCGCCTTTCGCCTTGACTTCAGTGAGCACCCAGCTCTCTCCAGCAGCGTTACGAAGAATCTGACGGATGGGCGCCTCGAGGGCGCGACAGACAATACGGGCCCCTATTCGTTGATCACCCGAGAGTTCCAGGGATCTTTCCGTCACCGTCTCTATCGCGCGAAGGAGCGCGACGCCGCCGCCGGGGACGATCCCCTCTTCGACGGCCGCCTTGGTTGCGTGCATCGCGTCTTCGACGCGGGCCTTCTTCTCCTTCATCTCGGTCTCGGTCGAAGCTCCGACCTTGA
>Ga0209486_10001412_pt1 | contig 10424 bp, 9 predicted proteins | sample NCCompost_FD_187518 | JGI IMG/M metagenome (GOLD analysis project Ga0209486, IMG submission 187518) | Agricultural soil microbial communities from Utah to study Nitrogen management - NC Compost (SPAdes) (version 2) | ecosystem: Environmental > Terrestrial > Soil > Agricultural land | place: USA... | reverse complement strand
TAATCTTTGTAACTAAATATATGTTGGTTGCTGGCGTGGGTGTTAACAATCACAAGTGAAACCAACCGATTCTCAACAATACTACCTTTGCATTATTTAAGAATAATTGATGGATCATGCTTGATATGGTAATTGATGCCCGTGAGGCCGCAATAAGTAAATCAATAAAGGTTAAACGTATTCTTCCATTTCGCCTGAGGCGGATGGTTGGACCTTTTATTTTTATGGATCATGCCGGACCAATTACAGATATTCCTTCGCAAGCTTCTACATTGGATGTATTACCACATCCGCATATCGGGCTTTCAACGGTGAGTTATCTTTTTGGTGGACAGGTTACACATCGTGACAGTTTGGGTGTAGAACAGATCATCCGTCCCGGTGAAGTGAATTGGATGACAGCCGGCAGCGGCATTGCACATTCAGAAAGATTTGAAGACCCGGCCGCACTTGCCGGAGGTAATTTGGAAATGATCCAAACCTGGGTTGCACTTCCTGAAAGAGATGAAGAGTCGACACCATCATTTAATAATTATACGCCAGATCAGCTTCCTATATTTACTGACACGAGTGTATGGATGCGACTGATCGCAGGTAATGCGTATGGATTGAGCAATGATGTGAGAACAAACTCTTCTTTATTTTATTTGCATGTCATACTTCAGCGTGGAGCAAGATTCGGACTTCCAAAAGAACATGAGGAACGTGGTTTTTACATTGTAAAGGGAACTGTTGAAATAACAGGCAATACTTATCACCAGGGACAAATGCTGGTGTTCAACAAAAGTGTTGATCCGCTTATAGTGGCAATAGAAAATACAACGTTGATGTTGTTAGGTGGGGAACCGCTTGGTGAACGATTTATCTGGTGGAATTTTGTTTCATCCCGTAAAGAACGTATTGAACAAGCTAAAGAAGATTGGAAACAGGGTCGCATTATACTGCCACCAAATGATAACAAAGAGTTTATTCCTTTGCCAGAAGATAAGTCTAAGTCTGCAGGCATGCCTCCGAAACCGGAGCCTCTTTCATGAGAGCACTTTCCCCGTTGCCGACAGTGTTCCTTCTTTTTTCAAACCATAAAGAATATAAAAGAATCTTGAAGCAATCAGGCTTAAGATTTGCTTTATAATTTCAGTGGTATATTGTATGAAAGTTGTAAAAAAAGTCCGTACAATTAGGATCAACTATAAAATGAAAGTGATGAAAAAAATTATTCTTTTTCTCTGCATTGTTGCTATCAATTACATTTCTTTTGGACAGAGAATTGATATCGGTATAAAAGGAGGTGTGAATTTTTCAAGATTGGAGATCCCTGATATCAGCACATCCCAAAAAACGGGATATCATCTTGGAGCATATTCACTTTTTAAATTTGGTAAACTTGGTATTCAGCCTGAGTTTATTTTTTCCCAACAGGGATCGAAAGTGGACCTGGGACACTGGGATGCTAAATACATTAATATTCCTGTGATACTAAAACTTTACCTGGTAGCTGGTTTTAATCTGCAAGCCGGGCCACAATTTGGATTTTTAAATAAGGCCGAACTCGATGGAAATAGTATTGAAGACAATATAAAAAAATCTGATGTCAGTCTCGGATTGGGTGTGGGATGGGATGCTCCTATAGGACTGAAATTGGATGCACGTTATAATATGGGATTGACAGATAACAGCGATGATCCGGCTTATGCGACAATTAAAAGCCAGGTATTTCAACTCTCTCTCGGGTTCAGAATATTTCATCTTGGTAAAAAGTAAGTTGAATCGACTGCTTGACTCAAATCATAGTTTTCCAAACTACATGAGACAAGTCTCGCCCATAAAAATTCTAAAAACTTAAATTATTTACACTTGACAAAACAAGAGAATATTGCCAAAATGGATCAATTGGTTTCAAAGTTTATTAATACGAAAAACGAAACGGAACTAGAACAAATTCTTGAACAGATGGTCGATCTTTCCAATTCCTTTCAGTATGAACATAAATGGAAAGGGTCAGCAATGGAAATTGTAATTCAAGATATTGGGGTATGTTGTCAGAAAATATTTCAGATATTGTGAATGGCACTATTGAACCACTAACAGATGGTGAAGTGGCAGAACTTTTAACAGAATTCAAAGACATTGCTGAATCAAGTATAGATACAGAGTCAGATAAGTTTTAACCATAACTAAAGAAACTGAGAATGCTACTTTCGGGGTATTGATTCTGCCTTTAATGGAAAGTAATTTTATTTGATCGTTTGCTCTGACAATTGCTTTTACTGTCCTACTTTAAAATACCATGTTTATGTTATTTTTTCTTTGCCAGTAAATTGTATATTTAGTAGGAAACTAAATCTCCCCCTATACAGAACTGCCTGAATCCCGCATCAGTTGAAATACCAGTCGTGCATCCTCATCATTCAATTCAATCAGTATGATCAATATGTATGAAGTATAAAGTAGTGATACTCGTATTTTGCTTTGCTCTTATTTCTTCGCAACTTTTTGCGCAAATTGTCAATGGTAATTGTTTTATTAAAGCAAATCATCTTGAATTGGGGATCGGTCCCTGCGGAGTTTTTGGAACTACCGTTGAAGCACCACCGGGGTTTCATCCGCGTAGTGGACTTGACAATCCTTTCAGGCTTGGGTTTATTGCCGATCATGGCAGAGATGGTTGGGATGTGGGAACGCCTAACTATTGTGGTGATTACTTTGTGCCCGGAACACCTGAAGAAGGTTGGGGAATCACAATGAACGGAAAAAGCTATAACAACAACTTGTTATGTGATGGACCTGAGATTCCAGGAAGCATAATCCATTACACCAATAATGGTGCAATGATCTCGGGGACATGGCAGGGAATAGTCAATGGTCTCGAGATCACAGCGAAAACATCTGTGCCTGTCGATAAACTTTATTTCCTCACAGAAGTGACGCTGAGAAATGTTTCCCTGGATACGATCCGAAATCTCTACTACATGCGCAATATCGATCCGGACAATGAAGTGACGCTTACAGAAGATTATGTTACTCGAAATACAATTGTCAGTCAAAATCCAAACCCAGATAATAGAGCCATTGTAACCGCGGAGGGATTGGTTTACGGTTGCTTTATTGGTCTGGGTACCCGTGATTGCAGAGCAAGAGTTGCCCTGGGTGGTTTTTCTAATCGAAGCGCAGAGGACGCATGGAACTGTGTTGACCCTCATCAGTGTTCGGGATCAATAACTGATGATATCGCAATTACGATCTCTTTCAAACTGAGCGATCTTGTACCCGGACGTCAAGTCTCTTTCAAATTTGTAAATGTTTTGAATTTGTCTGATGTGGATGAATCAGTGAATCTGACAGGTCCATCGTTTTTGATCGGTGGCAGCTCAACTGTAAGTGCTAATGACACGTCACAGATCTGTTCTTCCGGTCCTACTGTTTTTGAAGTGATCAATACGGGTGGTTTTGATAGCTGGACCTGGTCACCAGCGACTGGTTTGAACACAATAGTAGGATCACAGGTTATCTGTAACGGAAATATTGATACCATTACATATACTGCAACGGGGCAAAACAGTTGTGGTAGCACCATCAACATCCAGCTAACAGCCATAAAAGGGGATATCGTACGAGTTCCAAAAGCAGGTTCTATCAGCGGACCAACAAATCTATGTTTGCCCAATTCCACGGTGACTTATTCTATTGCACCGCTTCCGCAAGCAACAAATTACAAATGGCGTGTGCCACCCGGATGTTCGATCTTGTCGGGCGATGGAACAAACAGCATACTCGTCAATCTTGGATCAATAATACTTGACAGTATTTGGGTATATGGGATCAATGTTTGCGGCTCCGGCGATACTTCTCTCATTAGGGTAAGGTTGATTGAAGCTGGACCAGAATTGATCAAGTATACATTTGTTGGCGATTCTACTAGTTGCGAAGGAAGAAGTTCAAAATTAAAAGCTGTGTATTCAATCAGCGATGGAAATGTTACAAACTTTCTATGGTATAAGGACGGTATTGTCATCCCGGGAGCAACGGATTCTATCCTTATCGTTGATTCTTCAGCACGATACTGTGTCGAACTCACTACTTCTTACGGTTGCAATTATATGATGAGAGACACGAACTTGATCTTCTTTCCTGTTCCTGTTGCTGCTATAAAAATACCAGATGGTTGTGTTGAGGGAAATTTCAGTTTCATGGATAGCTCCCTCATAACCTATGGGAGCATCACAAACTGGATATGGAAAAACGAGGGCGCAGTTTTCAGCATCATACAAAATCCTATTACAAATTTCCCGGCTGGTTTATACAACATCCAACTCACGGTGAGTTCAGACCGGGGTTGTTGGTCTGAACCAACGACTGCATCGTTCCTACGGTATGGCAAACCACAAGCGGATTTTTCCATTTCAGGAATATGCTCTAATAACTTAACTCAATTCAATGCGAGTACGATCTCGCCTGGTTATGGCAACAATAACATCGTGAATTGGAACTGGGATTTTGGAAATAATCAAACAGGATCAACTCAAGATCCATCGTTGGTTTATAACGCTGCAGGATATTACGATGTGAAATTGACCTATCACGCTGATAATTGTACAGTGATGACGAATAGTGTTGTCAGAAGAATTCATATTGGAGATGCTGTGCCAGCGATGAAGTATTATAATGTGGTAGCTAGTGAAGGCGAACAATTCGTATTGTACGGAGGAGGAGATGGTGTTAGCTATACGTGGTCCCCCCCGACCGGGTTGATGAGTCCTAATAACAGGGTGACAAGGGGTACTCTTCAGCAAAGCCAGCTATACAATGTTCAAGTGGTGAATAGTTATGGTTGCATTCGCACCGATAGCGTGCAAGTGATAATATTAAGTGATTGCAAGATCTACGTACCAACGGGATTCACGCCAAATCAAGATGGTTTGAATGATAAGTTCAGAATTTATGCCGGATGCCTGAAAGCCTTAACACGATTCACGATCTACAACAGGTGGGGGCAGGTGATCTTCACTACAAAAAATGGTTCTGATAGCTGGAATGGAAAATACAAAGGTGTAGATCAGCCTGGCGGCAGTTATGTATGGATAGCCGAGGGTGAATACAAGTCCGGAAAAAAGTTTTCAGAAAAAGGAACTTTCACGTTGATCAGGTAATGACAACTTATCAGATCACGATAGAATATTTCGCATCGAATCGTATCTTTAATTCAAACTTTCTCGATAAACTATTTGCATATGAAAAAACAACTGCAGCTGCTCTTATTATTTACCGTAGTCTTCAATAATTCTTTTTCCCAGGTCGGAAAAGTATATGACAATCTATCAATGACCAGTAAGATCTTAAAGATGGACAGAAAATATGCAGTCTATCTTCCGCCCGGCTATGAAAGTTCAGAACGTAGTTACCCGGTATTATATTTATTGCACGGCGGTGGCGATGACCAGACAGGTTGGGTACAGTTTGGTGAAGTCGCGAACATTACGGATAAAGCGATCAACGAAGGTAAAAGCACAGCTATGATTATAATTATGCCTGATGCCAATACAGGGAAGCGGGGTTATGCAAACAGTGCAACAGGCGACTGGCTTTACGAAGATTTTTTCTTTAACGAACTAATGCCCTTTGTAGAAAAAAAGTATCGCATAAAAGGAGAAAAAAGATACCGTGCTGTGAGTGGCTTGAGCATGGGTGGGCATGGAAGTTTTATTTATGCATTGCATCGTCCTGATCTGTTTTCTTCTGCATGTCCGCTCAGTGCCTGGTGCGGACCGCTTACGTTGGAAGAGGCAAAAAATAACATCAAGAGAGAATACCCAACTATCAGCGATACATTGGTTTCAAAATATTTTTCAAAATATTCCGTGGGTCAACTCATCGCTAATGCTCCTGACAGCACCAAAAAAACAGTTCGCTGGTATATTGACTGTGGAGATGATGATTTTTTATTCGAGGGAAACTCATTGGCACATATCGCTATGAGGAAAAAAGATATTCCTCATGAATTTCGTATCCGGCAGGGTGGACATAGCTGGACTTACTGGAGACAGGCATTGCCTGAAGTACTGGAATTTGTATCCATGACCTTTCATCAGTACTAGATTTTATTTTTTATATGCATTGAAATAATGCTTGTTGTCGATCGTGATGTAGGATTTCGTTCTAATTACCCCTTGCAATCTGTTCAAGGACTTTTTTCCCACCATCATTATTGGGATTTAATTCAATTGAACGCTTATACATTTTGATGGCTTCTTCTTTTCTGCCAATTTTCAATAATATCTCACCATAACTATCATAGGAGTTCCAGCTTGCCGGGAATAATTCTAGATTTAACTTCAAAACTTCATAAGCTTTATCGTTCATATTATTCCATAAAAACTGGTATCCTAACAGGTTCATTTCGTCTTCATTCAAAAAATAATGCAGGCTATCTTTTTTTATTGTTTCCAATAATGTGTTTGCTTTTGAAGCACCATCTTTCATTATTGTCTTTCCGTATAGTTTTGCGATGCTTTTTTTAGGTGTTGATATTTTTTCACCATTCAGGATCTTCAAAGCATTTATGGCAGTATTAAAAGCGTAATGCTTCATATTGTCGAAGACGATAACCGTTTGATCTTTTGAAATGTTCCTGATGAACATCGCTTCAATGCCCATTCCTCCACCATGATGAAAAACAATTTTTCCCTTTGTGCTGTCATGCAGTATGGACCATCCTAAACCATAACCTGATGATGAAGGATTGCCATATACAGCGGGTGTATACGCTTGCATCAGGCAATTTTCTTTTAGCAAAACATTTTTTTGAAGTGCCCGGCTGTATTTCAACAGATCATGAGTTGTACTTACAAGATCTCCATGTCCTTTAAAATTATAAGTCTTGAAAATATATGCGTTATCTGATACGGTATCGATTCGTTCAGGTAAGTCTGAATAAACATACCGGTACCGATGTTCTGTGCTGACGTTCTTATCTATGCCAAAATAAAACTCTGAAAAGCTGGAACTTTCCATACCTGCAGGAAGAAAAATGAATTTATTTATATAGCTACCATACGGCATGCCGGTACATTTTTCAATTAGAAGTGCAAGCAAGTAATAATTAATATTACTATAAGCAAACACGGAGCGATCGCCTTCAGGTTTTGGCGTGCCTAATAATGGCTTGTTCATTTCAACAAATGCAGGGATCACATCTGCATTGACAAAAAAAGTGTCCTTTGTTTTTCTTAATGAGTCTAGGAAGTTGTAAAATGCTGAAGAGGGAATATGGGAAGTATGCGATAATAACTGTTTAATAGTTATTGAAGGGTAGGGGAAAGTTGGGAAATACTTTACAAATGGATCTGTCAACTGAAGCTTTTCTTTTTCTGCAAGCTGCAGAATGGCAGTTGAAGTGAAAGTTTTTGTAATCGAAGCAGCCGGAAAAGATGTTTGAAGTGTATTTAATTTTTTTGTTGAGAGATCCGCATAACCAAACGATCTCTCATAAATGATCTTGTCATTTTCGGCTATCAATACGTTTCCATTGAATTGGCCATTTTTATACAGTGCAGTGAAATATTTATTGAGTTGGTCTTGCTTGCTTCCTGATTGTCCCAACAAGCAGGTTGGCTGAAAAACTACAAGTAGTAAGGCAATACAGATTGCTGTTTGAAATTTATACTTCATGGCTAACTTTAATGATCGGCAAAACGATGAATCATCGTTTTTTGTTGCGCAGTCTAAGTTAGAGAATTGTTTATATAAACTTAATGTAAAGTATTCATGGGTTTCAACAACAAAGTTTTTACTGGGAAAACCATGCAATTCTTCCGAATATCAACGCCCTGGCTCGAATAATTCTATCGAGCTTCCTAAAGGGTTTTTATTTTCTTACTTTGAATAAACTCAGTTTGTTTTTCTGGGTTTACACTGTCGCTTCGGTCATCATTCACAATTATGTAAAAGATTATTGAGGCAACAATCAATAAGACCAATGATATCCAAAACCATCGGGGGGCTGGTTGGGGGCCGTCCATTTTTAAATCGTACATAATTAAAACATTTATAGTTATCAGTTGTTCTGTCTATGAGTCAACATAAATTATGCCGTTCAGCTAACTTCCCCGCTGACAATTTTTCTGGCAATGCAGATGATCAACATTTAATCCCCTTCAGTTGGTAGTGTTTCCTCTCCTAAGAGGTTTTAAAAAGTGTAAATAAAGTTCTGGTCAGAAAGCCCGAAATGGTTTAACTTACGTTCTCTCTTTTTCCTGGACTAAAAACTATACAATTATGAAAAAGCTATTTTACGTCATTGCAATGAGCATGATATTCGTATTGTTTATTGCAGCCGACCGCGGTTCCACAAATCCATATGGTATGAAAAAAGGAACTCCCGGCATAAAATCTATCAGTGCACTTGCTTTTGGCCCCGATGGAATTCTTTTTATCGGCGACTCAAAGTCTGCGTCTGTTTTTGCTATTGATACAAAGGATAAAACAGCTGTTGATAAAGCAGCAAATGTGGAGATCAAAAATATTGATGTAAAAATTGCTGCATCATTGGGTACAGAAGCAAAGAATATAAGAATTAAGGATATTGCTGTTAACCCTGTGTCAAAGAAAATATATTGCGCTGTAGAAAATATGGATGGCACACCCGTGTTACTTAGATTGGAAGGAGAAACCATTCAGCCAGTCAGTTTAAAGGATATTGAATTTAGTGTATCGTCTATTGCCAATGTGCCTGCTGAAGATCAAAAAGACAACAGGGGCCGTTCACTTCGTGAGTCGGTTATTTCAGATCTCAATTATGATAACGGCAGTGTTATGCTGAGCGGTATATCTAACCAGGAGTTCAGCTCTGCTTTCCGTGTAATTCCATTTCCTTTTACGGATAAGCAACAGCATTCTTCATTGGAAATATATCATGCAGCGCATGGCAAGTATGAAACCAACTCACCGATCAGAACATTTACAACAGCAACGCTGAACGGAAAAAAATACTTGGTGGCAAGCTACACTTGCACACCTCTTGTTTTATTTCCTATGGATGAATTGCAACCGGGCAAACATGTAAAAGGAAGAACAGTGGGAGAGTTTGGCGCAGGTAATTCACCCATTGACATGATCACAGTTTCAAATAAGGACAACTCTTATTTGGTGATGGCAAATTCAAGTCGCCCTGTAATGAGAGTGAACTATAAAAAGATAGCAACCTATGAAGGATCTTTAACAGAACCAATAAAGGAAAGTTTCTCAACTGCCGGTGTTGATTTTGTAACACTGCCGGTAGTAAGTGTATTACAAATGGATAAATTAGATGATACCAAGGTGCTGATACTGCAACGTAAAAGCAATGGCGATCTTGATCTGTCAACACTTACTGACAGGTTGTTTTCATAAATGATCTTATTGTGAATAATTACAGGAAGACCGGGTTCTGCATAATATGTAGCCTGGTCTTTTATTTTACATTTAGTGGTTGCGCTGAAAAAAAAGATCCAGGCACTCTTTCAATTCAGTGGGAAGGAGATAAGGCAGTTGCTTTGATTGTTCCTCAAAAAATTCTTTCATCTGTTTCAAAGGATTCTGTAAAAGAGTTACTGCATATTCATTTAGCAGAAAGCGATCTGTCGGTAATAGGCGATTATTCATTTGAAAATGATAAAGTAATATTCAAACCGATCATTGCTTTTACCCGGGGATTGAAATATAAAGTTTTTGTTAGAAATGAATTGATAGATGAAATAACGATACCTGCTATTAATTCACTTAATGCCCCGGAGATATTAGCTGTTTACCCTGCCTTGGATACACTGCCTGAGAATTTATTGAAATTCTACATCCTGTTTTCAAAACCAATGCAGGAAGGGGATGAGCTGAAACATATCCATTTAATAAAAGACAGCCAGGATACATTGTCTGCCGTTTTTCTTGACCTGGAATTATGGAACAATGAAAGAACTATGTTGACACTATGGCTTGATCCGGGAAGGATCAAACGAGACCTTCAACCCAATAAGATATTGGGGTCACCGCTGATCAGGGGATCACATTATCAATTGGTGATTGATAAAGACTGGCGGAATGCAGAAGGAATTTTATTGAAAAAAAATTTTGCGAAGAAGTTTTTTACAAGTTCTCGTGATAGTATTTCTCCGGATGAAAAAAAATGGACGATAAATACTCCTAAATCCGGAGCCAAAGAGCAACTGGTAGTAATGTTTAATGAACCCTTGGATCATGTGCTGGCCGAAAGAACAATATCAGTTATTGATGCAAATGGAAATGAAGTAAAAGGGAAACTAAAAGTCAGTGATCATGGAGACTTTGTATATTTTTCTCCCGATAGCGAATGGAAGAGGGGTGATCATGCATTACAAATAGAATCAAGGTTAGAAGATCTGGCAGGAAATAATCTTGATCGTTTGTTTGATGTTGAT
>Ga0209486_10001411_pt1 | contig 10431 bp, 7 predicted proteins | sample NCCompost_FD_187518 | JGI IMG/M metagenome (GOLD analysis project Ga0209486, IMG submission 187518) | Agricultural soil microbial communities from Utah to study Nitrogen management - NC Compost (SPAdes) (version 2) | ecosystem: Environmental > Terrestrial > Soil > Agricultural land | place: USA... | reverse complement strand
CGACACGATCCAGCTGCCGACCGCTAGGTGAGCCACCAGCACCGACGACAGCCAGTTCGCCAGGCGACAGTGAATCGAGGCAAGTCTAGAAGGCGGAAACAGCGTCGCGAAGACGGCCTTCAAAGACCAGGCGCCCTTCCCCAGCCAGCGCCGGCGCTTCTCCGTTAAAGCTGATTCTCAAGGGCGCTCCCGAGCTTGTAATCAGCGTCAGCGGCGTCTCTTCTCCACTCCACGCTACGAGCATGGCCGCCGCCGCCACCGAGCCTGAGCCGCAGGCCAGAGTCTCTTCCTCGACGCCGCGCTCATACGTGCGATAGGTCCAGTCGTGGCCGCGGCGCGACACGAAGTTCACATTGGCGCCGGCCCGCAGTCCCGGGTTGTGCCTCAAGGTGCGACCACGATGCTCGACATCAACGGCCGATACGTCCGCGCAGGCAACGACCAGGTGCGGGACACCGACTCGCGCAAAACCAATTCGCGACTCACCAGCTTCCAGCGGCGCGTCAAAGGCAGGTACTGCGTCCAGGACGGGCGGCATGCCAACCTCGGGGCCATCAGGGCCCATTCGGCCTGGAATGACTCCAGAGGACGTTCGGAACCCGAACCGCTGCTCTGGCTCGATCACGCCCAATTCGGCCGCCAATCGCACAGAACAGAGCGAGGCGTTGCCACAGAACTCGGCCAGCGAACCGTCCCGGTTGAAATAGCGGATGCCGTAGGTCTCGCTGGCGTCAGCCTCGAAAAAGACCACGCCATCCGCTCCCACTCCACGACGACGATCGCAGATCGCGCCGATCGTATCCGCCCCTTCGAGCTCTCCAGCCGGCTCCGTGCGCGCGTCGAAAAAGACGAAATCGTTTCCCGAGCCCGTCATTTTCCAGAAGCGGCGATTCCCAGTCAAAGCGCGACTCACACGCGCCCCGTGAGGGCCCACCAGCGCAGGCGCCATACCATCCAGACAGCCTCTCGAACGATCTTCCTGGACATCTTGCTGGTGCCTTCCGTCCGGTCTACGAAAACGATCGGGATTTCGACGATCCTGAAGTTCTGCCGCCAGACCCTGAAGTGCATCTCGATCTGGAACGCGTAACCATTGGAGCGGACGTCGCTTAGGTCTACCGATTCAAGTACTTTCCTTCGAAAGCACTTGTACCCCGCTGTAGTGTCGAAAATGGGCAAGCGGGTCACGAACCGTGCGTACACATTCGCGAAGTAGCTGAGGAGCAGCCGTTCAATCGGCCAGTTCACCACAGTTACCCGGCGATCACGATACCTGGACCCGATCACAAGATCGGCGTTTTCGATCGAGGAGAGGAACTGCGGAAGGTGCTGTGGATCGTGCGAGAAATCAGCGTCCATTTCGAAGATGAACTCGTACGGACGCGCGAGGGCCCACTGGAAGCCCGCGAGATAAGCCGTCCCGAGACCAAGCTTCTTTTCGCGGTGGATGATGTGAACGCGTGAGTCTACTGCGGCCCTCTCGTCGACCAGCGCGCCAGTGCCGTCCGGCGAACCGTCATCCACCACCAGGATTTCCAGGATGGGCGACTGCGCCAGCACTGCGTCAATCAGCTTGAGGATGTTTTCCCGTTCGTTGTACGTGGGAACAATGACGACCGCGCGATCAGGCACGTCGTACCTTCCCGAGCAGGCCCCCCCCGGCCCACCAGCCAAGGGCGAGCAATAGCGCGGCCAGCGTCACCGTCTTCCCTGTTTCGTACGGCTCGCTGGTGAACCGGAGCTCGATCTTCTTCGCACCGGCTGGGAGTTCCACGCCGATGAGCGTCATGTCCGCGCGACCCACCGTGACCGGCTTTCCGTCAGCCAGGGCGCTCCACCCCGGGTAATAGTTTTCGCTCACAATCAGCGCCGACCCGTTAGGCGCTGGTTGGTCGAGCTCCACGTCGATGGCTCCGGGATCGAACCGTGTCGTCCGGGCATTGATGGGCAGTGCGGGCGGCAGCGCCGTCAGCTGAACCGCAGAGACAGCGGCTGCGGTGTCGAAGAGTGCGGCCCGGCGCACGTCGAAACGTGGGTCGAGAATGGTCCCCATCATCTCCTCGTCGGTGGCCTTCACGATCGCCGGCGTGATCCATGCTAACGGGTGATCCGCGGACATGTGGTACAGGTAAACAGTCGTGCCGTAGCTGTTCGTAACGGGGCCAACGACGCGATCGAGACCGGCCACGCCCAAACTCTCCGCGTCAGTCAGGACGTACTTGACGTTCATCAGGTGCCAGAAGTTTGGATTTGCTATGACGCCCTCTGTGTAGGCAAGCTGCTGATAGCGCCCAAGTTCGTTGCCGTGGTATCCGAACACAGTTCGCACGCGATGGATCATCAACGCGTCACGTCTCAAAAATGGGTCAAATTGGCCAGCCTGCGTGGTCGGAATAGCCAGCACCCTTCCTGGTTGGGGCTGTTGTTTGATGTACTCGATTGTGGCGTCGCTCGCGAACTGCTCGGCGGCCGGCGGGGAGAATTGCCAGTACATGCGTTCGATCGACCACAGGTCGACAGCGATAATGCCGGCGAGCAGGTAGCCGCCCGCCTTACGACCGATGCGTGCCGTGGCGAGCAGGAAGAGGCAGGTGAGGGTCATCGCCCCAAACAGGGTAGAACGAAGGGCCCCGCTACGCACCGCGCCGTCGTTCTGCATTACGAAATCAGTCTGCTCCGGTTGCGCCAGCGACACGCCGAGGTTGGTGAGCCCCCCAATGGCGCCAATGACGCCGACGAACAGCACAGCGATGGCCCAGCCGACCAGGAAGCGCCGATTCACATCCCGGCGGACAGCTCGCTCGGCGCCGAACGCTGCCAGCACGGCAACGCCGAAGGACACCACGTACAGCATCGTGCTCGGCGCGCGGAAAAATTTCGTGCCGGGCACGATCGCGTACACCAGGCGATAGAAGGGAGTATTCCCGCCTAACGCCCAGAGCAGCGCGACGATCGTCAGCCCGGAAAAGAACCAGAGCAGCTTGCGGTTGATTGCCTGTGGCCCTCGCGCGAAGGCGAGGGCGGCCAGCAGAATTACCGCGACCCCGAGGTACTCGCTGTGGAAATGAATGCCATTGTCGCCCCAATATCGCTCGAGGATTCCCGAAAACTCGGGCACCCAGAAGTTCACCATCTCCTCGGGCGGCATCGAATACGACGTAGCGTGTTCCCATCCCTTCCCACCGGCCCGGGGTGACCACGGCACATATTCGCGAACAGGCAGATACTGGATTGCCCCCATAGCGAAACCCATTGTCACCGCGAGCGCCGACGCCCCGAGGCGCCGCAGTGCCGTGGTCCTTGGCAGGGCTCCGTTTCCGGTATCCGCGAACGCGAGGAAGAGGCCCATCGCTCCGCAGACCAGCAGCATGTACTGCAGCAGTTGCGGGTGAGGGCTGAGTACGGCCAGCCCTATGGTGATGGCGAGCGCACCCCAGGCCCACTGCCGGCCATCTCGCACGCCACGGACAACGAGGAACAGGGCGAGCGGAAGAAGCGCGGAGATGAAGAGCTTCCCGTCATGTCCCGGAGACACCAGCCCCGCGACGTTGCCGCTCATCATGTATGCCAGTCCGCCCACCAGGGAGCCGAAGTAGCCCAGTCCTAACGAGCGGAGAAAGACGAAGCAGAACAGCCCGGCGAGGAAGACGTGAATGATGAAGCCCCACGTCATCGCGACGTCGGTGGGCAGGATCATCCGCAGCAGAAACGTGGGGTAAAAAATGTCGCCATGCATGGCGGCGACGTATGGCATTCCTCCGAACAGGTACGGATTCCATAACGGGAAACCGTTGCCTTCGCGCAGCGAAGAGGCCGCGAATTCCCGAAAGGCATAACCCGCCAGCCACTGATCGCTTTGGGGCCGTGCGAGGAATTGGCCAAGCAGGGCCGGCCAGCCGAGTGACAGCGCCGCGAATGTGTATATGCCCACCACCCATGCCCAGGCACGGCGCGGCATCGCGACTTCAGTTTCAGACGTGTCGATCGTTGTCGTCATCGGCAGCCGTGGAGGTTTTCACCCGTCAGCGACGCGCCAAAGATACCCCCCGGCGCGAGCCAAGGCAGGCATTGCCGCCACTGATGAGTCACTGGACAGGTGTGCCTTCGTTCCCCGTTCCGCGCGTCAGGCATCGGCCGCGGCGCCTCGCAGGACCGTATCGTAGAGCTTCCGGTAACGCCGAGCCACGCTTTCCGGAGCGAAGCGGGCGATTGCCGCCTGACGCCCCGCTTTCCCGATGTCGTGGCGCGCGCCTGAATTCACGACGTCATCGAGAGTGGCCGTGAGGGCTGTCGACTCACCGGGAGGGACGAGATAACCGGTACTGCGATCCTCGATGATGTCAGCGAGGCCGCCCGATGCAAACGCGACGACCGGCGTCTCGCAGAGCTGCGCCTCGACGGCGACGAGACCAAACCCTTCTTCCCGTGAAGGGACGACGACAGCAGTCGCCGCCCGGTAGAACTCGACGAGTCGTGGCTGCGGCAGCGCGCCATGCCATCGGATGCGCTCGCCAATGCCGAGCGTGCCGGCGCGCCTGACGAGTGCCTCCCGGTCAGTCCCGTCACCCACGACATCCAGCTCGACACGGTGGTGCATCGCAGCGATGGCGTCGAGCAACAGCCCGATTCCCTTCTGCTCATTCAACCGGCCGACGAACAGCATTCGGTCAGCGTGCCGCACGCCACCCGGCGTGAACAGGTGCGTCGCGACCGGCATAGGAGAGACGATGGGATTCGAGGCCGGGGCCATGGTGCGGACCTGGGCGGCCAGCCACGAAGACACCGTGGTGACGGCTTTCGAACCGGCGAGCACGCGACGCAACACCGTCCGGGCGAGCCCGTTTCCCATTGCCAGCCGGACGTCGGTTCCGTGCATGGTCGTGATCAACGGAACTCCAGAAAGTCCCGAGACCCAGGAGCCCAGCAGGCCACCAGGAAACCACCAGTGCGCGTGAATGAGTGCGGGCTCGATGTCACGGCGAATCCGGGCACTGCTCGCAAACCCGGCGCCCAGGAAGCCGAGCAGGGCGAATTTCGCACTCATTGACCGGCGGACCTCCTCGGCCATCTGGCCGGTATAGGCCAGGCGCTGGTACTTCCGCGGGGCATAACGAAAGCGGTGCACGGGTATGCCATCGAGCACCTCCTCCGCGGGAAGATCATCAGCTGCCGGGGCGACGACGGTGACGTCGACCTCCTGCGCCTTCAACGCGATAGCGAGGTGCAACAGGAACGCGCCGGCCGCATCGCCGCTGGTGCGTGGATAGGAATGCGTGAGGAAGAGGACGCGCATGGTCCTCGCGCCTAACGGTCCTGCTCCAGCTCCGTCACCTGCCGTCGAAGTTCCCGCAATTGCGCCCGGACACCGGCAATGAGCTCCCCGAGCAAGCCCGCGACAAACAGGATGGTGCCGAGGATGAGTCCCGTCTGGATGGCCACCCACGCGGCGCGGACGCCCTGCCCTGTGGCGATGAGCGTCCCACCCATTACGGCGCTCAGGAGCACGAGCACGGCACCGGCAAGGCCAAAGAACAACAGTGGCTTCGGCGCAAACTTCAACTCGAACCAGACCGAGAGCATGTCGAGCACGCCGACCGGAATTCGCGAGACGCCGAACTTCGATTTTCCGGCGTGACGTGGATACAGCGGCACGGGAATCTCCCGCACTGAAAAGCCCTGCGCGGCAGCGAGCACGATCAGGTAGCGATGCCAATCCGGCCGCACCGGGATGTGCTCCATGACTTCACGCCGGTATGCCTTCACGCTGTTCAAGTCCTTGACCCGAATACCGAACAGGGCGCGGCTCAACCCATTGTAGACGCGGGAAACAAAGGCTTTCTCGTACTTCCCCTGCTTGAATCCCGTGACCATGTCGGCGTCGCCATCGATGATCGGCGCGACGAGTTTCGGAATGTCCTCGGGAAGAAACTGCAGGTCGGCGGGATAAAACACGAGCACACCGCCGCGCGAATGATGGAAGCCGGTGCGGAGCGCGTCGGCAATACCACGTCTTGTGCGGTGTTTGACGGCTCTCAGAAACGGATAGGACTGCCGAAGCTTTTCGAGAACATTCCAGGTGTCGTCGACCGATCCGTCGTCGATCACCACGACCTCGTAGCGAAGCGAACCCGAGCCAAGAGCGCTCGCGGCGAGTTCCATGAAGCGCGGGAGGTTCTCGGCTTCATCCTTCGCGGGAACCAGGACGGAGACGTCGATCTCGTGTCCGTGACGCCTGGTCTCGACGAATTCAACATCAACGGGAGTTGTTCGATGCGTCGCGCGATTCACGAGTGACTCGTGACTCGTGACTCGTGACTCACTTGGCGGATTGTCTCTGGCTTCTGACCTCTGGCCTCTGGCCTCGTAGTCAGAGCTCATACCCGCTTGCGCATTCGGGCAGATAATACGCCTAACTGGTCCCGATACTTCGCCACGGTTCGCCGCGCGATGTTTACACCCTGGTCGGAGAGGATCGACACGATTGCCTGGTCGGTGAGGGGGCTCTTGGGATCCTCGCCCTCCACCAGCTTCTGAATCTGGTCCTTGATGCCGCGCGCCGATACGTCTTCGCCACCGGTCGTGCTCAGGCCCGAAGAGAAGAAGAACTTGAGCGGAAGGACTCCTCGAGGCGTCTGGACGAACTTCTCGTTCGTCACGCGACTCACGGTGCTCTCGTGCATGCCGATGTGCTCCGCCACTTCGCGCAGCGTGAGCGGTTTCAGGTACTGGATGCCCTTCTCGAAGAAGTCGCGCTGCCGGTCCACGATGTAGTTGGTCACCTTCAGCATCGTCTGCCGGCGCTGCTCGATTGCCTGGATCATCCAGTTCGCGGAGTTCATCTTGCTCGAAATGAACTCCTTGTTCTCGCCGTCGAACTTGCGACGGTCGCGGGCGATCTCCTGGTACACCTTGCTCAGTCGCAGGCGCGGCAGGTTGTTGTCGTTGATGAATACGTGATACTTGCCGTCGATCTTGTCGATCACGAGATCGGCCACGATGTAGTTGTCGGACGACTCGCTATGCCGGAGTCCCGGCTTAGGATCGAGTTTCGCGACTTCATCGGCAGCCGCTTGCACTTCGGCGACACTCACGCCGAACCGTTTCGAGATCTCACTCCACCGATGGTTGATCAGTTCATCAAATGCCTCATTGACCAACCGGCCTTCGAGCGTGGCTTCACGACCCCCGTCGCGAATCTGAATGAGAAGACACTCGCGCAGATTTCGCGCGCCGACGCCGGGCGGGTCGAGTAGCTGGATGGTCTTCAGCATCGCTTCGGCTTCTTCCATCGTGTACAACGGGACTGCGTCTCGCCCGACTTCTTCGGCCGCCCTGATCACGACGTCGTTGATGCCGTTCAGCAATTCCTCGAGCGAACAGGCGAGCCAGCCGTTTTCATCGATGTTGCCGATGAACTCTTCGGCGAGAAGGAGCTGACGCGGATTCAGATCCAGCAGTGCGACCTGGTCGCGCAGATGATCATCGAGACCGCGACGTTCGACCGAGACCGGTTCGTAGTACTCCTTTTCCTCGTGCTCCTCGCGGTGCCCGGGCGTATCGAATCCATCGAGGAGGATCTCCTCCCAATCGACCTCGTTCTCCTTGGCGGGTTCCGTCTCCGGCGCCGGCGCTTCGGCCAGGTCAGTGGCCGCGTTTTCGCCTTCGGCTTCGCTCTCCTGATCCGCTTCCTGATCATCATCCTCGGGCTCAATCAGCTCGAGGAAAGGATTGATCAGCAATTCCTGCTTCAGGTGCTGCTGGAGATCGAGCAACGGCATGTAGAGCAGATCCATCGCCTGGTACAGGCGTGGATTGATCTTGAGCTCCTGCCGGAGAGATGTGCTTTGACTGAGCCCTGTCTTCACCGCCCGTTTCCTTCAGCGGCGAACCTCGCGCGCAGGCGTGCGGTGAGCGTTGGGCCGAGATAGATGCGCGAGACTTCGTCGTCGAAGACCAGTTCGCGCACCGTACCGGACACCTTTACCTGTCCGTCGAACATGATGTAGGCGCGATCGACGATATCGAGCGTCTGCTCGACGTTGTGATCGCTGATCAAGACGCCAATGCCTTTCGTCCGCAGCCCGGCGACAATCGTCTGGATGTCGTGGACTGCGATCGGATCGACCCCGGCGAACGGCTCATCCAGCATCATGAACTTCGGTTGGGTGACGAGGGCGCGGGTGATCTCGAGGCGGCGTCTTTCACCGCCCGAAAGGGAGTAGGCTTTGTTGCCGCGCAGGTGCTTGATGTTCAATTCGTCCAACAGTTTATCCAACCTTGAGCGACGCTCGGCCTTGGTGATTGGCAACGTCTCGAGGATGGCCAGGACGTTTTCCTCCACGGTCAACTTGCGGAAGACCGAGGGCTCCTGCGAGAGGTAGCCGATTCCGCGCCGGGCGCGCTTGTACATCGGCATCCTGGTGATGTCCGTTCCGTCGAGTCGGATGCGACCTTCGAGCGGCTCGATCAACCCCACAATCATGTAGAACGTGGTGGTCTTGCCGGCTCCGTTCGGGCCGAGCAACCCGACTATTTCTCCCTGCTGGAGATGTACGTCGACGCTGTCGACCACGCGGCGGCGGCGGTAGGCCTTGCTGAGCCCCTCAGCGTGCAGGACGCTGCCGTCGCCCGGGGAGACGGCCGGTCGCGTGGGTTGCGGCGCCACCGCGGCCACTTCGCCCGTGACCTTCAGGTGTTCGGCGACCTCGCCTCGCATGTCCGCGATGCTGGCCCATACGTCCGGCTTGACCTTCAGTCCCGGCTCGCTGGTCAGCGACGTGACAGGATATTCGATGATGTCGTGGCTCGTTAGGCGTGGCAGGACGGAGTTGTCAAGGAACGCCCGGACCTCGTCGAGGCTGAGCCGACCCGCCTCGCGCGTGGCGTCCTCGCCGCGGGCGCGCAGCGAGTCGAGGAAGTCGTCCCGGAAGCGGATGGCCACGCGGTTCACCGGGGCGAACCCGGCATCGTCCGCTTCGCTCAGGATTGCGTGCAGCGCAAACGCCGCCGACCGATCGCCGCCCGCGAGTTTGTTCACCAGCTCCCGCATGTCGCCGCTTTGCGGATCGATCACGGGCGCCGTCCGGGCATTGCCTGACGACCTGGAGGTCGGCGGACCGTGCTCCCTGGCGGTCTGGTTCCGGGAGGAGGTCGGCGCGCGGCGCTATCCGCCGGCAGCGGGGTGAGGTAAACGCCGGACGCCTGGTCCGTCACTGTCACCGTCTCGACTTCCTGTTCGTTGAACGTCAACCGGATGATGCGGCCGGTGACGTAATTGAGTCCCGGTTTGTTGCCGCTGGCACTGTCACCCTGCACCTGATAAAACGCACTGGCTTCCAACGAGGCGAACAGCTCACGGATGCGTGGTTGCGACGTATCCGCCGGTGCGAGTGAATCGAACAAGGCGATGAGGGTGTCACCACGAATCCAGTCACGTTCCTGACTCTTGATCTTGACCGTATCCGGGTCTGACTCGGCGAATGCCTTTCCGACTGCGCGCAGCTCCCTGATCTTCTGGTCAGGCATGAGGATGTCCAGCGAGTCGGCGATGATATCGCGATTGCTGGTGGTCGCTCGTGCGCCCGATGGACCAAACGCAAACGCCCTGTTGAGCTTCTGGCCGGCCATGCGAAGATCGATGGTATCCGAGACGACGTTGAAATCCTTGCTGGTCGCGTTGGCCGAGTCGAGGGCGACGACGCGATCCAGCTGTTTGGCTTCTCCGAACATGTCGATGACGCGCCCCTTGAGCGTGAAGGGCTGATCACCTTTCGATTCGACGACCGGCCCCTTCATCAAGCGGGAGTATCGCCGCGCCCCATCGAACAACGCGGAATCGCCCGTTGCCAGGACGTCGGTCCGTTCGATGCGGACGGCGCCGCTGGCGATGAATGTGGAATCGCCCTCACCGATGATCGTGTTGCCTAACACGAAAACCGGAGGCTTGTCCACTCCAAGTGAGTCCTTTTCGATGTAGGTGAGTCGTGGACGCTGCGTGGCGACCACCCGTTGCTTCTCGCGGATCCCACGCACGGCGCGGAAATACTCCAGGTGCGGACCGTCGAGCGTGGCCGCGTCTTTGGTCATCACCGCGTGGACGCTGTCTTGGAAGACCAACCGTTCCTCGGCCTTGAAGTAGGTCGCGCGCCTGGAGCTGATGGTGTACTTCTCCTCCCGGTAGTTCACGTTTCCGATGAGGATGTGGAGGTCGGTCGATTCGTAACTCTCGGCGCTATCGGCGGTGATGTGAATGTTCTGTCCGCGACAGTTGCCGACGATGCCACCACTGGCGTAGACGAACGCCTTGCCGCTGGCGTCGACAAAGCGGCCGCCGCGTGTTGCGCCACCCGCCCCCGTATTAGTCAGATCCAGGACGCATCGTCGTTCAGGAGCTGTCGCAGCTACCGTCTTTGGAGGAACTACCGGAACCGA
>Ga0209486_10001410_pt1 | contig 10431 bp, 3 predicted proteins | sample NCCompost_FD_187518 | JGI IMG/M metagenome (GOLD analysis project Ga0209486, IMG submission 187518) | Agricultural soil microbial communities from Utah to study Nitrogen management - NC Compost (SPAdes) (version 2) | ecosystem: Environmental > Terrestrial > Soil > Agricultural land | place: USA... | reverse complement strand
GCATGGAGCGCGCGATCAAGGAGAAGATGTCGGTCTACCAGGAAATGGCGACGGCGATGCCGCACGACCTGATCAACGCGAAGCCGGTCATGGCCGCGATTCGCGAGTTCTTCGGGTCGTCGCAGCTGTCGCAGTTCATGGACCAGACCAACCCGCTCTCCGAGATCACGCACAAGCGGCGTCTCTCGGCGCTCGGGCCGGGCGGTCTGTCGCGTGAGCGCGCCGGGTTCGAGGTGCGCGACGTGCACCCGACCCACTACGGCCGCATCTGCCCGATCGAGACGCCTGAAGGTCCGAACATCGGCCTGATCTCGTCGCTCAGCTGCTACGCGCGCATCAACGAGTTCGGCTTCATCGAGTCGCCCTACCGCAAGGTCAAGGACGGCCGCGTCGTCGACTACGTGATCGTCACCAACGCCGGCGGCAACGCCAAGTACAAGGCGGGCGACGTGGTGGAGGCCGACGAGCTCGTCGGTGCCGACGGCCGGTCGAAGAAGAAGGGCGTGGAGTTCGAACCCTACTCCTACTACCTGTCGGCGTGGGAAGAGGACAACTACATCATCGCGCAGGCCAACGCGCCGCTCGACGAGACCGGGCGGTTCGTCGGCGACCGCGTCGACGCGCGCCGCGCCGGCGACTTCATCCTGGCGCAGCGTGCCGACGTCCAGTTCATGGACGTGTCGCCGAAGCAGCTGGTGTCGGTGGCCGCGTCGCTGGTGCCGTTCCTCGAGAACGACGACGCCAACCGCGCGCTCATGGGCTCGAACATGCAGCGCCAGGCGGTGCCGCTGCTCCGCGCCCGCAGCCCCTACGTGGGCACGGGCATGGAATACATCACGGCCCGCGATTCGGGCGCGGTGGTGGTGACGCGGCGTGCCGGCACCGTCGACTACGTCGACAGCCAGCGCATCGTGGTCCGCGTGGAAGGGGCCGCGGGGAGCGAGGCGGACGAGTTCAACAAGGAGATGGGCGCCGACATCTACCCGATGACCAAGTTCAAGCGGTCCAACCAGAACACCTGCATCAACCAGCGCCCGATCGTCCGCGTGGGACAGAAGGTCGCCAAGGGGCAGGTGATGGCGGACGGGCCGTGCACCGAGCTCGGAGAGCTGGCGCTCGGGCGCAACGTGCTGGTGGCGTTCATGCCGTGGCGCGGCTACAACTTCGAAGACGCGATCCTGGTCTCCGAGAAGATGGTGAAGGAGGACTACTACACCTCCATCCACATCGAGGAGTTCGAGATCGAGGCGCGCGACACCAAGCTCGGGCCGGAGGAAATCACTCGCGACATCCCCAACGTGTCGGAGACCTACCTCCGCGACCTCGACGACTCGGGCATCATCCGCATCGGCGCCTACGTGAAGCCGGGCGACATCCTGGTGGGCAAGGTGACGCCGAAGGGCGAGACGCAGCTGACCCCGGAAGAGAAGCTGCTGCGGGCCATCTTCGGCGAGAAGGCCGGCGACGTCCGCGACGCGTCGCTGATCTGCCCGCCCGGCATCGAGGGCATCATCGTCGGCGTCAAGATCTTCTCCCGCAAGGGCATCGAAAAGGATGACCGCGCGAAGGCGATCGAGCAGGAAGAGCTCGACATGATGGAGAAGAACCTGCAGGACGAAATCCGCATCCTTCACGACGAGGTGAAGAAGCGGGTCATGCAGATGCTGAACAACCAGACGCTGCGGGCCGACGCCTTCGACGAGTACGGGCGCGAGCGCGTGCTGCGCAAGGGCACGGTGCTGACCACCGACGTGCTCGAGGCGATTCCCTACGACCAGATGGTCCGCCTCAAGCTCCAGAGCGACGACCCGCGGCTCGAGGGCGACTTGCGGCTGCTCGAAGAGCGCACCGAGCGGCAGGTCGAGGTCATCCGCCAGCTGTTCGAGGAGAAGAAGGAGAAGATCCGCCGCGGCGACGAGCTGCCTCCGGGCGTCATCAAGCTCGTGAAGGCCTACGTCGCCATGAAGCGGAAGCTCTCGGTCGGCGACAAGATGGCCGGCCGCCACGGCAACAAGGGCGTGATCGCGCGCATCCTCCCCGAGGAGGACATGCCGTATCTGCCCGACGGGACGCCGGTGGAGATCGTGCTCAACCCGCTCGGCGTGCCCTCGCGCATGAACGTCGGCCAGATTCTCGAGACGCATCTCGGGTGGGCGGCGCACGCGCTCGGTCTCTACTTCGCGACGCCGGTGTTCGACGGCGCCCGCGAGGCCGAGATCAAGCACTGGCTCGACGAGGCCGGGCTGCCGAAGAGCGGCAAGACCATGCTCTACGACGGCATGACCGGGCAGTCGTTCGAGCAGGACGTGACGGTGGGCTACATCTACATGCTCAAGCTGTCGCACCTCGTCGACGACAAGATCCACGCCCGTTCGATCGGACCCTACTCGCTCATCACGCAGCAGCCGCTCGGCGGCAAGGCGCAGTTCGGCGGACAGCGGTTCGGCGAAATGGAAGTGTGGGCGCTCGAGGCCTACGGCTCGGCGCACATCCTCCAGGAGCTGCTCACCGCCAAGTCCGACGACGTGACGGGCCGCGCGAAGATCTACGAGGCCATCGTGAAGGGCGACGCATCCTTCACGCCCGGTCTGCCGGAGTCGTTCAACGTGCTCATCCGCGAGCTGCAGTCGCTCTGCCTGGACGTGGAGCTGATTTCAACGAAGCGCAAGCCGGTCGAGCCGCTGCCGGCGGACGAAGGCGAACCGGTGCTGGAGCAGGTGTAACGCATGAGACCAAGCTTTACGGACAACAAGACCGCGCTCCGAGCCGACTTCGACGCCATCCGTATCTCGCTGGCCTCGCCCGACAAGATCCGGGCGTGGTCGTTCGGAGAGGTGACGAAGCCGGAGACCATCAACTACCGGACGTTCAAGCCGGAACGCGACGGCCTCTTCTGCGCCAAGATCTTCGGGCCGATCGCCGACTGGGAGTGCCTGTGCGGCAAATACAAGCGCATGAAGCACCGCGGCGTGATCTGCGACAAGTGCGGCGTCGAAGTGACGCAGGCCAAGGTGCGCCGCGAGCGCCTGGGCCACATCGCGCTGGCCACGCCGGTCAGCCACGTGTGGTTCTTCAAGGGGCTCCCGAGCCGCATCGGCCACCTGCTCGACATCCCGCTGCGTGAGCTCGAGCGCGTGCTGTACTTCGAGGCCTACGTGGTCGTCGATCCGGCCGAGACCGAGCTCAAGACCGGGCAGCTCCTCAACGAGGAGCAGTTCCGCAAGGCGCGCGAGGACCACGGCACGAAGTTCCGCGCGCAGATGGGCGCCGAGGCGATCAAGGAGCTGCTGCGCCGCGTCAACATCGAGAAGCTCGCGGAAGACCTGCGGGTGAAGATGAAGAGCGAGTCGTCGGCGGCCAAGAAGCTGAAGTACGCCAAGCGGCTGAAGGTCGTGGACTCGTTCCGCAAGTCGAACAATCAGCCCGAGTGGATGATTCTGGACGTCATCCCGGTGATTCCGCCGGAGCTGCGTCCGCTGGTGCCGCTCGACGGCGGCCGCTTCGCGACCTCCGACCTCAACGACCTCTACCGGCGCGTCATCAACCGCAACAACCGGTTGAAGAAGCTGATGGAGCTCAAGGCGCCCGACGTCATCATCCGCAACGAAAAGCGCATGCTCCAGGAAGCGGTGGACGCGCTCTTCGACAACGGACGCCGCGGCCGCGTGCTGCGCGGGGCCAACAACCGCCCGCTCAAGTCGCTGTCGGACACGCTCAAGGGCAAGCAGGGCCGGTTCCGCCAGAACCTGCTCGGCAAGCGCGTGGACTACTCGGGCCGCTCGGTCATCGTCGTCGGGCCGGAGCTGAAGCTCCACCAGTGCGGCCTGCCGAAGAAGATGGCGCTCGAGCTGTTCAAGCCGTTCATCTACAACAAGCTCGAAGAGCGGCAGCTCGTCGCCACCATCAAGCAGGCCAAGGAGCTGGTGGAACAGCAGCGGCCGGAGGTGTGGGACATCCTCGAAGAGGTGATCCGCGAGCACCCGGTGCTGCTGAACCGCGCGCCCACGCTGCACCGCCTCGGCATCCAGGCGTTCGAGCCGGTGCTGGTGGAAGGCAAGGCCATCCGCATCCATCCGCTCGTGTGCACGGCGTTCAACGCCGACTTCGACGGCGACCAGATGGCGGTGCACATCCCGCTGTCACCCGAGGCGCAGATCGAAGCCTCGGTGCTGATGATGTCGTCGAACAACATCCTGTCGCCGAGCAACGGCGCGCCGATCGCGGTGCCGTCGCAGGACATCGTCCTCGGCTGCTACTACATGACCAAGGCGAAGACCGGCGCCAAGGGCGAGGGCCGGGCCTTCGGCAACGTCGACGACGTGATCCTGGCGCTCGAAGCCAGCGAGCTCGAGACGCTGTCGCCGATCCGCCTGCGGTTCACCGGCTCGCTGCTGGACCTGACGACGGCGCGCGACAACCAGGACATCATCCACACCGAGTCCACGGTGGTGAAGGGCAAGATCATCAACACCACCGTCGGCCGCGTGCTCCTCAACGAGCAGCTGCCGAAGGAGATGCCCTTCGTCAACGGGCTGCTGAAGAAGAAGGGGCTGCAGCAGCTGGTCCAGAAGTGCTACCTCGACCTCGGCCTCGAGCGGACGGTCGAGATGCTCGACGCGCTGAAGCACCTCGGGTTCACCTACGCGACGCGGTCGGGCCTGTCGATCGGCATCGACGACCTGGTGATCCCGGGCAACAAGGCGCAGCTCGTGAGCGACGCCCGCCGCGAGGTGATCAAGGTCGAGCAGCAGTACCTCGAAGGCGCCATCACCAACGGCGAGCGCTACAACAAGATCATCGCCGTGTGGTCGGAAGTCACCGAAAAGGTGGCCGACGAGATGTTCGGCGAGATGGCCGAGCTCGATCGGACGGGCCGGAGCTTCAACCCGGTCTACATCATGGCCGACTCCGGCGCCCGCGGATCGAAGCAGCAGATCCGCCAGCTCGCCGGCATGCGCGGCCTGATGGCCAAGCCGTCGGGCGAGATCATCGAGGCGCCGATCACGTCGAACTTCCGTGAAGGCCTCACCGTGCAGCAGTACTTCATCTCCACGCACGGCGCCCGCAAGGGTCTCGCCGACACGGCGCTCAAGACCGCCGACTCCGGCTACCTGACGCGGCGTCTGGTGGACGTGGCGCAGGACGTCATCATCTCGGAAGACGACTGCGGCACGCTCGACGGCATCGAGGCCCGCGCCATCGTCGAGTCGGGCGAGATCATCGAGCCGCTGCGCGACCGCATCGTGGGCCGCGTGACGCTCGAGCGGATCGCGGATCCGTTCACCAACGAGGCGATCGTCGACATCAACGGCGAGATCGACGAGGACAAGGCGTCGGACATCCAGGAGGCGGGCATCGAGAAGGTCCGCATCCGGTCGGTGCTGACGTGCGCCACCCGCCGCGGCGTCTGCAAGCGGTGCTACGGCCGCGACCTCTCCACCGGACGGCTGGTGGAGCTCGGTCAGGCGGTCGGCGTGATCGCCGCGCAGTCGATCGGCGAGCCCGGCACGCAGCTGACGATGCGCACGTTCCACATCGGCGGCACGGCCTCGCGCGTGTCCGAGCAGAACACGCTCGACGCGCGGCACTCCGGCAACGCCCGCTACGAGGGGTTGCAGGTGGTCGAGACTCACAAGGGGACCGACCAGGCGCAGCTCATCGTGATGAACCGCAGCGGGTCGCTCGTCGTCGCCGACAACAAGGGGCGCGACCGCGAGCGCTACCCGATCGTCTACGGCGCGCGCCTCAAGGTGAAGGACGGCCAGAAGGTCGAACAGGGCCAGGTGCTGGTGGAGTGGGATCCCTATACCTTCTCCATCCTCACCGAGGATCCCGGCGTGGCGAAGTTCAAGGACATCATCGACGGCCTCACCGTGCACGAAGAGGTCGACGAGGTGACCGGGCTGTCGCGCTTCATCATCGTGGACTCGCCGGACGAGAAGAAGCAGCCCACGATCGAGGTCAAGGACAAGGCGGGGAAGGTCCTGCGGAAGTACCACATGCCGTCGCACGCGCACCTCATGGTGCAGGACGGCGAGTCGGTGGAAGCCGGCGACGTGCTGGCGAAGATCCCGCGCGAGACCACCAAGACGAAGGACATCACCGGCGGTCTGCCGCGCGTGGTCGAGCTCTTCGAAGCCCGCAAGCCGAAGGATCCGGCGGTCATCTCCGAGATCGACGGCATCGTCAAGGACGGTGGCGTGGTCAAGGGGCAGCGCAAGATGATCATCATTCCCGACGACGGCACCGAGCCGCGGGAATACGCCCTGCCGCGCGGCGTGCACGTGAACGTGCACGAAGGCGAGCGGGTGCGCGCCGGCGAACAGCTGATGGACGGCCCGAGCAACCCGCACGACATCCTGCGGGTGCTGGGCGAGAAGGAGCTGCAGAAGTACCTGGTCAACGAAATCCAGGAGGTCTACCGGCTGCAGGGCGTCAACATCAACGACAAGCACATCGAGGTCATCTCGCGGCAGATGATGCGGTGGGTGCGGATCGAAGATGTGGGCGACACCGAGTTCCTGATCGACGAGCAGACCGACAAGTTCCGGTTCCTCGAGGAGAACGAACGGGTGATCCAGGCGGGCGGCCGGCCGGCGACGGCGCAGCCGCTGCTGCTCGGCATCACCAAGGCGTCGCTCTCGACCGACTCGTTCATCTCGGCGGCGTCGTTCCAGGAAACGACGCGCGTGCTCACCGAAGCGTCGATCTCGGGCAAGATCGACCATCTGCGCGGCCTCAAGGAGAACGTCACCATGGGCCGCCTGATCCCGGCTGGCACCGGGTTCGAGTGGTATCGCCACGTGCGCATCCCGGCGGACGAGCCGCCGCCGCCGCCGCTGCCGCCGCAGCCGGCGGAGGACGAGCTCGATCTCGATCTCGATCGCGACATGGAATACGCGTTCGAGCCCGAGGAAGCCGTGGGCGGACGGCCGAGCGGCGACGTCGAATAGCGCAGCATCACCGCGCCGCACAGCGCAATCTGGCACGGGCCGGGTCCGCCAACGGACCCGGCTCCTTCTCGTGAGGCTCTGCTCCCTCGGTGATCGTTCACATCAACCACATAGCCCCCAGTAAGAAGAAGGCCGCCGGTCAGCGTTCGGCCCAGAGCGAACTGGCCGGGCTCGTCACCGGATCGATGATGTCGATGGTCGAGGAGGGCATCCTCGATCCGAAGCTCGCGCCGTCGCTGCGCGTGCATCTCGATTGGATTCAGTACAAGACCAACTTCCGCGATCCGGTCGTCGTGCGGCGCACCGCCGACAGCTGGGGGAAGCTGCTGCCGCTCGCCGAGATTGCGGTGGACCTGCGGCAGGCCACCGGCGACCGCCTGCCCGAGGAGCTGGCCAAGGCGGTGAAGAGCCTGGCCGACGCGCCCGACGCCAACCCCGAACGCCACGTCTATCTCGACGTCTACAAGCCGTATCGCGACTGCCTGATCTGGGAGTTCAACCGCCTGTTCTGGCGCCATCTCGCCGACTGGGAAGCGGCATCGGGCAAAGGGTTCGAGGCGGCGCTGCCGGCGGGCTCGTCGGACGCCAACCATCCCGACGCCGTCGCGGCGTCGGCGCGCGAATTCCTCACCCGCGTCCAGACGCTCGAGGCCAAGGGCCAGTGCCCGCAGGATCTGGTGGGGCTGGAGATCGGCGTCGGCACCGGCGCCCGCGCGGCGTCGTGGCTCGACAAGTTCAAGGAGTTCGACGCGGCGGCCGGCGGCAAGTTCTATCCGCGGATGCACTTCCTGCTCGGCGACTACTCGCCGACCAGCCTCGAGCGCGCGCTCGCCGCCGTGGCGCATCACGGCGACCAGGTGAGCGGGGTGCCGCTCGACGCGCTCAATCCCTACCGGTCGCTCGGGCCGTACCGCTTCAAGATCATGTACGTCCACTCGACCAACACCTACGACAACCTGCCGTTCGACGACCTCGTGCGCCGCGACGGCAAGCTCTACCTGGTTGAGGTGCGCGCCTATCTGAACGGCACCGCGGCGGACGGGCTGGTGAAGGACTTCGGCTTCTCTCGCGAGGAGCTGCCCGACGTGTCGAAGCGCCTGCTCGAGGGCGGTCCGTATGCGGTGTTCCGCGACGAGCGCGGCGTCGAGGTGTGGCGGCGTCTGTGGGACGCCTTCAAGCTCGAGGAGCGGCTGCTGGCGCTCGACGATCGCGACGATGCGCACGTGCCGCCCGGCTTGCGCAAGGAGCACCTCGAGGACCTGCTGGCCGAGGCGCCCGACGACGTGCGCTTCCATATTTCGCGTGGCGCAGGCGAGAGCTTCGCCAACACGCTGCCGCTGCTGCACCCGCGGGGCTACCTCGAGGTGCAGGACATCTTCGTCAGCGACATGGACGACTACCGGAAGGGGTTCCGCGGGCCCGGAAAACTCGACGGATCGCTCGTGACCTGGGTGAACGGCGCGCTGCTGCGCGCGGTGGGGGCGCGGGCCGGCTACGACGTCCACTTCGCGCCGTTCCCGTACCGCCCCGGCACCAAGACGACGATTCTCTACACGACACAGCGTGATTAGCGAGGCTCCGCCTGTGAACCTGGAGGCTTCGCCTCGCTGACAGTATCTAATTGCCCGCCCTCCGGGCGGGCGGCTAGCGGGAGGGCCCGACCCCCCGGGCCCTTCAAGGATAATTGGATCATGAGTTCCACACTGCCGCTTCTTCCGACCACTGTCATTGGCAGCTACTCGATGCCGGAATGGCTCGAGCGCGCGAAGAACGACTACCTGTCACGGCGGGTGAGCCGGCGCGATCTCGACGAGATGCACGACGCGGTGCGCAAGGCGGCGATCAAGGACCAGGAAGCGGCCGGCGTGGACGTCGTGAGCGACGGCGAGGCGCAGCGCGACAACATGATCGACTACTTCACCGAGCGGCTGCCCGGTGTGCAGCTCGATCAGAGCTCGAAGCGCTTCTACTACGATTTCTACGACAGCATGGTGCGCTCGAAGCTGGCCACCGGCTCGCTGGGGCTCGCCGAGGAGGCGCGCTTTCTCGCCCGCTTCACGCGCGCGGTGCCGAAAGTGTCGATCTCGGGGCCGCACACGCTGGTCAAGCGCATCCAGAACAAGTTCTATCCGAGCGAGGAGGCGTTCGCGCTCGACCTGGCGCGCGTGCTGAACTTCGAGCTGAAAGAGCTGGTGAAGGGCGGCGCGCAGCAGCTGCAGATCGACGAGCCGTACTACTCCGGGTTTCCCGAGGACATGCCGTGGGCGCTCAAGGCGATCAACACGCTCATCGAGGGTGTCACCGTGCCGGTGACGCTGCACATCTGCTACGGCAACCGCTACGGCAAGCCGTCGTTCGAGGGCAGCTACCGGTATCTCTTCCCGGCGATTCTCGATACCAAGATCTCGGCGGTGTCGCTCGAGTTCGCGCGGCGCGGTGAAGAGGACCTGCAGCTGTTCAAGGAATACGACGTGCCGTTCCAGCTCGGGCTCGGCGTCATCGACGTCAAGAGCCAGGAAGTGGAATCACCCGCGCTCGTGGCCGACCGCATCCGGCGCGCGCTCGAGGTGGTGCCGCCGGAGAAGCTGGTGATCAACCCCGACTGCGGCTGCGTCCGGCTGCCGCACGACGTGGCGTTCAACAAGCTGGCGGCGATGGTGGAAGGCACCAAGATCGTCCGTAAGGAACTGGGCAAATGAGTGAGCCGGCCGTCCAGGCCAACGTGCTGGCCGAGCGCCTGCGCTCGCGGCAGTTCGCCTACATGGCGGAGCTCGTGGCCTCGGCGACGAAGCGCGAGGAAGAGGTGTTGGAAGTCGCGGCCAAGATGGGCGCGGTGTCGCAGATCGCTGCGATTGGCGTGACCAGCTACGCCGGCGGCGCCACCGGCCACGACCCGCTGCGCATTGCCGCGGGCGTCGCGTCGCTCGGCCTGACGCCGAACATCCACATCACGTGCGTCGGGCAGGATCGGAAGGGCATCGCCAACACGCTGGCGACGCTCGAATCGCTGCGCATCCACAACACGTTCTGCATCAGCGGCGACTGGCCGAAGAACTCGCCGACGCCGCCGGTCTTCGACGTCGATTCGGTGCAGCTGGCGAGTGCCGTGGCGGAGCTGCGGCGGACGCACGGCACGCCGTTTCATGTGTCGTGCGCCGTCTCGCCGTTCAAGTACCAGCGCGAGGACCTCCTCTACCAGTACCTGAAGCTCGAAAAGAAGATCGCCGCGGGCGCCGACATGGCGATCACGCAGGTCGGCTGGGACGCCAAGAAGTTCATCGAGCTGAAGCGCTATCTCGACGAGCGCGGCATCACCACGCCGATCATCGGCAACGTCTACGTGCTCGGCGCCAAGGCGGCCGAGCGGATGGGCACCGGCAACCCGCCCGGCTGCTGGGCGTCGCCGGAGCTCGTGGCGGCTACCGCGCGCGACGCGGCGGGGCCCGACAAGGGGCTTGCCGCGCGCATCGAGCGCGCC
>Ga0209486_10001406_pt1 | contig 10435 bp, 6 predicted proteins | sample NCCompost_FD_187518 | JGI IMG/M metagenome (GOLD analysis project Ga0209486, IMG submission 187518) | Agricultural soil microbial communities from Utah to study Nitrogen management - NC Compost (SPAdes) (version 2) | ecosystem: Environmental > Terrestrial > Soil > Agricultural land | place: USA... | reverse complement strand
GAGTCTGCTGCCGCGCCCTAACCGGCGCGGCGGCGGGCTTCGGCAACCAGCCGGTCCTCTGTGGAGTTTCCGCGAATCTTCACGTACTCGCGGTACGAGGCGGCGAATCCGCTGGTCTTCATCGCCTCGCGAACCTGTCCCTGGTAGTAGTAGACGATCGGCAGATAGCCGAACGTGGGCGCCTCGTCGACCAGCACGGAAAGGGCTTCGCCCTTTCGTCGAATACACAGATCGAACTCTGAATCGGCGTCGAGAAACTGTTCGCCGGCGAGGTAGGCCTGGCCGAGGGCGAAATGCCCGAGCCACGTGTCCAACCCGCCCTTGGCCGGATCGTTGGCTTCGGTCAGCAATGTGATCGCCTCACGCACGTTGCCCTTCCTGAGCGCGATCTCGCCCTGAAGGATCTTTCCGTAGGTGTGGGGCTCGGCCGGTAGCTCTTTGACGAGCGCTGCTGCTATCGGCTCGGCCTTCGCGGTTTCGCCGGCCGTCACGAGCACGCGCGCAGCGAGGAAGCGAACCTCAATCGAGCTGCTGTTGTCCAGCGCCTTGCCGGCCGCGGCTATCGCGCGAGCGGGTTCGTTGCGCAGCAGGTGCGCCTGGCCGATCGAGATGAACTTGCGCGCCGCGCGCTCCGGAAATTCCGCCGCGAGGTCCGCCTTGGCGCCGTCCTCGAAGATCCGAATCGCCTCCTGGTAGCGGCCTTCGTAGAGCGCCAGGTCGCCAAGTCCCGCCGACGACCAGGACGCGCCCCTCGCTCCCAGCGTCGCGAGCTTCTGATATGTCTGCGTGGCCTCGGACACTGACCCGCGGCCCAGCTGGCCGAACGCAAGGGCCAGCGTCGCAAAGTCGAACGGTTCGTTTACCGCACCCGCCTCATCCACCGCGATCTGGAACTGACTGCCGTAGGCCGCATAGACAGCGAGATTGGCCCTGAACAGCGCGCGTTTGGGCACCAGACGTACTGCCTGGCGCATCTCGGCAACCGCTTCTGTCAACTTCCGCAGCTTCGACAGGCACAGCGCCCGCTGATTCCGGGCGATGGCATCGGCGGCAAACGTTTCGAGCATTCGGCCGTACTCTTCGACGCACCGCTGCGGGTTGCCCTGGATGATGAACGCCACGCCGCGCGTGGCCAGGCTCTCGCGCCGCGTCATGCCGTCGAGGTGGTTCAACGCCTGCTTGATGTATTCCTCGGCTTCCGGAATCCTGTCCAGATTGCGTGAGAGGATCGCCAGCCCCTGATAGCCCAATCCGCTCGTCTTGGGATCGAGATCGATGGCGGCACGCAGGTTCTTGATCGCCTCGTCGTAATTGCCGTTCGATTGCGCTTCGAACGCCGCGGCGTAATAACGCGCCACATCAAGGCGTGTCGCCGTCATCGTCCGCATGGCAAAGAGCTGGTCAGAGTCCGATGTCGTATCACCCAGCGCCTTGCGGACGGCCGCGATCAGACGCGCTGTCTCTTCGAGCACCTGCTCCTTGCCCGACGCGCGCCGCGAGTCGTTGACGATGACTTCACCGTCGGACACCCGTATCGCCTTGACCGAGATTCCGAAGCCGGTCCCCTGGCGGCCGACCGAACCGGCGAGCACCACGCCAAGTCCCTGCTTGGCAGCGTAGAGCTGCGCCTCCTTCTCGTCGAGCCGTTGTGGAGGTTGCACGCCAAACGTTGATTGGAGCCTGGTCCGGTCGTAGGCGTTGATGAACGTCGCATCCTCCAGGCCGCGCCTGACGATCGGTTCGATCGTGCGGTCGAAAGCCGGATCGCCAGTCGTGTTCTCGAAGTCCGCGATCGCCACCAGCACCGGGTCACGGGTGGGGGGCGGAATCAGCGACCGCCAGTAGTACCACGTCCCACCGACGGCCGCGAGCAGCAGCGTGACGATCGCAGCCATCAGCGGCAAACCGATTGTCCGTTTGATCGGTATCAGCTCGCCCTTGTCGTCGAGCCGATCCAGTTCGGCCGCAACCTCCGCCGACGTCTGGAATCGCTTTTCCGCTTCCGGCTCCACGCAGCGGGCGACGAGCGCGGCGAGCGGCGCGGGAATGTCTGACGACAGCGCCTGCAGCGGCGGTGGAGGCGCGCTCATCCGGCGCTGCAATTCCTCCACAGCCGCCGCGCCCGACGAAGCGCGTCGCTGGCCGAGCAGCGCGTCGTAGAGGATCAGCCCGAACGCGTAGACGTCCACGCGCTCATCGATCGCCTGCCCCCTGGCTTGCTCGGGCGCCATGTACTCGACCGTGCCGACGATCGAGCCGAGCGTGGTGGCGGCGTGATGAGATGCGGCCCGTCTCAGGTGCTCGGGGACGACACCCGCGCCTGGCTTTGGCGCCGTTCCGGAATCACCCGTCGAGTGGGCAATGCCGAAGTCCATGATCAGCGCCTCGCCCTCCTTGCTGATCATGATGTTGGCCGGCTTCAGATCGCGATGCACGACGCCGGCGCTGTGAGCGGCCACCAGTCCGGCGACGACCGACCGGGCGATCCCCAGCAACTCGGGAATCGGCCGCTTGCCGTCCTTCTTCAGAATCGACGCGAGGTCCGTCCCCTCGACGAACGACATGGTGATGTACTTGATGCCGTCGATGTCGCCGATATCGTGAATGCGGACGACGTTCTTGTGCGTGACCTGACGCGCGAGCAGCAGTTCACGCTTGAAGCGGCGGCCGACTTCCTCGGCGGTTGCCGGATCCTCCATCACCTCCGGGCGGATAACCTTGATCGCGACAGCGACGCCCAGCTCGGCGTCCCACGCCTGATACACCGCGCCCATGCCGCCGGCGCCGAGCAAGCGAATGATGTGGTAGCGCGGACCAAATGACTGGCCGACTTCGAGCGGTCCGGCATTGTTGGTCCTTCTGTGGCGGCGCGCGCCTGAAGCGGTCGACGTCACCGGCGCGGCGACGGTCATTGCATCGGCAGGGGAGTCGGACCCCGCAACCGTCAGCGCATCCTCCGCCGGCGCAAAACGCGTGAGGTCTTCGGATGCGTCTGACGAGGCGGCAAATCGGGTGACGTCTTCGGAGCTGTCTCCCGGCGTCACGATTCGGGTCACATCGTCCGCGGACTCCTCCGGCCCCACATAACCCTTAACGTGGACCGAGGGAACAGCGAACTGGGTAACCTCGTCGGTTGACCCGGCCGGCGACGATGGTGACGGTGTGGGAAGCGGGGTATCGGAGAGGACTGTCAGGCCGTCTTCAACAGGCGGGCGGCCACATTGCGGGCAGCGATCGACTGCCGGGGGGACGGTGCTGCCGCAGAACGGGCATGTCGTTGCCGACTGCGCAGCGCGCCAACCGCCAGGGGTGTGACCTGGTCCATCCATGGGCAATCTCTACCGAGCCGCTGCGATTATCGCAGATAGCGATAACGGCAGCGGCCGGATTGCCCGGAAGGCGGGATTACCAGCGTGGCTCGCTGCGCCGGCCCCCGCCGCCGCTGCCGCCGCGGCCGTATCCGCCGCCGCCGCCGCCCCCGGAGCGCGGCGTCTGCGGACGCGCTTCGTTGACCGTCAGGCGCCGGCCGCCAAAGGTGCGATCGTGCAGCTGCGACACGGCAGCCTGGGCGGCTTCGTCGGTGGCCATCTCGACAAACGCGAACCCGCGCGCGCGGCCCGTTTCGCGGTCCCGTACGACGTTCACGGACTCGACGGCGCCGGCCTCGGCAAACAGCTCCTGCAGATCGTTTTCGTTCGTCTCGAACGGAATGTTGCCGACGTACAACTTGCGACTCATGACACTGACTCCTGCATCCTGTGGATGCGATCACGGTGGGCGAATAAGTGAGAAGACTCGGCCTGAGCGGGAATCGCTCGGCTAACCGGCATGCAGGAGATCTGAAACATCGATCGGATGCAGAGGCGAGAAGCGGGCGGGCTAAGCTCTCAGACCTGAGGAGTATAACAGTTCACGCGGGGAGCCGGTAGCGGCCGTCGGGCGTCCGCCGGAGGAAGCCCTCCCGTTCCAGAATGCCGAGCACGCGGCGGCATTCGTCCATCGACAGGTCGAAGAGCCGGGCGGCCTGCTCGATGGTCGGCGAAAAGCCTCGCATCTCGCTGAATTCCCCGCGCACGCGCGTCACCGCGTCCGGGCGCCGGTAGTCGAGCGAGCGGATGGACAGCGCCTTCGGGGCGACCTCCAGCGCAGACGACGGCATGGTTTGTCGTGGCTCTGCCATATCGACCTCGCACACACAGAGGATGTCGCGCTCAATTTCACGTTACGCCCGCGCCCTGCGATGGTCAAGAGCGTTTCCGGCATTAATGGGACCGGCCGAACCGCAGGCGGCGTCTCAGGAATAGAATGATGCGATTCCAGGAGGCATGAATATGGCGATTCGGCTCGGGGATGAAGCCCCGGATTTTGCTGCACAGACGACTGAAGGGCCCGTGAACTTCCACGAGTGGAAGAAAGGGAAGTGGGCGGTCCTCTTTTCTCACCCCAAAGACTTCACGCCGGTCTGCACCACCGAGCTGGGAGCTGTCGCGAAGCTCAAGAGTGAATTCGAAAAACGCAACACCAAGGTGATCGGACTCAGCGTCGATCCGCTCGATTCGCATTCCCGGTGGGCGGGAGATATCAAGGACGTCACCGGCGCGGATCTGAACTTTCCGCTGATTGCCGATCCCGACAAGTCGATCGCCAACCAGTACGACATGATTCACCCGAACGCGAGCGACACGGCAACCGTCCGCTCGGTGTTCATCATCGGCGCCGACAACAAGGTGAAGCTCACGCTGACCTATCCGGCCAGCACGGGCCGCAACTTCGCCGAACTGCTCCGCGTCATCGACTCGCTGCAGCTCACCGCGCAACACCAGGTGGCGACGCCCGCCGACTGGAAAGCCGGCGAGGACGTCATCATCGTCCCGGCCGTCTCCGACGAGGACGCGAAGAAGCGGTTCCCCGGATTCGTCGCCAAGAAGCCGTACCTCAGAGTGACGCCGCATCCGAAGACCCCAGCCGCGGTGTGAGGATTGGGTAGCCTGGGTGGCTGGGTTGCCTGAGTGGCCTGGGTACAAACGCAGGCAACCGAGGCAACCTAGCGGAGCTCAGGCGGAAGCGGGGTCCCTTCCGCGGACTCCGTGATCGCCCCGGGCGGCACGCCGAGGATGTTGCGCAGCGTGTCGCCCTCCATCACTTCCACTTCGAGCAGCTGCCGCGTGACCTTCTCGAGCATGTCGCGCTTGCCGGTCAGGATGGTCGTGGCCCGCATATGCGCGTCGGTCATGATCCGCTTGACCTCGGCGTCGATGAGGCGGGCCGTGTCCTCGGCGTAGTTACCGCGCTCCGGCCCGATCTGGATGTCGAGGAACTTGTTGCGCTTGTGACCGTCGTAGTTCACGGCCCCCAGCGCGTCGCTCATGCCCCATTCGGTCACCATCGCGCGCGCGATATCGGTGGCGCGCTGCAGATCGTTCTGCGCGCCGGTGGAGATCTCGCCGAGCGCGAGCTCCTCCGCCGTACGGCCGCCAAGCAGCACCGCCAGCTGATCGAGCAGATCCTGCCGCTGCATCAGATAGCGATCCTCGAGCGGCAGCTGCATCGTGTAGCCGAGCGCGCCGAATCCGCGCTGCACGATCGAGATCTTGTGCACGGGATCCATGCCGGGAATGACGGTGGCGACGATGGCGTGCCCGGATTCGTGGTAGGCGACGATCTCGCGCTCCTTCGTGCTCATGACGCGCTTCTTCTCGAGCCCGGCAATCAGCCGATCGATCGCTTCGTCGAAGTCTTTCATTTCGACGGCGGTCTTGTCCTTGCGGGCGGCCAGGAGCGCCGCTTCGTTGACGAGATTGGCAAGGTCGGCGCCGGCGAAACCGGCCGTGCGCGCGGCGACCACGCGAAGATCGACGACCGGAGAGAGCTTGACGTTCTTGGTGTGAATGCGCAGGACTTCTTCGCGGCCCTTCACGTCCGGTTTATCGACCAGGACCTGGCGATCGAAGCGGCCGGGGCGGAGCAGGGCAGGGTCGAGCACTTCCGGACGGTTCGTGGCGGCCATGATGATGATCGCCTTGCGCGAGTCGAACCCGTCCATCTCCGCGAGCAGCTGGTTGAGCGTCTGCTCGCGCTCTTCGTGTGAGCCCATCGGGCTCTGCACGCGCGCCCGTCCAAGCGCGTCGAGCTCGTCGATGAAGATGATGCACGGCGCCTTCTGTTCCGCCTGCGCGAACAGGTCGCGGACGCGGGCCGCGCCAACGCCGACGAACATCTCGACGAACTCCGAGCCGCTCAGGCTGAAGAACGGCACCTTCGCTTCGCCCGCCACCGCCCGCGCGAGCAGCGTCTTGCCCGTGCCCGGTGGACCGACGAGCAGCACGCCCTTCGGAATGTGTCCTCCTAACGTCGTGTACTTCCGCGGGTTCTTCAGGAACTCGACGATCTCCCGCAGCTCCTGCTCCGCCTCTTCGACGCCCGCCACGTCGGCAAAGCTGACCTTCACGTCATCTTCGGCGAAGACGCGGTGCTTGCTGCGTGCGAAAGACATCACGCCGCCCTCGGCGCCGCCCATGCGGCGGAAGAAGAAGCTCCAGAGAGCGAACAGGATCAGCAGCGGGATCACCCAGCTCAGGATCTCGGGAAGCCAGCGGCTGACGAACTCACCGGTGTATTTGACGCGTGCGGCGTCCAGCTCTTCGAGCAGCTTCGGGTCTTCGATCCGCGTGGTATTGAACTTGTTCGTCCCGTCGCGCTCGGCCTTCATCGTGCCGTGAATCGCCTGCTCGCCGACGTAGACCTCCGCCACCTGCCCGCTGCGAACCGCCTGCTTGAAGTCGCTGTACGACAGGGTCTTGCCGGCCGGCTGCAAGTACCAGACGTTGGCGAGGGCCATCAGCATGAGGAACCCGAGCACGTACCAGACGGCCCCGCCCGGCCGGCCCGTCGAGCCGAAGGTACGGCGGTCGCCGGTCCGCTTTTCGCGCGGGTTCATGCCCGGGGGATTCGGAAGGTTCGCCATCTATTGATTCACTGCCGCCGTCTGTTTCTTGAGGAACGTCAGTGCATTGTCCCCCACGTCGACGACCACATGGTCGCCCTCGCGGAACTCGCCCTCCAGGACGCGCAGCGCCAGCGGATCCAGGACACGACGCTGAATCGTGCGCTTCAACGGACGGGCTCCGTACATTGGATCGTAACCCTCGGACACGATGAAGTCCTTGGCCGGGCCGGTGAGCTCGACGTGGATCTTCCGCTCCTCGAGCCGCTTGAGCAGGCCCCGCACCTGGATGTCGACGATCGCCTTCATGTGCTCGATGCCGAGCGCGTGGAAGAAGATGATCTCGTCGATCCGGTTCAGGAACTCGGGCCTGAAGTGCTGCCGCAGCGCTTCGGTCACCTGCCGGCGCACGCCCTCGCCGAGATCCCCGGTGTTTTCCGCGATGAACTGGCTGCCCAGGTTGGACGTCATGATCACGACGACGTTCTTGAAGTCCACCGTGCGCCCTTTGCCGTCGGTGAGGCGGCCGTCGTCGAGCAGCTGCAGCAGGACGTTCAGCACTTCGGGGTGCGCCTTTTCAATCTCGTCGAATAGCACGACGGAGTAGGGGTGCCGCCGGACCGCCTCGGTCAGCTGGCCGGCCTCGTCGTAGCCGACGTATCCCGGCGGCGCGCCGATCATCCGCGACACCGTGTGCTTCTCCTGGTACTCCGACATGTCGATGCGGACCATCGCGTGCTCGTCGTCGAACAGGAATTCGGCGAGCGCACGCGCGAGCTCCGTCTTGCCCACGCCGGTTGGTCCGAGAAAGACGAAGCTTCCGAGCGGGCGATTCGGATCCTGGAGTCCGGCGCGCGCACGGCGAATCGCATTGGCGACCGCGGTGATCGCCTCGTCCTGTCCGATGACGCGCTCATGGAGCCGTTCCTCCATGTGAATCAGCTTCTGGATTTCGCCTTCCATCAGCCGGCTGACCGGGATGTTCGTCCACTTGGCGACGACCTCCGCGATGTCTTCCTCGTCCACTTCGAGCTTGAGCATGCGGGTGCCCGCCGGCTTGACGGCGCCATCCTGGTCCTGCAGCGTCTTCTCGAGCTGCGGAATCCGGCCGTACTGCAGTTCCGACGCTTTGCCGTAGTCGCCGGCGCGGACGGCGGCATCCAGCTCCAGCCGCGCCTGCTCGAGCTGTTCCTTCAGACTGCTGCTGCCGCTGATCTCGTCCTTCTCCTGCTGCCACTGGGCCTGCAGCCGCGCTTCCTCCTCCTTGAGGTTGGCGAGCTCATTTTCGAGGCGGGAGAGCCGCTCGACCGACGCCTTGTCCGTCTCTTTCCGCAGCGCCTCGCGCTCGATCTCGAGCTGCATGACGCGGCGGCGCACCTCGTCCAGTTCGGCAGGCAACGAGTCGATTTCCATCCGCAGCTTCGAGGCCGCTTCGTCCATCAGATCGATCGCCTTGTCGGGCAGGAACCGGTCGGAGATGTAGCGGTGCGACAACACCGCGGCGGCCACGAGCGCCGCGTCCTTGAACTTCACCTGATGGTGGATCTCGTAGCGCTCGCGCAGTCCGCGCAGAATCGAAATCGTGTCCTCGACGGTCGGCTCGCCGACGAGGACCGGCTGGAATCGCCGCTCGAGCGCCGCGTCCTTCTCGATGTGCTTGCGATACTCGTCGAGGGTCGTGGCGCCGATCGTATGGAGCTCGCCGCGGGCCAGCATCGGCTTGAGCATTTGCGACGCGTCCATCGCCCCTTCGGCGGCGCCGGCGCCGACGACCGTGTGGAGCTCGTCGATGAACAGGACGATCCGCCCCTCCGATTCCGTGATCTCCTTCAGGACGGCCTTGAGCCGCTCCTCGAACTCGCCGCGATATTTCGCGCCGGCGACGAGCGCGCCCATGTCGAGCGCGAAGATCTTCTTGTCCTTCAGGCCCTCGGGCACGTCGCCGCGGACGATCCGTTGCGCCAGTCCTTCGACGATGGCCGTCTTGCCGACGCCGGGTTCGCCGATGAGGACCGGGTTGTTCTTGGTGCGCCGCGACAGGACCTGAATGACGCGCCGAACCTCTTCGTCCCGGCCGATGACCGGATCGAGCTTGCCCTTGCGCGCGAGGTCGGTCAGGTCGCGGCCGTAGCGTGCCAGCGCCTCGTAGGTGGACTCCGGATTCTGCGACGTCACCCGCTGATTGCCGCGTACCTGTGTCATCGCGCTGTACAGCGCGTCCTTCGCCGCGCCCGATCGCTGGAGCAGCTGCGCGGCGGGGGAGCGGCCGGCTTCGGTTGCCAGCGCCAGGAGCAGATGCTCGGTGCTGAGAAATTCGTCCTGCAGTCGTTTGGCTTCGGCTTCCGCCGACGCAAACAGCAGGTTCATGCGCGGCGACAGACGGAGATCCGCGCCGAACGCCTGCGGCAGGTTGTTCAACAGCGCCCGCGCGTCGCCCGCGAACTTCGCCGGTTCGATCTTCAGCTTCCGCAGAATCGACGGGACGATGCCGCCGGACTGCTCGATCAAGGCGACGAGCAGATGCTCCGGCGTCACCTCGGCGTGATTCATCTGGGTGGCGAGATTCTGCGCGGTCGCGACCGCTTCCTGAGCCTTCTCTGTGAGTCTGTTGATGTTCATGGCTGTCATGCCGCGCTGTGCGTGTTCGCCGCGGCCCCGGACAATTTGGCGAGCGCCTCGTAGTGCGAGCGCTCCTCTGCCGAGAGCTGCGCCGGCATCTGGACGTCAACGCGTCCGTACAAATCGCCTTTCTCGTCTGCCTTCCCGACGGTCGGCATTCCGAATCCTTTCAACCGGAACACCTGGCCGTTCTGCGTGAGCGGCGGGATTCGCAGGCGCGCCGGCCGGCCGGCAAGAGTCTGTACATCGGCCTCACCGCCCAGTACGGCGGTCGTTACCGGCAGCGGCACCTTGACGTACAGATCGCGCCCTTTGCGTTCGAACACCGGATGCGGCGCCAGGCGGATCCGCAGGTACAGATCGCCCGCCGCTGCGCCACCAATACCGTGCTCACCCTCGCCGGCGACGCGAACGCGCGATCCGTCGCCAACGCCGGCAGGAATCCGCACGTCTACCGTGCGGACCTGGCCATCGTATTTGAGCGACAGCCGCCGCGTCGTGCCGTGGAACGCGTCGTCGAGCGTCAAGTCGAGCTCGTGCTCGACGTCGCGGCCGGCCCGCTGACGGGCGCGTGCACCCCGCGCCCGGCCGCCGGCACCCTCGAAGCCTCCGCCGCCGCCCCCGCCAAAGAAGGTCGTGAAGAAGTCCGAGAACGGGCTGGCGTCCCCGAACATCTCCTCCATCTCTTCCTGGGTCATCGTCCGGTAGCCGCCGCCCGGCGCACCGCCGACGTTGACGTTCCACTGCCCGCCGAACGGACCGCTGGCGCCGGAGCCAGCCTGTTCGTACAGCCGCCAGTTCGCGCCCAGCTCGTCGTACTTTTTCCGCTTGGCGGGGTCGCCGAGGACTTCGTAGGCCTCGTTGACCTCCTTG
>Ga0209486_10001405_pt1 | contig 10438 bp, 10 predicted proteins | sample NCCompost_FD_187518 | JGI IMG/M metagenome (GOLD analysis project Ga0209486, IMG submission 187518) | Agricultural soil microbial communities from Utah to study Nitrogen management - NC Compost (SPAdes) (version 2) | ecosystem: Environmental > Terrestrial > Soil > Agricultural land | place... | reverse complement strand
GTCGATTCCGACACTAAAGGCGCCCATCGCCAGGAATAAGCAAATTGCGATCAGGTAGGGCGGGTACAAGCGGCGAATGCGGCGTTTCCAAAACGCTCCGAAGTGGTTCGGTTGCGGGTTAGTTACTTGTGACTTGGCCCACTGGAGGTGAATGCAGAAACCCGAAATTACGAAAAACAGGAAAACACCGATGTAACCTAATGAGCTTAGGAATACGAGACCTTTGGCGGGCCACTGAAAGATGTTGCCGGGTACGGCGTTCTGCGTTTGAAGTACTGCGTGATAAAGAACCACGCACAAAGCAGCGATACCCCTGAGGGCATCGATGCTTTGCAGTCTGGTATTGATTAAAGCCGGAGGACTGGATGAAGTCATTCAGGGGAACAGATGAGCTACGCTGAAACGAGCGACGACACGTCAATATTGTACTTTCTTATTTTACTGTAAAGACGTGGCCGGTAAATACCCAGAAGGTTAGCGGCCGCCTGCTTATTGCCGCCTGTACGCTGAAGCGTCTTTTCGATTACCAGGCGTTCGATATCCTCCAACGTCATGTTTGGCGGAACATCCCAACCGCTGCCGGCCGGCGATCCCTCCGGTAACGAACCGTTATCAAACGGCAAATCGACTGGCTCAATCCGCGCACCTTTTGCTAACAAAACTGCGCGTTCAAGTACATTCTGCAGTTCGCGCACGTTCCCCGGCCAGGAGTGGCCAAAGAGTCTTTGATATGCAGCTTGCGAGACGCCTGAAATCGGTCGCTCATATTTCTGTGCGTACATGTGAAGGAAGTGTTCAGTTAGTAACTGAATATCTTCACTGCGTTCGCGTAAGGGTGGCACATGAATCGTGATGGTGGAAATTCTGTAGAACAGATCGTCGCGCAACAAACCGTCTCGAATTGCGTCGGCGGGCGGTCGATTGGTTGATGAAATCAAGCGGAAGTCGACTGCGTACGTTTTCTCCGACCCAATCTTGCGGTAACTTCGTTCCTGCAAAACACGTAACAGCTTCGGTTGGAGTTCGATAGGCATCTCGGCAATTTCATCGAGCATCAGGGATCCGCCGGCGGCGTGTTGTACCAGGCCCTCCTTGTCGGCGTGCGCCCCTGTGAATGCACCTTTCGTGTGACCAAACAGCTCAGACTCGATTAGCTCTTTTGGCAACGCCGCGCAGTTGACCTTGATGAAAGGTTTCTTCGAACGCAGGGATTGATAATGGATGGCGTTGGCTATCAGTTCCTTGCCGGTGCCGGATTCTCCAACGATGAGCACGTTAGCGTCCGACTTGGCAACAGACTCGATAGTTTCATAAATGGTTTGCATCGACTTCGCGCCGCCGATGATATTGAAGTACTCGGAACGAGTTGAAAGTTGTCGTCGCAGGTTGGCGTTTTCGGTCAGTAATTCGCGGTGCTTGAGCGCGTTCTGAACTCGCAGTTCGAGTTCCTCAAAATTCAGAGGCTTATCCACGAAGTCAAACGCGCCGGCTTTCGTGGCCTCAACGGCACGCGTCGTCGATCCATGTGCTGATACCACGATTACTTCCGTGGTGGGCCGGGCGTCTTTGATGTGACGCATCACTTCAAGGCCATCTATGTCCGGAAGTTGGAGATCGCAAATTGCCAGGTGGTGGCCACCTTGATCGAAAAGTTCAATAGCTTTCCCGCCGGTGAAAGCGGTGTCGACCGTATAACCTTCTTCCTGTAAGTTTAGTTTTAAAGAATCGGCAGTTGCTTCATCGTCATCAACCACCAGAATTCTGATATCCGAATTCGCCACAGTATCTCCTCCCTAAGAGCTCGTTTTAGATAATTACGATGTTATCGGCAGACGCACACGTAAGGCGTCACCTTGCTTTTCCGCCGTGCCACCGTGTGCTTCTACTATCCTCGCCGCCAGTGACAGCCTTATTCCGTCGCTTCCGGCGAATGCATGAAAGGGGTCGTGTTCAAAAGAACCGAAACCCTTCCAGTCGATTATTCCTTCTGGCTTCGATCCGTTTGACCCGCGCCGCAAAATCACATTCAGCGAGGCGTCCGGAGTCTTGCTTCCCAATAACTTCAAGGCGCTAGCCGAGATTGCTTTCAGTGCTTGCTCCAGTTTCTGCGCGTCAAACTCTCCAGATAGTGGTTGCTGATCCACGTCGATCAGAACTGGTCCTTTCAAAGCGCCCGTCACCCGTGGACCTTCATTTACGTTGGCCATCACTTTTTGAAGTAAGGTTGTGAGATCCACGCCAGCGTGCTTGTTTAATTCCAGCGGCTGTCCCAATTCCACTATCATCGAAAGATCAGCGGCCGTTCGGTCCAATCCCATAATCAGCTTGTTGATGGTTTCGATTTCATCGGCCGGGCGTTCACTGCGCTCTGATCGCTTCCGCAGGAATGTGGCATACAGTTTGAGACCGTTTATTTGATTCTTGAGATCGTGAACGATTTGTACCGAGGCTCGGCCCAGCGCCTCTAGCGAGGAGTTGTCCTTGCTTTCCGACATTAATGGCTTCATCTAAGCGTTTATTACCTTCCTTGAACCGCTTAACCGTGCTGTTTGGGGGAGGGAATGCAGACCAGCGCAGTGTATTGAATAGACTCGGACAGGGGGCGTCCAATATGTCGTGTTTCGGTGCGGGATATTAGCAAAAATGGGCGGCGTATTCTAGTGATACAGGAACTACATGCCACGGAGGTGGCCAAATTGAATCAAAGCGGACGCACCGGAAAGGCGGGACGCGAAGTGGGCGGCTTGGGAGAATCCCCGACGATCCTCTTGGTTGAAGACACCGAGGATAATCGTCACATGATGAAAAAACTGCTGGAAATGAGTGGATATCGGGTACTGGAAGCAACGAACGGCGAAGAAGCGGTCCAGGTAACTTCAAAAGAATCGCCCGAGCTGATACTGATGGATTTGAGTCTGCCAATCATCGATGGCCTTGCGGCTACCAGGCTCATCCGTAATCTGCCGGCCGGTAATCAACTTCCCATTATCGCCGTCTCAGCTCACGACACGGCAGACTTCCATGCGGATGCTCTGGCGGCGGGGTGCAATGCGTACATCACTAAACCAATTAATTATCCTGAGCTTGAGGAAGTTGTAGCGAGGTTAATGGCCGCGCCGAAAACAAAAATTCAATAGTTGGAAACCTTTTGCTGCGCTCGTGGTCTAAGTGATCGGGCAGACAACGTTGCAAACCAGCTTCGGCGGCACTAGAATTCAGCCCACTCATAGATGCCTTTTTCAGATCAACAGACCTCCGAACCAGATGGCTCGCGACGCAAGATAATCATTATCGTCGCTGTCGTAGCCGCCATTCTTCTCGCGATTCTTTTCTATTTTCTGATGCGGGCGAGCACCACGCGACCGCCCGATCCGCTATTGCCTAATGCAATCCGGCTGGGCTCACCTGAATGGGCAGCATCTGCATCGAAAATTCATCTTGATGCCCCGGAAGCCACGGAGTCTAAACGCGCGCTCGGCGATATTGTGATGACTTTACATACCACTGTGCGCAACTTCACAGGGCGAACGCTCACAGGACTCGAGATAAAAGGTTCTGTAGTTAACCGGCAAGGTCAACCCGTCCGCGAACGAACCATGGTTGTCATCCCTACTCAGCAACAGCCTGAACTGGAACCAAACCGCACGATGACGGTGTTCATACAGCTTGAAGGGATGACCGATGCTGATGAGCGGGCCAACATTAAGATGGAAGTGACGGGGTTCACAACTCGGTAGGGTCGCTGGTCTAGTTCAGAAACAGCTCTTCCAAAGATTGTTTTAAAGGCTGCACGGCCACCAACTTACCTTCCGCTTTTCTCAAAGCCCCAATCACTTCATCGACGTTCTTTTCGTCAGGCACTTCTATGCGCAATCCGGCGGGCGATGGGCTTATTCGGAACTCGCGATTCTGAGGGAGGAACTTTGACAACGAATCAAAGTTGACGCTGCTAACGATAACTTCAACTCCGGGTACTTGTTGGCCCAAGTCTGCCAAAGCTCCCAGATGTGATAGCTTGCCGCGCTTCATAATTGCCACGCGATCGCATAACACTTCGATGTCAGACAGTATGTGCGAGCACATGAAGACTGTTTTTCCTTCGCCTCTGAGCTCGGATATCAGGTCACGTACCTCTCGCCTCCCAATGGGATCGAGGCCACTCATTGGTTCATCCAGAAACACGATCTCGGGGTCATTGATGATCGCCTGGGCCAGTCCAACGCGCTGTAACATTCCCTTGGAAAACTTTCGGAGCTGGGTATTCCATTTGCTTTCGTCAAGACGAACGCGTGCTAACAGTTGACTTGCCCGGATTGTACGCTCAGTTTTCGAGTATCCAAATATCTGACCGCAGAAGGTCAGAAATTCAAAAGCTGTAAGGTAATCGTAAAAGTATGGATTTTCGGGCAGGTAACCTATTCGCCGGTGCATGCGCACGTCCGCGATATCGTGGTTCAAAATTCGGGCACTCCCCGCCGTTGGAAAAATGAGTGTCATCAGAAGCTTCAGCGTAGTTGTTTTACCCGCGCCGTTTGCCCCGAGAAAACCAAAGATCTCGCCCTGATTAACCGTTAGCGACAGTCCATCAAGCGCGCGTACCTTCCGCTTGCGTACGAATCCCACCTCATAATCCTTGGTCAGATTTTCTATTTCGACTACGTGCGACATTGGTCGTTATCTTTGGGGTATGGTTGAGGTTGGGGCTAAATCGACATCGCAGGTGTTGGTTGCCAATTTATAAGGTGTACCACTTGGATCAATCGGCCCCCCATCAGCAATTGGCAGTCGAGCGGCTCGCAGCAATGGCGCCATCTCCTGCCAGGAACCCGGACACCTCCCGACTTTGGTTTTATAGATCTCGAGAAGCTTTCGGATCACCTCTCGCTGGTCCATTGATTGTAGTTGAAGCAAACGCACCCGAGCCATGTCTTTGACCTTGGGATCGCCAGCCTCTTCATACATCCTGCCGTAGATTTCTCGGGCCAAGTCGCGGCTGCCACCCTCGGCCGCCATACGTGCTTTCATTGCCTGCATCCATGCGGGTGCGCCTGCGATCTTTGCGCCCTCGGAATATGCCTCGCCAGCCGAGGCATAATTGCCACGTTGCCAGTATATGTAACCGAGATGTTGATAGAGTCGCCATTGGCTGGGATTGGCTGCTATGCCTTTTCGCGTGATTCTAATCGCTTGGCTTTCATCTATAGCAGGTAACACAACTGCAGCATACAGGTACGGCTCCATGAACTCGGGATCCAACGTCGTCGCTACATCCAACATCGGAGCCAGGAGTTTCATATCAAGCTGACTGAGCTCGTCCAATTGTATGGATCCTTGAGCGCTCAAGATTTTCCCCCCAACGTATTGAAGCGCTCGCATCCAATACCAATCCGCAACCAGTCCGTTGAAACCCAGGCTCATGCGCTTCAGCGCATTACCCGAGAGATATAAGGACTCCTGTTGAATTTCGGTTTGTATCTTAGGCCGGTGAGAGTCAAGCAATCGCGCAACCAGAACATATCCTACTGCGCCGATCATGAGTACCGACGCCGGGATCCAGTTCGCCCCATGCCGCTTGTTTGAAATCAAATTACTGCGCTCCGCTACTTAAAATTCCGACGCCTGAAAATCAAAATGGTGGCTGCCAGTACCACTGCAACGTATAAGAGTGCGTAAAGCAGCGACGCGGCGAAGTGGGGCACACCGGGGACGTGTCCATGCGCGGCAGGGGTTACGAAACTGTAATTGGAAAGGTTGGGGAGCAAGTAATAGATTGCGTTAAAAAACATGCGCGCAACCGCACTCCCCAGCGATGTGGCTAATCCCTTCAGATCCGAACTGAAGTGTCCAATTATGAAAACAAAAAACGTAAGCAATGCCGAAAGCGCGGGGGACGAAAAAGAGGAGAACAACAAAGCGACGGCCGTAAGGATGACCAGTTCAAAATAGATCAAAAAGATCGCGGGCCAGATAATCCAAACCAGAGGATCTAAGCCGCGACTCACGTACACTAAAGCCAGCGACACGCCCGCGCCCATTACCAGCACGTTGACAAGTAAAGTGAGACAGAGCCCCAGGTATTTACCAACAACAAACTCACCCCGTCCCACAGGTTTGGAGAAGATCGCATACACCGTCCGCCGTTCAATCTCTTTGTAGACCAGGCCGATACCAACAAAGATCGCGATGAACACTCCGAAGAGCAACATCGCGCTAAGTCCGAAATCGACGATTATCTTTCGTTCCTGTCCACCTGAGAGTTCGCCTATGAAGATTGCAGCGCCTGTGAGTAATAAAACGAAGAAGACTAAGTTGTATAGCACTCGATCCCGCACGGCTTCGCGGAATGCGTTGCCGGCGATGGCTAGTACGCGACCCAGCATATTGAAGTGAATATACAATGCATGATGACGGTATGTCAGTAGCAATAATAAAAAAGCGAAGCCCGACGAGACTCAAGCTTCGCATTTTTTGTATGACGCCTGGTTGACTAGTTTCCGACGGCTGGTGCAGCCCTAACAGCGTCTCCATCTGCATAGGCAACCAGCGATACGGTGTCGCCGTGAATGACACCGTCTTCGGTAACCCCGAATCGGCGAGTTCCCGTTCTTCCAACACCCGCGGTAATGATAGGCACGGCGGTAGTGTAGAAAGTTGCAGGCGTAACACCAGCAGCTGAAGGAGTGGCCACAAAGGTGTAGCCGCTTTTACTGCCAGAACCCAACACTTCATCAGTCAGAAAGTCGCCATTTAAGTCGGTGATAGTTCCGAATTCGCCCCGACCAGTAGTTGATTGGTAGGTAAGTTCGCAACTATGAATTGTTCGTAGCGAGGATTGTGCTGAACCTTCATTCGCTGCGCGACGCGAGGCCAGCAGATTAGGGATTGCGATTGCCGCGATAATCCCGATGATAGCGACAACAATCAGCAATTCAATCAGTGAGAAACCGCTGTCTTTGGACTTAGTCATTTGGACCACCTATAAAAAAAGGGATGGAGTGTCCCCCATCCCTTTTACAACCGATTGCATTAAAACTAGTTTCCAAGTGCAGTCAGAAGGTCACAAGCAGCACGATCGGCCACCGGCGCGACTGCCGCTGCACCTCTCATAACACCATCCTCCGTCATGCAGAAGTGGCGAGTACCAGACTGGGAGACTCCAGAGTCGGTCTGGGGATCAGACTGAGCAAAAAATTGAGCCTGTACGCCAGCCGCCGGAGCGATAAGGCCAGCTGCGGGAATGGTGAAGTTGTAACCGCTCTTGACGCCGGTGCGAAGCACGGGATCCACGAGAGAGGCGGTGCCCAACTGGGCCAACGTTCCAAAGGCACCGTTACCGGTGGTCGCCTGATAGGTGGCTTCCGCGCTGTGAATCGTACGGAGTGAAGACTGTGCTGAGCCTTCATTCGCGGCACGCCGCGAGGCCAGAAGATTGGGGATAGCGATGGCGGCGATAATGCCGATGATCGCGACGACGATGAGAAGCTCGATCAGAGAGAAGCCCTCTTGGCGTTTTTGGATGTTCATTTTTAAGTTAATGCTCCTTAGAGAAAATGGTTTAGTCGTTATTCGCGCCATCGGCTGTCGTAATCACGATTTAATGCCGCGGAGGCCGCGATTCTGTCGATGTCTTTACAAAGGATGTGCCAAGAGGGTGTAGCGAAAAATCCAGGAAAATGGGCTGTTTTTAGAGGTTATGCAGGCAAGTTGAACCCGTACGATGCTGTCATGACAAATTGTGTCATGGCCTCTCTGCCGGAATCCGTCAAAGCAGAAAGGATGTCGGAGGGGAGTAGGAGTTATGTATTGCCAATAAAGGCGCTTAGGACTCGCCGGCAGTGACCGCCAAACCGGATTCGTCGTCATGGTCTTGGGTCGCGGAGTCATTTGCGCGCCGACGAGGGGAAGAGTCTGAAGCGCGGCGGTCGTCCCTCATCTGCGCAGTCAACCCGCGAACACCGTGCTTATCCAAAAGATGGCGAAGTGACCTGACACTGAGTGAGAGCAATTGTGCTGCATTAGTTTGATTACCGGCCGTGCGGCGCAGAGCCTCCATTACGTATGTTTTTTCCAGCTGATCCAGATGAGCAGTTAAGTTCACACCTTCTTCCGGAAAATCAAACGTATCGGCAATCCGGTAGGGGTTGTACTTTGTGATCTTTTCAGGCAACCGTTCCGGTTGAATGGCGTCTGTATTCTCCAAAGCCACCGCTCGTTCAATGGTGTGTTCGAGCTCTCGTACATTCCCTGGCCAAACATAATGTTCAAGCAACTGTTGTGCAGACTCGCTCAGTGACAGAGTGCGGCCAGTACTGCTGCAAAACTTTCCTACAAAGTGTCTGGCCAGATCGGGAATATCCTCGGTTCGTTCACGAAGGGCGGGAAGTTCGATAGGAATAACCGAGATGCGGTAGTAGAGATCCTCACGAAAAGTGTTTTCTTTTACCATGTTCGCAAGATCCCGATTTGTTGCTGCAATCACGCGTGTGTCGACCGTTATCTCGGCTGTCGCCCCAACAGGGCGCAGCTTGCGTTCCTGAAGTACCCGCAAAAGCTTTACCTGCATGGCAGGTGACATTTCACCAATTTCATCAAGAAAAATGGTGCCAGTGTTGGCTGCCTCAAAAAGTCCTTTCCTGTTAGTGTTCGCTCCAGTAAATGATCCCTTGACATAGCCAAAGAGTTCCGATTCCAATAATGTCTCGGTGAAGGCTCCACAATTGATTGAGACGAATGGTTTCTCTGCTCGCGGACCAAGATCATGTATGGCCCGTGCAACTAACTCTTTTCCGGTCCCTGACTCGCCAGTTACCAAGACGGTTGATGTCACCTGCGCCACGGTTTCTATCATCTGATACAGCGCCTGCATTTTTGGCGACCGTCCGATTATGTTGTTCAGTTGTCCGCGTGTGCGTTGTTCCTGAATGAGGACCTTGTTTTCTTCTAGTAAAGCATCTTTCTCTTTCACTAGCGCGATCTTATCAAGCGCTCGAGCAACTGTTTCCTTTAGCAGGTCGTTGTCAAAGGGCTTTTGCACAAAGTCATATGCCCCAAGCAGGAATGCCTCTCGAGCTGTATCGACATTTGCGAACGCAGTCATCATTACTACTTCAACAGTTGGAAATAGTTGTCGCGCGGAACGCAACAACTCGATGCCATTCATGTCGGGCATGCGTACGTCAGAAACGATCAAGTCAGCTGGACCCTGTGTCAACAAAGCAATTGCCTCGTTGCCGTTCCCAGCAGCACGCACCGTATGTCCTTCACGCTGGAAGAGATGCGTAAGAAACTGACGCATTCCCAGTTCATCGTCAACAATAAGTAAATTTGCCATATTTCGTTTTTAATAACTTTAATACAGACGACTTAAACCAGAGCAGCAAAATTAATTGGCCGTCTCAAGATATGTATCCGCAGGTAGTTCAATTGCAATGGTGGTACCTTTTCCCTCGTGGCTCCGAACATTAATTGTACCACCATGGTCCCGGATGATTTGATAAACTATAGAGAGTCCGAGACCCACCCCACCCGTCGTTGATGAAAAAGGTTCGAACAAATGCTCAACCTGCTCCGGACTCATCCCGCGCCCAGTATCGGCAAACGTAATCCGCAACCGCTTATTCGAATTGACGACCACCGCTGCGTTCAATGTACCACCCAGCGGCATAGCGTTCAGCGCATTCCGCGCGAGATTCCAGAAGACCTGTCGCAGCTGTTCTGAGTCTGCATTCGTCAGCACAGGTTCGTCTGGTGTCAACGCTTCAATAACGTGCGATTCATGTATCTCGGAACTGTTGCGCAGCAGCGTGAAAGTCTGCTGTAACAGTTCTCCAACATCCACTTTCGACTGAACGATGGATCGAGGGCGTGCGTAGTTGAGAAAATCGCTGATGATGCGATTCAAGCGGTCGGACTCTCTCAGAATGATTTCCATCAGTTCGGTTTCTGAAGAGTCACTCTTCATTTCGGCTCGCAACATTTGAATTGAGCCGCGCATGGCCGCTAACGGGTTGCGAATCTCATGAGCGATGGACGCAGCCATGCGCCCGATCGCAGCCAATCTATCCTGACGCCGAGAGGTTTCTTCGAGTGCGCGGATGTGCGTCAGGTCCTGGAACGTTATAACGGTGCCCGTAGTTTCACCAGTTTCAGCGGAGAGTGGCGACAGGCTGAACCCCAGGCGAAGTCGTAAGCCATCAGCCGTCAAACAGTCGGCTTCGAAGCGAGGGCTCGAATCCGGCGTCTCCGTAAGCTCCATGGAATCCTGAATAATGTCTTTAATCTCGCCGAAGAATATCGAGGCGTCCTGGCCTCGCACATCTTGCTCCTGATACCCTGTGATTTCTTCAGCGGCTGCATTAAAAGTATAGATTCGGCCTTGAAGGTCAGTCGTTACGACCCCCGACCGGATCGAAGCGACGATTCTTTCGTGTAGAGCTCG
>Ga0209486_10001403_pt1 | contig 10444 bp, 7 predicted proteins | sample NCCompost_FD_187518 | JGI IMG/M metagenome (GOLD analysis project Ga0209486, IMG submission 187518) | Agricultural soil microbial communities from Utah to study Nitrogen management - NC Compost (SPAdes) (version 2) | ecosystem: Environmental > Terrestrial > Soil > Agricultural land | place: USA... | reverse complement strand
CGGCGCGTTGCGCAGGTGCAGCGGGACCGGCTCGGCCGCCTGCGTGTGCGCATCGCTCGCGGCGGCGCCGTACGCGGTGTAGACCGCGTTGCTCTTGGGCGCCGTGGCGAGATAGATGGCCGCCTGCGCGAGCGCCGTGTTGCCTTCCGGCATGCCCATGAAGTGCGCCGCCTCCTTGGCCGCGACCGCCACGACCAGCGCCTGCGGATCGGCGTTGCCGATGTCTTCCGACGCGAAGCGCACCAGCCGGCGCGCGACGTACAGCGGATCCTCGCCGGCCTCGAGCATGCGCGCCACCCAGTACACGGCCGCGTCCGGGTCGCTGTTACGCATCGACTTGTGCAGCGCGGAGATGAGGTTGTAGTGCTCCTCGCCGTCCTTGTCGTAGAGGAGGGCGCGGCGCTGAATCGACTGTTCGAGCTGCGGCAGGTCGAGCCGGCGGACCATCGTGCCCGGATCCATCGGCACCGTGGCGACCGAGAACTCCAGCAGGTTGAGCGCGGTCCTGGCATCGCCGTTGGCGAAGCGCGCGATGGCCGAGATCGCCTCGGGCGTCACCTCGGCATCGAGATGGCCGAGCCCGCGCTCACGATCCTCGAGGGCGCGGCGGAGGATGCGTTCGGCGGCCTCCTGCGTGAGCCCGTGCAGGATGAAGACCTTCGAGCGCGACAGCAGCGCCGCGTTCACCTCGAACGACGGGTTCTCGGTGGTGGCGCCGATGAGCACGATGTCGCCGGCTTCCACCCGCGGCAGGAACGCGTCCTGCTGCGCCTTGTTGAAGCGGTGGATCTCGTCCACGAAGACGATGGTGCGCCGGCCGGTGCGCTGCCGGCGATCCTGCGCCGCCGCCATCACCTCTTTGATCTCCTTGATGCCGGCGAGCACCGCGCTGAAGGGCACGAACCGCGCCTGCGTGAGCTCGGCGACGACGCGTGCGAGCGTGGTCTTGCCGGTGCCGGGCGGACCCCAGAGGATGATCGACTGGAGCACGTCGCGCTCGATGGCGAGGCGCAGCGGCGTGCCGGGCGCCAGGATGTGCTCCTGGCCCACGATGTCGTCGAGCGTCCGCGGACGCATGCGCTCGGCCAGCGGCGTGCCGGCGCCGGCGTCGCGCCCCGCGGCTGCGAACCCCTCGTCCTCGGGATCCCCAAACAGCCCGCTCATAGACGTTGCCGCCGCGCGGCGTAGACGAGCAATGCGCCCGCCACCGCGGCATTGAGCGACTCCACCTGCGGCGCCATCGGGATGGTGACGCGCGCGTCGCAGCGCTCGACGAGGCTGTCGGGAAGCCCGGCGCCCTCGCCGCCGATCCACAACCCGACGCGGCCCTTCCAGCTCACGTCGTCCGGATCGGATCCGCCGCGTGCCACCGCGGCCACCGTCCGCATCCCGGCCTGGCGCATCTCCGGCATGACGCGGTCCGCAGCCAGGCCGGTGACCACCGGCAGGCGGAGCGCGCTGCCCATGCTGCCGCGCAGCGCCTTCCAGGAAAACGGATTGGCGGAGGCGCCGGTGACGAAGGCGCCCGATGCGCCGCCGGCTTCCGCCGATCGCAGCAGCGCGCCCACGTTGCCTGGATCCTGCACGTCGGCGATCGCGATGACGAAGGCGTCGGCGCGCTGGCAGAGCGGCGCCGGCTCGGTGGAGGCACGCAGGGCGATGGCGGCGATGCCTGACGGCGAACGTACCGGGCTCACGGCGTCGAAGGCGCGATCGTCCACCTCGGCTATCGGCAGACCCCGCTGCTGCAGCTCGCGGGCGAGACGCGCCGCCTCGGTCGAGCCGCCGAGGCGTGACGTGGCCACCAGAATCACCTCGAAGCCAAGCCCGGCGTCGAGCGCTTCACCCACGAGGTGGGCGCCGTCGAGCAGCACGCGCTGTCCGGTAGGGTCGGGGTCGGCGGCCAGCGCGCGGAACGCGGCGACGACGGGATTGTGGCGGCTCGAGATGGTGCGCACAGGTGTGGAGGACCGTCGCCGAAACGGCGATCGAAGGGCGCCGGGAGACGCCGGAGGTGAGCATAACAGACTGTGCTACAGTCTGATTTCCGGCGATGAAAGAGCGAATTCTCAAAAAATTCTACGATGAAATCGCGGTGCTCGAGCGTGAAGTGAAGGTGGATCTGCCCAAGGAGATCCAGCGCGCGCGCGAGCTGGGCGACCTTCGCGAGAACGCCGAGTACAAGGCCGCCAAGGAGCGCCAGGACATCGTCAACGTCCGCATCTCCATGCTCAAAAAGCGGGTGGGCGAGATCTCGATGATGAATCTCGACCGCGTGCCGCACGACAAGGCCGGGTTCGGGTCCACGGTGCACTTGAAGGCTCCGGGCGGCGAGATGATCGTCTATCAGCTGGTCATGCCCGAAGAGGCGGACGCCGAGAAGGGGATGATCTCCACGTCGTCACCGATCGGCCGCGCCATCCTCAACAAAGAGGAAGGCGACGAGATCAAGGTGGTCACGCCGAACGGCAACAAGAGTTTCGAGCTCATCAAGCTCATCACCATTCACGACGAGGCGTGACGTCCGTCTACTCGCCCGAGCGCCGGACAGCGGTGGTCTTCGCTGGCACGGGCGCTCATGGCGCGTATCACGCCGGCGTGCTGCGCGCGCTCGAGGAAGCGGGCGTCAAGATCGACCTGTTCGCCGGTCACGGCGTGGGCGCCGCCAACGCGGCGCTCGCGGCGATCGGCGGCCAGTCGCAGCTCTGGGACGGATCGGGCGTATGGCGCGCCCCGCGTGCGCGGGACTGGTACGGCTGGAAGGCGCCGGTCCGCCTGGCCGGCTGGGTGGTGGTGGCGCTGCTCGCCGCGCTCGTTGCGCCGGTGCTGCTCGTGGTCGCGACCGGCATCGTCGTCTATCCGATCGGATTCCTGCTCGAGACCGCCGGCAGCGGCTACGGCACCTCGCTCCTCGCTGCCTACGCCGGCTGGCTGCAGACGGCGTTCGCGGGGCCGCGGCTGCCCACCTTCGTGCCACGGCTGGGCATGATCCTGGTCAGCGTGCTCGTGCTGCTGATCGTGGCCGCTGCCGCAGGCGCCGCGCGTGACGGCTGGGCCCGCCGCGGACGTGGCGCGTTCTGGTGGCGGGTGTTTGGAGCGCCCTTCGAGGCCTCGGCAGCGCGCCGCTCCTTCGTCACCGCCGTGTGGCAGCTGATTCGCGGTGCCGCGCCGGTGACGCCGCCGGCCATGGAGCAGATCGGCCGCCGCTACGCGGAGGTGCTGCTGGAGAGCCTGGGCCAACCCGGCTTCCGCGAGCTGATCGTCATCGCCACCGATCTCGACAGCCGGCGCGACCTGATCGGCGCCCTGGTCAGCGAGCCCTACGCCCGGCCGTTTCTCGCCGCGCGGCCCGATCGCGATCGGCGCGCCGAAGTGCTGGATCTCACCGGCGCCGGCCGCGACCACGCCATCGATCTGGTGGCCGCGGCGCTGACGCCGCCAGTCGGGTTCGACCCATGGCTGGTGACGTTCGCGCCCGACAGTCACTGGCGCGGCGAGACGCACCGGTTGACCGATCGTCCGGGCACGGTTCACCGGCTGCTCGAAGAGGTGGCGGCGGCCGGCGTAACGCAGATTGTCGTGGTGAGCGCCTGCGCGCCCGAGAGCGATCCTCACCGGTTGCGCGCGGCCGCCCTCGACCCGCGGCAGCGGCTGGGGGAGTTCATCGTGGCGGCGGAGGCGGCGGCGCTGCGCGACGCGCTGGAAATGGCGCGCCTTCGGTTCGACGCCGTGTTCACGATCCGCCCGTCGCACAACGCGCTGGGACCGTTCGACTTCGCGGGCGCCTATGACCAGGCGTCGGACCGACGCCAGGAGCTGGGCGAGCTGATCGACCGTGGCTACGAGGATGCGGGCCGGCTGTTCATCGAGCCGGTCGTCGGCGCCAGCGGGGAATACCTGGCGCAGGCGCACGCGCACGCGTCCGCACCGGACTCAGTGCTCCGTCGTCTTTGATTCCGCTTCGAGGAGCAGCGGCAACGCGGTGTCGTGGCCGGGCGACAGCAGTCCCGCGCCGGTATACGTGAGCAGCTTCGCCCGCGTATCGCTGATGTCGAGATTGCGCATCGTCAGCTGACCGATGCGATCCTGCGGTGTGAACGCCGACGCACCCTTCTCCATCGTCAGCCGCTCGGGCTTGTAGGTGAGATTGGCGCTTCGCGTGTCGAGGATCGAGTAGTCGTTGCCGCGGCGGAGCTCGACGACGACCTCGCCGGTGATCGCCTTGGCCACCCACCGCTGCGACATCTCGCGGAACATCAGCGCCTGCGGGTCGAACCAGCGCCCCTGATAGAGCAGGCGGCCGAGACGGCGCCCGCTGTCGCGATACTGCTCGATGGTGTCCTCGTTGTGGATGCCGGTGACGAGCCGCTCGTAGCCGATGAAGAGCAGCGCCAGGCCGGGGCCTTCGTAGATGCCGCGGCTCTTCGCTTCGATGATGCGGTTCTCGATCTGATCGCTCATGCCGAGGCCGTGCCGGCCGCCGATGCGGTTGGCCTCGAGCATCAGTTCCACGGGGTCCGCGAAGGTGTGGCCGTTGATGGCCACCGGCGCCCCTTCCTCGAAGCGAAGCGTGACCTCTTCCGGCTTCACCACGACGTCCTCACGCCAGGAGGCGACGCCCATGATCGGCTCGACGATCTTGATACCGGTGTTCAGCTGTTCCAGGTCCTTGGCCTCGTGGGTGGCGCCGAGGATGTTGGAGTCGGTGGAGTAGGCCTTCTCGGTGCTCATCTTGTACGAGAGCCCGGCCTGCTCCATGTACTCGGACATCTCCTTGCGGCCGCCGAGCTCGTCGATGAACGCCTGGTCGAGCCATGGCTTGTAGATGCGCAGCGCCGGGTTGGCCAGCAGCCCGTAGCGGTAGAACCGTTCGATGTCGTTGCCCTTGAAGGTGCTGCCGTCGCCCCAGATGTGCACGTCGTCGTCGCGCATGGCGAGCACGAGCATGGTGCCGGTCACGGCGCGGCCGATGGGCGTGGTGTTGAAGTACGGCACGCCGGCAGTGGTGATGTGGAAGGCGCCGCACTGCAGTGCCGCGATCCCCTCGTTGACGAGCTGCGCGCGGCAGTCGATCAGGCGCGCCTTCTCGGCGCCGTAGGCGAGCGCCTTGCGTGGGATCTCGTCGTAGTCGGGTTCGTCGGGCTGCCCGAGGTTGGCGGTGTAGGCGTAGGGAATCGCCCCCTTGGCGCGCATCCAGTGCAGCGCGGCGCTCGTGTCGAGACCGCCCGAGAACGCGATGCCCACTTTCTGGCCCGCAGGCACGGCTTGAAGAATCGTTGACATGAACTACCGATCATAATCGAGGCGTGTAGAATCGGTCCGTGCCCACGGGCCGGATGGCTTAGGCTTAAGGCTTATGGCTTACGCAAGAACTCTTGTCACGCTGGTTGTCGGGGCGCTCGCGTTGTCGGGCCCGCTACTCGTCGCGCAGAATCAGTTTCCGCAGCGCGCCGAGTGGAACCAGCCGCAGAAGCCGTTCAAGGTGTTCGGCAACACCTACTGGGTGGGCACGCGCGGGCTGGGCGCGGTGCTGATCACCTCCGACCGCGGCCACATCCTGATCGACGGCGCGCTGCCGGAGTCGGTGCCGCAGATCCGCGATCACATCCGCGAGCTCGGCTTCAAGCTCGAAGACGTGCGGCTGCTGCTCAACAGCCACGTGCACTTCGACCACGCTGGCGGCCTGGGCGAGTTGCAGCGGCTCACGGGGGCCCGCGCGGCGGCCAGCGCGCCGGCGGCCAAGGTGTTTGCCTCGGGCGCGTCCGGCCCGGACGATCCGCAGTACGGCATCCTGCCGCCCATCGAGCGGCTGAAGAACGTGGAGGAGGCTCGCGAAGGGCAGGTGCTCAAGGTCGGCTCGTTGATCGTCGTGGCGCGTATGACGCCCGGCCACACGCCGGGTGGGACCAGCTGGTCGTGGCGGTCGTGCGAGGGCGCCCGCTGCGTGGACATCGTCTATGCCGACAGCCTGAGCCCGGTGTCGGCCGACGGCTTCAAGTACTCGACCAGCCCGCTGTCGCAAGCGTTCGAGAAGACCTACGCCAGGCTCGAAGGGCTGACGTGCGACATCCTGCTGACGCCGCATCCAGGATTCTCGCGCGTATTCGAGCGACTGGCGGCGCGCGACGCGGGAAAGGCGGAGGCATTCATAGACCCCGGCGCTTGCAAGACGTACGTGGCCGCGGCCCGGAAAAACCTGGCCGCGCGTCTCGCGACGGAGCGGGCCCAGTAGGCCTAGGGCTTGGGGCTGAGGCTGGCTTAAGCCCTCAGTCATAAGCCTTAAGCCTTCACGAGCTTCTTGTCTTCGTGCAGGAACTCGAGCGCCAGGCCGAGCACCAATTCAGTGAACTCGTCGGCCTGCAGGTTGCCGAACTTGTCGCGGAAGGCGCGCAGCGGCACCACCGCCTTGGCGAGGGCGCGGTGCCCGCCGGCGCTGCCGATGGCGTTGAAGTACTTGCGGACGAACTCGCCGGCATTCTTCGAATAGCCCAGGTTTCGCACCGACATCACGATCGAGTCGTGGACGATGCCGGCCACGATGGTCCACTCCACGTCCTCGAGCTGCAGGAAGAAGTCGGCGACGTAGGGAATGAAGTCCTCGCGGGGCAGCACGCCGAGGAAGGCGCAGAACACCTTTTCCTGCAGCTTGCCCTGCTCGCGCGCCTTCACCACGTAGTCCAGCCGATCCGTCGTGATCTCGGCGCCCTCCATCTTCCGGATCATCGCCGCGTCGGCGAGCGGATAGAGATAGGAGAACGCCTCGATGTCCACGCGGTTGGTGTGCCGGTTGAAGAACAGCGTGTCCGACTTGATCGCGTAGAGCATGGCGGTGGCCGTGCGCTCCGAGATGTTGGCGTCCACCGCGCGAAGATGCTCGGTGAGGATCGTGGACGTCGAGCCGTAGTCGGCGCGGATGTCCTTGTAGACGGCGGTGTAGCCGGTCTGTTCGGGGTGGTGGTCGATGACCAGATCCACGCGGTCGATGGCGCCCGAGAAATAGTGCGGCTGCACGTCCACCATCGCGACGCGGTCGAAGTTGTTGACCTGATCCGGCGTCACCGGCTCGATGTGGATCTCGAGCATGTTCAGCATCCGCTGGTTCTCGGGGCGGGTGACGCCATGGATGGCGCCGAGCACGGCGGTCTGCTTGGTGCGTTTCAGGACCGCGCGCAGCGCCAGCCCGCTGGCCATGGCGTCGGGGTCCGGGTCGTTGTGCATCAGGATCAGCACCCGGTCGGCGTCGCTGAAGAAGCGCTGGTACTGCTGAACCTTGAGACGGGTGAGCGAGCGGCTGAACTCGGTGAGCAGCGGGCCGCCGAAGAGCTCCGACAGCGCGATGTAATTGAGCTCGGGGAACTGCGCCTTCAGTTCCTCCTCGCGCTCGCGCGTGTGCGCGGCTCCAACGCCCAGGACGTAGACGAGCGTGCCCCCCGCGTTGAAGATGGCTTCGATGATCTTTTTGAGGCTGTGGCGGCCGTCGTCTTCGACGACGACACAGGTGCCCGGGGTGAGGTCGGCCTTGAGGTAGGTATCGGTCCGCCGCGGGTCTCCAGCGCTGACGCTGAGACCGCTATCGTGAAGCCGCTTGGCGAGCGGCTTCCGTTCGACGATGAAATCCATCTCGAAGCTGGGCAACAGGATTTCGTCGAGCATCCTGATGGCCAACTCGGTCTGGCAAACGGCGAGACACCTCATCGTGCCGGCGCCCCGATTGACACCCTGCGCATAGGGAAAACTCTTTGATTATACGCCCCTGACGGACCCAGGCCGTCCCCTGAGGCGGCTCCGAAGACGCACAGCCGCCGCGTGCGGGGCGTTGTAGGATCCCGCCATGCGCGCCCGGCAGTGTCTGTCTGCCCGCACTTCGCGCGGGGGTCTGCCTGCCCGCCCTTCGGGCGGCGCGTGGTTGCTCGGATTGGCGGTCGTGGCGGCCATGGCCGCCAGCCTCGCCGAAGCCTCGCGAAGCGAGGCCAGGGCGGAGCAGCAGCCGGTATTTCGCGCCGAAACCGACCTGGTGACCGTGGGCGTCACCGTCCGCGATCGCGCCGGCACGCCGATTACGGATTTGAGTCAGGCCGATTTCGCGGTGACCGAGGACGGCCGCGCGCAGACGGTGACCTACTTCGCCCGCGGCGATCAGGAGAACGGCGCCGTCGAGACGCACGTGGGGCTGCTGCTCGACACGAGCGGCAGCATGGGCGCCGACATCGAGCTGGCGCGCAAGGCCGCGGTACGGTTTCTCAATACCATCCGCGACGCGGTGGACATGACGCTGGTGGACTTCGACGACGAAGTGCGCATCGCGCGCTACAGCCAGCAGGACTTTCCGCGGATGGTCGAACGGATCCGCTCGCGGAAGCTCGGGGGCCAGACTGCCTTCTATGACGCGCTCGGCGTGTATCTGGACGGCGCCGCGGACGCCGATGGCCGCACGATCCTGGTCATCTTCACCGACGGCGGCGACACGCGCAGCGCGATCCCGTTCAAGGACATCATGGACCTGCTGCGGGCCGCCCCAGTCACGGTCTACTCGGTCGGGTTCCTCGAGCACCAACCCTCGTCGGTCCGCGGCGAGCAGCGCCTGCGGCTGACGCAGATGGCCGCGGAGACCGGCGGCGAGGCCATCTTTCCGTTGTCCATGAAGGAGATCGAGAGCGCCTACGACCGCGTGGTGGCCGGCATCCGCGCGCAGTACACGCTCGGCTACACCTCCACGAACGCCGCGCGCGACGGCCGCTGGCGCCGCGTCGAGGTGAAGGTGGCGCAGCCGCGCCGCGACACGCGCGTCCTCACGCGCAAGGGCTACTTCGCGCCCCTCGTACGGCCCTGACACGTCGCGCCGCTGAGCGGGACCAGGCGTTCGCGTCCCGCGAGGCGGAGCCGCCGTCTCTTGTGTGTGGCGGAGCCTCGCTATACGATTCGGGTTTGGCCTGTGAGCCACGGGCCGCTCCTGTATATGCCCACGACGGAAGAACGATTCAAGCTGGTCAGCGACTTCACCGTGCGCGGCGACCAGGTGCACGCCATCCCCGAGCTCGTGGATGGCCTGCGCCGCGGCGACCGCCACCAGGTGCTGCTGGGTGTGACGGGCTCTGGCAAGACCTACACCATGGCGCAGGTCGTGGCCGAAGTGAACCGGCCCACGATCGTGATGGCCCACAACAAGACGCTGGCCGCGCAGCTCTATCAGGAATTCCGGCGCTTCTTCCCTCAGAACGCCGTCGAGTACTTCGTCAGCTACTACGACTACTACCAGCCCGAGGCCTACGTGCCGGCCACCGACTCGTACATCGAGAAGGAGGCCACGGTGAACGACGAGATCGACCGCATGCGCCTGTCGGCCACGCGGTCGCTCTTCGAGCGGCGCGACGTCATCATCGTCGCCAGCGTGTCGTGCATCTACGGTCTCGGCTCGCCCGAGGCCTACTACGGCATGATGCTGCCGCTCGAGAAAGGGCAGCGCATCGAGCGTGACGACATCCTCCGCAAGCTGGTGGAAATTCAGTACGAGCGCAACGACGTCGAGTTTGGCCGCGGCACGTTCCGCGTGCGGGGCGACATCGTCGAGGTCGTGCCCTCCTACGAGGAGCACGCGCTCCGCATCGGCCTCTTCGGGGACGAGGTCGACGAGCTGGCGTGGTTCGATCCGCTCACCGGCAAGGTGCTCCGGCGAATCGAGAGGGTGTCGGTGTTCCCCAAGTCGCACTTCGTGGCCTCGCGCGACCGGACGCGCCAGGCCGTCGAGGCGATCAAAGCCGAGCTGGTGCAGCGCCGGGGCGATCTCGAGTCGGAAGGAAAGCTCCTGGAGGCGCAGCGGCTGCACCAGCGCACGATGTTCGACCTCGAGATGATGCGCGAGATTGGTTACTGCCACGGCATCGAGAACTACTCGCGGCACCTGACCGGGCGCGCGGCCGGTGAGCCGCCACCGACCTTGTTCGACTACCTGCCCGACGATGCCCTCCTGATCGTGGACGAGAGCCATCAGACGGTGCCGCAGATCCGGGGCATGTATTTCGGCGACCGCTCGCGGAAGGAAGTGCTGGTGTCGTACGGGTTCCGGCTCCCGTCGGCGCTCGACAACCGCCCGCTCAATTTCGACGAATGGGAAGCGCGCGCGCCGCAGATGGTGTTCGTGTCGGCCACGCCCGGCCCCTACGAGCTGGCGAAGGCGCAGGGGGTCGTGGTCGAGCAGGTCATCCGGCCCACGGGGCTGATGGATCCGCCGATCGAGGTGCGGCCGGTGAAAGGGCAGGTGGACGACCTGCTGCAGGAGATCCGCGCGCGGGCCGAGCTCCGCGAGCGAGTGCTCGTCACCACGCTGACCAAGCGCATGGCCGAGGACCTGACCACCTACTACCAGGAGCTCGGGGTCAAGGTGCGCTACCTGCACTCGGATATCGAGACGCTCGAGCGGGTGGAGATCCTGCGAGACCTGCGCCGC
>Ga0209486_10001401_pt1 | contig 10452 bp, 8 predicted proteins | sample NCCompost_FD_187518 | JGI IMG/M metagenome (GOLD analysis project Ga0209486, IMG submission 187518) | Agricultural soil microbial communities from Utah to study Nitrogen management - NC Compost (SPAdes) (version 2) | ecosystem: Environmental > Terrestrial > Soil > Agricultural land | place: USA... | reverse complement strand
CCCGGGTGTAGAAACCCGATTGCACCCGCGCGGCGCCGCCGCCCTGGCCCTGCCGGGCAGTGTTGCCTTGGCCCTGCGGGACAGTGGTGCTCTGGCCCTGCCGGGCAGTGCCGGCTTGGCCCTGCGGGACAGTGGTGCTCTGGCCCTGCCGGGCCGACGGCGGGGCGCTCGCGGGCGCGCCGGCGCGGCCCCGTGCCGGCGGCAGGCGGCGGCTCCAGGTGCCCCACGTGTAGCCGAGGTCGCCCGATTGCGCGCTCTCGGCAAACCGGGAGTCGGCCTGGTCGTAGCGCGGCTGTGTGGCGAGAAAGCGGAGCACCGCGGCCTCGCCCAGCACCGGCATGGCGAGCGGCCGGTGGAAGCGCACCCCCGGCGCCAGACGGCCGCGGTAGGCCTGGACGGCGCTCGTTCGCAGATCGCTGTTCAGCACGCTGTCGGCGACGCCGAGCGGCGGCGTCCGATCGCTGAGGTCCCCGGTGAAGCGGTTGGCGGCCGGCGCGCGGGTGAAGCCCTCCGCAAAGGTCGCCGCCCGCGGCGTCGTGACGCCCAGGTCCACCAGCACCCGGAACGTGCCGTCGCGCTCGCGCTTCCACACCGACGCGTAGACGCCGTGCCGCGGCTGACCGTTGTTGCGCGAGGGCAGGATGTTGCGCGACGGGCCGGTGAGGTAGCCGAGCTCGCCGCTGCGCGCCACGTCGCCGTAGCGCGGCTCCCACAGGAGTTGATGGCCCTTCGGCGGATCCGGATTGGCGCGGATCTGCTCCTTCGCGAGGCCGACCTCCTCGCCGTCGTAGCCGATGGCGGACTCGGAGAAGTACTCGAGGAACGCCTGCTTCCAGCCCACGACCGTCGCGCGGTGCGCGAACTCGCGTTCGGCGTCCGCCATCGCCTCGAGCGCGGACGGAATCGGCTCGGGCTTGCCCGCGCCGCGCTGGGCCACGGCCGGAGCGCCGGCGGCCAGCGCCAAGACGCAGGCCACGCCCAGGCGACGGATGCCGGATGCCCGCAGCGCCATGCTTGGAATATACGCCGGAAGCCGGCGCCGCCTGTCAGCGCCGGATGATTTCGAAGGTACCGCCGGCCGGACGCTGGGTCGAATAGCGGGGAATCGCGCGGCCGTCGATGATCTCGATCGACTTGTAGATGACCACCTTGTTCCGCGAGCCGGTACCCGCGCCGGCCTTCAGCCCGACCTTCTTCACGTAGTCGCGTGTCTCGCGGTAGGGCGGCACGTTGCGGCCGTAGCGGTCCACGGCACCGGAGCCGGCGTTGTACGCCGCGAGCGCGAGCTGCTCGTTGCCCTCGTAGCGGTCGAGCAGCTGGCGCAGGTACGCCGTGCCGCCGCGGATGTTTTCTTCCGGGTCGTAGGGATTGCGGACGCCGAGCTCGCGCGCCGTGGCGGGCATCAGCTGCATGAGCCCCATCGCGCCTTTCGGCGAGGTGGCTGCCGGGTTGTAGCCGGACTCGACCTGGATGACGGCGCGCACCAGCTCGGGCCGCAGCGCGTGCCGCTGCGCGTGCGCCACGACGATGTCGTCGAAGCGCGGCGCCGCGGCTGGGCGCCCGTCCGCGGTCGTGGCGGTCGTCGTGCGATACGACGGTGCACCGGGCACTTCATAGATTTTGGTCGGCGCGTTGAGCTCGCGATCGGAGAGCACGAGCGTGCCGCTCGCGTCGCGCCACGCGTAAATCTGCGCGCCGGCCACGGCCGGCACGAGCGTCAACACGACGGCCAGCGCCGCCACCGGGAATACAGAGATCTGAGGCACCTCCCCGTCTATCGGCACGGGCCCGACCGGGCCGCACCGGGGCAGCCGCCGCGGGCGCGGTCAAACCGCGCGCTTTCGTGCGGCGGCGCGCACGATCCGCGGGTTCCGTGCAGAACTGGTGTACAACTTCCCCGTACGGGCCTGAAGGCCCGCAACTACGTACGGAGCACCCGGGGAACACCGGCATGAGCGTGTGGACGAAATGGATGCGGCAGCCGCAGACCGTGTGGCTGCGCCGCGCGATGTTCCAGATTCACCTGTGGATCGGCCTCGGCCTCGGCCTCTACCTCGTGATGCTCAGCCTGAGCGGCAGCGTGCTCGTCTACCGCAACGAGCTCGACGCGTACTTCCGCACGCCACGCCCCGCGTTCGACGCCAAGGCTACACGGCTCTCGGCCGACGAGCTCACGGCGCTCGCCGGGCGCGCGTATCCCGGTTACACCGTGACACGCGTCGGCGATCGCATCACGCGCCGCAATCCGACGATCGAAATCTGGGTGGAGAAGGGCGCCGAGCGGAAGGAGCGCCTGTTCAATCCGTACACGGGCGCCGACCTTGGCGATTCCGTGACGCAGGGGGAGTACTTCGTGCTGTGGCTGGCGCGGCTGCACGACGAGCTGTTGTTCGACCGGCCCGGGCGCTGGTGGAATGGCATTCTGAGTCTGGTGACGGTCGTCCTGACGGCCACGGGCCTCGTCGTGTGGTGGCCCGGCGTCTCGCGTTGGCGGCGGAGCCTCAAGATCAAGGCCTCCTCGGGCTGGCGGCGGTTCAACTGGGATCTCCACAGCGCCGTCGGGTTCTGGCTGTTCCTCTTCATGCTGATGTGGGGCGTCTCGGGCTTCTATCTGGGCGTGCCCGACCCCTTCTCGAATTTCGTCGACGCGATCTCCGACCCCGACGCCTATCTCGGCGAGCGGCCTGGCGACATCGTGCTGATGTGGCTCACGCGTCTCCACTTCGGCCGCTGGCGCGAGATGCCGTGGCTCAAGGCCGTCTGGGCGCTGGTCGGCCTGATGCCGGCGTTGATGTTCGTGACGGGCGCCGTGATGTGGTGGCAGCGCGTGATGCGGAAGCGTCAGGTGCGCCTCGAGGTGGCCGGCACCGAGGAAGCCGCCTGATGCGCGCGTGGGTCGTGCCGGCTGGCTGCACCGATCCGGCCGGGCTGCGCCTGACCGAGAAGCCCGACCCGGTGGCCGGCCCCGGACAGGTGATCGTGCGGATGCAGGCCGCCTCGCTGAACTACCGCGACCAGGCCGTCGTGCGCGGGCAGTACTTCGGCGGCGCCGTGCCGCGCGACCTGGTACCGCTGTCGGACGGCGCCGGCGAGGTCGTGAGCGTCGGCGACGGCGTCGCCTCCGTGGCGGTCGGCGACCGGGTGGCCGGCACGTTCTTCCAGCCGATGCCGCAAGGGCCCGCCGCGCTCGGCTCCCCGCTCGACGGTGTGCTCGCCGAGTACGCCGTGCTGGCCGATCGCGGCGCCGTGCGGCTGCCAGAGCCGGTGGACTACGAGGCCGCCGCCTGCCTGCCGTGCGCCGGCGTGACGGCGTGGCACGCGCTCTTCGCGCTCGGCCGCTCGATTGCACCGGGCGACACCGTCCTCGTGCTCGGCACCGGCGGCGTGTCGATGCTTGCGCTGCAGCTCGGGCGCGCGGCCGGCGCGCGTGTCATCGTCACGTCGTCGAGCGACGACAAGCTGGAACGCGCGTTCGCGCTTGGCGCCACCGACGGCGTCAACTACACGCGCACACCGCAGTGGGAGCAGGAGGTGCTGCGGCTCACCGGCGGCCGCGGCGCGGACTGTGTCGTCGAGGTCGGCGGCGCCGGCACGCTGGGACGCTCATACCATTCGCTCGCGAGAGGCGGCAAGGTCGCTCTCATCGGCTTCCTCGCCGGCCCGCAGGGCGACACCGCGCCGCATCCGCTGATGATGAAGGCGGGGAGCGTGCACGGCGTCTTCGTGGGCGACCGGCCGATGTTCGAGGCGCTGCTGCGCGCGGTCGTGGTGAACCGGATCACGCCTCCCGTGGACCGCGTGTTCGCGTTCGAAGATGCCGCGGCCGCCTACGCGCATCAGGCGTCGCGCGCCTTCGTCGGCAAGATCGTCATCCGATTCTGATGCTCCGCCGCGTCCTGTCGTCGCCACTCCTGTATTGCGGCTGGGCGGTCGTCGTCGTACTCGCCCTCGTGTTCACGTATCCGGTCGATCCCTACCTGTACGGGTTCACCGCGCTCGGGCTGGCGTGGCTGACGGGTGCGGTCGCCATCCTGGCGGTGGCGGCGCTCGGCTTCTGGGGCTGGGAGTGGACGTGGGGGCGGCGGCTGCTCGTGGTGGCCGGGGTGGCGGTGGCCGTGGCCGCGGTGGCCCGCGCCCTCGCCATCCTGCAGACGTTCAAGTGGGCGTAGGGACGTTCCCCGGGCCTGGGCCGCATCGCTTGCTCGAGGACGCTGCGCTTTAACCCGCCGTGGCGAGCTTCTCGACGACGGCGCGGCTCGCGATCAGGAGCTCGCCGATCTTCGACGGGTCCTTACCGCCCGCTTCGGCGAAGTCGGCCCGGCCGCCCCCGCCGCCCCCGACGATGGGCGCGAGCTGCTTCACGACCTGCCCGGCCGGGATCCTCTTGACGAGGTCCGGCGTGACGCCGGCCACGATGAGCACCTTGCCATCCGCCGGCGCGGCGAGCACCACGACCCCGCTCTTGATCTGATCGCGGTGGCGATCGACGAGCGCGCGCAGGCCGTCCTTGTCGAGGCCTTCCACCTGGCGCGCGATCAGCGTGATGCCGGCCACCTGCACCGACTCGGGCGCGCCGCCGCCGCTGCCGCCGCCCATGGCCGCGTTGGTTTTTGCCTGCTGCAAGTCGCGGCCAAGACGCTTGAGCTCGTCCTGAAGCGCCGTGACGCGCTGTGTGAGCTGGGCCGGGGCGGCATTCATCAGCCCCGACAACGCGCCCAAGGTGTCGCGGGCCGTCTGGAACTCGCGTAGCGACAGGGCGCCGGTGGTGGCTTCGATGCGCCGCACCCCGGCCGCCACGCCGCTCTCCGAGGCGATGGCGAAGAGACCGATGTCGCCCGTGGCGCGCACGTGCGTGCCGCCGCACAGCTCGGTGCTGAAGCCAGCCACCGACACCACGCGCACCGTGCTGCCGTACTTCTCGCCGAAAAGCGCCATCGCGCCGGCCGCGATCGCCTCCTCGGTGTTCTTCACGTCGGTGGTGACGGGGGTATTTCTCAAGATCTGCGCGTTGACGATCGCCTCGATCTCCAGCCACTGCTCCCGCGTGACGGCGCTGAAGTGGGCGAAGTCGAACCGCAGCCGATCCGGCGCCACGAGCGATCCCGCCTGCTTGACGTGCGAGCCCAGCACCTGCCGGAGCGCCGCGTGGAGCAGGTGCGTGGCGGTGTGATTGCGGCGGGTAGCGTCGCGCGTCTCGACGCTGACCTCGGCGGTGATCAGATCCCGCGCCGAGAGCGTGCCCTCGGTCACATCGATCGCGTGCGCGCGCGGCCACTGCGCCACGCGGACCACGCCGGTCACGCGCGCCGAGCCGCCGGGCGCGGTGATGGTGCCGATATCCGACACCTGCCCGCCGGCTTCGAGATAGAACGGCGTCTCGCGGAGGACGACGAATCCCGAGCGCCCGGCCGGCAGCGACGGTACCTCCGCCCGCGTCTCGTCGAATACGGCCAGCGCCTGCGTGTTCAACGATGTCGCGTCGTAGCCACGGAACACGGCTTCGCCGACCGCCTCCAGCGCCAGCCGGGCCGCGTCACTCGCCGTCCACACGGCGTCCTTCGCGGCGCCGCCCTTGAACGCGCTCTGGGCGCGTGCCTTGGTGCGCTGCCCCTCCATGGCGGACTCGAAGCCCGCGACGTCGAGCTGCAGCTTGCGGGCCTCGACCATGTCTTCGATGAAGTCGCGGGGAATCCCGAAGGTGTCGTAGAGCTTGAACGCCGCGTCGCCCGGTACCACCCCGCCGGCCGCGGCCGCCTGGTCGAGCACGTCTTCGAGCTTGGGCAGCCCGTCGGTGAGGACGGTGTCGAAGCGCTCTTCCTCGCCGCGGATGACGCGGGCAATCGACTCGCGGTTGGCCGTCAACTCCGGGTAGGCATGGCCGAACTCGGCGACCATCGTGTCCACGAGCGAGTGGAGGAAGGGCTCCGTGATGCCGAGGTGCTTGCCGTGGCGCATGGCGCGCCGCATGATCTTGCGCAGCACGTAGCCGCGCCACTCGTTCGACGGTACGACGCCGTCGGCGATGAGAAACGTCATGGCTCGCGTGTGGTCGGCGACGACGCGCATCGAGATGTCGCGCGTCTCGTCGTCTCCGTATTTCAGACCGCGCATCTCGCCGATGCGGGCGAGCAGCGGCGTGAAGAGATCCGTGTCGTAGTTCGACTGCTTGCCCTGTAGCACCGCTGTCACGCGTTCGAGGCCCATGCCGGTGTCGATGCACCGCGCGGGCAGCGGCGTGAGCGCGCCGTCCGCGCTGCGCTCGAACTCCATGAAGACGTTGTTCCAGACTTCGATCTCCGGATCGTGGCCGCTGCCGCCGCGCACGTAGTAGATCTCCGAGCACCGCCCGCACGGCCCCGTCTCGCCCATCGACCAGAAGTTGTCGTCCTCGCCGAGCTCGAGGATGCGATCGGCCGGGACGCCGAGCGTCCGCCAGATGTCGTACGCCTCGGCGTCGCGCGGGATGCCGTTCTCGCCCTTGAAGATCGAGACGACCATCCTGTTCGGGTCGAGCTTCCAGACGCCGGTCAGCAGCTCCCACGCAAAGGGCAGCGCTTCGGCCTTGAAGTAGTCCCCGAAGGAGAAATTCCCGAGCATCTCGAAGAACGTGTGATGACGATGCGACGGCCCGACGTTGTCGAGGTCGTTGTGTTTGCCGCTGACGCGCATGATCTTCTGCGACGTGGCGGCGCGCGTGTAGTCGCGCTTCTCGCGGCCGAGGAAGACGTCCTTGAACTGGTTCATCCCGGCGTTGGTGAAGAGCAGCGTCGGGTCGTCGTGCGGGACGAGCGGCGAGCTGGCCACCACGCGGTGCCCATGCTTCGCGAAATAGTCGAGGAACGACTGGCGGATCTCGGCGGAGGTCATTGGAAGCCATTTTACTTGCAGGCCCCCGGCTCCCGGCCTCCGGCCTGGACTGCTTCCTGACGCCCGAAGAGTACGGCCTGCAACCCCGGGAGCCGGGAGTCGGGAGCCTTCAGGTCTTTCTGCGCTTGCGGAGCGCGGCCATGGCCCGATCGCTCTCGAATCCCTGGCCCACGAGATACCGATAGAGGCGCGCCATCTCGCGGTCGTCGTCGAGGCGCCGGGTGCCCAGACGGCGATCGATGGCGGCCGCGAGCAGTGCGTCGGCATCGACCTCGCCGTAGACCTCCGCCACCGCGCGATCGGCGAGCGCCGAGGCGATGCCGGCGGCTTCGATCTCGCGCCGCACGCGGCGCTCGCCGCGCTTCTTCAGCGACAGCTGGCTGCGGGCGATCGCCGCCGCCGTGCGCGCGTCGTCGAGGCTGCCATCCTGGCGGAGCCGTGTGACGGCGGAGTCGATGTCGTCGGGTGTGAATCCGCGCCTCGAGAGGCGCTGGCGGAGCTGGGCTTCGGAAAGCTCGCGGCGGGCGAGCTGCCTGAGGGCGGTCAGATAGGCGTTGTCAGCCAAACCTCGTGATCTCGGGCTTCCGGCCGGCGCCCACGCCGGCCATCTGATCCCGCGCCATCTCCGACGTGTTCGAGATGCCCCCGACCTTCAGCTTGAAGTCGTCCACGTTCGACGCCCAGCGCAGCGCCTCGTCGAGCTCCACGAGACCCTGCTCATAGAGGGTGAAGATCGACTGGTCGAACGTCTGCATCCCGTACTGCGACGTGCCTTGGGCGATGGCGCCGTGAATCAGGTGCGTCTTCTCGCGGTCGGCAATACAGTCGCGGATGAAGGCCGTCGACGTCAACACCTCCACCGCGGGCACCCGTCCGGCGCCGCCGGGCTTCGGCATCAGGCGCTGCGACACGATGGCGCGTAGCACGCTGGCCAGCTGCAGGCGGATCTGCTTCTGCTGGTGCGGCGGGAACACGGCGATGATGCGGTTGATCGTCTCGGTGGCGTCGAGCGTGTGCAGGGTGGAGAACACCAGGTGGCCGGTCTCGGCCGCCACGAGGGCGGTCTGGATCGTCTCGAAGTCGCGCATTTCGCCGACCAGGATGACGTCCGGGTCCTGACGAAGGGCGCTGCGCAGCGCCAGCGAAAAGCTGTTGGTGTCGACGCCGATCTCGCGCTGGTTGATGACCGCCTTCTTGTCCCGATGCAGATACTCGATCGGGTCCTCGATCGTCATGATGTGCGCGGAGCGCGTCGAGTTGATCTCGTCGATCATCGACGCGAGCGTCGTGGTCTTACCGGAGCCGGTGGCCCCGGTCACGAGGACCAGGCCGCGCTCTTCCTTGCTGATCTTCTTGAGGACCTGCGGCAACGCCAGGTCGTCGATCGAGGTGATGTTGCGCGGGATGACGCGGAACACCATGCCGATGGTGCCGCGCTGCTGGAAGGCGTTGCAGCGGAAGCGGCCCAGTCCGGCGACGCTGTAGGCGAGGTCGACCTCGTGGTGCTCTTTGAACTTGTCGCGGTAACCGACGGGCAGCACGGCGGCCGCCATCGACACCATCTCCTCGTGCTCGAGGCGCTTGTCCTCGAGCGCCGGCACGAGCTCGCCGCGTACCCGCATCATGGGGTGCGTGCCGACCTTCAGGTGCAGGTCCGAGGCGCCGCTGTCCACGGCAATCTTGAGCAGGTCGTTGACGTGCATCCCAGGATGACCGGCGGCACGCGCCCCCTGCGCGGCCCCGCGCAGACCTGCACCCTGCCGCGCCGCGGCAGGGCCGATCCGCTACCGGAAGCTCCCGGTGTCCCTTATCGGCGGGTGGAACCGCCGGATGTAGCAGCCTGGGGCGTTTCCAGGTACTGCAGCCAGCCGTGGGTATCCGGGGCGTCGCCGCGGACGATGTCGAAGAACCGCTGCTGGAGGGCCTCGGTGATCGGGCCCCGGCGCCCGCGGCCGACCTTGATCTTGTCGACCGACTTGATGGGGGTCACCTCGACGGCGGTGCCCACGAAGAACACCTCGTCGGCCACGTAGAGCATCTCGCGCGGGAGCACCTGCTCGCGCACCTCGAAGCCCATGTCCTTGGCGATGGTGACCACCGAGTCGCGGGTGATGCCCGAGAGAATCGACGACCCCACGGGCGGCGTGTGGATGACGCCGTCTCGCACGATGAAGATGTTCTGGCCGCTGCCTTCGCTCAGGTTGCCGTCGGTGTCGAGCGCGATGCCCTCGGCATAGCCCTCGAGGATCGCTTCCATCTTGATCAGCTGCGAGTTGGCGTAGTTGGCCACGCTCTTGGCCATCGACGGCATGGTGTTCGGGGCGTTGCGGGCCCAGGTGGAAATCTTGACGTCGAGCCCTTCTTCGATGGCCTCCTTGGTGAAGTAGGCCCCCCATTCCCAGAGCATGATGGCGACGTCCACCGGGCAGGGGAAGGGGTTCACGCCGAGCGAGTCGTAGCCGCGATACAGCAGCGGGCGGATGTAGCAGGCCTTGAAGCCGTTGCGCTTGATGAGCTCGACGATCGCCTCGCTGATCTGCTGCTGGTCGTACGGCGACTCCATCCGGTAGATCTTGGCGGAGTCGAGCAGGCGCCGGACGTGGGCGTCGAGGCGGAAGCAGGCCGATCCCGTCTTGGTCTCGTAGCAGCGGGCACCCTCGAAGACACCGCTGCCGTAGTGGATGACGTGGGAGGCGACGTGAATCTGCGCCTGGTTCCACTCCACGAACTTGCCGTTCATCCAGATGAGGCCGGTGCCGGGAAACGCCATTGGGATGCTCCTTTAGAAGATCCTAATAGATTTCTCGGCCGAAGTGCCCCACGCCACCCCCCCACGCAAGCCGCCCGCGCGAAGCGCGGGCAATTAAACACTGTCCAGTAGTGGGCGGAGCCGGGGAGGACATGTGGCGTAGCCCGCTACTGTGTCTCGCCGCAAAACGGGCATTTCGCCGTGCGCGCCTGGAGCGGCTTGCGGCAGTGCCAGCAGAAGCTTGGCTGGGGTGTGTCGCGGGCCCGGAGACGCGACTGGATGTCCGCCACGCTGTCGTCACGCCCGCTGTCGGCTCGTCCCGGCCGCCGCACGGTCTCGCGCGCCGCCAGCACGTCCTCGAGCACGTCCGATGGCCGGCTGTAGCGCGCCGTGACGTCCGGCGCCAGCGCGCGCATCACGATGTCGGCAATGCCTTTCGGAATCTTGGGGTTCCGCAGCCGCGGCGACGACACCAGCTCGCCCTTCATCAGCCGCTCGAGGTCGGCCGGCGACGGCGTCGAATACGGCAGCGTGCCGGTGAGCATCTGGTACATCGTCACGCCGATGGAGTAGACGTCGCTCGCAAACACCGCCTTGCCGTGGAACTGCTCCGGCGCCATGTACGGCGGGCTGCCGATGATCGTCGTGCCGTGGGCGGCAATCTCCAGGATGCGCGAGGTCCCGAAGTCCGTGACCTTGAGCAGGCCTGATTCCGACAGCAGCATGTTGCCCGGGCGCAGATCGCGGTGCAGGATGCCGGCGCGGTGCGCGTGGTCCACGGCGTTGCAGATCTGGCACGTGAGGTCGAGCGCGAGCGTCACATCGAGCGCGCCCTC
>Ga0209486_10001400_pt1 | contig 10455 bp, 6 predicted proteins | sample NCCompost_FD_187518 | JGI IMG/M metagenome (GOLD analysis project Ga0209486, IMG submission 187518) | Agricultural soil microbial communities from Utah to study Nitrogen management - NC Compost (SPAdes) (version 2) | ecosystem: Environmental > Terrestrial > Soil > Agricultural land | place: USA... | reverse complement strand
GAACGAGGACGGGAGCGTCAGCCTCCAGCCCATCGCCGGTCAGAAATTCGTGGTCATCACGTCCGACGGAGAGTTCAAGGCAACCGAGCAGAGTACGGGGGAGCCGGCCCCGGCCGTCACCGAAAAAGACGGCACCAAGACGTTCCCGGGAAAGTTCCCCGGTATTCACAGCCTCGAAGTCGTCACGGCCGAGGGGAAGTCCGTTCTCGTCCAGCTCGAAGGGGAAGAGGCTGCGACCGCCAAAGGCAACGTCGTGTGCAAGCACCTGACGGCCAGCGACAGTCAACTCAAGGTCGTCGTACTGCGCGATCCCGTGCTGCGGCAGGTCCGGTTGCCGGTCGCGGCCCACCTGCTCACCGCCCTCCATCCGGCGACTCACGAGTTCCGTCGGTGCCCGGTCGTGGGCAAACCCGGAATCACCTTCGCGCAGGGCACCCTTCGCGACGAAGACAACGTCCGCAAGATCTTCGACCTCGCCAACAACGACGTCTGGCGCAAGGGCCGAGTGCGCTTCGACGTTGCCGACGTGGTAAAGGAAACCTACTCGTTCAGCGTCGCCTGCGAAGTGACCGACGGTGAGTTCGCGACCCTGCTCGAGCGCTGCGCTTACCCCAACACGGTCAACGTGTTCTTCGTCGCCGACCTGGACGGCGCCGGAGAAGCGGGCGGCGCTCTTTCCGTCGAGAAAGCTGCGGCCGTCGATATCCCGGGCGGTTGTGTGGTCGGCGACCGCTTCCAGTTCACTATCCTGACGATCCCAACCGACAAACTGCTCGACGACTCGGAGAGCCGGCAGGTTCTGGCTCACGAACTCGGTCACTTCCTCACGCTGGAGCACACCACCGACGACTCCGCCAACGAAAAGCGCCTGATGTTTCCATCGACCGGCCTGACCGGCGCCAACATACTGCTGACTCCCGACGAAATTACGCAGGCGCGGTCCGGGAGAGGCGCGGGCTTCGAGTGTGTACCGCTGAGCTTGAAAGTCACGGGCGCCACGCAACTCGGAGGAAGCCGGAGCCACGAGTTCCTGGTGATTCAAGGCCCGGCCACGGTGGTCGTCGTGGACGCCGAGATCAGCGACGAACTGCTCGCCGAGGGCACGATCAGTACGACGGGAGGAAACGCCGGAGCGGGAAACCGGCAGCGCACCGTGACCGCCTCAACCGCAGGCCCTCCGGTCGAAATCGTCGCGACGTACACGCCCAACGGCGGCGGCGATCCAGTCACCGCTCGAGCGGTTGTGCAGGTCTCCACTTTCCGACTGCGCGCGGAAGGGACCGGGATCCGGGTCCTGGGGCCCGATACTTTCGGGATCGCGCGCGCCGTTGGACAGAGAGTCACGGTGGTCGCCGACCTCCAACCCCAACCCTTCTGCTTCCCGAACGATGCGATCGAGTGGCAGAACGGGGACGAAGCGCCGGATCCGCTGCGCCACACGGTCTCTCAGAACCTGGCTGCCGCCACGGTCGTCGGCGCCACCATCGCGGGGGTCACCCGATCCGTCACGATCGTGGTATTCGAAGTCGCGGTCGTGAGCAACAAGGATCCGTTCGGTGCCGCGGTGACTTCCGCACAGATCGAGGGCGTGCTCAATCAGAACTTGAGCGCCTTCGACGTGGCCAATCTCGCCGGCAGCCAGTCGGATTCCCTGTTCCGCCTCCGTGCGACCGTACCGACGGTTCCGGGAAGCACTCTTCCTGCGACGCTCAAACACACGAGGACCGACGGCACCGTGGAAAACCTGTCGATCACCCTCACGAAGAACGCCGACGCCTTTCTGAGCCCACCGATTCTGGGGATCCCGGTCGCGATTCCCGCCGACAAGATCACGCTGAAGCAGCCCAAGTCGCTGGAAGTGGTTCGTGTTCATGGCGGCGACAGGCTCCAGCTCGCAGTCTCCGTCTTCGGAGGCGTGTCATCGGACGAAGTTACGGTGAGGACGAGAAACGTCGTTCTCTTCGCTCAGACCTTCACGGACGCCAGCACGAGCGCCGCCGATCTCAAAGCGACGGTCAGCGACGTCCGCCGACAGATCGCTCGCGCCAACCGCATCTGGGCGCAGGCGGGGATCGAGATACGCGAGCGCTCCATCCAGGTCGTCCCCGATCCGGGTGGGCTTTTGCAGCTCGACGACAACGGCACCGCCGCGCTCACCACCGACGAGCAGAAGCTCCTCGGACAAATCCCTGGCGGTCCGAGTCACAGCACCACAGCCACCGATCTGAACGTGTATTACCTCCAAGATTTCAAGGGCCCACCCTCCGGCGCTTCCTTCAAAGGAAGGGCACCGGCGGTGATCGCGATCGAGGGGCCCAGCGTGACCGACTCGGCTCTGGCCCATGAGATCGGTCATTGGCTACTGGTGAACTGGCTATCCCCTGCCGGCACGGACGCGACCGGTAAGCCAACACCCGCCGGTAACGAGCACGTCGATCTGAACGGAAAGGCCTGGCCCGACAGTAACGTCCTGCACCAGCACGACACGAACGGCGGTGACGTCGACCGCGCGCAGCTCATCAACGTCCTTCCGAACAACAGCCCGGTGGTGGTGGTGTCGACATGATCGACGAGCGGACGCCATGACGACGGTCGAGCAGGAAGTGCAAGCGCTGCTTCGGGCGACGGACGACGTTGCCGGCTGGTACCGCGCCGTCCGGGCGCTCGACGCCGCCGCGGCCACCCCGGTGGTGATCGAGGTTCTCGAAGACGAGAACGAATCGGAACGCGAGCGTCGCCTCGCGGCGACCATGCTGGGCATCCTGGGCGATCGGCGAGCGATTCCTCCACTCGTTGCGGCGATGGGAGCAACAGACCGGGTGTTGCGCGGCCGCGCCGCCGAAACGCTCGGCAACTTCCCCGGCCTCGATCCGGCCATCGTCGCCCAGCTGCTTCAGGGACTCAGCGATCCGGACTCCTACTTCCGCGAGTGCTGCGCCAAAGCCCTCGGCCAGCTCACGCGAGTCGAGGCGTTGCCCGGACTGCAGCGGATGCGAGATCAGGATTCGGTCTCCAGCAACCGAGAAGCGGCGCAACAGGCCATCGAGGCCATTCAAGGGGTCCGGTAAGCTCATGCTGACCCCGGCGTACAGGATCACGATCGGCGACAAAGTCATCGACACGACCGACAAGCCTCAGGCCAGCACCGTCGTCGAGCTGAAGGTCGCGCTCGACATGGACACGCCGGCGGACAGCTTCATCGCGGTCCTGGGTCGCGTCGGAAAGTTCCGGCCACGCCGCGACGACGAGGTGGCGGTGGAGCTCGGTTACGCGGACGACGAGGGCGACTTGACCCGGGTCGTGAGCGGAAGTTTGACCGAGCTCGATCCGACTCTGATCAATACGCGCCTCGTCGGCTACTCGTTCGCCGCTGCGCTCCTGCGAACCTTCGTGGATCAGACGTACGAAGACAAGACCGCGGGTGACGTCGTGGGGGACCTCTGCAACAAGGCCGGTGTCGACGTGGCCAATGCGGACGACGGTATCCGGTTCCCTGCGTACGTGGTCGATGGCCGGCGAAGCGCCTACCACCACATCCAGGACCTGGCCGAACTGTGCGGGTTCGACGTCTACGTGAACCCGGACGGAGAGCTGGTTTTCGAAAAATTCGCAGGCGGCAAGACCGTGCATGTCCTCGAGTTTGCCAAGCACATCCTCGCTGTCGACGCTCGGCAATCGTCACCTCTGCGGGAGCAGGTTACGGCCTGGGGAGAGAGCGCGGGCGCCGGCAAAGGCGACGACGCGTGGGCGTGGCTGACCAAAGACTTCGGTGGTCTCAAGGGTCGCGCGGGCTCAGCCACTCCGGTCGCTCTGCTGGAAGAACCCGCCCTTCGAACCTCCTCCGCTGCCGGTACAGCTGCGCAAGCAGCTCTCACCCGCATCCAGCGCCGGGCTCTGCGCGGCCGACTTCTGACCTGGGGCAGCCCGCAGATCAAGCTGGGCGACGCGATCCGCCTGAAAAGCGTTCCCGACGATTCGTTGAACCAGGTCGTCCAGGTTCGGGCCCTGACACATCGCGTGACGAAGCGCGAAGGTTTTACCACCGCCGTCGAGTTTCGCAGTACCGCGGGATGAGGAGAGGACCGTGAGCACGATCGTCAGCACCATCCAGGAGATCGTTCGACAGGAGATGCGCCGCGTTCGCATTGCCGACCTGGGCGTCGTAGAAGCGGTCTATCCCCACAGCGCCGCCAGCGACCACGACAACTACGGTTGCGACGTCCGCCTCAAGAACAGCGGTCTCCTGCTCAAACGCGTTCCCGTCGTGACCGGGCACGTCGGCACCGTCGCCATACCCAACGTCGGAGACCTCGTCCTGCTCGCGTACGAGAACGGCGACCCGAACCAGCCCCTTCTCGTGGGGCGTCTGTACAACGCGGACGACCGCCCCCCGCTGAACAACTCGAACGAGATCATCTTCCGTCTGCCCCTGGCGAAGGCCGACGACGACACGATCAAGGGCGCGATCCGAAACCTCGGGGCGAACAAGCCTCCGAGGGAGCTGCTTCTGGAAATGACTCCGAAGATCACCCTGCGGGCAAACGACACGAGCGTGCATGCCATCGCCGGAAAGACCGAGATGGAGCTCAGCCAGCCCGGCGGCAGCGGAGGGACGGTGACCGTCCTCGCCGGAAGCACCAAGATCACGATGGATCAGGACGGCGACTTGACCATCGACGCCGCCGGGGACCTCACGTTGAAAGCCGGAGGCGACGTCTCGATTGAAGGCCAGAACGTGAGCGTCAAGGCATCTTTCGGCAACGCGTCGGTGGAAGCCCGTCGGCAGGTCAGCGTGAAAGCCACACTGGGGTCCACCGTCGACGGGGGCGTCTCCAGCACTCTCAAGGGCGCCACGGTGGCGATCAACGGCATGACTTCCTTTTCACCGGCGTAGGAAAGAGCCGCGAATGCCAGGATCTCCGGTCACGATCGGCGCGATGGTAATGGTGAGCCCCGGAGCTTCGGGTCCGCCCGACTCTGGGACCGTCTTGATGATCCTGCCGCCGTTCATCGCGGCGAACGGCATGCCCCTCGCGACCGCGGGCTCCATCTGCTTGATGGTCAACTCGGTCTGGGGCGTCCCCTATCCGCTGGTGATCGGCCCGCTCGCGAGTACCGGGGTCACGGTGGCAGGCAAGGGGCTGGTGCGAATGGGGGACAACATCCCCAGCCCACCCGGGATTCTCACGGTGCTTGGCCCGCCCGCCGCGCCGTTCATCGTCGACCAATCGGCGCCGTAGCGCAGAGAACTGTCATGGCCGGAAGAGATCAGCGATTCGGAGCAGACCTGAGGTTGCTCAAGAACCTCGATCACCAGGAGGACCGCCGCCGGGGTGCCGACCTCATCACTCGAGCGCGGGCCGAGAGCGGCGAGACCGACCTCGAGATCCTCGCCGGCGGTCCCAATCTGCAACAGGCGTTGCTGCTGCGCTTCCTCACCCATGCCGGCGAGCTCGCGGTGCTCGGTCATCCCGACTACGGCTCGCGTTTGCATCTATTAATCGGCGAGCGCAACACCGAAGCGACCCGCAACCGGGCCAAGCTCTACGTGCTCGAAGCTTTGCAGGCCGAACCACGCGTGAAGGACGTCCTGTCCGTCGACGTGATCCCGAGCCGCAAGGACCGCACTCAGGTCGACATCGACATGAAGCTCCGCACGATCGTTTCCGACACCCCGCTGAACTTGGTCTTCCCATTTTTCCTCGAGGAGAGCGCTCCCTCATGAATCCGGATACCTCGAGCCTCATCGAGCGCCCGTACCCCGAGGTCGTCGACGACTTGCTCACGGCCATGGTCGGTGGGGTCGTGAACGAACCCATCATCTTCGACGTCAAGACGCGCAACTATGCATTGGCGGAGCCCGCCCTCGACGTTCGCGGTATCACGGGAACGGCTCAGATGGAGACCGAAGCCCCCGAAGCCCCCGAAGCCCCCGAAGCCCCCGAGCGACACTATTCCTTTCAGAAACACGTCGACTTCGAGTTCGATGCGGCCGGGAACGCCGTTGTTTGGCAGGACGGCGGCACCTGGCCGCAGGACGACACACGCTTCTATGTGGACTACCTGCGACGGACCAGTCGCCCGCCGCTTACGGACATCAACATCGGCAGCGTAACCCGCACCCTCGGCGAAGCCATCGGCCGCGAAATCGCCACGGTTTACCAACAGATCCGTCTCGCCTATCTCTCCGGCTTCATCGATACCGCAACAGGTAAGTCGCTCGACTACGCCGTGGCGATTCTCGGAGTGAAACGTAAAACAAAAGATTTCGCGAGGGGCTTCGTCACCTTCTTCCGTGACCCGGCGGTGGACGGGAGCATCACGATCGCGCAAGGAATCTCGCTGTCGACGGCGAAGGGTGACGTCACGTTCCAGACCTCCGAGCTGCGCACCCTGCAGCGCGGCCAGCCCCGCATCGATGCGCCCGTGCGGGCCGACGACGCTTTCCGAGGCGACAAGGGCGTCGTTCCCGCGGGGACCATCACGAACCTCGCCGTCGGAATCGCCGGCATCGCACGCGTGAACAACTTCGAGCCGACGATCCTCGGTGACGAAGACGAAACCGACGACCAGCTTCGCCTCCGGGCCAAAGCCGCCCTCCGGGGACTCGGAAAGGCCACCCTCGCCGCTCTGTCGGAAGTGATCTTCGGAAATCGGGCCAATCTCGAGGAAGTCTCCGATCCGAACACGGTCAACGGCAAGGCTTCCCTGCCCGGCACGGTGACCCTGTTGATCGAGACGGAGCCGGGACGGTTCCCCAGTCTGGAGGCCGCTGTGAATAGAACGCGGGCCGCCGGAGTGCTCACCACGCTGGTCGCGCGCTTCGTGTACATCGAGCCTCACATCGTCGCCAGGATCACCCCGGGCCTCACGGGTCCGGGGAAAGACAAGATCAAGAACGACGTCATGGCGGCGCTCGGGGCGTACGTCGAAGGCCTCGACAGCGGGAGTGCGGCCACCGGCGTCGAGTTGCTGAAAGCCGTCAAGGTGAAGGACATCGTCGACGCCAAGTTCGTCGAAGTTCTCGCCTGGCGCTCCGACGTCGGACAGCCGGGAACCGACCCCTTGGTCGACGCCCTGGTCATCGCTCTTCAGGACGTCAATGCGCAGGACCCGGACGCCGTGCGCAACGCCATCCGGGAAGTGATCGACACGAAGGCCCCGGCGCTCCTGCCGAGTGGCCGCCGGATCCCCGACCGGAGCGTCGTCGGGGGTATCGGGGACGACGGCAAACCGACCGGACAACCCGCCACCGACGGACAGATCGAAGCGGGCAAGTTCAACGTTGCACCGCCGCCCCGGTTCTCGGTCGTCCTCGACATGGAACCTTCGGACATCGTCTTGCAGGAGACCTGAGATGCCGACCAAGACCGATCGCATCCTGAGCTACCTGCCGGGCACGTTTCAAACGAGCCCCCGGCCGCCGGTGCTGTACGCCGTGGCGGACGCGTTCGGGAACGAGCTCCAGCTCGGCGAAAACAGCCTGTCCGCCGTGATGCTTTCGCATTGGGTCGACTTCGCGGACAAGAGCGCGCCGACCATCGACGACCTCAGGCGCATCGGCGCTCTCTACGGACTGGCGCCGCGCGACGACGAGTCGGTCGAAGAGTTTCGCGACCACCTCAAGCGCTACGTCCGCACCTTCCTCGACGGCACCGTGACGGCGCAAGGCATTCTGCGCGTGACCGCGGAGGTGCTGGGACTTCGCATCGCCGACTCCGACGACGACCTCGACGTCTGGTGGAAACGCCGGGAGTCCGAGCTCGTGACGGTTGCGCCGATCGAGGACGACGGAGCGCCTTTGCTACTCGGGGAAGGTGCCCGCTCGGGCAGAGGAAGTCCCGCGAGGCGCGCCGAGATCGTTGGATCGGTCACCGTGGATGGAATCGACCTGGGAACCGAGCCCCATCTACGGATCTCGACCGACGCATTCGGCGCCAAGGACGTCGCTCTGCCGCCCGGCGTCGCCAGCCTGCAGTCCATCGTCGAAGCGATCAAATCCGCCACGGGTGCGACGTGCGCCCGTCCCGAAGGTCCACACCTCGTCGTCGGCTCGCCCACGATCGGCCCGGGGAGCCGTTTGGAGGTCCTCGAGGGTGCAAACGATGCAGCGCCGCAGATTCTCGGACTCGCTCCTCGCACCTATTCGGGCAGCCCGGCCGTTGCCGCGGAGCTCACCAGCCCGATCGATCTCGGCGCCGGAGTCGACCTGACCGACGAGCGCTATCTGCGTCTCGCGGTCGACGCATCCCATTTCGCCGAGGTGGACTGCGCGGACCCCGCGGCGACCCTCACGGGTCTCGACCACATTCGGGATGCGATCAACTCCGCGCTCGGGATTCCCGTGGCCAGCCACCAGGGCGGGCACCTCACCCTGCGGTCACCGACGAAAGGCTCCCGCAGCACGGTCGCCGTACAGCGGGCGACCGCGCAAGACGCCGCGACCCGCATCTTCGGGCGGAGAGAGATCCTCGCCGCCGGCGGCAACGACCAGCCCGCGCGCGTCACCGGCTCTCGAGATCTCAGCGGTGGTGTCGACCTGACTCGAGGCGCGAGGCTTCTGCTCACCGTGGACGGGACGACGGAGACCGTGGACGTGGCGGGAGCCGACCCCGCGCACACCCAGACCATCGAAGTCGTCACCGCCATCAACGAGGCTTTTCGGGCGAGAGTGGCCGGCCCTGACGGAAACGGCATCACGATCTCCTCACCAACGGTCGGTCCCGCGGCCCAAATAGTCGTCGGGACTCCGCCGAACGGGGACGCCACGGACGCCATTCTCGGCATCCGTCCGCGGACGTCCGAGGGAGCCCCGCCGACGTCGGCGCGCATCGTCGGCCGGACCGACCTCGGCCGCGGCGTCAACGTCATGGCCCGACGCTACCTCTCGCTCGCGGTCGACGGAGCCCGGGCAGTCCAGGTGGATCTTCAGTCCGGACCGGCCGATCCGCGGAATGCGTCCCTCGCGGAGATCGTGACGACGATCAACCTGGCGGTCCCGAAGGTGGCATCCGACGACGGTAGCCATCTGCTCTTGGCTTCTCCGACCACCGGCGCCGCGAGCCGGCTGGAGCTCGGGCCTCGCCAAACGACCCTTCGCCGCCGTTTCGTCACGCGCGCATTCGTCACGAGCGAAGCGAGCGACGCTCTCCTCGGTTTCATATCCCGAACCGCGCAAGGAACTCCCGCAACACACGCTTCCATCGTTGGTACGCCCGATCTCAGCTTCGGAGTGGATCTTCGCGAGGAGCGTTATCTCCGCATCGTCGTGGACGGTCGGTCCTTCGAAGTCGACTGCGCGGGCGATCGTCCTCGCGCCACGCTGCTCGCGGAGATCGTCTCGGCCATCAACGCGGCGGCGCCGGCCGTCGCCGCGCACGATGAAAAACACCTGATCCTGACCTCGCCCACCGCCGGGGCCGCCGGAAGTCTCGATCTCGAGGCTCCTCTCCAGCGGGACGCTCTGGCGTCGGTCCTCGGGGTCCCACCCGGGACGACGCGGGGGCAAGACTCGACTCGAGTGATCTTCACCGGGCTGGTTGATTTGAGCGCCGGCCTGGATCTTCCGGCCAACGCCTCCATTCGTCTGGCGATCGACGGCGAAGCGGCCAAGGAGGTTGCGCTGTGTGGTCCGGCTCCGGCTCACATATCCGCCGCCGAAATCGCCGGCGCGATCAACGTGACCATCGGCGCCGCGGTCGCTCTCGTCGGCGGAAACCGGCTGGTGCTCGGCTCCTCCGCTCGCGGAAGTGCGAGCAAGATCGAATTTCTCACTCCAGCCGGTACCGATGCCACGACGACGGTCTTCGGCATCGCCGCGCCTCGTTCTTACCGGGGAGCCGACGCCCGACCGCCCCGCGTCGTCGGAAAAGAGCTGCCTCCGGCATTGAACCTTCAGGTCAGCCGTTTCCTGCGTGTTGCACTCGATGGCGCTCCACCTCGAGACGTAGACTGCGCCTCCGAGGCTGCCCATGCAGCCGCCGTCGAACCCTCGGAGGTCGTCAAGGCGATCAACAAGGCGCTCGGCCCGGGCATCGCCAGTTTGCAGGGAGCGCGCCTGGTCTTGACCTCACCGACTGCCGGCTCCGCGGGGCGCATTGAGTTCCTTCCCTTCAGTTCGGGCGATGCCCGTCAGAAGCTCCTGGGCGATCTGGCGCTCCCCGTCCAGGGTGTCGACACTGCTTCCGCGACCATCACCGGTACGACGGTGATCTCCGGGCCGGTGGACTTGAGCCGGCGCCGATCGCTGCGGCTGGCGATCAACGGCGCCGACGCGACGGACATCGACGTCGCCGGAAAATTCCCCGAGCGAACGTCGCTCGGCGAGGTCGTGGCCGCGATCAACCGCGCGGTTCCCGGCGTGGCCAGTATGACCGAAGAAGGCGCGCTGCGCCTGGTCGCGCCCGCCACCGATGGAACATCCAGTTTCTCCGTATTACCTCTTCGCTCGCTCGA
>Ga0209486_10001399_pt1 | contig 10458 bp, 12 predicted proteins | sample NCCompost_FD_187518 | JGI IMG/M metagenome (GOLD analysis project Ga0209486, IMG submission 187518) | Agricultural soil microbial communities from Utah to study Nitrogen management - NC Compost (SPAdes) (version 2) | ecosystem: Environmental > Terrestrial > Soil > Agricultural land | place... | reverse complement strand
AGGGTGATGGGCATAAAAGGCTCCTAAATGGGATGTACTTTATTTTACCCCTCCATTAAAACAAAACGCCCATCGCAATAATGAGTAGGAACTTTGATAGTGAGCTATGGATTTGCTTGATTCCATAATGCTTCAAGAGATTGCCATGTCTCGTGATTGAGTTTCCAATCAATTACGGTCTGTGCTTCATTATCCAGGTTTGTGGCAAATAAGCTTGGTCGTTGGTCATCAGGCAGTGCAAAGGGTTTTCTTGAATAACTGATGATACTCTGTGTGTTTCCAGAGTTGGGGATCGGCGGATATTCAAAATGACAGGCTTTGCATATCTCTGGAATGGTTGACTTTAGTGCAGGCAGATCAGATATTTCAAACACATCCCCATGACCCATAAATAACATGAATAAGTCGGTTTTCAGAACAAGGCCGCCTGCGAAACCACCGAAGAGACGCGCCCGGTTCAATTCAAATTCGTGAAAGTTTTGTCCAGGGCTGAAGTGTCGAATTTGAATCGTTTCGACCAGCGGAGACAATACCAGATCGCCCTGGTTATCAGTCAACAACATCTGCCGAACCAATGCGACATCCGAGCCAATGGCTGTAATAGGATTCGACTCAGTATTAAAGGACTCGATAAAATCAAGCGTCGCCGCCCGCCCATCGGGAGATCGAACGAAAACCAGAAACACAGAACGACCAAAGAAGGGAAACGACTCGGTGTGCGTCATAGCGACCGGTCCGCCCTCACGCCCCATTGGAACCCACGCGCTATCTGGTTGAAACAAGTCAGAGGGAAGAAATGCCGTTTCAGGCTCATCCACCTGAACACTGACTGGAAAGATATTGGATTCAACCGCCAGCGCGTAATTATCAGGCAGGGAATATATTTCCTCTTTCGATAAGGCAACTCTCTTAATAATTTGGGCAAGGCGCATCTTGAGTGCTTCACGCTCGGAGGAATATGGTTCTGGTTGTGATGCCAGCCAATCAAAGACGGCCCACATATCGTGCTGGAACATGGCGCGCCTGAGTGGGTCATCGATTAGATTTTCTGCATCAGTTGATAGGAATTCATCCAGTACTTGAATTGCCTGTTGGTGCGAAACCCCATCTAAAAGATAGGTAGTATCAAACCATAGCAATGGATCCAACTCATTTGCACCATACTTCTCTCCATTTGCGGCAGCTCGGCGATACAGTTGACAGAAAACACGATTCCAAAGATGATCTGGGTCTGGGTTATAGACATTCCAGACAGTTAGTTTTTGGGTAGTGGCCACCTGAGAAACCTGTCCAGTCGCTGTAATAGATGGGGGCGATGTTCGCAGATGACTTGTACAGCCAACAAGTAAAATGATCATAAATGTAAGAATGATGTTTCTCTTCATACTACCGTTCCATTCGACAAAAGACGCGGGTATTGTACTCTGAAGCTAATATCACAGTCCAACCCACATTCTGCATCTATTCTTGATACAATCCCCTCATGCCCACCAGCGTGACTCCTCCACCCAAAGACGATGAAATCGAATGTGGCAATTGTGGCGCGTACATCTATCACGATCTAGTGAAATGCCCCAATTGCGGTGTTTATCTGGTTGATCCAGTTCCCCATATCGATCTGAATGAAAGACCAGCTCTGCGACCGAAAAGTAAACTTGCGCTGTGGGTTGAGTCCGTGCTAAGGAAGGTCCGCGGAAAGCCGCATGTCGCTGAAGAGTTATTCAGCGGCGCGTTGAGGGAAGCCACGCTGTTCGATGACCTGCTCCGCAAGGTGGGTGGCGACAGGTCCGTGGTGGAGCGGCTGATCGATTTCGAGAGAAAGAAAAAGCCTGATGCCACGCGCTTAACCTGTCTGCAAAATGCGATCAGTCGCTGGGAGAATGAGAACAGATAGCGGAGACCAAAGCAGTCTCCGCTTTTGATTTAACGAGGAACAAACACAACCAGTTCATTGACCTTTGCGCAAGATGAAACTGCGAATCCGATTTCTTATCATCATCGGTCTATTAATTCTCATCCTTGGCATTACCTGGTATTCCTTCTCAACACGAAATCAGAAGCCTGCGCAAATCTTCCCCGCCACGATCCACAGTGCCTGTGCTCCGTGGGATGGGCCAGCGTTTACCATGTTTATCTCTATGAACGATGGAGAAATCATGCAAATTTTTATCTGGCAAGCCCGTGATACACCTGTCCCGGTCACTTTTTCATTTCCCGATGACAAAGGTCAGATCGGCTTTGCCTACGTTCACAACAACTAATTGGTCTTGCTCACGCTGATTTCCGAGTAAATCTGGAAAAACAGGCGATGGAATTACATTACCAATAAATCGGGATACCGATAATTAACTTTTATTGAATTTAGGCCTTGACAACATACGAGTTGTTGAGGTCTTCTTGTTTCTATATCTAGAAAACAAAAAATTTCAAATAAGGGATGCTAAACAAAATGAATACAGCCCCAATCGTTACAGACCGCACTATCCACTTGACTAGGTAAATACTCATCCAGAGGAGGGTTTCGATGTTTCTTGCTTGTTGTAAACTACAAGTAAGAAATTTTCTAATCATTTGATCGTCAGGCTGTCCAGTCTGACAAGGAGAAATAGCATGGAACTAATTACATATCTTTGGCAATACATCGTTGAAGTGTTCGGGCTTTTCATTGCCTATGTCTTTGCAGCAGTTCTCATTTTTCTGGTGCTGCGACAGTTTCATTCGCGAAACATAACTGCCGCACTGGTTGCGATTTTTATTGGTGTTTCCATAGCGTTTTATGTACCTCATGGCATGCCAACTGAATTGGCGTATCCGCTTTCCCTAAAGTCCTTCGGACCAGGCGAAAGACCAGATCTGCCCCTTAAAAATGTGATTAACTTCTTCCAGAATTTCAATGATTTTAAACGCATTGAAAATATTGCCCGCGACCCAAATGATGTGCCGCAAAATATTGTTTATGGTGAAGATGGCATGATTGAAGTAAATCTGACCACCACAGAAGTCATTGCCGAAATGGCTGACGGAACCACAATCAACTATTGGACGTTCGATAATACCGTACCTGGTCCATTTATTCGCGGGCGCGTTGGTGATACAGTCCGCTTAAACATTACCAATGACCCAACAAGTTTGCACCCTCACAATGTTGATTTTCATGCGGTCACTGGTCCTGGCGGAGGTGCAGCAGCCACCATTGTTGCTCCCGGCGAAACAAAAACGATGACCTTCAAATTACTCAACCCCGGTTTATACATCTATCATTGTGCATTTGGAAATCCCGGTCTGCACATGACGCATGGTATGTATGGATTGATCCTGGTTGAGCCAGAAGGTGGGCTTCCACCAGTGGACAAAGAATTTTACATTGTGCAGGGTGAGTTCTATACTGAAGGTGCAATGGGCAGAGAAGGGCTTCAGCTTTTCGACACACAAGCTTACCTGGATGGCAAGCCGGAATATGTCGTCTTCAACGGGAAGACCGGCGCGTTGATGGATAACATGACGGCCGAAGTTGGCGATACAGTTCGCATGTTCGTCGGCAATGGCGGCGTCAATCTCGTTTCAAGTTTCCATGTCATCGGCGAAATATTTGATCGTGTCTATCGCGAAGGCGACCTGGTCTCCCCACCCGCAGAAGGGCTGCAAACCACACTTGTACCAGCAGGCGGCGCGGTGGTGGTTGAATTCAAACTTGAATATCCAGGTAACTTTGTACTTGTAGATCATGCACTTGCAAGAGTTGACCGAGGGGCTTGGGGCGTGCTTCATGTCACGGGAGAAGCAGACCCATCTATTTACGATGGCGATATCCAAACTGGCGGCGGTCATTAGTTTATAGTAAAGCCTTCATCAACAACTTTTCTGTAAAAGCTCCCGGCTTATCAATTCCTGATCTGACCAGCCGGGAGCATAAAAAAATATCCAAATTTTGTTCATAAAGGAGATAAACAATGAAAGCACTCGTCTACCACGGTCCGGGTAAGCGCACACTAGAAGACATGCCCAAGCCCGAAATCAAATCGCCCACTGATGCCATCGTCAGGATCACAAAGACAACCATTTGTGGAACAGACTTGCATATTTTGAAAGGTGATGTGCCAGAAGTTACAGATGGTCGTATTCTGGGCCACGAAGGCGTTGGGATCGTCGAACAGATAGGATCCAGCGTATCTAATTTCAGTGTGGGTGACCATGTATTAATCTCGTGCATCACATCTTGTGGGAAGTGCACCAACTGCAAGAAAGGCATGTACTCCCATTGTGAGAACGGGGGCGGCTGGATTCTGGGTCATCTAATCGATGGAACTCAGGCAGAGTACGTCCGAATTCCATTTGCAGATAACAGCTTACATCTGATTCCTGCTGGAGTTGATGAAGAGGCGCTCGTTATGTTAAGCGATATCTTCCCGACTGGATTTGAATGTGGAGTTCTGAATGGGCAGGTCAAGCCTGGTGATACAGTCGCAATTGTTGGCGCGGGTCCGATCGGGCTGGCCACCCTCCTGACTGCACAATTCTATTCGCCATCCGAGATCATCATGATTGATACCGATGCGAATCGCCTGGAAGTCTCAAAGAAATTTGGGGCAACGCAGCTAGTCCAGAACGACCAAGGCAACGCTGTCGAAAAAGTCATGGCGCTCACTGCCAATCGGGGTGTGGATGTGGCCGTGGAAGCCGTTGGGATACCAGCGACCTTCGACATATGCCAGGCAATCGTCGCAGCTGGCGGCTATATTGCCAATGTCGGCGTACATGGTAAGCCTGTTCAATTAAATCTGGAAAAACTGTGGGCACATAACATCACATTGACAACCCGTCTGGTTGATACCATAACGACCCCAATGCTCTTGAAAACAGTGGTCTCAGGCAAACTCCAGCCGCAGCAGTTAATAACACATCATTTTGTGTTGGATCAAGTGATGGAGGCCTATGATACCTTTGGCAATGCAATGAAGGAAGAAGCGCTCAAAGTAATCATCACGAATAATAGTGGCTAGTTGCAACTGGATGTATAAGCCTGTCTGACAAATAAAACTTGGCAGACAGGCTTATCAAATCAATTAATAGTGTAAGCTAAGTTTTATCTAAAGGAGAATCAAATGTCAACTAAAAAACATTTCACAATTCACCTGTGCCCTGAAGATGTATAACGCACACCGTTGGGTGGCAAGTCAAAGAGCAAAAGCAGTGCGCGCAAGCGTTAACAATTTTTCAATTATTGATATTTGAAGATGAATTTAGAAAAAAGGAAATTCCCATGAAGAACACGAAACTAAAAACTGCTTACTTGCTTTCCTATGTGATCGTCCTGCTTGCTGTGGTCGCCTCAGCAGGCGGACTCCTGTTCAGAAGTGTGTATAGGGATAACGACTTCGTCAAAATGACATGGCTTGGCAACGACGCGGTCACGCTTTTTCTCGCAGTCCCGATTCTTGTGGCAGCGCTGGTTTCTTCGCAACGCGGTTCATTGAAGGCGCAACTGGTTTGGATGGGCGTACTGGATTACATGCTTTACAACTACGCCTTCTATCTTTTCGGCACGGCGTTCAACGTATTCTTTCTAATCTATGTCGCGTTGCTCGGGCTCTCCATCTTTGCACTGATTTTCGGGTTGACTAATCTCGACGTAAACGGGATCAGCCAGCAGGTGCGTGAACGAACGCCTGTCAAGTTGATCGGCGGTTATTTTCTGTTCGTCGCGTTCGGCTTGAGCGCTGTCTATCTCTCGCAATCCATAGGTTTTATTTTCACGGGACAGGTTCCATCCATTGTCACAGCCAGCGGGAACCCCACAAATCTTGTCTTCGCTCTGGATTTGACGCTGCTCGTACCGTGGCTAGCGATCGGTGCACTGTGGCTGATGAAACGCCAGCCTTGGGGGTTTGTAATTGCGGGCATTCTCAGTGTGAAGGGACCGTTGTACACACTTGTTCTCACGGTGAATACCCTGCTGACAATGCGGGCAGGAATGGGGACAGGGGCGGAACTGCCATTATGGATAACACTGACCGCGCTCGGCTCAATCGCGGGCGTCCTGTTTTATGGAAATATGCAGGCTGTGAAAAAATAAAAAAAAGCGACGCATTAATGGCAGTTTCTTTTTTCAGCCAGCAGGTCTTGCGTTCCAACCAGCCAAACACATTTCTTCAGGCGATAGCGCTTGGTGTATTGTGTAATGCATTGGCATGCACGGCAGTAAGGCTCCGCATCTCGAGATTCTTACATGGAGATCGTTCTTCGTTACAGATTTGATCCCGGTCACCATCGGCAATATTATTGGCGGCGCGGTTCTTGTAGCCGCCGTTTACTGATCCATTTACCGGTGTGGCAGGGAATCATAATCAAATGTTTAGATTAGCTTTCCAACTGCCGGCACGAGCTTGTTTCGAGAGCTAACAAGTGCCCGCCATTCGCGATCGCTTGCTCAATTCAGGGATGTTATCTATAATTCTGTAAATGCCTGCACAACAAGCTCATCACATACGCACGGTTTCTTACCTCACTACAATCATTGACTCAGTACCAACAGCAGTGGTGGTGGTAGATCAAGAGGGGACTATTGTGCTCGTCAATACCCAAACTGAACTTCTATTCGGCTATACCCGCGATGAGTTGCTCGGCGCACAGATCGATATCCTAGTACCTAATCGATTTCGCCACAGCCATCCTGGACTTCGCACTGGCTTTATCCATAATCCAAAAGCACGGCCAATGGGTGCAGGCCGGGACCTGTACGCGTTGCGCAAAGATGGCAGTCAGTTTCCCGTCGAGATTGGCTTGAATCCCATCACCACAGATGATGGTTTATTTGTCGTTAGTGCAATTGTGGATATCACCGAGCGAAAGCAGCATACTTTAGAGCTGCAGGAGGTGGTGACAGCAGAACGTAATCGTCTGGCCCGCGACCTGCATGATGCTGTCACACAAACCCTTTTCTCCACCAGCCTGATCGCGGAGATCCTGCCTGAGCTTTGGGAAGTGGATGTTGATGAGGCGAAGAAGTCCACTGAAGAATTACGCCAGTTGACCCGCGGCGCGCTGGCCGAGATGCGCACTCTGTTGCTCGAACTCCGCCCCGCCGCACTGCTGCAGGTCCGCTTGAGTGAGCTGATCAAGCAGCTGTGTGAAGCTTTTATTGGGCGTTCTCGTCTGCCAATCGTGCTGAACATCGAGGGAGATCGTGAACTTCCCCCGGAAGTGCAAGTGGGCTTCTATCGAGTCGCGCAGGAAAGCCTGAACAATGTTTTCAAATACGCACGCGCAACACAGGTGGACGTCAGGCTTCTGCTGTCGCAGGATTCAGTGTACTTCGAGACGCAAGACAATGGCATCGGCTTTGACACAGCCACCAGCAAGCCCACTAGCCTGGGAATGCGCATCATGCGTGAACGTGCCGAATCGATCGGCGCTGATCTACGAATTACCAGCAGCCCGGGATCAGGCACCTATGTTGGAATGACCTGGCAACAGCAATCGAACAAGGAGTACGAATGACAATAAACATCTTACTTGTTGATGACCATGCGGTTGTGCGAAGCGGTCTGTCTAAATTCCTGCTGGTCAACAAAGACTTGAAACTGGTTGGCGAAGCATCCGATGGGGCCGAAGCGGTCCAAATGGTTTCACTTCACAAGCCAGACATTGTTCTCATGGACTTGATGATGCCTGGCGTGGATGGTATCACTGCCACACGTGAAATTCATCAAAAGTATCCAAATGTAAAAATCATCGTGCTTACAAGTTTCTACGATCAGAACATGGTGCAAGGTGCATTACAGGCAGGGGCCATTGGTTATTTGCAAAAGAATGTTACTGCCAAGGAATTGGGAATTGCAATTCGCTCCGCGTTGGGGGGAAAGATGACTCTATCTGCGGAGGCTGCACAAGTACTTGCCAATTCAGTCGCTCAACCACAGATTCATGGCGAGCGATTAACAGAACGCGAACGCGATGTACTCAAATCTATGGTTGATGGACTCAATAACCGTGAGATCGCTGATGCCCTTGTTATAAGCCTTGGTACTGTCAAGTTTCATGTCTCGAATATTTTTCAGAAACTTGGTGTAGATAGCCGCGTTGAGGCTGTCAAACTAGCGATTGAACAAAAACTGGTTTAACAACTCAAGGGATGATTCAAGCACCTATCCACCTGGCTAGGTAAATACTCATCCAGCGGCCGATGTTCAAGGGTCTTGCCTGTCGTAAACTACAAGCGAGGCCCTTATGATTCGTATTCTTATTGCTGACCCTGATTCTGCAACCCGACGAGCGCTTACCTCGTTGCTTCAACACAAATTGGATTCAAGCGCTCTTATTGAGGTGGAAAATATTGAGGCACTCATTCGTCAACTAGTACATATGCCACCCGACTTGCTTGTACTCGATTGGAGGCTTCATGGCTCTCCTGCCCCTGAAACCTGTAAACTAATTCTAAAAGCATATCCTCTCTTGAAGATCATCCTGCTCAGTGTGGATGCAAATAATGCAAATTCAGCAAAGGAGGCGGGAGCGATTTTCATTCACAAAGGCTCATCGCCCGATAAACTGATTGCGATTTTGAGACCGCTTCTCAAAAGTAGTTCTACTGATTTGGAAAATTCCAATCTGATCTTGAATGTTGAATAATATTGAAAACAAACATTTCCAAACTGATTGAGGAAAATCAAATGAAAACTTTTGTAATCGTCCTTTGCGTTCTCGTAGCCATATTTTTTATAGGTTGGCTTGGATTGCAGATAAAGCCAAAGCCTTTTGTAGAATATCCAGAAACAACACCAGCTTTGAAAACTATCCCCCTGCAACCAGGGTTACCAGCACCTGTGGAGCGATTCTATAAAACTGTATACGGCGATGAAATCCCAGTGATTGAGACAGTTGTAATACAGGGGCGCGCAATGATCAGCCCGTTCGGGGTCAAGTTACCGGCCCGTTTTATCTTTGTGCATAACGCTGGTCATGACTATCGACACTATATGGAAGCGACATGGTTTGGGATGCCGTTCATGAAAGTCAACGAGCGATATCTGAATGCTGTAAGTCGCTTTGAACTTCCAATGATTGGAACCTTGGAAAATGACCCAAGCATCAATCAGGGTGCAAATCTGGCGATCTGGGCCGAGGCCGCATGGTTCCCTTCGATCTGGTTGACCGATGAACGGGTCCATTGGGAGGAGGTAGATGAGAACACGGCTTTACTGTTTGTTCCGTTTGGCGACAGGGAAGAAAACTTTGTAGTCCGATTCAACCCCCAAACGGGCCTTGTCGACTCCATGGAGGCCATGAGATACCGAGATTCTGGCCCACAGGCTAGGAAAATTCTGTGGATCACAAGAAACATTGAAGGAAAAAAGCTGGAAGGAAGCAAACTTGATGCAACTGGCTCTGCCACCTGGTTGGATCAGGGAACACCCTGGGCTGTATTCACGCTTGAGCAGGTTGTCTATAACGTGGATGTAAGCGAATATATTCGACAGAGTGGGCAATAAAATGTTCCTGAACCGATTGGCGCTCGCGCGCTTCGGCGCGTTTCCATTTACTGACGATATCCTGCGCGTGAGTGACATTATTATCCCTTTGGTTCATCCTGCAAGAAAATATATCCCCTGTGGACAACTTTTGCTTAAACTATCGAACTCCCGGACCGAACAGTGGACGTGCCCTGTTAGTCTCACACGCCCCAGGTTCCGCCCGAAGAGTAAATTTGCGCGGTGGGTTGAGTCCGTGCTGAGGAAGGTACGCGGGAAGCCGCATGTCGCTGAAGAGTTATTCAGCGGCGCGTTGAGGGAAGCCACGCTGTTTGATAACCTGCTCCGCAAGGTGAGTGGCGACAGGTCCGTGGTGGAGCGGCTCATCGATTTCGAGAGAAAGAAAAAGCCTGATGCCACGCGCTTAACCTGTCTGCAAAACGCGATCAGTCGCTGGGAGAATGAGAACAGATAGCGGAGACCTACGAGTCTCCGTTTTGATTTATATAATCCCAGCGAGCATTTCAATCGTGAGTTAATGCAAACCATTTCGCTTGATTTTCTCAGTGAATGGTCGTATAGTTTGACCATTGGGCTTCAAACATCCTGGTTTCTTGGATTTTAGGAGGGCGGAAATTTGCAGAGAATTGCACATTATTCTTGAAACAGCAAGCGAGGCAAAACACAGCATGTATACTTGCTTAACGGGAGACCTCTGATATGGATACGGATCTTAGACCTTCAGGAGAGGAAGTTCTGAAATTAAATGCCGAATTGGAGCAGCGCGTCGCGGAACGCACTGCTGAACTCGCGTTCATTAATGAAAGGCTCAGAGCTGAGATCGTTGAGCGAATGCGCGTCGAAGCCGAATTGCGTTATCACGCCTATTTGTTAGAAAACGTGCAGGATGCCATCATTGCCACCGATGAGAAATTCGCTGTGACCTCCTGGAATAGTGCGGCTGAAAACATATACGGCTGGGCTGCTGAGG
>Ga0209486_10001398_pt1 | contig 10460 bp, 7 predicted proteins | sample NCCompost_FD_187518 | JGI IMG/M metagenome (GOLD analysis project Ga0209486, IMG submission 187518) | Agricultural soil microbial communities from Utah to study Nitrogen management - NC Compost (SPAdes) (version 2) | ecosystem: Environmental > Terrestrial > Soil > Agricultural land | place: USA... | reverse complement strand
TGAGCTGTCCGAGCTCGGCGCACACTCGGTGGAAATTCGCGCCGGTCTTCAGCCCGATGAACTCCGCCGGGCGGCTGAATTCCTCGCCAGTGCCGCCGACGGCTCGACCGACGAACCGATCGCCGACCGGCTGGCCGCCGCCGGCGTGTCTCATGTGTCCTTTGGCCGGATCGTCGCGTTGGACACGCGATGGCGGGCGCCGCAATGGGAAGACGGTCCCTCCCAGCCGCTCGAGCCGTCGTACGGCGAAGCGCTCACGCGCGCCGAGCAGGCGTTCGATACGGTTGCGTCCGGACGCTCGCTGGACGCGGTCAACATCCGCCAGCTCGTGCAGCTGCTCATCGGCGAGGTGGCGCGAAGCAGCGCGGCACTCGCGCAGATCCTGACCCTGAAGGAGTACGAGAACCTCACCTACTGCCACTCGGTGAACGTCGCCATCCTCAGCCTGATGCTCGGCCGTCAGTTGCGGCTGGACGACGATCTGATCACCGTGCTGGTCGAAGCGGCCCTGCTGCACGACATCGGCAAGACGCGCGTGCCGCTGGAGATCGTGCAGAAGCCGGGAGCGCTCGATCGCACGGAGCGGAAACTCATCGAAGGACACACGACGTTCGGCGCCGAGATCCTCGTCGACACCGTCGGTGTCCATCCGCTCGCGCCGACCGTGGCGCTCGAGCATCACCGCGGCATCAACGGAACCGGATATCCCGACCTCGGTGACGGCGTCGTGCCGCACCTGATGAGTCAAATCGTTTCTGTCGCTGATATTTACGAGGCGCTCACCGGCGCACGCTCCTATCGCGAGCCGATGAAGCCGGAGCAGGCGTGCCTCGTTCTCGCGCGCGAGGCCGGATCGAAGCTGAACACCGCCTTTGTCAAGGCGTTCGTGTCGGCGGTCACGTTCTTCCCGGTGGGTTCGCTCGTCCGGACGAATCGCGACGAGGTGGGAATGGTGGTGCGGACCAACAGCAGAGATCCGCTGCACCCGGTGATCACCATCACCAACGACACCTTCGAAGAAGTGCGCCAGCAGGTGGACACGTCCGAGCGTGACGGCGATGGCCGGTATCTCAGGCAGATCGTTCAGTCCATCGCCGGGCAGCCACGTTCGTCCGCGCTGACGGCACTGCTTTCCACGGGCTCGTAGCTTCCGCCGGCCGCCGTAGCTTCCGCCTTAAGGCGGAAGCCACTGATTCCACATACTGCAGCGCTCGTGTCAAACAGCCGAGATCCTGTATGTGGCACTGCTTCTTGCACATAGAGCCGATATGCGTGGAAGGAAGAAACTGGCTGCCATCCAGTTACTGGGGATTTATCTATTTGCGGCGATCATCGGCGTACTCGGCGGCCGGATCGTCACGGCGGCGCGGGTATACGCAGAGCTTGGCTGGACGGCGATGTGGGCAGAAGTCGGCGCCTGGAGCACCAGCGCGCAACCCAAGCAGATCCGAGTGGACTCCTACGGGTCAGGCCGAAGCTAGGCTCGCCTGCTTCTCTAATGGCCGGCCACGAGCTCGGCCGCGATGTGTTCCGCAAGCGCCGCAATGGTCTTCGATGGATTGAGACCAATCGCCTTGGGCACGATTGCGCCGTCCGCGACGTAGAGCCCGCGATGGCCGAACACCTCTCCTCGATGGTTGACCACTCCGTCGGCAGCTGACGTCCCCATGTTGCAGCCGCCCAGCGGGTGCGGCGTGATCAAGTCCCGGCCAACGGTCCACGTGACAGGCGTCACGGGTATGCCCTGTGTCACATACGCCAGCTTGCGATGCAAGGCGGCAACGGCGTCGATCGTCTCGCGCGAGGCGTCGATATCCCACTTGAGAAATAGACGGTTGTCCTTCAGCGTCAGGACGCCGTCGGCCGCGTCGCGCGATTGCGCGAACCACGGCATCACGTGCTGCATGAACTGGCCGCCGCTCAGAATCGGCAACAGACTGGCAATGACGTTCGCCTTCTGCGGATTGCCATCGTCCTCTTCAGCAGCCTGCCGCTGCAGCCACGCACGCGCAATATCCGGCAAGCCACCGTCCTCGATGAAGATCTCCTTGCCGTTGAACTCGCCATCCAGGAGATCGATGGCCGACGTGATGGTTGGCCCCTTCGTGGGATTCACGCGGCGAAAGAAATGCAGCGCCGGCGTAAGGAAATCACCGTTGCTGCTCCAGCCCTGACCAAGCCGGCTGCTGACGTTCGGAAGCGATCCCTTGCCTCTGGACCGCAGCAGCAGTTCCGTCGACCCGAGTGATCCGGCCGCCACGATGACGTTCTTCGCCGACACCCGGCCGGGCTTCAACGTTGCCCCGCCCGCGCCGTGAACGATCTCATCGAACGCAACCTCGAACCCACCGCTCACCGGAGCAACGTTTCTGACGATGTGCAGCGGGCGTACTTTCGCGCCGGCCTTCTCCGCGCCGGCCAGGTAGTTCAAATCGAGGGTATTGCGCGCGTTGACATCACAGCCGATGTCGCAGTTTCCCAGATGCACGCACGTGCCCTGTTCGATGTCGAACGCGTTCTTCTTGAACTCCGAGTGTCGCTCGTGGTGCGGGTCCGGAAGGTCGTACGAGTATTTCTGACTGAAGCGAACGGCGAGGTCGAGACGCGTAAACCTGTTGGAATATCCCGCGTTCTTCGCGGCCGCCTGCATCAAACGCGTGCGTTCCGGCCATTGCTTGCCAGGCACCTTCTCGACGCCCAGCATGACGCCGACCTTCGCATACTCGTCCGTCAGTTTGTCGTAAGTAATCTCCGCCGGCCACCCGCTGTTGAACGTTTCCTTCTTCGCGTTGACGGAGATGTTCGCGTAGACCAGCGAGCCGCCCCCGACGCCAGCGCCCTGGACGACGCTCATGTTGGGAAATACGCGGAAGTCGAACCACCCGTGACAGGCCGCGGGCTTGCGGTCGTCCCAGATCCAGGGATCGTTGACGGCCCGCGGGAACGCCGTCGCCTCCGGCGACGCTTTCGGAGCCCAGCGGCGGCCGCGCTCGAGGACCAGCACTTTGGCACCCGAAGTGGCCAGCCGGTACGCGCACACGGCGCCGCCAAACCCGCTGCCAACGATGACGATGTCGTAATCCATCACCCGACCTCTACACGCTGCCGACTAGACCGTACGTGGACCGTAGACATCCCACAGCTTGCCCATGAACAGCAGACCGAACCGCGCGAGGATGGCTGCCTGCGTCGTGAGCGGGCCGCCTTCAGTCCGAAACGTGGTCATCTGCGCCATGAAATCGAGCGGCTCGATGCGAATCACGCCGGCGCCGCGGACGACCGCGTCGGCCTCATCGGCCTCTTCCACCTGCCCCTCGAACAGGGTCACGTACAAGGTGGTCGTGTCGTGCCACAGATCAATCCCCTCGTCGTCGTTGACGTTCTTGACCCCGACCAACGTGACGGGCTGTCCATCGTCATCGTTGAGAAAGATCCGGTAGCGCATCTGCTTGCGCCGTGGGTCCTGATCGTGGACGAGCAGGTTGAAGACACCCTGCCGAACAGGGCGTTCGCCGCCAACCAGGGGAGAGGTGACGATGCCCTCGATGTCGGCGCGATGCATCGGATCTGTGATGAAGGCATCGGCGTCGCGCATCTGAATGGTGAGCCGTACCGTCAACGGCGTCCGCGCATTCTTGCCCTTTTCGTATCCTGTCTGCGGATCCGTTTCACCGGAACCGGCGTATCCCTTCATTTGCTCGGTGAAGCGGAGTGAGGTCGTCGACGGTGGGGTCGGCGGCGGCACTGGCGCCCCCGTATTTGGCAGCGGTATCTGGTTCGCGGCACACCAGGCGCGCGCCGTCTGAACGCCCAGATTCACCGCCTCCGCCATGCGGTCTCGCGAGAGATTGATCAGGTAATGGAGCGGTACCTCCGCCTGCAGCAGGCGCAGTTGAATCGCGCGGCCAAATTCACCGTCCTGCCCGGATGCGATCAGGCGGTTGTTCTCTTCGATGCGGTTCCAGATGCCGAAGAAGTTCGTGTCCGCGGTCGTCTCGATGATGTGAAAGTACTGGTTCACGAATCCATCGCGCCACTCGTCGCGGGTGCTGACCGTCCAGATCGCCCAGATCTCATCGGCTCCGCGGCGGATCGCTTCCTCGACGTTCGCATCGGATATATAGACCGCGTCGATGTACGTGTCCCCGGCGATTTCGACGGGAGGGAACCACATCGGCAGCGACACCGAGGCAATGAGATGGTCCTCGGTCATACGGTCGTTGGTCACCACCTCGAGCTGCTTCTTGGAAAAATTGAAGACGTTGAACGTGCCGAGCCGGCCCTGGCGCACGCGGGCCCAGTCGATCTTCCAGAACGGCAGGACGCGCTGCCGGAAACGGTCGTAGGTGAACACCGAGCGCGCGTGCATGAACTTCCACAGCTGCGGCCAGTTCAGATTGACCGGCAGGAACGGATCGAGCGTTCGCCAGTTGTCCGCGATTTTCCGGCCGCTCATGCCCTGGCAGTACATCAACAGATTGAAGCAGCCGCCGCTGGCGCCGTCGGCATGATCGAATTGCAGGCCGGCCTCATCCAGCCACACCTGGAGAACACCAGCCTGGAAGGCCACCTTGAGCCCTCCACCCGCGAGAATCAGTGAGCGTTTCGGCATAACCCCCTACTCGCTTTCCTTCCTGGTACTGCCCGCACGTTCGACGACAGCGGCGGCGGGCTGACGAATGACGCATTCGCCCCATGGGACGATCGAAACAGGGTCTTCACCGCCGCCGGCCGAGCGACGGTCCACGCGTTGCCCATCGATGCGGATGTCTGACGTTCGCGCGTAATACTCGTGCCACCAGACCGCGGATTGCCACACGGCTTCCGGACAGCTCGCACCGGACGCGATACCGGGCGTCAATTCGATGCCGCTCATGCCAAATGCGGTCTCGGTCAGCGCTGCGCCAGGAATGCCGACGCTCTGGACCAGCGGGTTCGGTGCGGCGGCGGCGCCCCAGACAAATCCGAGCCATTGCACCAGCAGGTGCGGCAGATCGATGGCGCTGCGCTGGTGGCTCAGGCGGCGCACGTTCTTCGCGATCACCTCGCCGTGGCGGGCAAAGTTCACCACCGCGATGTTGGGATACCTCCGCGGATCGTCGTACGCGGAAAGCGGACACTCGTGGATCGCGTTGTGCGATGGGACGTCGGTTGGCGCCAGCTGTTCGTCGAGCGGTACCGTGAGCACGCGGTCGCGCGCGCTCATGACGCCGGCGATCGACCAGAAGCTCGGAAGCAGGTCGTGACGCAGATGCGATTGGGCGACGCGAAGGCGAAAGTCGAGAATGCTGGCGCCACCGACGAGCAGTACCGTTCCCGGCCCCACCATGCCCTTCCGGCGGGTGGCGACCCACGCCTTGTTCGCGCCCTTCGCGCGAACCTCCCGCAGCTTCGAATTCCGCTGCGATGCCCCTGAGATGCGAGACGAAATCATTACGCTACCCTTTTGAAAAACCGGTCGGCGACAACCTCGCCGCGGCTGATGGCATCGACAGGCTCCGTCTCCCACGTCCGCACGCGGAGGCGCAGACCGCCGCCGTGGTCGCTGCATTCCAGGGTCACGAAATGATTCGCGAACCGCTGCCACTTCGCGACGTGCGTCACACTGAGGCGCGCCAGTCCCGGCATCGCCTCGGCCGGAAAGAAGCCGGGGGCCGGGTGCCACTTGCCCCCGGCGGAACGATCGACCAGCGCCATCGGCGAGGAAATGATTTCCGCAAGCTCTCCGCCCGACGGCAACGTCGCGACCGCGATACGCCCGTAGTGCACGTCGCCGGTGAGAATCACCACCGACTGCCGGCTCGAAAGCAGAAGCCTGCACAGAGCTTCGTACTGCTTGAAATCGGGGAGGTTCCAATCGGCGAACCGGCCCATGAATCCGGCCCGCGTCGCGAACACCGGCTGCCCGAGGACGAGCACGCCCGGCATCACCAGCGACTTCAGCCACGCCTCGAGCGCCGTAAAGTCGGCATCGGTGACGAACCCCGATCGATCGGGACGACGGTTGACGCGCGTGTCGAGGATCGCGACCTGAAGATTGCCGACGCGGAACTGCGACAAGCTGCGCTCGGACTGGAATGCGCGGAACAGATCGGTCGCACGGGTCCACCATGCGTGGCGGCCGCCCTCGGTCCAGGTATTGACGGCGAAGCTGCTGGGAAAGGGACCGTTGTTCCAGAATTCGTGGTCGTCGGCGCAGAAGTAGTTCGCGCCGGTTCGCAGGAGCAGCTTGAATCCCTGTTGATCGCCTGCCTGGTCCCACGTCTGCAGATAGTGGTCGAGGAATCCGCCAGCCAGACCTTTGTCGGAGTGCGGGCGCACGAATCGAAACCATGGGCTGTCGAGGTACACCTGATCGCCCATCAGGATCTTCACGTCGGGGCGTGCACCGTCCGGGAGCTGAGCGAACGTCCGGCCAACGCGTCCGCTCGCATCCTGCAGGCGGCAGAAGCAGGACCCGATCAGCATCGTGAACGGGCGCTCGGTTGCCAGGGGGAGCGCCTGCGGCAGCGTCGTCACCTCGCAGCTCGCCACCTCACGGCCGTCCACTTTCAGCGCCATGGTGTAGCGGGTACGAGGCTCGAGCGCAGGTACCGTGATCCGCTGGTAATCGATGAACGCTCCCGGATCCCCCGGTACGTTCCACGACTGCCATTGCCCGAGCGGCACACGAGCACCGCTATGGCGGTGCTCGAGCCAGACGCGAGACGGATCCGCGGGCCCCTTCACCGTCCGTCCGACCCACACGCGCGCCGACCTCACGTCGGCGTCTGCCGGAATGGCCAGGTATTCAGACGGCAAGGACGTACCCGGGATCGATGTGCTGGTGGTGCACGAGGATCTGGTGGATGTCGTAGGGATGGGTCGGGCGATTGGTCAGCGTGTTGCGAATGACCTGAAACGCGTGAGCCAGCCCTGCGGCATCGTCGATGTCGATGTCCGCACACCAGTCATTGCCATTGGCAAAGAACGTCAGCTGCAGGTTTCCGTAGTGATCGGCCGTTTTGTAGCTCCCGGCGGGAGCGAATCCGTCCGGCGGGTGATGAAGCGACCCGCTGACCTCGGCAAAGAGGCCGGACGCCACGGCATTTTTCGTCTCCTCGCGCAGTTCCTGCGGCACCGAGGCGAAGAACCGATCGCGTCGCAGCTCGATCAGTTTCGACACATACGACAGCACACTGCGCCCCGACGCGAATGTCGTGGCGGTGGTCTTCGCGAAGATGTTCAGCAGCCCGGCGCAGCGCAGCTCGTCGAACGCCGCATACAGCGTTTCACCGGACTTCTGCTCGAAGAACTTCACCGCGTCGCTGGCGTCGAGAACTTTTCGCGCGTCCGTTGACAGGTTCGCATAGGCCGGCGGCTGCATTTTCTTCACCTTGCCGGGATCGACGGCAAAGGTGACGTCGAGCGGAGTCACCCCCGTCGACTTGATCGACACGAACTGCGCCATCGGCAGGTACGAAGGCGGATCGATCCTGAGGCTATAGACGCCATCGGGCTGGACCGCCAGGTCGGCGATCGTCGCCCTCCCGCTCTTGATCCGCGCGCGGAGCTCGGTACCTCGGCTGGCATGCCGCAGGCTCACCGTGATGTCCTCTTTCAGTGGTGAGCCATGGACGTCGGTGAGATTCAGCTTGAGTTTCCCGGCGTTGGACATGAACGAACCTCTTCAGGAGCGTGCGAGGCACGGTGACAGCCGCAATCGGTTTTCTGGGGAAATGGCGAGGCGCACTCTAGCGTGATCCGATAATGGACGGCAAGCGGCAATTCCTCCGGCTCCGGCTCCACGCAATCGCGGACGTTTCTGTCAGCTAAAGTGCGCTCGTGTCGCTTGCGGGCTCCTGTGGTCGCGCTTTGACATCAATGAGGTGTTTGATCGGCTGCACGACGAGCACGTCACCGGCCGTGCCGACCGCCTCGATGGTGATCTCCGACGAAGAGGCGCTCGGCGTGAGCCACGGCAGCTGGTACTTTGCAGCCGGCACTTCGGCGCCGAAGCGTTCGAGATCGCCGGAGCCGTGAAACAGCAGAAGTACTTCCTCACGCCGCCCCATCCGGGCCCATAAGCGGATGAGTTTGGCCAGTCCACGGGCGAGAGCGGTAGCCGTCAACTCGTCCATGTTCTGCAGCGGGTCGTCCATCAGCAGCACGTTGAGCGGCTTGTGGATGCGGGTCGCGCACAGGAGGAACAGCGCGACCGTGAACAGATTGAGCTCCGCGGTGTTCAGATGCAGTTCGGCGCGCACGGGACGCTCGTGCTCGCCAAGCTCGATGTTGACGCCCACCTTTCCGTCCTTGACCGTCGACGGCAGGCGGATGTCGCTATATGCCCATCGCGCCGGCGTGAAGAGCGCCATCATCTCGTTGATCGCCGCAATCAGCGACCCGTCGTACTCGCCGCTGTGGCCTGGCTGCGGGCGCAGCTTGTCGACGAACTGCGTCGAGACCTTCTTCGCCGCTTCCAACAGCGCGCGCTGCGCGTTGGCGGCTCCGTCGTAATCCGGACATTCGCCCGGCAGCGGCCATCGCGGCGGGTCCTGGCCACCCTGGACGGTCTTACACGCGTTCAGCGCCGCATCAACCTGCTGGATCGCGAGGTCCGCCCACTTGTCGCCACCAATGGGTAGCGTGCCGTAGGCACCCACCTGACCCGAACCGATCACCCGCGCCACGGCGTCGCCGAACGGCCCTTCGGCCCTGAATACGTCCGTGCTGTAGAGCCACAGTCCAATTGCATTGAGCGTCTGGACCTGTGTCGGAGTGACGTGCTCGGCGCTCGTGGAGCCCGATGATGGCGGTGCGGGCGCGGTGAGCGGTTCGAGCGTCTGCTGCAGCTTGGCGACGGAGTCCGCCAATGCCTTCTCATAGCCGTCAAAAGCCGTCGCGTCGCGATCCGCATCCAGCGCGCTGACGGCCTGCGTGACGGTTCGATCGTCGGACTGCCACCCAGTGGCACGCGCGGACTTCACCGTCGCGCGGACCGCCCGCTCACGCCTGACGAGGTCCAGTGCGGCGGTCTGCTCGAGCCAGCGATTGAGCAGCACCGGGAATTCTTCGTGGGCGCGGCCGGCGGTAGTAGGCGCCGCGCGCCACCCGGCAAGACTGGCGAGCGCCTGTTTGCCGCCCTCCAGTGTTTTCATCACCTGCTCCAGCTTCGGCGCATGTGGCTGCCATGCGTCGGAGGCGGCACCGTACTCCGTGAGACTCTCGCGCGCCTCGATGAAAAACGTCTCGAGGTAATGGCGGGCGCGCTCGTGTGGAAACTGGCCAACGAGCCGATCCATCAGCGGCTGATCGAGCCGGAACGAGCTGGCCGGCAGTTCCTTGGCCAATGCGTCGCTGATCCCGGTCTCGATGACCTGCCGGCTCGAATCCAGGACGCGGACGCCGCCATCGACGGTCCACCCGAGCACGATCGCAGCTGGATCCTTGCTGCCGCGGTTCTTGATCACGCCGTCATACTTTGTCTCGCTCGCGCGTGTCAGCCGCTCGACGCTGCCTGTGGTGACCAGCTCGAGCGCTTCGACAATGGACGACTTCCCGCTGCCGTTCGGACCGTGCACGAGATGCACGCGCGTTGGCGACAGCTTGAGATGGCGATCCCCGGGCAGCCGATAGTTGGACAGGCGGATCTCGCGAAGACTCCGGCCGTTCCCCGGCGTCACGGCGGGCTGCGCATGCGGCGAACCGAACCATTCCCTCGTTGCCTTCAGCAGCCACGGAAACGCGCGCCGCAGACTGCCCTCCTTGAACGCGCCCCCTGAATAGCACAGCACGCCGATGCCGACGTGGAAGAGCGAATCGGAATCACGCAGGGCGCTCCGCAGTTCTTCACCGATGGTGACAAGCGCATCGCGCTCCGACGGCGTTTCGTCGCCTGTGAGCAACACCAGCTCGACTGTCAGCGCGGCGTGACCGCGAAGACGCGGGTCCCTGAGGAGCAGATGCCGTGCGTAGGTCGCACGATCGATCGAATCGCGGACGGCTTTGCGAGTCTTCTTCTCGTCATCGTCCGGAGCGGGCAGGACCACGTCCACGATGCCGAGCGAACCACACGCCGGGTCGAAAATCAGGAATGCCGGCTTCAGATCGAAATGGTGAGCGATGCGGACGTCCGGCCGCGGGAGATACCGTGCGCCGCCCTCGACGTCGCGAAACTCGCGGATGTTGGCGGCGCGATCGATGCCGAGCACCGGACGCAGCACCTTCTCCAGCTCGGTGATGAGTACGTCCGCCCGCTGAGCCGCGCTCATGGCTGCACCCCGAGATGCTGCAGCGCCGACTTACGGTTCACTGCGCCGCCGGCGGCCCACGTCCACAAATCGCTGGGGCGCGGGCACGGAGGCGCCGGCCGCAGCGGCCATGGAATCTCGCGTTCGCCGAATTCCCAATACGTCACCCGTCGAAAGGCGCCCGTCAGCGCCGGGGGCCGGTCGTGACGCTCGAATCCAGCGAGCCGA
>Ga0209486_10001397_pt1 | contig 10463 bp, 9 predicted proteins | sample NCCompost_FD_187518 | JGI IMG/M metagenome (GOLD analysis project Ga0209486, IMG submission 187518) | Agricultural soil microbial communities from Utah to study Nitrogen management - NC Compost (SPAdes) (version 2) | ecosystem: Environmental > Terrestrial > Soil > Agricultural land | place: USA... | reverse complement strand
TGCGCTGGCGGTGTTTGCCTTCGGCGCCTTCGCGCTCACAGCGAACGTACGCGAGTTCCTCGATGGCGCCGCGGCCCGGCGGCGGGCGCATGGCGAAAATCCCCCAGTGGCCCTGGCTCGCCTCATTGGGGCCAACCGGCGCCGCTATGGCGGCTACATCGCCCACCTCGGGGTGCTCATGTTCACGTTAGGCGTCGGGGCGTCGTCGACGTTCCGGAGCGAGCGTGAGGCCACGCTGCGCAAGGGCGAGACGATGGCGATCGGGAAGTTCACGATCCGTCTCGACGAGGTGTACAGCCGGCGGGAGCCACAACGCGAAGTACTGGCCGCCGGGGTCACGATCCTCCGCAACGGGCGCGAAGTCGGTCGCATGGAACCGAGGATGAATTTCTATCCAACGTCGGATCAGCCGGTCCCGACGCCGGCCGTTCGCAGCCGGCCCGCCGGGGACCTCTATCTCAACCTGCAGGCCTTTGCGCAGGATGGATCCAACGCGACGCTGCGTGCCATCCAGGAGCCCCTGGTTCCGTGGATCTGGACTGGAGGGATGATCGTCGTGTTAGGCGCTCTGGTATCGCTGGGCGGCGGCAAGCGTGAACTCGCCACTGTGCCCGCGAAAGTGCGCGTTGCCCCCTCGCCAGGCCACGCACCAGTTCCGCTGGAGCCGGCAAGCCTGGGACAGGCAAGCATCAGACAGGCAAGCCTGGAAGAGGGCGCCCGATGAACTGGAAACGCGCGACCATCACTACCGGTCTGATATTGCCGGTGATCGGTCTGCTGGCCTTCGGCTTGACGACAGATCCGAAGATGATCGACTCGCCGTTGCCGGGAAAACCGGCGCCGGAGTTCGCGCTATCGGTTTTCGCTCCTGGTGAAGGACAGCTCGCCAGAAACGTTGGCGACACGGTGAGACTGGCGGCCCACCGGGGTGGAATCGTGGTGCTGAACTTCTGGGCGTCATGGTGCCTGCAGTGCCGCGACGAACACCAGGACTTGTCGAACGCCGCTCGGGCCTACTACGACAAGGGCGTCAGGTTCTATGGCGTGCTCTATAACGATCAGGAGCCGTTCGGCCTGAAGTGGATAAACGAGATGGGTGGTCAGGCCTATCCGTCACTCCTCGATCCGCGAACACGGACGGCGATCGACTATGGATTGTATGGCGTGCCGGAAACATTTCTCGTGACGGCTGACGGCCGCGTGGCGTACAAGCACATCGGCCCGATCAGCGAAAGACTGCTGTCACAGAAACTCGATTCGCTCCTTCGCGCTGGCGCCAGCGCACCATGATGCGCATCCTGACGGTGCTCACTGCAGCCGCCGTCGTGTTGGCGTCGCATCCGTTATCCGCGCAGACTCCCGCCCAGCGGGCTCCGGCTGCGCAACCGGACTCGGCGCTCGAGGCGATGACCACGCGGTTGGCGTCCGAGCTCCGTTGTCCTGTTTGTCAGGGCAACTCGATCCAGGATTCTCCCTCCGAGCTAGCGCAGCAGATGCGGGATGTGATTCGCGACCAGCTCCGTTCGGGGAAGACGCCTGACGAGGTCCGCGCGTACTTCGTCGACAAGTACGGCGAGTGGATCCTGCTCGCACCGCGGGCCGAGGGCCTCAATCTCATTGTGTATCTCGTGCCGTTTGCTGCGGTGCTGCTGGGAGGACTCGTCGTGTGGCGCACGGTGCGGAAATGGACCGCCGCTCCACCTTCCAGCACCGCCGATACGCCCCCGGGCTAGGCGAGACGCACAGGCAGGGCCGCCGCAAGTCCGGAACCTGTGTTGCACCGCAGGCCGCGTTAGGCAGCCATGCCGCCGGGGTTGCTTCAGCGCTCGCTTGGGGAGAATCCCGACGGGAGGATCGGCCTCACCCTGACAACATTTCGGCTCCGGAGCGGACGTCCACTCCGCGGTAGGGTACGATCATGTGGTGCGGAGCCACCCGGCTCCTGAGTGCATTGTCCTCGGAGGGTCCCATGACCACCGCGACTGACAGGCCCGGAATGGACACGCTGGTTCACGATGACCGTCCCACGGCACTGGGGAACGTCCTCGTTGCGACCGACGGTACGGAATCATCCGACGGGGCGGTGCGGGCCGCCGCGATGTACGCTCGTCACTCCGGCGCCAGCGTCACGGTCCTCGCCGTGACCGAGGGCCTGCCTCTTGTCGCCGCCGACTACGGGATACTCATCCCGCCAGTTGACGAACCGCCGGCGCGACGGGCGGCACTTCTCGAGCGTGTCCGTAACGAGCTCCAGAAACTTCGTCTCGAGACCGAAGGATGGGCGATCGAGGTTCGCGAAGGAGATCCGGCCGCGACGATCGCGCGCGCGGCCCGCGAACTCGACGCGCGGATGATCGTGATCGGACTGGGCCACCACGAGCTGTTCGACCGGCTTTTCGGCGGTGAAACGGCACTCCACACGCTCCGACACGCGCGGACCCCGGTGCTCGCGGTTCCGCCACAATTCGACCGACCTCCGCGGCGCGCCGTCATCGCTACCGACTTTACCGTGGCGAGCGTTGCCGCCGCGAGAGCCGCGCTCTCACTTTTCGACAGCCTGAACCAGGTGTTCCTCGTTCACGTTTCGCCCGCACTCGAACTCCAGCCGGATGCGTTTGCCGCGTGGATGGCGGTTTTCGGCGAGGGCATTAATCCGGCATTTGAACGAGTACGGGCGGAAATTGGCGCGCCGGATTCGGTTTCGGTCGAAACCGTAACGCGAACCGGAAAGGCATCACGCGAGATTCTCCAATTCGCGCGGGAGAAGGAGGCGGACCTGATCGTTACCGGCAACCGTGGCGCGGGGCTCGTCGAGCGCGTGCTCGTGGGGAGCACTGCGACCGGCATCATTCGCGGCGCACAATGCGCCGTCCTGGCAGTGCCCGCGCCCAGGACCGACCAGCGACTCGCCTGGCCTGATGCGGGAACTCGCGTCGGCTTCGAGAGCAACCGTTGGGCGGAAGAACTCGACGCGTTCACCAAGCGTAATGTCGGTCGGCTGGCATCGCTCGAAGTCGATGATCCGGAGATTGGTGCGCAGGCGCAGGAGCATGGCTATCCACTGCTGGGCGTGACCTGGGACCACCACGACGAGCGCGTGGAGATCATGGTGGGCGACTTCGAGGGTGCGGGCCGCCATCTGACACGCGGAATCGGGGGGGTAACCGAAATCGACTTGCTGTCAGACAAAGCGGGTCGCGACTGGATCCTGCGCATCGCGCATCCTCCGGGCCAGACCATTCTTACGCTGACGCGTTAAACTCAAGCCAGAGGCCAGAGCCCCGAATTGAGAGCAGGCTGGCCTCTGGCTTCTGGCCTCTCGCCTGAATTACCAGAACACCGCCAGCACGATCGCGCCCGTTACGGCGAGTGCGCCGAGACCCATCGCCGCGAGCCACCGGTACCGGGACGCGCCAAGTCCAATCACCAGCGCGATCTTGAGCGCGGCGTTGCCAAGTAGTCCGATCGCGATGGCGCGCGCCGACAGGCGTACGAGGTCGGGCGTGGTGCCCAGGCGGCTCATCGACAACGTGAGCGCATCCATGTCGGTCAGTCCGAGGAGCGCCGCCGAGGCCAGCACGCCCGAGGCGCCGATCGTGCTGCTGACATAGGAGATCAACATGAGCGACGCCTGAAACGCGAGCGCCATCTTGATCGCCGAAGAGAGTCGGAGGGGATTCTGGAGCTCATCGGCCTGTTTCGCTACCTGCGCCGGCTCCCAGCGCCGCGCGACAGCAAACAGCAGCATGGCGGCTCCCACCACGAACGGCGGAATCACGAAGGGAACGAGTGCCCGCCCCACGTCCGCGTTCAAAATCGTGCTGACGATCAGGACGCGTGGCAGGAGCACGGTACTTGCTCCGAGCACGCCAACCGCCAGTCCCGTACCTAACGACGGGTCGCTGCGGCTGAGACGGGAGAACTGGAACGTCACCGCCGTCGACGAGACCAGTCCCCCCATCAGCCCCGTCACGCCATATCCTCGCTCGGCGCCGACCGCTCTGCGCGCCAGATAGCCCGCGAAATTGAGCGCCGAAAACAACAGCACTATGATCCAGAGGCCACGTGGTTCTATCCCGCCCAGCGGACCATACCTGCCTGGCGGCAACAGTGGCAGGACGACCAGCGCCAGCACGGCGAACTGCAGGCCGGCGCGGAGCTCGCGCTCACCGATCCGCGTGACGAACTCCCGCAGCCGCTCCTTTTCGCTCAGGGCCAGCACCATGATGGCGGTGGCGCCGCTGGCCAGCTCCAGGAACCCCAGGCCCGCCAGCACGCCTAACGCCAACACCAGCAATGCCGCGACTTCGGTGGTGGCCTCCACCGTGTGTCCCCCGGGCCGGGCGGCCACTACATACGCGGCGACGATGAGCGCCGATGCTGCAGCGAGCAGCACCGTCGCGGCGGCGGTGGAGCCGCTGTCGGCGAGCCATCCCGACACACCTCCCAGACCGCCGATGAGCAGGAACGTTCGAAGCCCGGCAAACCGCGCCAGCGGTCCGGACGCGTGCCCCGACCACTCGCGCTCCAGCCCTACTGCGAGGCCGCTGAGCGCTGCAACAAGAAGTCGGGCGACCGTTTCGTCCATGAACAGGGGCAAGGAATTCGGACTGGAAGTGACATCCCGGAAACGGCGTGAGCAAGCTGCGTTTGCCCTACGGGAGGTCGGGTAATACACGCGGCAAGTCCGCGCCCGGCAGACCTAACGACGAACGGCGTGGTGCAGCGCGATCCCGCCGCCGAGGTGCGTCTGCTGCTGGACGACGTCGAAACCACAGGTGCCGAGTACCATGGCGAAGTGGCGAGCCGTCGTGAAGTGCCGGATCGAGTGCGCGATGTATCCGTAAGCAACGGGCTCCCGATGCCATAACCATCCAACGACGTTCCCTGCCGCCGACAGCCATGCCAGAAATGCTGCCCGCCACATCTCCGACTCGGGAAGGAAGAAATCGAGCGTGAAAAGGTGACCTCCCGTACCGATCACGCGCGCCAACTCAGCGATCGAATGGCGCCAGTCTGGTGTGTTTCGTAACGCGTAACCCGCGGTCACGCCATCCAGGGCGCCATCCGGGAAGGGAAGGGTTCCAATGTCAGCAGCCGCCACGGCCACCGCGCTAGCCAGCGATTGCCGGCGATTATGGGCGAGCGCGAGCATCTGCGATGAGACGTCAGTCGCAGACACAGTGAGATCGGGTCGTGCGGCCGACAGTGCGAACGCGAGGTCCCCGGTCCCGGTGGCGACATCACAGACGACACCACCCGAGGTTATGGACCTGGCGGCCGCCGTGACCAGGCTCTCCTTCCACCGCCGATCCATTCCGAACGAGAAGCAGCGGGTAAACCGGTCGTAGCGCGGGGCGATGAGGTCAAACATCGGCGTCACGAACGACTGCCGCCGTGCCGGATCGCTCAAGTGTTGTTCGAGATCGAGCTCTCGAAGGTTGCCGGGATGATCGCTTGGCATGGAATGGAGTTGACCGGCAAGGCGACCGGTGTCGAATGATTGCCGCGCCGGTAGTTTACTGCTCCACCAGATGGACCCGCAGTCTCCTCACGTTGCCAACAGCCACTTCCACCGCATCTGACTCCGCGCTCGCGACGGCGACGGCCGAGCAGTTCGCTCCCGTAGAGGAAACACCGCCCGACGAAGAGCTGTGGGCCGTCGTCCTGGCCGGTGGCATCGGCTCGCGTTTCTGGCCGCTGTCCTCGTCCGCGCGCCCCAAGCAAGTCCTCGCCCTGGTCAGCGAACGTCCGCTGATTGCCGAAACCGTAGCTCGGCTCGAACCGCTGGTCCCCAACGAGCGGATTCTCGTGGTAACGAGTGCGGATATCGCTACGCAGATCCGTGCCGCTATTCCGATGGTTCCGGAACGCAACGTCCTTGTGGAGCCGCGACCACTCGGCACGGCGGCATCGCTGGCCTGGGCGGCAGGAGAAATCCGTCATCGTGCCGGGCCGAACGCGATTTTCTGCTCCATGCATGCCGATCTCGCCGTCGCGTTTGTCGACGCCTTCCGGCATACGTTGCGCGAAGCGTCGCGCGTCGCTGCCAGCGCCGATGCCCTGGTCGCCGTCGGCGTCGAAAGTACTCGTGCTGAAACAGGATTCGGCTATCTGCTTCCCGGACTGCCATTGCGGTCGGACCAACCCCTCATGGAAGGTGGCGCCTGTCACGTGGTCGCCTTCGAGGAAAAGCCGGCACGGCCCCGTGCCGAAGCGCTGATCCGCGAAGGCGCGCTATGGAACAGCGGCATCTTTGTCTGGCGGACGCGCGTCATCCTCAAGGCGCTCGCGCAGCACTGCGTGGAAATCGAGAGTGCGCTGGCCAGCGCCGAGTCGCGCGACCAGGAAGGATTCATCCGTGGCGCAAAATCGATTTCGATCGAACGGGGTCTCCTCGAGCGCTGCAGCGGCAACCTTGTCGTGGTGCCGGGCGAGTTCGGATGGGACGACGTGGGCACCTGGGCCGCGCTGCGACGAGCCCGTGAGCTCGACGACACCGGAAATGGCGCGTTTGGCCGCACGCATTTTCTCGATGCGAGCGGCAACGTCGTCCACGCGGAAGGCTCGGCGGCCGTGCTGTACGGTGTCGACGGCCTGCTGGTGGTGACGCTGCCAGGACTCACCTTCGTGACGACGGTCGAGCGTGCCGCCGAGCTCAAGCCGCTCCTCGACTCCCTGCCGGCGGACCTGCGCCACCCGGGGCGCCCCCATGGCGCCTAACGCTTTCGGCGTGAAACGGAAGCTGCCGCAGGCCGTAAGGATCAGGCGATGACGACCGCGCCTGTTGCCGCTGCCGGCGGCCGCCAATCCTACTGGGAGCTTTCCCGGTCCCAGCGGTACAGCCTTTCCTTTGCCCTGCCGCTGCTCCTCCTGTACGAGGGGCTGGCGTTTGTCTTGAACCAGCAGACCGGCGAGGGGATTCGAAACGGCGCTGACGTCCTGCTGCGCAGCCTGGCCGCCACAGTCCTCGGTGACCGCGGTCCGCTGGTCTTCGGCGCGCTGGTCGCGCTGCTCCTGTTGGCGCTCGCGATCCGGGACCGTCGACGAAGTGGCGCGTCGCTCCGGCCGCGCCTGTTCATCATCATGTTGCTCGAGTCGGCGGCGCTGGCAATTGTCTTCGGCTTCGTCGTCGGTGTCGTCACCGCGCAGCTGCTGAATGCGTTGCCCACGCTCGCGATCGGGCAGGCGCTCGAGATGGAGTGGCCGGTGGTGTTCATGGTGTCGTTAGGCGCCGGGGTCTACGAGGAGCTGGTCTTCCGCGTACTGCTGGTCACGGGGTTGTTGCTGCTCGCCCGGACCCTGTTCGGCATGGGGAAGGGGGCCGCGACGGCCTTCGCCGTGGTGGCAGGCGCCTTCATCTTCTCCGCGTTCCATTACATCGGGCCCTACGGCGATCCGCTGGAGATGCCGTCGTTCGTGTTCAGGACTGTGGCTGGACTTGCCTTCAGTGGCCTCTACGTGACGCGCGGCTTCGGGATAACCGCGTGGACCCACGCGCTGTACGACGTCTTCCTGCTCGCGGCTCGCGCCGCCTGATTTTTCGCTGACACGTCTGGTAGGTTTGGAAGCGCACGCGTCCCCCGTCTTTCATCCCAGACATGCGTCGGATCATACTCCTCGCGGTTCCGCTGGCGATCGGCTGTTTTCGCCCCGGCTCATCGCCCAGTTCTGTCCCTGCAGTTGCCACGGAAGATCGTACCCGATCTCTCCTCGCTGCCCTCGCGGACGACTCCATGGAAGGGCGTCGCCTGGCGAGCGCCGGCGAGGCCCGCGCTGCGCGGTTCATTGCGGCGCGTTTTCGTGAAGCCGGTCTGGAGCCTGCGGGCGACGACGGCTACCTGCAGCACCTGCGATTGGCGCAGACCACGACTCGGACTCGAGCGCAAAATGGACAGGAGCGCACGCGCACCGGTCCGCAATTGTTGCCTCGCGAAGATTTCGACACGGTGCCTTCCGAACGGCGCCTGACGAGCGTGAACGTGCTCGGTGTACTGCGAGGCTCGGACCCACAGCTTGCATCAGAGGTTGTGGTGGTGGGCGCGCACTTTGATCACATCGGCATTCGTCCGGCGGTAGACGGTGACTCGATCGCCAACGGCGCGGACGACGATGCATCGGGGATAGTGGCTGTCATCGAAGCGGCTCGTATTATCGCGGCCGGACCGCGACCGAAGCGAACACTCGTTTTCGTGGCGTTTACGGGTGAGGAGTCCGGCGGATATGGAGTTCGCTGGTACATCCAGAATCCTCCCTTCGCACTCGATAGGCATGTCGCCGAGGTCCAGGTGGAGATGATCGGGCGTCCCGATACGGCCGTTGGTCCCGGAAAAGCCTGGCTCACCGGATACGAACGTTCTACGATGGGTGCGACGCTTGACTCGGCAGGCTTGGCGGTAGTCGCTGATCCTCGACCATCACAGCAGTTCTACAACCGGAGCGACAATATCGCGTTTGCCCGGTCAGGCATTATTGCCCATACGCTGTCATCGTTTGGAATGCACGAGGACTACCACACCGTCAACGACGAGGTCGAGTTCATTGACTTCGCCCACATGACGGAAATGGTGAATCTCGTTGCGCGTGCCGTGCGCTTAGTGGCAGACGGCCCGCGATTGCAGTGGAATCCCGGTGGAAAGCCCTGACCAGGATCGCTCCCATGCGACTTGAAACACTTTGTGTTCACGCCGGCACCGGCCCCGATCGCATTACCGGCGCCATCACACTGCCCATCTCGCTGGCGACCACGTTTGAGCGTGATCCCGACGGCGAATTCCGGAGAGGCTTCAAGTACGCGCGCGATAACAATCCTACGCGTGAGGCGCTCGAGCGTGCGATGGCGCTCGTCGAAGGTGGCGCGGCGGCGCTCGCGTTTGCGTCAGGACAGGCAGCGACGGCGGCCGTCTTTCAGGCGCTGAACCCGGGCGATCACGTCATACTCCCCGATTCGGTCTACTACGGCACGCCAAAGCTGGTGAACGAACTCTTCGTCCCGTGGGGTCTGAAGGCGACCAGCATCCCCATGAACGATCTAGCAGCCGTTCAGGGTACCGTGCAGTCGAACACGCGGTTGATCTGGATCGAAACGCCATCGAACCCGCTCCTGACCGTCAGTGACATCGCTGGTATCGTGGCCATCGCTCGTCAGGCAGGGGCCATGGTCGCGGTGGACAATACCTGGGCGACCCCTGTCGGCCAGCGACCCCTCGAGCTGGGCGCCGACATCGCGATGCACGCCAGCACGAAGTACCTCGGCGGGCATTCCGATGTCATGGGCGGCGTTCTCGTGGCGCGAAAAGACGATGATTTCTTCGCCCGCGTCAGGCTGGTCCAGCACACCGCTGGCGGAATTGCTGCGCCATTCGATGCGTGGCTGGTGCATCGCGGGCTGAAGACGCTGGTTTGGCGCGTGCGCGCCCAGACCGGAAATGCGATCGCCGTCACATCGTTTTTGGCAACGCACCCCGTGGTTCAGGTGGTCCACTACCCGGGCCTGAGCTCTCATCCAAACCACGATGTCGCCGCCAGGCAGATGCAGCTGTTTGGGGGAATGGCTTCATTCGAAGTCCGAGGGGGGCGCGCGGAAGCACTGGCCGTCGCCGCGAAATGTGAGGTCTTTACTCGCGCCACCAGTCTTGGTGGCGCCGAAAGCCTCATCGAGCATCGAGCATCTATCGAAGGGCCAACCACCCGCGCGCCGGAGGGTCTCCTCAGGCTCTCGATTGGATTGGAAAATGCCGAGGATCTCATCGAGGACCTGGCGCAGGCACTCGCGTGAGCCGGGACGTCACAGCAGGGAACGGTGCCCTCTGAATCGGGTACACGGCCCGGCGACGGCCCTCGTTCGACTTTCCGCTGCCGATCGTCCTTCTACTGGCGCCCCGTACGGGCGCTCTGACCTATCGAGTGTCAGCTGTCATCAGGCAGCTCTAGTCATAAACCACGTCGTCTGAGGAGACCTCGTGAAGCGATTCATTTTGGTAGCGGCGCTCTTCGCGTTCGCTGCATGCAAGGATTCCCCGACGGGACCGTCCACGAATCCGCCGGCGGAAATGACCATTACGTCTCCGCAGACGGTTCTGGTTGTGGGGGCCACGATCACGTTAGAGGCGACGGTCTACGATCAGGATGGGAGGAGAATCACGAATGCCCCCATCACCTGGCGGAGTTTGACACCGTCGGTGGCTACCGTGTCGGCGTCGGGAGTCGTGACGGGCCTCTCGACTGGTCAGGCGACGATTGAAGCCGAATCGTCAGGCAAGACTGCTTCAATTACGCTCCAGGTCGAACCTGATCCCTGCACGACTCCTATTTCCCTGTCCGCGGGGAAGGCGCGCCTGCTGTCCGGTCCTCAGGCCGTCGCCTGCATCAAGCTCGCAGCAACTACGTCATCGTCGGACTACTTGTTCATTACGGCGAACGCAGAGCAGGATCAGGACGAGACCGCGTTCTACTCCGTCGTC
>Ga0209486_10001395_pt1 | contig 10478 bp, 9 predicted proteins | sample NCCompost_FD_187518 | JGI IMG/M metagenome (GOLD analysis project Ga0209486, IMG submission 187518) | Agricultural soil microbial communities from Utah to study Nitrogen management - NC Compost (SPAdes) (version 2) | ecosystem: Environmental > Terrestrial > Soil > Agricultural land | place: USA... | reverse complement strand
CTGATCTGCCCATTATTTACAACATCACCTATCCCGTTGGACCAAACATGCCAAACGCTCGTGATGATGTGTTGCTGATTCAAACGTTGATGAAGCTAGCAAACTTTACTAGGAACGGACCGGATGAAGCGAGCGCCGCGATACGCGTAGACGGCTGTTTTGGCGAGCAAACCAAACGCATGATCGAGACGTTCGAGATTTGTATCCGCGAAAAGAATCTTTTGCTGACCGCTGACGGCGTATTCGAACCATCATCGACCGACGGGTACACCCCTCAAGGCGTCATCTACAAAATCATTCACCTTAACCGCTTGGCGAAGCAGGCCGCATCCTTCGGCAGCAAATACAGCGAAATCGCAACTGACCCGGAAACACATCCGAAGCTGCGCCAGGCACTGCTGACGCAGATTTGTCTCGAGGCAGTTTAGTAATCGGAGGTTCGCGCAGAGATGAGAAAAGGAATCTTCACCATCGCGCTAGTTCTGCTGTGCTGCTGTATCGCAAACGCGCAGATGGTGAGGCCGCGCAAGCCTTCCGAGCCGGTTATCAAGCGTGAGCAGCCGGCGCCTGTAAAACGCACTGACGGAGCGATCCTCGAGCGCGACAACACACTTAAGTACACCGCTTTTTACAACAACCCGTGCTCCATAATGATCACGCGCGAGGAACTCGAAGCCATCTGGAAACGAAACGACAACGATCGCGCGTTGGTGTCGGTTGGTGAACCTGGCTGGTACGACAACGGGACCAGGGTTGGCTGTGGCTATGCGGTGAAGTACGAACAACGAATATTTCCTGACGATGCTAACGATAATTCTCTCGCTATCTGGCTTCACTTCGATAATGAGCATGCCAAACAAGGACAACTAATAATCGATCCCGCCAAAGACCCGTTTCAGTTACGCCGCTATTCAGACAGTGATTTCGATATCGAAGTCGTCAATGGCGTTGGCGATGAAGCGATTTACTTCCGAGACAAGTCGCGTTTCAAGTACGAGGAAAGACGAGCAAGCACTGCTGGTGGTTCTGCTTCTGCATATCAGCATTACGACAACGGCGATTTTCTCTACGTCCGCAAAAAACAGCTCTTACTCGGGTTTCGAATCAAACGGATAGTCGCCGGTGGCTCTGATCCAAATAACGTGATTCGGATTGCTCGAAAAGCATTAGAGAGGGTGCCGTAGTTATGAATCGCTTCAACACATCGGTGTGGGCCATCGTGTTTATTTTGGTGTTGCAGTTTGCTGCGAACGCGCAGGTAACGAGGCGAAAGGACCTGCCCGTCACTGCTGAATCGAAAGCTGTAGAGCGGACGAGCGTGGGGAATACAAGCGACATGATCGCTTACTTCGAAGACCTAAAAGTTTCACTCAACGGCAGCACCACCTTCACTATCACGTTCTTTTCCAAGCCTGGTCTGGTTCCGACGGTCCAGATCGGCACCTCCTCACCACGTCAGCAAGGCGGGCGTTGGGTTTTTCAGGAAGGAGAAACTGCGGGAGAGGGCAACGCGTTCGCGTCGTCAAAAACCGGACCATTGAGCCGCAAGGTCGGGACGGTCGCGAACACCCTCTACACGTTTGAGTCGAGCATGTTCCAAATGGCCGAGCTCGAGCCAGGTACTACTTACTATTACATAGTCAGCATTCCTGGAGACGATTCCGCAACTAAACTCCAAACCACCGGCAGTTTCACAAACATAAATCGAAATGTGACTGTCGTGATCGACGCAGTCAAGATCATTTCTGACGGCGACCCTGATCCACCACGCCCGCTCCCTCCCGATTGCGGTGAAATCTCGCTCTGGTTGTGGGCCAACTATCAGCAACCCGGCGCGAAGTTCATATCAGTTCGAAAACTGGGCCGCGGAGATATCGGAGCGTGCAGCGATTATCTCTACGACATCAAGCGTGAATTCTCACTCTGGAACGCTCCGAATATTCTCACGCTGTCTGCCAGTGCACGCGACGATGATCGAGGTGATTACAAAGGAGCCGACGTACTTGGTCCATTTGAACCGGCTCCTGTCGAGAAACCACGTGACACAGGAGACGAGGAGTTAAACGGCGCAAGTGCAACATTCAATTTGACGAAAATCGCCGCCGGCGAAATCAAGCGCTTCACGCTGGTGTCTACCGCGGCCCATGGTGGTGGTCGAGGAGACCTGATGTTTGAAGTGTATGGCTACATCAAGATCAGCTATCCAGAGAGGTGATAGCGAAAGGAATAAAGGAGAAAGCATGAACAAAAATCAATTACATCTACGCTTCGCTTTTGGTCTATTGCTGTTGATCGTTTGCTGCACGACCACCGCTTACGCTCAGCCACCTGCGGGAACAACGAGCCCTTCGTCTGGTGAACGTCGCCGCCCGGGCCAGTCGGCGGACGTATTCGACCCGCGCGCAGCCGCAAATGCAATCGCGCAGCCGTTGAACTCGGTGCTGGTAAGGATCCGTTTCAAAACGTCGTACGGTTATAAGTCCGAATCAACTCCCGGCAAACCAGGACTGTCTTCCTGCGATGTCTTCTCTGTCTCTCTGGCAAACGCGGCCCGCCCAGCGCAGGACGGCGTGCTCATCCCGGTGAGACGGCCCGAGACAATACGCGAACAATACGAATATTACTTCTGCGAATTTCTCGTTTCGGGGTTGGCCCTCGATCAGGAAGTGGCCATCGCCGCAAGTGTCAACGACCAGGCACCGTGGCTCGGTGGTACTCAGGCGGAAGTTCCCATGGGTCATAAGCGCGCGCTCACTGACCGTCAAAGAACAGTGAGGCTTACTCAAAGTGACCCGCGTGCGACGATGAACTTCGAGGTGATTTACGAACCGACCGGCGACAAAGTGCCGTCGAAGCTTCCATCCGATCTCATCCGCCAAAAACCGTAAGGGACATCGAGCCATGAAATCTCTCAAACGTTCGCGCCTGGCGCTGTACGCACTTGTGTTGGCCGTGACCTGGGCCTTTAGCACCGATGCGCAGTTAGTAAGACCCCGCAAGCCAACTGAGCCGGTGATCAAGCAAGAGGAGAAGCCCTACAAGACTGCGCCCACTCAGGCCGAAATCGAAAATGCATCCGTATCGCCCATTCACGGCGTAAGCGTCGGTACCAATGTGCGTGACGTAATGATCTCGTTCAGCGCGTTTCCGAACACCGTGCCGATCGTGGAAGTAGGTTCACGCAAGCCGGTGGTCGGAACTGACGGGAGATTCAGCTTTCCTAAAGGCTCGTGGTCTGTGGCGAGACCTGCTCGAGGTGATAAGGCGAAGGGTTACTACTACGTAGAAATGAATCAGGAACTCGAGCCAGGCAGCTATTACTACATTATCAACGCGCACAGCGACGAAGGCTCGAACCCCAAGCGCGCACAGACCAGCGGAAAGTTCTTGGTGCGTAGCGGATTCTACCTTGTCCGTTACAAGGGCTTTATTTGCGACAGGACGACGGATGGACCAGGCTCAGATGAGATCTTTTTCGCGGTCACCGGGGTCTCGCCCAGTAATGCTCTCGAGTTCTCAACGTCAACGGAACCGCGCTCCGGTGTACTTGAAGGAGTAAGGAGCGGCCAGGTCTACACGGGTCCGGGTACAGTTGTGAGTTGGGGAAACGATGCTTCTACACCTGCTTACTTGAGTGTCATGTTGATGGAGCACGACTTCGACGACGCAGAGCGTGTCAAGTTAGGTCTTGAAACTGCACTCGGTCAACGCATTGCATCGGTGGCTTTAAATGCGCCTCTCTCACAGTTAACAGGAGCTCAGTTGGCCCAGGCGATGTTCGGCGCCGCGGTAGCCGCAGCTACGTCGCTCGATCTCGATGACGATCTTATAGGCGTTGTCACTCGCACGATTAGCGGTGAGGAACTGCGGGAGATGGCTCGAAGCCCGAACTCAGTCGAGAAGGGCATTCAATACGATTTCTTTACCGAGCATCGTGGCCATGGCGGCGTTTACAGGATCTTCTTCGACGTGATCGAAACGGGAAATTAGTAACAAAGGTGAAGGAGAGCTTATGCAGAAGAGTAAAAAAATATTTGTGGCCTTCGGTACCGTGTTCGTGCTGTTGTGCGCGACGCTGTCTCTGCACCCGCAAGTCTTGAGGAAAAGAAATGCGCCTGTAACGACAGTGCCGGAGCAGAAGGCGACAACGAGAATTGCGAACGAGCAGGTAGTCGCGGCGCCGGAGACACCACCGCCAAACGCGGAAGTGGAATCAAGAATATTCCAGCAACCGCGCTACATGGACGATCGCCTGGACTGGTGCATGAAGTGGGGAACCGATTGCGGCAAACCCGTTGCTCAGGCTTTTTGCAATCGCAGGCGTTATGAAAATGCCACGGCGTTTGAGGCCGAGCTTGTGGGCCGATCAGCACAAACAAGACTGATGGGCACCGATCAAGTCTGTAACGCTGATAACTGCACAACGTTTTCCTTTATCACCTGCTCCGGTGCAATCGGAATGGAGCGCGTGTTCGGCAATCCAACCTGGAAAGACTATCGCCTCGACGTTTGCTGGTTAGGGATCGGCTACTGCGGCAAATGGTCAGCAGATGCGTTTTGCAGAGCCAGGGGTTTTTCTGAGTCTCTCGACTCAACGCCGGATCGAGAGCCCAGTAATACACCGACGCGCGCAATAGGAAACAACCAGATCTGCGAAAAGGGTTGCAAGGGATATCAGCAGATCATCTGCAAGTAATTCTTGCGTGGATAAACCAATGAAATATCTACAACGCATTTGCGAAACGCTTTGTGCATTCGGCCTTCTTCTATTGTTCGTGAACCTTGCAGTGGCCCAACCAGCCAGAATGCGCAAACCGACTGCGCCGGTGGTCAGGCCGGAAGAAAAACCGGCAACGGCGCCCTCACGTGCTGAGGTCGAAGCAATGACTGAGTTGATTCGTAACGTTCAAGTAGCAGTAGGAACTCGAACAGTTACGATTTCATTCAGCACGTTTGCCAACACTGTGCCCCTCGTCGAGTTGGCTCCGGTGAAGCCAAGGCTTGGCCGGGATGGACGATGGGGATTTCCTGCGAACTCAGGATCGATCACGCGGCCGGCAGGAGGAGACAAAGCGAACGGGAATTACCGCGTTGACATGAATCAGGAATTAGAGCCGGGTTCGACTTACTACTACATCATCAACGCTCGCACTTCCAATGCTCAACGGGTGCAGACCACAGGTACATTGTCGTTAAATCCCGCGACTTACGTCGTTCGCTATCGAGGCTTCCGGTGCGACAAGAAAACTGATGGTCCAGGTTCGGACGAGATTTACGTCATTATCGCCGCAAGCTTTGCTGATCCCGCTGGTCGTCCGGGCACGGTTACCGAAAAACATCCCGATGCGATTCTTGAAGGTGTCAGTAGCGGTGAAATCTTTGTCGATGCCGGAAGAAATGTTTATCAAGGCAGACCTCAGAACGTGCTCTTGACCGTCGCGGTTATGGAGCACGATCAGGGCGATCCTTACGAGTACAGAAACGCTGTTAACACGGCAGTAGTTGGTGCCTACGGGGCCCTCGTCGCAACTTACCCGTTCTTGCTCTTCACTGAACCGCTTAGCGGATTTCCAATTTCAGGTTCCATGCTCAAAGTGTCTTCCGCGGTAGAAGGCGTGCTGGGCGCCGGTGATGATGTTATTGGCACAACCGCGCGTCTCATCTCGACGGACGACATGCGCCGCATGGCGAACGCGCCGTCTTCCAGTGACGGAGGCACACAGTACAACTTTTTCACTGTGCATCGTGGCCACGGCGGAGTTTATCGAGTCTACTTCGATGTGGTCGCGAGGTAATTCACTTCAGAATTTTGAGTAAGAGGCAAAAGAGATGGGCAGCAGAAATATACACTTAATCGTTCGCGTCGTTAGTTCGTTGTTGTTGATGTGCGCGCTCAACACTAGCGCGCAGGTAACCAGGAAAAAGAATGCACCGGTGCAATCACCATCCACGACGACCGCGCCAGGGACCGATCAAGGCATCATCATTGTCGGCGGTAAGGGAAAAGATGTAATCGCCAAACCGGCTCCACCTGCGGCTCCAGGTCCACTGGAAACCAGAGACGACGTGCTGCCGAAGATCATCCCCAACGCGAACCCGGTTTCGCTTCCGGTCTTTATTCCAAAAGGTCAAAACGAGAAGACGGTTGATGTGAGCTTCAGCGCACGGCCTGAGTACTGGTACTGCGAGATCTTTCTTTCAGTTAATGGCGGTGACGAAGCCGAATTCGCACGAGGTGAGCAGGGAACAAAAGCGCTGACTGTCAACGTGGGTCAGAAGTACGACTTCAGAATGGTGGTCTATTCCGATGACAAAGGCAGCAATCCAACCACAGTGGCGAAGCTTACGCTCATGGGCCAACTTAAACCCGAACCACCTCCCGCGGGCGGAGGCCCGAAGTCGGGAATGTTCGAGTCTAAGAGACCTTCAAGGGTTGTGGATAACGCGACGCAGTTCTTTCAGAACCTGCAAGTAAAAGTGCAGCCCGACTCTGCCGTCACTGTTTCGTTTGAGACGATGAGTCCTTCAGAGTTCTTCATTGAAGTCAGCAAGCAGCGACCTAATTCGAATATCCCGGTGAGAGTTCCGGCCGGTCAAGAACTCGGCTCCGCGTTTCCAGCGAACACGCAATTGGCGGCTTTCACGGTACCCGGACTAAGCGGCGTTAAGTCGAAGCACGAAGTAACCCTGCGCGGTGCTGGAGGTCACGTGCTGGAAGCGAATACGACTTACCACTTCATGATTACGGCCAAGGGGCCGGACGGCAGTTTCTGGCGACACGGCGGCAGGTTCATCATGGGTAGTCGCGACGTAAGAATCGTGTGGGAAAAGATCAAGATCATTAATGACAGCGACGACGTCGGCTGCGGCGAAGTCGATCTGTGGTTCTGGGCCAATCACGCGCATGAGAGTGGCAAGTATCTGGGGCTCGGTCGATTCAATAACAACACGGCGTGTACCGGTAGCGTTTATCAGATCAATCGCGAGATGACATTGGAGGACGCACCCAACATTCTGTCTGTTTCGGTAAGTGGACGCGACGACGATGACAACACGGGCCTGTTTGACGGCCGACTTGGCGCTAAGGTTCGGGATCCTCTCACTGCGGCACGGGACGGTGGTATCGGCGAGATGAACGTTGCCGCCAAACAGTTTGACCTTACGGGATTTGAAGTGGGTGCAAGCATACCGTTCAAGCTAATTTCCTTCCCTGCCTTCGGCGAACATGATGAAGGCGACTTCATGTTTGAAGTCTGGGGACGCATTGAAATTCTGGCGCCGAGATGAGCAAAATCGGTGGTCATCTCCCTCAGTGCTATGCTTGGTCCATACACGGTTCTTTCCACGAAGCGTGGCGCCCACCTGAAGTAGACATCTGTCTCTGGGACTAGACTTTATTCCCTAACCCTAGTCCATTGACTTCCTTCAGGGCTTCAACAACGCAATCTTCATCGAATGAAATCGCTACGGTGTTACGACCATCTTGCCGAAATGCTGCAAGCAGGTGCCTCGGCAATTGTGCATTTGTCAGGTGAAAGAATCCTCATCCCAAGCAAAGCTGATGTGAGTTGTAAGTACGAAACTGGCGAAGCGTCAAGGGAACTGAGTATTCGAGTGACGTGGGATCCGGCTTCGTCCGATTCCGTTCTCAAGTCGCGAGAGTGGCAGTAGATCTTGGGCAAGTTGCGCGAATTGGCAAGGATCTTTGCAGAGGTGAAGTCGCTCGTAAGTAGTAGGTCGCTTCTTAGTCGAGGTGCCTAGTATCGTTGAGGCTGATATCCGCCGCGATCGAGAAGCTCCTAAGTATTTAGGATGCCAACTGGCCAAAATCTGACCAAAAATAACAGCACACGACGTATGCGCGTTGGTATGGAATGGGAAAGAATGTAAAAACCTTTGATTTCCTTTGGTGGCTGCAACTCTAGAAAAGCAAGCACTTACGTTTTTGCGAGCGTTTAATTCGCAATGCGGAGGTCAGGGTTCGCCCCCCTTTCTGGTCCACCAACTAACTGCCGCATTTTCAACCCACCGTTGGCTTTCTGAAATCTTAGATTTCCGAACTTCAAAAATGAACCAGAACCCGGGATTCAATGACGTTGTACAGGTATTTCGCCAGCGTTCGCTTACTTGCACCGGTTTCCATAATGCCGTTATAAATGCGACGCTTCGAATCGGATTCAGTTATTAGGTCAATTGGTTTTTGGATAGAACTAGTGGCGCCAAGTAATCGAGCCCAACTTCTGATCACTTTCATACTTCTGACGGCAACTCCGACCGTCCTCTGTCAACAATCGACGCCTTCTCCCACGCCGGTCCGAACCGGTAAGTCATACAGTTCAGCCGTGCCCGCAAGCACCCCGCCGCGGTCAGCGCCGCAAGCGCAGTCGCCTGTTACGTTCACTGATATCACCAACTCGAGCAACGTTAAATTCAGGCGAGCGCCCGCATTGACTTCCATGAAGTATTTGCTGGAAGCAATGGGTAGCGGTGTCGCGATGTTCGACTATGACAACGACGGCCGCATGGATCTGTTTTTTGCCAACGCTGCCGAATTAAAGGATCCGATGCCGGCAACCGAACTTCCGAATAAAAGCGACCCGCACTACTGGAACAGGTTATACCACCAGAAAGCGGACGGAACGTTCGAAGACGTTACCGACAGCACGGGTCTCAAAGGAGTTGGATACTCAGTCGGCGCCGCGGCCGCTGACTACGATAAGGACGGGTATGTCGACCTCTACGTGACTGGCTACGGAAATAACTTTCTCTACCGCAACAACGGTAATGGAACCTTTACAGACGTCACCAAAAAGACAGGTGTTGGTGCAAGTGGCTGGTCCAGCAGCGCGGCATGGTTGGATTTCGATCGCGACGGCAGACTTGATCTTTTCGTTGGCCGATACCTGGAATGGGACTTCGACATCGGATCTGTTTACTGTGGAGAACTCCGGCCCGGATACCGCGCCTACTGCCATCCGGACAATTTCAAGAGCACAACAAACATCCTATATCGTCAGCTTCCGGATGGTTCCTTCCAGGATGTAAGCGCTCGGTCGGGAATTCAGGCAGACCGCGTAAAGGCCCTCGGAGTTGCGCTCGGCGATTTCGATAATGATGGTTTGATAGACATTTTTGGGGCCAACGACAGCGTTCGCCAGTCTCTCTACCGAAACAAAGGCGATGGCACATTTGAAGATATCGCCGTCTCTTCCGGAGCCGGTTACGACGAAAACGGCAAGACGTTTGCGGGTATGGGAGTCGATGCCGCCGACTATGACAACGACGGCTATGTGGACATTTTCATTACCACACTCTCGAACGAAACATACCCCCTCTATCACAACGATAGCGATCTTAATTTTACATACGCTACAAACTCTGCGGGCGTGGGCCAAATTACGATTCTAAACTCCGGATGGGGAACTCGTTTTATCGATGTGAACAACGACGGGTGGCGCGACATCTTCGCCGCGCAAAGCCACGTGCTTGATACCATCGAAAAGACGCATCCGTACCTCAAATACAAACAAACGCCGTTACTCATGCTCAACACCCGAACAGCGTTTGTAAATGTCTCGGCAACTGCTGGTCCAGCTTTTCTCGACTCGTACATTGGCCGCGGAGCTGCGTTTGGCGATTTGAATAATGATGGTCAGGTTGACGTGGTGATGGCGAACCTGGCCGGCCCTCCCGTACTGCTGCGCAACAACGGGTCGAAAAATCGTTGGCTGGGTTTATCTTTGGTGGGTACTAAGTCTGATCGCAGCGGGATCGGCTCGCGAGTAACGGTGACCGACAACGCCGGCAAGAAGCAGATCTTCGACGCGAACACTTCGGGCAGCTATTTATCGTCGAATGATCCCAGAATACTCGTCGGCCTCGGTTCGGCAACTGCCGTCCGAACGGTGGAAATTAAGTGGTCAAGTGGGACGGTACAAACGATCGTTGAGCCTCAGTTGGACAAATACGTTGTTGTCACGGAACCGAATTCGAAGTAATCAAAACGCGGCGACCCGCAACCAGTCGAACTTTGCAGCGACTCCCTTTGCGCCGCCCACCGTGAGCGCGATTCTTGCCGACTCAAGGTGGGCCGCGCGAATTTCGTTGTTGCAAGGTTTCCAGTTATAACCATCGTAGCTGAACGCAAAGCGAAACCGAGATCCCTCGTTTACGGTCATTCGCAAGTAGACGCGAGCCGTATTGGCTACGTTTTCGCATGGGCTGGTTTGATGGTTTTTGCGTTCGCGCACGTACGTTGACACCGTGCCGCGGCCCACCGTTATACCAACGGCATCTTCTCTGCCCTGGTAAGCTGCAAGCCCGGCCAAGGCTTGCGGTTTCATTACCGAAATGTCCACCGAAGTGGTCGCTGTGAAATTAGGACTGGTTACGCGTTGCGACACTATGGCGCCAAGCTCATCTTCGGCATGTTTGCTGGTCGCCGACAATGTAAGCCAACCGCCGGCGACTGTTATTAA
>Ga0209486_10001394_pt1 | contig 10483 bp, 10 predicted proteins | sample NCCompost_FD_187518 | JGI IMG/M metagenome (GOLD analysis project Ga0209486, IMG submission 187518) | Agricultural soil microbial communities from Utah to study Nitrogen management - NC Compost (SPAdes) (version 2) | ecosystem: Environmental > Terrestrial > Soil > Agricultural land | place... | reverse complement strand
CCTCGCGCCTCATGGTCGTGAAGCCGCTCAACGCGAAGGTCACGGTGTAGGTGCCGGGAGGCAGCTCCGAGATGCGGAATTGGCCGGTGCCGTCGGTGACGGCCGTGCGCACCCTCTCAATCAGCGCGCCGCTGGCGGCCTCGACCGTGACGCCGGGCAGGACGGCACCTGAACTGTCACGAACAGTGCCGGAAATGGTCGCCTGCGCTTGGGCGAGAGCCGGAAGCAGCAGCACGAAACCAAGGACAGCGAGACAGCGGGCGATGACACGCATGGCGCCTCCTTCGGCGAATCGCGGATCGCAGCATGCGTCGCCGCATCCTGCGCGATGTGGGCGCCGAGCCTAAACCCGTGGTGCAGCGTTGTCAAGCAAACGTGTTGCTGCTGACCCCGACACACTGAGACACCGAGACACCGAGCATTTTCGGGATTGACCTCGGTGCCTCAGTGCCTCGGTGTGTCGTCTACCGTCCGGCGAAGTGCTGTGCGTCGCGCTCGTTGTCGATGCAGAAGTACTCGTGGATCTCGCCGCCGGGTGAACCGTCGTAGTTGGTGTACTGCCACGGAATATCCCAGCCGCCGCTCCACGGCCGTGTGTACGCGCCCTTGTCGTCAATCGTGACCTGGTAGCGCAGCGTGTCGAAGTTGATGCGCGTGAAGCGCTCGATCAGGTGCATGAAGCGCGTGTGCGGCAGTCCGCCCCGGATGAACCAGAACTTCTCGTTGAAGCCCACGGTATCGACGACGAGCGTGTCTCCCTCCCAGTGGCCGATCGAGTCGCCGAAGTAGCTCGGAATGAGATCGTCTTCGGACGGATGCTTGCGTCCGGGTTCCATGGCGATGCGGCGCCAGTCCCGATTCTCTCCGTCGAGGATGAAGATCCGCTGCAGTTCCGGCTGATCGATGAACTCCATGCCGTTCGGCACGGTGAAGAAGCGCATGCCGCCGGCCGGCTGACACCGGACGTGCGGGTCGTCGAGTCCGCCGCGCTGCCGTCTGTACTCGTACAGCGCGCGCGACCAGTCCTGGAACGGCACCTGGTCGAGCGTCAGATTGCCCGGCAGCCCTGCGGGTGCGATCGGGCTTCCAGTCATCACGTTCCAGAAACCCTTGACCCCCGGGACCTGACTGAGATTCACGCGGCCATCGGGCCAGCGCGGCGTCGGCTTCGAGGGCCCTGCCGGCGCCGCGCCCCGGCCGCCGCGCCCTCCACGTCCCGCTCTGCCGCCGCCCTGATCGCCAACGGCACCATCACGCCCGCCGCGCGCTCCAGGCTGCGCGCCTGCCGCGGGAGTTTGCGCGTCGAACGGAGCGCTCCACATCGACACGGCAACAATCGCGACGACCAGACTTACGCCGAACAGTCCTTTTCGCATCGTCCTGGCCCTTCTAGTGTGAATAGTCCCGATCGCGCGTCAGCTTGAAATCCTGCTTGACGTTTCCACACAGCCACGTGCCGGTGAGCGTTCGTTGATCCGACCCGAGGCGATCGATCTTTCCGTCGACCATGCAGCGGGCCACCTTGCCCGCCGCGTCCTTGGAATCGAGCTCGAAGTGGACCGACCAGTCCTTCGGCGTCAGCCTGGCGTTCTGCAGTTTCATGCTCTCGAACCCCGGATTGACGACGCCGGTGATCTGCGTTCCGTCCCAGTCCATGATCAGCGTGACGTCCGTGCGGTTCTTCGGGCCTGTTCCCCGATCTCCATGCCACGAGCCGACGAGCGGATGGCCTTCCTGAGCGCTCACCGCGATACACGTCACGAGCAATCCGGCACGGAGCATCACCGACGCCCCCGCTCGGATTCGGCGTTCTGGAGTCTGCATGGCGCAGTAGGTTACTCGATCGGCTCCCGACGCCGGGAGCGAGCGGGGTAGCGTCCGGCTTCAGCCAGATTCGTCGTGTCGCTCAGTCACCGGCGCCGAGCGACATGAAGTCGCCGCACATCTGCAGGCATTCTGCGCACACATTTGCGTGACGCGCGGTCACCACCCTGCGTTTCGCGCCGGCAAAGCGCCGGCAGAAGCTGCAGCGCGCGACGCGCGTGGCGACACGGTCTTCATCGTTTCTTCGCAGCGCACGCTCGGCGTCCCGGGCGCAGCCGTCGCAGATGTAGATGTTCGGCCCGGCGACGAGCTTTTCGACTTCACTCGGCGGGCGGCCGCACCAGGTACACACTGCGTCGCGCGTCGTCGCCCGCGTCCGCCACGCCTTGCGCCACCAGCTGCCGCCGGATCCGTCGACGATCTGGTGCACGCGCTGATGGCTGAGCGTCAGCGCGTCGGCGATCTCCCGCAACGAGGCTCCCGCCAGGTGCAGCCGGCGGACGGCCGTGTGGTATTCGGCGCGCGCGACGAGCGCTGCCCGTTCCGCCTCGGCGAGCTCGGTCCCGGTCTTCCGGGCCAGATCCAGCAGTGCCTGACTCAGCGCCATCGCGCGATCTGTCTATCATAAGTAGACAAGATTTGTCTAGTCGATATGGACATTTGGGTCCGGAACGTTCGATCCAGTGATATGGTTCGGCGCATGAAAGTCGCTGTTGCACTCGCGCTCGTTGCCGTGACGACGGCGGGCCACGCGCAGGTGGCAGCCCCCTTAAAAGGGGGGCCGACGTCCGCAGGTGCTACGCCATCCGGCGCTTTTAATGTCTACGAGGCGACCGTCGCCGACATCCAGCGCGCGATTCAGGGCAAGCGCGTGACGACCGTCGGGATCGTCGAGCAATACCTGCGGCGGATCAGGGCCTACAACGGCACATGCGTCAACGAGCCGCAGGGCATCCTCGGACCGGTGACGACGATTGCGAATGCCGGCCAGATCAACGCGCTGTCGACGTTGAACCTCCGGCCCGCGGCGCGTGAGAAGTGGGGCTTCGACGCCCGCAAGGCGCGCAGCATGACCGACCGGGTGGACGGGGCTGCCGACATGCCCGACGCGCTGGAAACGGCGGCGTCGCAGGATCGCGCGTTCGCCCGCACCGGCCGTCTCGCCGGGCCGCTGCACGGCGTGGTCATCGCCATCAAGGATCAGTACGACACGAAGGACATGCGCACGACGTCTGGCGGCGATGCGCAGTACGCGAACGATCGTCCCCCGGATGACGCGACGTTCGTGGCGAAGTTGCGGGCTGCGGGCGCGATCATCCTGGCCAAAGCAAACCTGGCGGAGTACGCGGTCGACGGCGCGCGCAGTGCGTTCGGCGGCACGTTCTGCAATCCGTACGACACCGAGCGCGAGCCGGGGATGTCGAGTGCGGGCTCCGGCACGGCAGTGGCGGCGAACCTGGTCACCTGCGCGATTGGCGAGGAGACCGTCGTCTCCGTTCGCTGGCCCGCGGCGGTCAACAGCATCGTTGGCCTTGCGCCGACGAAAGAGCTGGTCAGCACCGACGGGATGATTGGCGCCGGGCTCAACATGCGCGTGGGGCCGATGTGCCGCACGGTTGCGGACACGGCGCGGATTCTCGACGTCATCGCCGGCTACGATCCGAAGGACGAGTACACGGCGCTCAGCGTCGGGCGGATGCCGCGGACGTCCTATCTCGAGGCGACGAACGCGCGTTCGCTCGCCGGCCTGCGCATCGGCGTCGTCCGCGAATATCTGAATCGGAAGCTGCTCGCGCCGGCGGACATGGAGAGCGTCGATCTCGTCGAGCGCGCCATCGACGGGCTGACGAAGCTCGGCGCGACCGTTGTCGACCCCGGGCCTGAGGGTGCGTTGTTCCAACGGTGCATCGCCCGTTCTGCGCCCGAGCTGCTCAGCAGCGCGTTCCTGCGCCAGAACAAACAGCTGTTTTCCGCTGACGCGTCCACGCAGCCGCCGACGGATCAAATCGCAACGTTCGTGGATTTGCGCGCCAATCCGTCACGCGTCAGCGAGCTGCTGACGCTGCGCAATCTCGGCGGCGGGTTCGGCGAGCCCGGCGAAGACAAGTACATGATCAACCGCTACCTGCGGGAGCGCGGCGACGCGAACATCAAGACCAACGCGGATCTGATTTCGAAGGCAACGTTCTATTCCGATCCGAACTTTCCCAATCGGCGCGCGGCGCGCGAGCAGGCGGAGAAGGCGGTAACGCTGGATACCTCGGCGCGGATGCACACCCGCTTCGCGCTGCAGACGCTGTTGATGAATTGCATGGAAGAGCAGAAGCTCGACGCGCTCGTGGCCCCGATGTCCACCGTACCACCCAGGAAGCTCCTGTCGCCGCGCGAGCCGGGCAGCAATGGCCGCAACGCGATCGGCTGGTTCATGTTCGGTCAACAGGGATTCCCGGTCATCGACGTCCCGGCCGGGTTCACGACGAACGTTTGGGATCGTGAGCGCGACGGCAACAGCACGCGGCTCGTCGGGCCGATCCCGGCCCGGCTCCCGGTGGGCGTCGATTTCATCGCGCGGCCCTTCGGCGAGCCGACGCTCTTCCGCATCGCCGCGGCGTACGAAGCGGCAACGAAGAACCGCCGGCCACCGCAGGGGTTCGGACCGGTGCCATGAACTTCCTCGTCCGGCTGCTCATCAACGCCATCGCGCTCTGGCTCGCCACGCGGCTGATCGACGGCATTTCCTTCGACGGCGAGATGATCTTTCTCCTGATCGTCGCGCTGATCTTCGGCGTCGTCAACGCCATCGTGAAACCGATCCTGATCTTCCTCACGTTCCCGTTCCTGATCGTGACGCTGGGTCTGTTTCTCCTCGTGCTGAACGGCGTGATGGTCTGGCTGACGGGCGCAATCTCGGACGCGGCCGATCTCGGATTTCACGTCAGCGGATTCCGCGCCGCGTTTCTCGGCGGCCTCGTCGTCAGCGTCGTCAGCTTCCTGCTGTCGCTGATGGTGGGAAAGGACTCCAAGAAGGAGAAGTCGTAACGTCGGCTGAATGGCAACTCCTTCTTCGCCCGCGTTCCGCCAGCTCGGCGACTGCGACGTGGATGCTGCGGTCGCCATTCTGAATGCGGCAGCCGAATGGCTGCTCGCCCGCGGCATCCGGCAGTGGACCACGACATACCCCCGCGAGCTCTATCAACAAGCACAGGAGCGCGGCGAGAACTTCGGTCTCTTCGATGGCGGCCGCGTCGTCGCCATCGCAACCGTGACCAGCGCACCGCCAGAGTGGCAGGTGGAATTGAACCGTCAGGATGTGCGCTGGATTACGAAGCTTGCGGTCGCACCGGACTGTCACGGCCGTGGCCTGGGACGACGGCTGGCGGAGGAGCTGCTGGAACACCTCCGTCAAAAGGGCGCACGGCGTGCGTGGCTGGATTGCAGGAATGGTCCTCTCGTCGCCTTCTACGAGTCGCTCGGCTTCGAGCGCATCATGAACAAGGTCGTCGAGTTCCACACCGGGCCGCTCGATGTTGTGTTGATGAAGAGAGAGTTGGAGGGTACGCTCTAGCGGGAAGGGACGCCATGACGGTACGACGAGTCACGACGACACTCGCGGCGGGAGCCATGGCCGCGGCATTCCACACGTCGGGCGTCGCGCAGTTCGGCCCGGCGCAGTCCGGCGGCGGCAACGGTCCGGAGGCCCAGGTCGTCGCCAAGTACGACAAGGACGGCGATGGCCGGCTCAATCGTGCGGAGCGCGCGGCGGTGCGCGCGGCGATGGCCGGCGTGGTCACGGCGGGGCCCAGAGGCCGGCGCGGAGGCGCCACGGCGTCGCCCGGCCCGAGGCTGACCACTGCCGACGTCCGCCCCCCGTATCCGCGCAGCAACTTCTACGACCTCGCGACGCTGCGGACCATCTTCCTGCAGTTCGAGGATGCGGACTGGGAGGAGGAGCTCGGGTTCTTCTTCAACTCCGACGTGGACGTGCCGGCGACGATGATCGTGGACGGCCGGACGTACCGCGACGTCGGGGTCCACTTCCGCGGCGCCTCGTCGTTCCGCAACACGCCTGCCGGATTCAAACGGTCGCTCAATATCGCGTTGGATTTCGCCGACGACGATCAGGACGTGGGCGGCTACCGGACGCTCAACCTGCTCAACGTGAACAATGACGCGACCTTCCTGCGCGGCATCCTCTATACGGAGATCGCGCGCCACTACGTCCCGACGCCCAGGATGAACCACGTCCGCGTCGCGATCAACGGCGAGAGCTGGGGTGTCTACCTCAACGCGCAGCAGTTCAACGCCGACTTCATCCGGGAATGGTTCAAACCCACAGGCGGCGCGCGGTGGAAGGCGCCGGGCAGCCCGCGCGGGCGCGCGGGCCTCGAGTATCTCGGCGAGGATGTTGCCGCGTACAAACGGATTTACGAGATCAAGACCAAAGACGACGCCGAGTCGTGGGCGGCGCTGATGGGGCTATGCCGGGTGCTCAACACCACGCCGGCCGACCAGCTCGAAGCGGCGCTCGCGCCGATCCTCGACGTCGACGCGACCCTCAAGTTCATGGCGGTGGAGATCGCCATGGCGAACCCGGACGGCTACTGGACCCGCGCCAGCGACTACAACATCTATCGCGATACTGCCGGACGGTTCCACTTCATTCCCCATGACGTCAACGAGGCGCTCGGCGGCGAGGGTGGGGGCCGCCGCGCCTCGCTCGACCCGATGGCCGCCGCCGGCGATCCGACCAAGCCGCTGTACTCGAAGCTGCTGGCCGTGCCGGCGCTGCGCCAGAAATACCTGTCGTACGTGCGCGAGATCGCCGAGAAGTGGCTGGACTGGAACACGCTGCTGCCGATCGCGAAGGCGTCGCACGCGTTGATCGCTGCGGACGTGGCGGCCGACACGCGAAAGCTGTCCGACAACGCCGGCTTCGCCGCGGGCATCGCCGATGCGGGCAATCCGCTGAAGGCGTTCATCGACGCGCGCCGCGCGTACTTGCTGCAGGTGACGGCCCGCTGAACGCAGATGGGGCCGCCTTTCACCGGACGCTGAATCTGTCGCAACACCTCGAAGGCTTCGAACGCGAAGAGCACTCAGCCTTCCTAGTCGGGCGTAGGCATCTGGACTGAATCGATGGAAAGCACTTCCATGGACTGCGACCGTGCTTCGAGCTTGAGCCCGAGCTGCTCGCTGAGGGCCGTGAACAGCGTAGTTTCCGCCGCATCCAACTCGGGCCGCTGACTATTGGCAAACCTGAGCGTCCACTCGAAGGTTCCCGGCAAGCCGCTACCGGCGACGATCGGCCTGTCGAGGAACCGCTGAATGCTGTTGATCAGCTGATCAATGGTTCCCGCCGACTTCAACTCGACGATACCCCGGAGGCCCATCGCCTCGACGCCCGGCCAGCAGAGCAACTGACCCTGTGCGTCGCGCGGGTTGTCGGCATCCTGAGGGGTGCGTCGAACGGATTTGTAAGCCAAGCAGTCGTGCTGCGACGGACGGAGATTCGGGCCAAGGACGCCATTCCGTATTGGTTTCAGTTCGTAGACCGGCAGCGGCCGGTGAGCCGGAGTGATACGCAGCTGGAAACGATCCGTAAGCAGCTTTCGCAGCATCGCCCGAAGCTGCGCGGCGCTCGCCGGCGCCATCGCCTTGGCAAGGATGTCGAAACGAGCTGAGAGGATTTTGTTGTCCCCTCCGATCAGGCGAAACTGATCGACGAATGGCCGGCTGGATGATGGTCCAAGATCGTAGGCCTGCAGGATGATTTCCCGCAGCGGCAGATTCGTGATCTGCACGGAGTCGTGACTGAACCGCCACGAAAAGGGCGTCAGGGGAGGACTGGTGTTGAACTTGACCGAGGCAACTTCGAATGGCTCCGCGGCTTCCGGAAGGATGAGCTGTGCGGACGGCGTTGCCGCCTGAACGGACAGGAGCAGCGCCGCCGCCACCAGAACACGTCGCAGCATCATCACAAGCCGATGACGTCTAGGTGCAGTAGTAACACTGGGTGCCGCCCACGTCGCAGCACATCACGCATAGATTCTTGTCGGGTCCATATTGGCAGCCCTCTCCCAATGGGTACGCAGTGCCGCCCCCGTCGCCGCAGGCGTTGATTAAGTAGCTACAGTCGAGCGGATCTGCTTGCGCTGACCTGTCGCCGAGCGCGGCAGCGCCGAGGCAAAACGCCGCGGCGACCAGCTTCTTGAGTGTCTTCATCGTACCTCCGACGTGAATGAACGATCGCTCATCCACTCTCGATCAGCAGGCGGAAACGTATCAGCACCGGCGGCGCAATACTGAGGGATTCGAGACACGGAATGCCGTACGATGGCCTCTCGCCATCGTCGATCGTGTCGACGCGGCCGCTTGGTCTACGGCCGATTGAACCGATGTACCCGGCCGAACGCGTTGAACTCGGCGACGAATAGATCGCCCTTGTCGTTCAGCGCCACGCCGTGCGGCGCGAGCACGAGTCCTGTCTTCCACTGTGCCGGCGGAATCTTGTTCGTGCCGACACCCTGCTCGGTGTTGGTCCCGACGCGCGCGGCGACGGCGCCTGATTTGTCGAGGAGCGTGACGCGACCGGTCAGCTCGCCGATCACCGCATGGTCGCCGCTGATCGCCACCGCCGCCGGCAGCCGCAGATCCTTCGCAACCACACCGAGGAACTCGCCGGCCAGCGACATGTGCACCACCCGATTGTTCGCGCGATCGACGGCGATGATGCGTGCCGGCTCGAAGCGCGTATCGATCGCCAGCTTGTGCAGCGTGTTGAAGCTGTACGGCGCCGCCTTGCCGCCGAACGACGAGAGGTACCTGCCGCTGCGATCGAAGCGGTGGATGAAATCGCTCGCGTACCCGTCGGCGACGTAGATGTCGCCGTTCGGCGCCACGTCCAGCCCGGTCAGCAGCAGCGCGAGTTGACCGCTGCGCGCGTTCTTGATCTTGAATTGATCCGGAATCTGCGCTGAGCCGATCGTCATGACGATGCCGCCGTCCAGGCGCATCTTGACCACCGTCTGTCCGCGCATCGTCGCGCCGTAGATGAACTCGCCGTCGGCCTGCTTCCGGATCACGAACCCGTGAAAATCGCTCGGCGCGTTGGGCACGTTGCGCAGGAACTTCCCATCGGGGGCATAGACCTGCAGCCCGGCCGTCGGATCCTGAACGCTGACATACACCTCGCCCGCGGAGCTGACGGCCACATCGCCGTGCATGTTGCCGAGATTCGGCCGTCCGTCGGGCAGTTTCAGCCAGTCGGCGACGGCGGTGAAATCTGTGGCCGCCGAGATGGGGATCAACACCGAGGCCGCGACGACGAGAATCAGAGCGCTCTTCTTCATGGCGGAGAGATTCTAGCTGTGGTTCCATGTAGGAGCCAATCAGATGACCGGGCGGTTCAATGGATTCCCTAGCTTCCGCCTTCAGGCGGAAGCTACGTATCGGCTGATTGCGTTGATCGCGACGCTCGCAGCGGCGAGCGGCGTGCTGCTCGCAGGGCAGGTGCCGCAAGTGCCTCCTGGGCAGGACCCGTCGGCGACGTTCCGCTCCTCCGTCGACGCCGTCCAGCTCACAGTCATCGTCACCACCGGCGACGGCATCCCTGTGGCCGGCCTGACGGCAGACGACTTCGAGATTCTCGAGAACCGCGCCAGGCGCCCGATCACGACGTTCGAGGCGATCAACATTCCGGTCGAGCGCCGGGAGCGCGCGCTGGCCGAGCCGGACGTACTGACCAACGACCGGCCGGCAGGGCGGCTCTACGTCATCGCGCTCGACACGATGACCTCCTATAGCGCGCTGCGCGCGCGGGCGTTCCTGCGGCAGTTCATCGAGCAGCACTTTGGTCCGAACGATACCGCCGCGGTCGTGCTCACCACTCGCGGACCACGCGACTCTGGCCAGGAGTTCACAAGCAACCCGCGTCTGCTGGTGGAGGCGATCAACAAGTTCGACGGCGGAGGCGACGACGGCAATCGGGAGCGCAATTTCATCGGCGATTTCCGCAATTTGATGGCGTTCATGGCGACGCTGCGCGGGGGACGGAAGGCGGTCATCTTCGTCAGCGAAGGCGTACCCGTCGATGCGTGGCAGGTGGTCAACGCCCGTCCGGCCAGGTTCGGCGGGCTCTTCTCGGATATCGACACCGACTTCATCGAAGCGCTGTCGTTCGCGACTCGCAACAACATTGCCCTCTATCCGATCGATCCACGCGGGCTGGGGCTCGGCATCACGGATGAAGACATCGACGGCGAGTTCGACAAGACGCGCCGGCGCGAGACGGAGGCGACGCTCGACGACCGCCTCGACATGGGTGGTCTGGCGGTGGTGACCGGCGGCTTTGCGCTGGTCGGCTCGAATAACTTCACGGGGGCGTTCGAACGGATCGTGCGCGAGAACAGCACCCACTACCTGCTCGGCTTCAATTCCGCGATCGAGCAGCGCGACGGCCGGTTCGTCAACCTGGAGGTGCGCGTGAAGCGCCCCGGCTTGCAGGTACGGTCGATCGATGGCTATGTTGCGCCGCGCGGCCGGCCGCGTGACTCCCGGCGGCCGCCGGCATCCTCCGTGCTCGCGTCAACCTGGGACGCGGTCGCGAGCTCCATTACCACCAGCGGAGTACCGATCCGCGTCTACGCGGCACCCTTCAGGG
>Ga0209486_10001393_pt1 | contig 10485 bp, 5 predicted proteins | sample NCCompost_FD_187518 | JGI IMG/M metagenome (GOLD analysis project Ga0209486, IMG submission 187518) | Agricultural soil microbial communities from Utah to study Nitrogen management - NC Compost (SPAdes) (version 2) | ecosystem: Environmental > Terrestrial > Soil > Agricultural land | place: USA... | reverse complement strand
GCCGCCGCCGGACTCGGGCGCGCCGCCGTTGTCCAGCGAGTGCGACAGCGTGTAGTTGACGTCGAACGAGATGCCCTTGCTGTAGGCCTTGCGCAGCGACATCGTCATGCCGTTGAAGTTCGAGTAGCCGGCATTGGTCCACATCGACATGCCGCTGCTCTGCGTCGGATACATCGTGTAGCAGCCGGTCTTGATGATGCAGTTGGGGAACGCCGCGCTGCGGACGCGGTCGATGGCGTGCGTCGCGTCGGCGTCGCTGCCGCCGTACTGGCCCCAGATCATGTCGTAGTAGTTCGCCGTGGCGCTGCCCGGGAAGAACATGTTGGCCAGCGCCGGCGCCATGTTTTCGATCCAGGGCAGCGGCGTCACGAGCGAGGGATTGGCTCGCACCTGCGACGGCGTGATACCGGCGTCGCGGACGCCGCGGATGGCCACGGCCATGTCCTTCCACGTCTGACCCGACGCCGGATCCTTGAACAGGATCGCCCAGCCGCCGGCGTCGGTCTGCATCAGCAGATCGCGGCCCCAGCGGCCCACGTAGCCGATCTCGGCCGTCAGCCCGCCGCGAATCTCGCGCGCCACCGACACGTTGGCGTTCCACGACCGCGGCGTGTGCAGCGTCGTGTCGATGCCCATGTAGTTGCCGCCGATGAAGTTCACTTCCGGCGGCGTGAACGGGAACACATGCTGCGGCGCGGCGGCAATGTCCGGCAGCGTGCCGTTGTAGCGCTGCCCGGTCGTGAAGTTGACCGACGACGAGCGCACGATGTCGGACAGGCCGAACGAGGCGCTGCTGTCGAACTTGGTGACGAGGTCGCTGCCGAACCGGTCGTAGACCAGGCCGCCACCAGCGCGGATGACGCCGCCCTTGCCCGTCAGCAGGCTGAGGAACCCGTCGTCCGGGGTGTAGGCCACGGCGACGCGCGGCGCGAAGTTGTTGCGATCGGCCGCGAACCAGCTGTCCTTGCCGTTCTTGGGCCCGATGAAGTCATAGCTCAGCAGGCTGTGCTGCATCTGGTTCATCGGGATGCCGGCCTCCATGGCCGCGAGGCGCTCCTGCCAGAACTCCTGCAGCGCGAACGTGGGCGCCACCTGTAGTCCGCTGGTTTCGTACGGCACGCCCAGATTCATGTAGCGAACGCCGTAGGTCAGGGTGAGGTTCGGCGTCACCCGCCAGTTGTCGCCGTAATACACCTCGAACTCGTTGCTGGCGAAGTTGCGCACCGTCGGATCGCCCACCGGCAACGGGTTGCCGGCCGCGTCGTAGCTGTAGGTCATCGACGACGTCGTGATGACGCCGAACAGGTCGCCCATCGCCCGAGTCACGTTCGTGGCGTCAGTGAGGCGGATGGTCGGGTTGCCCGTGAGCGCCGCCAGGTACGCCTGCGTGGCCGTCACCATGTCGGAGCCGAGGCCGAGCAGCGACCCGCGGCCGTAGGAGAACGACGGGTAGGCGTTGGCATAGCTGGTGCGGTTGTTGCGGACCAGGCGCAGGTTGCCGCCCATCGTGATCGTGTGCGTTCCCTTGTTCCAGGTCAGGTCGTCGATGAAGTTGTAGGTGGGCGCCTCGCGCACGAACGGTCGCGTGAGGTCGATCGGCACGTCGATCTGGTCGAGACCGAACGTCGAGCCGAGCGTGCCGGTCCGCTGCATGCGGATGTTGGTCAAACCGAAATTCGCGGTATTGATCAGGTTCGAGGTCAGGACCCCGGTGTAGGAGGCGCCGACGCCGTAGCTGGTGTTCAGCTCGATGGAATTGGCGGACTGACCCGGATACTGCGCGAGCGCCAGGTCGCGGGAGTTGTCGGCGACCGTCGTGCGCACGCTCAGGTTGTGCTTGCTCATCGAATCGAGCTTCAAATCGACCTTGGCCACGTAGGCGCGATGGTCGAGCAGCATCGGCGCGTTGAAGCGGAAGCCGGTGAAGTTGAGGCCGTTGTCGCTGCCGGCCGACGTGTCGTTACCCTCGGGCAGCGAGTTGAGCAGGGCCAGCATCGCCGGGCTGCTGCCCAGGCCCAGCGGGTCAATCGCCTTCAGCGCGTCCGGGCCGAGCGCGTAGGTCTGGCCGTCACTGGCCTTCGCCATGATGGTGCCGGCGCGGAGAGTGTTCGAGCCGACCTTGCGCAGCTGGTTGGCGGCGCTGTTGTCCTTGCGGCGCTCGACGTTGCCGAAGAAGAACGCGCGATCGCGCTTGATCGGTCCGCCCAGCGACACGCCGTACTGGTTGCGTTTCAACTGCTCGCGTGGAATGCCCGAGCGGTTGCTGAACCAGTTGTTCGCCGAGAACTTCGTGTCCCGGTTGTACTCGTAGGCGGATCCGTGAAACAGGTTGGTGCCGCTCTTGGTGACGAGCGAGACCTGACCGCCCGAGCTCCGGCCCTGGTTGGCGTTCTGGCCGCCCACCGTCACGCGGAACTCCTGCACCGAATCGAGCGGCACCGGCAGCGCGGCGTTGAAGCCGCTGTCGCGCTGGCTGCCGGTATTGAGGCCGCCCTGCTGCGCGCTCTGCGTCGGGTTCTCGAGGCCGGACGTCTGGTTGTCGTTGATGTCCACGCCGTCGAGCGTGATGTTGTTCTGGTCGCGCCGGGCGCCCAGCGTTTCACCCGTCGGCGTTACGCCCGGCTGCAGGCTGAGCAGCTCGACGACGTTGCGCGTCATCAGCGGCAGCTGGCGGACCTGCACCTCCTTGAAGGCGTTGCCGATCGAGGCGTCGGTCGTGTTGATCATCGTGGCCACGGCCTCGACCTGCACCGACTCGGTGATCCCGCCGATCTCCATCTTCAGATCGAGCGTGGCCGGCGTATTGACCTGCAGCGCCACCTTTGCGCTCGCAGTCTGGAAGCCTGGCAGCTCGGCGGTGATGATGAAGCTCCCCGGTGGAACCTGCAGCAACGAGTACGACCCGGTCTCGTCGGTGACGACCTCTCGCGTGAACGCCGTTTCAGCGTTCTTGAGCACGACGGTCACGCCTGGCAGCGCGCCGCCCTGGGCGTCGGCCACCTTGCCGCGCAGCGACGACGTCGCCTGCGCGAACACGGACAACGTGCCGAGACAGAGAGCGAGAGCGGTGAATGCGAGGATCCGGCAACAGCGACGCATCAACTTGACCTCCGAGGAGCTGGTAGGGACTCGTGGCGATGAACCGATCGCCTGATGCGTCGTATTGAGCAAGGCAGGTGCCGCGAACGCAGGTGCCGCGGAACCGCGGCTAACTGCTTCGAATCACTAGGACATCGCGGCGTGCGATCGCTGCGCGGCGGCGCGTAGCGCGTGAACACAAATGGACATCGCCTTTGCTCCTCACCACAAGGTCGTGTGATTCGCACGCCGGCGGCCGGCGCACGTACGTGGCTGCGGGTCTTCCGCCTTCGCCCTGCGGGCTTCGGCGGACAAGCCAGACCCGCCTTCCGATCGTTGATGCGCGACACCGCGTGCGTACGCCTGTTCGAGGTAGTGAACAACTTTGTCCACGGCGCGCGAGTCACGCACAGTTTCGTGTGACTCGCGATCCGTACGTAGTTGCGGGTCTTCAGACCCGCCTCACGATCATCGCGATGGACAGCAATGTTCCTATCGTTCCTCTTGTGATCGCGTGATACTCGAACGCCATGCGGCTCATCGGCATCTGCGCGATCGCACTCGTTCTCCTCTCACGATCGATCGGCGCGGCTGACGATCCGATCACCGTCATGACGCGCGAAGGTGACGGCACCACCACCGTGCGTGCCGTGCGCATCGACGCGCCGCTGCGGGTTGACGGCGCGCTCGACGAAGAGATCTATCGCCGCGTCTCGCCGATGACCGGCTTCATTCAGATCGAGCCCGACGACGGCTCGCTGGCGAGCGAGCGCACCGACCTGTGGCTCGCGTTCGACGACGACAACGTGTACGTGTCGTTCCGCGTGTGGGACTCGCAGATGGATCGGCTGGTGGCCACCGAGATGCGGCGCGACAACGGCAACATCTGGTCGGGCAACGACGTCGTGGTGTTCGTCTTCGACACCTTCAACGATCGCCGCAGCGCGCTGTCGTTCACCGTCAACGCCGTCGGCGGCCGCTCCGACGGCCAGGTGATCAACGAGCGGCAGTACAACGGCGACTGGAACCCGGTGTGGGATCTGAAGACCGGCCGCTTCGAGGGCGGCTGGACGATGGAGGGCGCGATCCCGTTCAAGTCGCTGCGCTACCAGCCTGGGAGCGAACAGACGTGGGGCTTCAACGCCATGCGCGTGAAGCGGTCGAAGAACGAGGTGTCGATGCTGTCGCCGGTGCCGCGCGCGCAGGGCGCGCAGGGCGTCGAGCAGACGGCCTACGCCGCGCGGCTGCTCGGCATCCAGGCGCCGGTGCGGCGCGCCAGCCTCGATCTCAAGCCGTACGTGACGTCGAGCCTGAGCTCCGACATGAACGCCAACCCGCGCGTGGCCAACGACGGCCGGGCCGCCGTGGGGTTCGACGGCAAGTACGCGGTGACGCAGAACCTGGCCGCCGACGTCACCGTCAACACCGACTTCGCGCAGGTGGAGGCCGATCAGCAGCAGGTGAACCTGACGCGATTCAGCCTGTTCTTTCCCGAGAAGCGCGAGTTCTTCCTGGAGAACCAGGGCACGTTCGCCTTCGGCGGCGTGGCCGTCGGCAGCCTCAATGCCGGCCAGTCGGATGCGCCGATCCTCTTCTACAGCCGCCGCATCGGCCTCAACGCCGGCCGCGAGGTGCCGATCGACGCGGGAGGCCGCCTCACCGGGCGCGCCGGCCGCTACAGCATCGGCGCCATCAACATCCAGTCCGCCGACGAGGAGGTGAGCGGTGCCGCCGCCACCAACTTCACCGTCGCGCGGCTGAAGCGCGACCTCTTCAGCCGCAGCAGCATCGGCGCCATCGTCACCAACCGCTCGGTGTCGGCCACGGGTGCCGGACGCAATCTCGCCTACGGCCTCGACGGCACCTTCGTCTTCTTCAAGAACCTCCAGATCAACACCTACTGGGCACGCACCGAGAGCGACCAGCCGCTGCGCCCCGGCGGCAACGACACCAGCCACCGCCTGCAGCTCGACTACAACGGCGACCGCTACGGCCTGCAGATCGAGCGTCTGGGCATCGGCGACTCGTTCAACCCGGAAGTCGGGTTCGTGAAGCGCGCCGACATGTTCCGCAACTTCGCGCAGGCCCGCTTCAGCCCGCGTCCCGGCGGCCGCAGCGCCATCCGCAAGTACGTCTACCAGGCGTCGCTGGACTACATCGAGAATGGCACCGGGCAGCTCGAGACCCGCGTCGCCACCGGCGAGTTCGCGCTCGACTTCAAGAACGCCGATCGGGTGGGCGTGCTGTATACCAACGAGTACGAGTACCTGCCGGTGCCCACGCGTATCGGCAGCGCCACGCTGCCGGTGGGCAGCTACGCCTTCGACACGCTGCGTCTCAGCTACAACCTGGGGCAGCAGCGCGCGGTGTCGGCCAACCTGTCGGTGGACTACGGCACGTTTTACGACGGCCACAAGACGACGTTCAGCGTGGCGCGCGGCCGCATGCCGGTCACGCACCAGCTCTCCTTCGAACCGACCTACTCGTACAACAAGGTGCGGCTCTCCGTGGGCGAGTTCAACACGCACCTCGCCGGGTCGCGCGTCACCTACACGATGACGCCTCTGATGTTCGTCAGCGCGCTGCTGCAGTACAACTCGGGCACCAACGCGGTCTCGACCAACGCGCGGCTGCGGTGGGAATACAAGCCAGGGAGCGAGATCTTCGTGGTCTACAACGAGGAACGCAACACGCTCACGCCGCGATTCCCCACCCTCAACAACCGCTCGCTGATCGTCAAGGTGAACCGGCTGTTCCGATTTTGATGTCGCTGCAGGTCTTTACACCCGCCTCGGCGGAGCCTCGCCCGAACCCTACTTCCAGGTGATCTCCATGCCAAAGAAGTGCATGAACACCTGCCGCGCCGGGCGGTTCTTTGGGTTCATCTGGGGGCTGCGGATGTAGAAGTCGATCTGCTGCGTCGCCGGATTCGTTTCGCCGGCCGGGAGCCTCTTGTTCGCAAGCGGGTAGTTGACGCGCAGCGTCTTCCGGTCGCGCAAACCCTGCGTGACCATGAAGTGCATCTCATAGTTATCGTAGAGCGGCTTGCCGTTCAACGTGGCGTGGCCGAAACCCCAACCGGCCAGAAAGCCGACGGTCTTCGGCCAGTTGTTGTCACCGCACCCCGAGTCGGTACCGTGCTCGTGGATGTAGGCGACGATACCGCCGTTCTGGCACGGACTGAACTCGTTCCATTTGTCCATCGCAAGGACGAGATCTCCTTCGGGAATCTTCAACCGCGCCTCGAACTTCCCGCTGTTCTGAATCTCGTTGACGTCGATCTCGGCGGTGCCGCTGACGGGCCGAAGACTCCTGGCGTCGTTGTCGAGATGGTCCCACCCCTCCGCGTCATTCAATCCCCCTGCCATGTAGATGCGATTCGCCGAGATGACGAACCGGCCATCGTAGAGGTCGTGCTGATCCGGGGCAAAGATGTGGACCATCGCTCCCGGTTGCTGTCGAGGGTCGATCGGCGCCTGCGGCTGCGCCGTGACCACCGTCGCGCCCCCTACCAAGCCCAGACAGAGAACGACCTTTCGCATGAGATCCTCCAGCGGAACACCTGTCTTGCGATCGGCGTAACGCTCATAGCAGTATACGTAACAGCGGTTACAATCGACTCAGCCGTGGCAGCACAGCGGCCCCATCCGGCGCCCATCCGACCCAGCCGAAGCCAGGCGTCTGCCTCGCCTCGCTGGCTTCTGCTCGTCCATCAACTCCCCGCGACGCCGTCGAACCTGCGTGTCCGCACCTGGCGGCGGCTGCAGCAGCTTGGCGCCCTGCCGGTAAAGCAGGCCCTGTATGTGCTGCCGGACTCACCGACGGCACGCGAGGACTTCGAGTGGTTGAAGACGGAGATCGAAGGCGCCGGCGGCCAGGCGACGGTGTTCTCGGCGAGCACCGTGGACGCGTGGTCGAACGACGCGCTCATCGATGAGTTCCGCCGGACGCGCGAGGAATCGTACGCCGTGCTGGTCCGTGAAGCGGAACAGCTGCTGAAGCGTCGGTCCGTGCGCACGAAGTCGACCCTGCCCGAGCGCAGCCTGCGGCAGCTGAAAGAGCGCCTGGCCGCGGTAGAGCAGGTGGACTTCTTTGGCAGCGCCGGGCGGGACCGTGTCGTCTCTCTCGTCCAGCAGCTCGAGAACCGGGGAAGTATCGCAACGGAGCGTCACGCCAGCGGGCAGCAAGCGCGCGCCGCGTATCGAGGCAGACACTGGGTCACCCGGTCGCGGCCGGGCATCGATCGGATCGCGTCAGCCTGGCTGATACGGCGGTTCATCGATCAGGAGGCCCGGTTCGGTTTTGTCGCCGACCGTGGGTCGGCCGCGCGGGATGCCGTCGCCTTTGACATGTTTGGAGGCGAGTTTACGCATCGCGGGCAACTCTGCACGTTCGAGACCCTCTGCGATGTTTTTCATCTGCAGGATCCCGTGCTGACGGATCTCGCCGCCATCGTCCACGACCTGGATCTGAAGGACGGGCGGTTCGGCGCGCCCGAAGCGGCGACTGTCGGCCTCACGATCGATGGCCTGCGGCTCACGCACGCCGATGACAACGCGCTGCTGGACGCGGGCATCGTGCTGTTCGAGGCGCTCTACCGGGCGCTGCAGGAAGCGCGTCGGCTTCACGGGCCGCGACCGGTTACGCGGAAGCGGCGGACGGCGGCGGCAACGCACAGGAAGCGGCGATGACTGCTCGGCCAAGGCGTTTCGCCGTGTTCGTAACGATCGATCGACGTCGGCGACCCGCGGAGGTCCGAATGAAGGAGAACGGCCATGCGGAAACGTGTCGGATGGATGGTGGTGGCGCTGTTGCTCACCGCAGCGGTGAGCGCAGAGATGCGTAAGGTCGATTTTGAGCAGGACGTCGCCGGGCAGCCTCCGAAAGGGTTCGCGTTCGGACACACGGGCAAGGAGGGCGCGCCAGGACGGTGGCTGGTTCAACAGGACGCGGGCGGCAAGTATGTGGCGCAACTCGAGGCGGATCGGACTCGGAATCGCTTTCCGGTCGCGGTTCTCTCGGAGGTGTCGGCCTCGGATGTCGACCTGAGCGTCAGGTTCCGGCCTGTGTCAGGACGTGTCGATCAGGCCGCCGGCCTGGTGTGGCGCTACCAGAACGAAGACAACTACTACATCGTCCGGGCGAACGCGCTCGAGGACAACGTCGTCCTCTACAAAGTGCAGAACGGCCGTCGCACCGATCTGCCCGCGAAAGGCGAGGGACGGACTTACGGCAGGCCTGCCGAGGTTCCGACCGGACAGTGGAGCACCCTGCGGGTGGTGGCAGCGGCCTCGCGATTCGAAGTGCACTTCAACGGCAGGAAGCTGTACGAAGTCGAAGACACCACGTTTATCCAGGCAGGGCGCGTCGGCGTCTGGACCAAGGCGGACTCGGTCACGCACTTCGACGATCTCTCGGTGACCACAAAATGACCCGCCACGACCTGCGCCTGCTGGGATGCGTTGCGTGTGTGGCGTCGCTTCTGATCTCCGCCTGCAGCCGCCCACAGTCGACGGCCGAGCCAGCGCGATCCGTTACGGTGTACGTCTCGACAGACCGCGTCTTTTCCGAGCCAGTCCTCCAGGAGTACCGGCGGCGCTCGGGCGTAATGGTCAACGCGGTGTACGACACCGAGGAGACCAAGTCGACGGGGTTGGCCAACCGCCTCCTGGCCGAACAGGGGCGGCCGCAGGCGGATGTGTTCTGGTCGAACGAGCCCGTGCGCACCTTGGTTCTGAAGTCGAGGAACGTGCTCGCGCCGTACCGATCGCCCAACGCGGAAGGCATCCCCGATGTTCTTCGAGACGCGGAGGGCTATTGGACCGGCTTCTCGGCCCGCCTGCGCGTCATCGCGTTCAACATGACACGCGTGCCGCCGGACCAGGCGCCGCAGTCCGTTCTCGACCTGGCCGACCCGAAGTGGAAAGACCAGGCGGCCATCGCCGACCCGAGGTTCGGATCGACATCTTTCCACGTCGCCGCGCTGTACGCGGTGCTGGGCGACCAGAAGGCCGATGACTTTTTCCGCCGCCTCAAGGCAAACGGCGTGAAAGTCGTCGACGGGAACTCCGTCGTTCGAGACATGGTCGTTCGCGGCGAGGTGAAAGTGGGTCTGACGGATACCGATGACGTCAACGTCGCGTTGGAAGCGGGCCAGCCGATCGGCATGATACTGCCGGACCGGAACGGGATCGGCGTGCCCGTGATGCCCAACATGGTCTCCCTGATTCGTGGCGCGCCTCGTGCCGACGAAGGCCACAAGCTGATCGACTATCTGCTGTCGCCCGAGGTCGAGCGGATGTTGGCGCAGTCCGACGCCGTCCAGATTCCCCTGCATCAGGGCGTGGACGGGCCGAAGAACATGCCGTCGATCTCGTCGTTCAAGCCGATGACGCTCGACTACAACCAGGCGGCGAGCCGTGTCGAGGACGTCACCGCGAGGCTGGCCACCATTCTCGGACTCTGATCGGTTGATGGTGAGGTTGCCGGACAGCCGTGCACTGATCATCGGCGGGGCCGTCTCCGTGTTTGTCGTGACCGGAGTGATGCCGCTCTTCTCCATGCTGGTGGCATCCGTGGGCAACGCGCCCGCCAGTCTGCTGGTGCTCGACGCGCGCCAGCGCGTGTTGCTCTCCAACAGCACGCTGCTGGCGATGACGGCCGCCGCGCTGAGCACGCTGATTGGCGTTCCGCTTGGCTTCGGCCTCGCTCGCATGCCGTTGCGGAGAAAAGAGCTGCTGCGCGTTGGGCTCGTTGCCCCGGTGCTGCTGCCGCCCTACGTCGTCGCCCTCGCGTGGGTCTATGTCGGCAACAGCGCCGGGACGGTCGCGGCCATGACCGGGCGAGACCTGTTTTCCAGCTGGACCTACAGTCTGCCTGCGGCGGCGGTCGTGCTTGCCCTCGTGTACTACCCGATCGTGATGCTGGCGACGGAAGTGGCGCTGCGTCAAGTAGATCCGCACCTCGAGGAAGCTGGCCTTGTCGCGGCGTCCCCGGATCGGGTGCTCCGGCGGATCACCCTGCCACTCGTCGCGCCGGCCATCGGGGGCGCGGCCCTGATCGTGTTCGTCCTCGCCATCTCGGAATTCGGGGTGCCAGCCCTCTTGCGGGTCCGCGTCTACACCACCGAGGTGTTCACGGCCTTTGCGGCGCTCTTCGATTCCGGACGTGCCACCGCCTTGACCGTTCCGCTGTTGATCGTGACGGCGGGCACGAGTGCGGTGGCCGTTGCGCTGCTTGGCTCGCGCGTCATCGCCGGCCATCGGCGAGTTGGCAACGGTGTCTCCATCGACCTGCTCTGCTGGCGCCTGCCGATTCGCCTGCTCGGGCTCGGGATGCTCGCCTTGGCCCTGGTTCTGCCGACAGCGGTTCTCTGGGCTGAGGCCGATGGCATTGCCGAAGCCGCTC
>Ga0209486_10001392_pt1 | contig 10486 bp, 7 predicted proteins | sample NCCompost_FD_187518 | JGI IMG/M metagenome (GOLD analysis project Ga0209486, IMG submission 187518) | Agricultural soil microbial communities from Utah to study Nitrogen management - NC Compost (SPAdes) (version 2) | ecosystem: Environmental > Terrestrial > Soil > Agricultural land | place: USA... | reverse complement strand
CCTTCCGTCGATGCCGCCAGCGAACGTGTACGCACGTTAATGTTCAATTCGCTGGTCAAAAAAGACGCAAACTTTGATTACGTCGGCGAACTATCCGAGATTACACAGTCCAACGACGGCACCGTTTTCACATTCGCCATCAAAGACAATGTGAAGTTTCACGACGGGCGTCTGCTGACTTCCGCGGATGCCAAGTACACGCTGGACCTGGTGTTCTCCAGTAACTTCGCCAAGTCGGCGAGTTTCTATGAGGGCTCCGGCGCCGAGAAGAAAAGCTACATCAAAAGTGTCGAGGCGCCTGACGCCAAAACTTTGGTAGTCACGCTGACAAAACCCTGGACCGGTTTGTTGAGTAACCTGGTGCCGGTCGCAATTATTCCGAAAGATAGTTACGAGTCGCAGAAGACACATCCACTCGGAACTGGTCCATTCAAATTTAAGAGTTACGATTCGTCTCAGCAGGTGGTGGACGTTGAGGCCAACGCCGAGTACTGGGAGGGCGCTCCCTTCCTGCCCGCAGTTCGCGTGCGTGTAATTGCGGACACGAACGCACTCCAGGCCGAGCTTCGATCCGGCCGCGTCGATCTGGCGCCGTTGCCGACGAGTTTGTCGCCTGACGCTGTAAAACTTCTAGGAGAGGCGCCGGGGCTGCAGGTGTTGCAGTTCACCGGATCTAACGTGAACCTGTTGACGGTCAACTGCGGTGCCGCACCGCTAGACAATGTGCGCGTCAGGCAGGCATTGGCTTTTGCGATCGATCGTGAGGGTTTGATTCGGGATTTACTCCTGGGTCAGGGCAAGCTGGCGCATTCGATACTCCCCGAGGAGTCGTGGGCTTATCATCCCGGTCAGGTCTACTCATTCGACCCAGCCAAAGCGAAACAACTTTTGGATGAGGCGGGATATCGGGACCCGGACGGAGATGGGCCACAGATGCGTTTTCCGAAACCAATCGTGTTCAAGGTGTCAGGCAGCAGCGTCGCAGGTAAAAACTACGCCGGTGTCATCCAGAACTATCTGAAGAATGTTGGCGTTCCCGTGGACATTCAGACAGCGGAGTTAAACACACTGTTTGATGAACTGCGACGCGGAAACTTTCAGATCTTCTATGGCCAGTGGGTGGGCGGCAATCAGGATCCGATTTTCTTCAAAGACCTGTTCGCGACATCCGAGATTCCAACCGAAGCACGCGCATCACGCAACCGCAGCCGTTACAGCAACGCGGAGCTGGATAAATTGCTTGATGAAGCAGTGAACACTTTTGACCGCACCAAAGCGAAAGAGTTGTATCGACAGATTCAGGACATCGTGAGCCGCGATGTGCCTGTTATTCCGTTGTGGTATCAGGCAAACATCGTAATCGCAAAAGACACCGTTAAGAACATCAACGTGAACGCGAGCGGCGACTGGGGTTTTGTAAGGCACGTGCAGGTGCAGTAGCGAGGAATTCGGAATTCGGAATTCGGATTTCGGATTTAAGTCTAGCGCCGAAGGCGCGTGATGTAAAAGCCTGGGCCAACGGCCCAGGGTAACGACGCAATTGTGAATGAAAGCGCTGAAGGCGCGGCATAAGTAATGGAATACAGCAAAAGGGATGTCGCGCCTTCAGCGCTTCAGGATTTACCGGCAGGTTACCTGGGGCGTTGCCCCAGGCTCTTGCATTGAGCACCTTTGGTGCTGATTAAGATGCCCGCCAGGCAAAGACTTCCGCATCGAGCGCGTCTATTAAAACAGTCCAACCAGTTCCGATCTCTTAACCGCGCCTTCCCTAATCATCTTCGCCTGTTTTCCACTGACATCAACCACCGTCGAAGGCTCAGTTATCAACGCGGCGCCACCATCAACAATTAGATCGATTCCAATCGGGAAATAGTTTGTCACTTCAGCGGAGGTTTGTGCTGGTGGTTTTCCAGAAGGGTTTGCGCTGGTTGCAGTCAGCGCTCCACCACACAGTCGAACCAACGCGCGCACTGCTTCGTCATCTGGCAGCCGCAATCCGATTGTGTTGGTGCCTGCAGTTAGATCCGTTGGAAGTTCCGAACGAGCTTTGCCGATTAACGTGAGTGCAGCCGGCCAATGTTGGACAGCAATCTTGCGGTAGGAATCGGGTTCTTCGATAAACCGATCGATCTGATCTATGTCGGAGATGAGAAGCAGGATCGGCTTGTTCTCTTCCCTGCCTTTGAGTTCTTTGATCTTACGAACAGCGGCGGCGTTCAGCGGGTCAGCCCCAAGGCCGTAGAACGTGTCGGTGCGGAATGCGATGACGCCGCCGCTATGTACCAGCGTAGCGGCATCGGCGCGAGCTTCAGGCGTGTCTTCGCGAGTTGGCAAAACAAAGCGATCCACGAATTACACTAAACACACGAAATACACGAACTATGTTTCGTGTGTTTTGTGGATGAGGTATTTGTCAGAGTTTCACTGCATAACCCAAACCATCGCCTACGGACAAGATCACAGCGCGCAATTGCGAATGGTCCATGAAGTGTTCATTAAACTTACGTAGCGCGCTGGTATCGCGATCCGGATCAGCATCGCTGGCCACTCGGCCGCCCCATAGTAAATTATCGACGATCACAACGCCGCCAGTTCTTAGCTTCGGCAAGGCCTGCTCGAGATACTCGACGTATTCATCTTTCAGCGCATCGATAAACAGCAGGTCAAACGTCTCAGTCAAATGCGGGATGACGTCCAGCGCTTTGCCGCGCTCAATTCGTACCCGATTGCGAATTCCGGCGCGCTCCAGATAACCCTCGGCCGCTCGAATCATTTCATCGTTCGGATCGATGGTCACCATGAGACCGCCTTCGGCCATGCCTCGCACCAGATGGACCACTGAGTAACCGATGGCCATACCGACTTCCAGGATGCGTTTCGCTTTGATCGCGCGGGCGGTGATCTCCAAAAACAGTGCTACCTCACGATCTGCAATCGGCACGCGGTGCGCAGCAGCGTACCCCTCCATCTCGATCAGCAGTCGGTCGTGTTGCGGCGTTACGCGCTCAAGATACTCGGCTTGTTCGCGATGAATGATGGAGTCAGGTCGTGCTTTCATATGATCTGTGTTCGTGTATTTCGTGTGTTTCGTGTAATTCGTGGATCGTTTTTTCTTAGGAAAAAGAGTCGATCCACGAAGATCACGAAATACACCAAATAACACGAAACTATCTTTCACTCGTCGGAATTATCCTGCGTATCACCACCCACGGAAACATAGCGACGACCGAGACCGAGTTGCCGCAACTTGTGCTGCAACGACTGGCGATGCATGCCCAGAATCTCGGCCGCGCGGGTTACGTTTCCCTGAGTGTGTTCGAGGCAACGAGAGATGTAACGACGCTCAAACTCGCGTCGATCTTCGCGAAAGTCGGCGGTAAAAGGAACTGCCAGACCACCGTCATTTGAAGCGGCAGTCGCGATACTCTTTTGTGGTCCCGGCACGATCTCTTCGGGTAAATCTTCCGAACGCAGCTCTTCGCCTTCAGCCATGATGGCCGCTCGTTCGATGGTGTTCTTCAGCTCACGTACATTGCCGGGCCACGGATAATCGAGAAGCCGCCGCAGCGCGCTCTGCGAAACCTGCCGCAGCGGCAACCCATAACGTTCAGCCGCAGCGCGGGTAAATGTCTCAGCAAGTTGCGGAATGTCCTCGCGCCTCTCGCGCAGGGCTGGTATGTCGATAGTGACAACGCGCAAACGATAGAACAGGTCGGCCCGGAAATTACCGGCCTCGATCTCCTGTTCGAGTGGGCGGTGGGTGGCACTGACGATGCGAACATCCACGGGGATCGACTCGTTTCCTCCCAGCCGCTCGATGCGTCTTTCTTCAAGCGCTCGCAGCAGTTTCGCCTGCACGTTGGCGCTCATGTCGCCTATCTCATCCAGGAACAAAGTGCCTCCGTTTGCCTGTTCAAACTTACCCTGTCGGCGCGCCGCAGCGCCCGTAAAAGCGCCCTTTTCGTGTCCAAACAGCTCGGATTCGATCAACTCGGACGGTAGTGCCGCGCAGTTCACTGCGACAAACGGACCCTGACTCCGCTCGCTATTTCGCTCGTGCACTTCGCGCGCAACCAGTTCTTTTCCGGTTCCCGACTCGCCACGCACCAGAACAGTTGCGTCAGTTTCGGCGACCTTCTCAATCATCGCCCGCACGCGCTGCATCGCCTCGGAGTTTCCGATTAATGCACCGCGTTGCGATCGTTCAACTTCAATGCGCCGGCGGAGCGAAAGATTCTCGCGTCGCAGCTCGAGGGTCTCGGCTGCGTTTTTGATTACCAGCCGCAGATCATCGAGCTCGAACGGCTTTGAAAGATAATCGTAAGCGCCGGACTTAACCGCTTCCACCGCCACGCGTTCCGAGCCGTGGGCCGTAATAATTATGACCAGCGGCCCGTTGCCGTTGGTTTCTTTGATTTCACGTAAGAACTCCAGGCCACTGATGCCGGGAAGATTGACGTCCAACAGCATGAGGTCGTGCTGTTGCTGCTTGAGTAGTATCCGCGCTGCCTCGGCGGAATCGGCTTCCGTAACGTTGTAACCAAACGTAGTGAGGGCCCGCCGAATGCCGTAGCGCGAGGCCTCCTCGTCGTCCACAATCAGTAATCGCAACTTGTCTGTTTTCACCTTTCGCGTAGTTTAGAACCTGTCCGGGCAATTTCACTAGCGCATCGCGTGCCAAAGCCCCGACACGTCCCGGGAATGAATGCGCCCGCTTATTTGGAAGTTGTTATGGCGGTTCCGGAGGTGTATCGTTCCGCTCTATTACCGGCTCAGGATCTGGTCATATTTTTCCTTAAAGTAAAAGGCCCGCAGGCCGGACCATGTGGTCGAATTAGCCTTGGTCTATAATGACGGGGAACATTTGATACTCCTAAGCATGGGCAATGCTTAAACCTCGCGACTTCCTGCTCAGCTCCAAGAGATGGGGCTTAATTCTGTAAGACCATTCCGGGTTCGTAACCATCAGGAGATCTCCCTTGAACCTGGGCTCGGCAAATAAGCAGATCTCAACCATTCCCTCCGTATCGGAGAGATGGGTCGACTTGCGAAGGATTTCTGCGTTGCGGATCGTGTTGGCACTTTCAGCGCTATTCGTAACTTACGTAGATCCCTCCGCGCCAGATCGATTTGTAGGGTTCACTTATTTAGCCCTGATTGGTTACGCAAGCTACAGCTTCGTGATTTACTTTCTTGCTGTCCGTCACGCTCAAGTCTTACCGTTGAACATCCTGCATTGGCTGGATATCGCCTGGTATATTCCTTTAATTGCGCTTAGCAACGGCACCAACAGCATATTCTTTTACTTCTTCTTCTTCGCGATCCTCGTTGCTTCCTTCGGGTGGGGTTTTGCCTCAGGGATGCGGGTCACAGTGGTTTCCACGGTTCTCTTTACGCTGGTTGGTTATGCGACCGTTCCGGCCGAACCGGAGTTTCGGCTCAATCGCCTTTTGCTTAGGCCAATTCTTCTTTTGGTCCTGGGTTATATGATTGCTTCCTGGGGCGGACTGCAGAACAAATTAAGGGAGAGGTTGCAGTTACTACGAAACGTATCGGTGCTTTCGAACCCGCGTTTTGGGGTTGCGAGAACGATTCAATCGGTCCTTGAAAGCCTCCGCACTTCATATAAGGCCGATAGTTGCGTTCTGGTTCTTCCAAAAGTTGAAAAGGACCAACCAATCAGATTGTACGGGCGCAGCAACGAGGGTCCTTATACCCTGCATCGCGCCGATTACGACACGGAGCCACGGTATTCATCTTGCGAGATCACGGAGGAGGCGGCTGGAGTCTTTCTCACTTCCTCCCGCACTGACGCGATCATCTACCGCAGTGGCGGTGGCCTGTCAGTGTATGACACGAAGACGGGACTTCAAGTAAAGGACTCACCGGGTGTGGAGTTTCTTACTTCCTTCGACGACAAGTCCTGTTTTTCTGTTCCGGTTTATTACCGGGCCCAGCCGGTCGGCCGCCTTCTTATTGTAGGCGGCACCCACCATTTCGATTTTGCCGACGTCGACTTTGTTTTGCAGGTAATGGAACAGGTCACTGGGGTTCTTGAGAACATCCGACTCGTTGACAGCCTTGCTTCAGATGCAGCCGGCCAAGAGCGAAGGAGAATTGCGCAGGACATTCACGACAGCGTCATTCAACCTTATATCGGATTGCAGTTTGGTCTTGCGGCTGTCAAACAGAAACTAGGGACCGGTGACGACGTCCAGAATGAAGTTGAAGAGCTGCTCGCTTTGACCAATGGTGAGATTGCTGATTTGCGAAATTACGTCGGAGGATTAAGGAGGGGTGAATCCCCGCGTGACATCTTTCTGCCGGCGGTGCGACGTTTTGCCTCCAAGTTTTCTGCGGCTACTGGTCTTCAAGTGGAGATTCACGGGAGTAATGATCTTCCTATCTACGACCGTTTAGCTGCTGAGCTGTTCCAGATGATTGAGGAGGGTTTGAGTAATGTCAGACGTCACAGTACGTCCAGCTATGCAGTGATCGATATTAACGTCAACAATGGTCATCTGGAGATGCAGATAAGAAACGAACGTCTTAGGCGGCTTGGAGAAACGTCGTTTATTCCGCGATCAATCGCGGACAGAGCAGCGGCATTGGGTGGGCAAACCGTGGCCTACACTGAAAAGTCTCAAAAGAAACTCGATACAGTAGTAAAAGTGGAGATACCACTCTAGCTCTGGGTGGCGAGTTCTGTGACCTCAAGTTTTTCTCAACCGGTCACGATTATTGTGATTATGTTGGCCAACGATTGAGATCGATCCCTCAGGCGAGATGAGAGAATGGTCCACTGCGAGATCTGTTGACTCTGTCGCAATTATGAGTGACCCCAACTCGGATCCGGTTCGAATTCTGATCGTCGACGATCATGCTGTCGTCCGCGCGGGCCTCAGAATGTTGATTGATCAGAATCCAGCAATGAAGGTAGTCGGTCTTGCCGGCGACCGTTCGGAAGCTCTCGACATGACAACCAGCGAGCAACCCGATGTGATAATTCTCGACATTCTGCTCGGCGACGAAGACGGTTTATCGATGATTCAAGATTTGCGTGAAGTGGCCAAGGACGCGCGTGTCTTGGTGCTTACTGGGTTGCGTGGTTCCGAGAATCAGCGTCGCGCAATGCTGGCGGGGGCCATGGGTGTAGTGCTGAAGGAACACGCGGTTGAGATTCTTATTAAAGCAATCAATAAAGTTAACGAGGGTGAAGTTTGGCTTGACCGCTTGAGCATGGGCAGCTTACTTGATGAGATGACACACGCGCCCGAGGTTGATCCGGAAGAGGAGAAAATCGCGTCCTTGACCGATCGCGAACGTGAAGTGATAGCGCTGATTGCCGAAGGTCTCAAGAACAAGCAAATCGGGCAACGACTTTTCATTACTGAAACCACGGTCACTCATCACCTCAGCTCGATTTTCTCAAAATTGGATGTTGCGGATCGGCTGGAACTTCTAATCTATGCCTTCAGCCGAAACCTCGCAAAGATGCCTGATAAAGGAACTCGGCGCAGCAACGACCCTCCCTCCTGAAGAAGTCATTCTGTTTCACCGCTCACCCAATGGCAGTAATCTGCCATTGCCGACCCCTGCAAAATTGGGGGACTCCTGCCATGGAAAAGGGCAAGCTACTCCATTGTTATGTGTGGCCGGGATAAATAATATGTCGACCAAATTCAGCGAGCGGGTTCCCGAAGACGCTCCAGATCTTCCTAAGAAGCAGGTAAGCCTCGCCCAGCTGCCTACGCTTTCTTTGAAGAGCCAGGTTGAGACTACATCCTGGCTAATCGAATTCTCCGGTAGTTAAGTTTCCCGACGGACTGGATAAACCGGATTGGTCGAAGTATCTAAACCAATTCGATAAATGCCCCGTTTCCACTGGCATGTGGTAACGGGGCCACTTGAACAACACAGCTTCCACCAGACTCGGTGGCAAGATGCATCGTCTAGCAACCACGCATCTTAGTGCAGAGAGTGGTGGCGGCTCAACATTAATGCTTGAGGAGTCGCCCCATGCTTCCTCGACTCGAGTCGGTCCAATTCAAAATCAGCTTAGAGCCGAACTCACGTTGGGCAGTTAAGGGGTGAATGGCAACTCCCTGCTGGACTGACAGAAGTGATGTCATTTCTGTAGGTGTGTTGCCTGGCCCAAGACTCCGTTAGTCTCGTTCATTTTGGATGAGGCGGCGGTGCCTTTTGCTTAGAAGGACTCGTGCGTGTCAGGCAACTACAGATTGCATTTCAGAACTGCAAGCCCTTTAGAGCTTCCCACGCCACTCCCACTCGAAAGGCATTAGTCCATAACAGTCGCCCAGACTGTTTTCGCTGAAGTGAAAGGATCAATACGATGATTACTATCCTCAAAAAACTGAGATGCTGCTGTACTAGCCTGTATCGAGCCGACGCGGTTCGATACGGGATGATGATGGCGCTGGTGGTCGGCCTGCTTTTCGCAGTGCAGCCGACGCTGGCACAATCAGACGGCAATGCCTGCATCAAAGAGGCAACCGGACTCAACAACCCATCCTGCACCGCCAACGACGTCCGAATCGGTTCGTTTAGAGTGATCGCGGGTCCGACAACCTGTGACCCAGACAGTAACGACACAATTCAGGTAACGGTGGAGGCCACCATCGAATCGGGGCCGGCCAGATATGACATCGGCATCTGGATCAACGAGGCTGGTGGTTCCGCAAGGAGCGATACCACCGGGGATAACTGCTACCGAGATTTTCTGAGCCCGGTTGCAGGCACCATCAACACTTGCGAACCGGACGGGCCTTACTACAACGCGGACAACGATGGTTGCGGTGATGTTCACGCTGTGGGTACGAACCCGTGTGGAAACGCAGTCGTCGGTCCTTGCACCGACGGCGGCGGCGGCACCTGCCTCTTTACTACCAAAATCTTCACAGTCAACATCTTGTGCAGAGACTCAAACAGCGACGGCACTGCTGACGTAGGATCCTGTACGAGCTGGGAACAGAACTCGGCCCCAGTATGTGGAGACGAGTTAGACACGAATCCGGGTACGGGCTCAAAGTGCAATTGCGGCACGACCAACATCATAGGCCTGCACACTGGTTGCGTTGCTAACTCCGATTGCGACGACCAAAATGAGTGCACAACTGACACGTGCTCGGTTACGGGCAACGTGGGTACATGCGTTAATGAAAACATTAGCTGCGACGACAACAATGAGTGCACGACCGACTCATGCGATCCGGCAACGGGCTGCGTCAACGCGACCATAAGTTGCGACGACGGCAACGTCTGTGATGGCACCGAAACCTGCGATCCGGTAAACGGGTGTCAGGAAGGGACGCCACTAAGTTGCGACGACGGCAACGTCTGTGATGGCACCGAAACCTGCGATCCGGTAAACGGGTGTCAGGAAGGGACGCCGCTGAGTTGCGACGACGGCAACGTCTGCGACGGCACCGAAACCTGCGATCCGGTAAACGGGTGTCAGGAAGGGACGCCTCTGGTCTGCGGGGATGGCAACGTCTGCGATGGCATTGAGACGTGCGATCCGGTGGCGGGGTGTCAGGAAGGAACGCCTCTGGTCTGCGGGGATGGCAACGTCTGCGATGGCATTGAGACGTGCGATCCGGTGGCGGGTTGTCAGGAAGGAACGCCACTGAGCTGCGGCGATGGGAACGCCTGCGACGGAATTGAAACGTGCGATCCGGTGGCGGGCTGTCAGGAAGGAACGCCGGTCAACTGCGACGACGGAAATTCATGTACCGCCGACTCGTGTGATCCGGCGACTGGAGCCTGCAGCAACGTGGGTCAATGCCCGAGCGATACGCAACTCGCACCGACAGCCACGACTTGCTCGGATTTCAGAGACGGCACGGCGGCAGACCTGGAGGAGTTGCTGTACGGGCTGAAAGGAGGTGCGATCAACTCCGTGAGCCCGGGGGTGCTCTTCCTCTACGATGGGGTCAGTGTGACCACGAACAACAGTACGATCACCGTCACCCAGTCCGATGGTCCATGGGAGCCACAATTCCTCGGGGTCCACCAGGGACAAATCGTTCTCTATAACGCCCTGAGTTGTAGCAGAGTGAATTTTGGCACAGTAACAGTTAGTTCAACGGGTGATGTGACCATCACGGGTGTACCGATCGGCGAGTACATTTTGGGGATCAAGTACGATCCCACTACGTTGAAGGGTTTCGCTCCCGGAGGCAATCCCAGCGCGACGTTCACTTTCGCAGTGTTCGTCAACGCCGGCTCATCCGGAAGTGATAGCGTAGATGTAAATCCTAAGCCGTAGAGGTCAAAGGATCTCGGGGGAACTCTCCTGTCGGGGAGGTTCCTGCGACTTCAAAACAACTAAACGGGTCGAGCAAGGCCCCCTATCAGGGAGGCCCGGCAGCGGGCCTCCCCTTCTTAGCAGTTGTGACCGATCCTCGAGGTACACGAGATTTCACGAACAACGTTGGTGTGCTGCTCGTCATTTCCTGGATGGTAC
>Ga0209486_10001391_pt1 | contig 10500 bp, 10 predicted proteins | sample NCCompost_FD_187518 | JGI IMG/M metagenome (GOLD analysis project Ga0209486, IMG submission 187518) | Agricultural soil microbial communities from Utah to study Nitrogen management - NC Compost (SPAdes) (version 2) | ecosystem: Environmental > Terrestrial > Soil > Agricultural land | place... | reverse complement strand
TCCGGTAACGACAGGCAGCAGGCAAGTTACCAACGATTCGTACATCGAGAAGCTGGGTTGCGTTTCTCCAGATGGCCGCTACGCCGTGTTCAGCTCCAACCGGTCAGGAAACTTTAATTTGTGGAAACTGAGTTTCGCGGGAGGGGAGCAACAACAACTTACACAGGGTAATGAAGTCGATTCCAACGCCACGTGCTCACCAGACGGACAATGGGTGCTTTTCAGATCATTTAGAGAAGGTAAGTCCACGTTTTGGAAAGTTGCCCTGGCCGGAGGCGATCCACAGCAACTCTTTAATAAGATGTCATCCACGGCCGCAATCTCACCTGATGGAAAGCTCGTAGCGGTTCGTTATGTTGACGACCGGACCAACAGCAACCAGATCGCGATAGTGCCGTTCGAGGGTGGCGATCCAATCGCCACCCTGCCGGTATCGATAAACTATCGGGACGTCGGATTGGGTTGGACAGCGGACAGTAAATCAATCATTTACGCCGACGCGCGTAACAATGCCGATAACATTTACAGCGTGCCGCTGCAGGGTGGTCCAGCTAAACCGCTAACCAGGTTTACCAGTGGATTGATCTTCGCTTTTCAGGTTTCGGCTGACGGCAAGAACATAGCGATATCGCGCGGCACACAGACTGACGACGTCATCCTGATACGCGATTCAGACTAGAGTAAAATCAGCGAGTCCAAAGAAGCGCCACCATTACAAGCAATCCCACTATGGCTGCGGTAATATACAAAACGACCGCCAATCCAGCGGGTCCCGTCCGTTTCGGAACCTTTTTCAGGTCCTCCGTGGCTTCGTCGACAACCTTTCTGGTTTACCCATTTGGTCCATATTAACCAGCAAAACCAGCAATTATGGTTCGAATTTTGTGGAGATTTGTTGGTGATTCTTGTGACCCGGTTTGCAACTTGACCCACTATTACTGCATCATAGCCGCCAGTTAATCCTTCTCTCGCGCATCGACGGTGATGCGCCCCACGCAAGAAAAGTAAGCGTTGGCGTTTGGATAGTTCGAGAGCAGGCTCATTTCAACTTCAGAAGCCGCTCTCGTTAGAGCATCCGAACCCGGTCCTTCGACTGCTACCGTTACTCCGAAGCCAATCCGATTCGCCAGCTTCTTTTATCCCTCAGAGGGAAAGGTATATCTGTATGTCTATGAAACTTTACGTAGGAAATCTCGCGTTTGCCACCTCCAGCCAGGAACTGCAAGAGCTATTTGCGCAGGCCGGCACGGTCACATCAGCGAGTGTCATTGAAGATCGCGATACTGGTCGCTCACGCGGCTTTGGCTTTGTCGAGATGTCGAGCAAGGAAGAAGGCGAAGCAGCCATTGCACAACTCAACGGCAAGGAAATGAATGGTCGTGCACTGAACGTCAACGAAGCAAAGCCCCGCGAAAATCGCGGCGGTGGCGGCGGACGTGGCGGCTTCGGCGGCAACCGCAACGGCGGTGGTTACAACGGTAACCGCGGCGGCGGCGGCTTCAGCGGCGGCGGCAATCGCGAACCTCGTTGGTAATAACAATCCAACCAATCAATTGCGGATTTCAGATTGCGGATTGCAGATTGAATTTATTTTCAATCCGCACTCCGCGATCCGCGATCCGCAATCGAACGAAGGCTGCGCGCACACGCGCGCCGATGTTTACATTTTCGTTCCGCAGCGTAATCACGCGCAGAACAACTTAGTTAGGAGTCTATGAATTTTTCTCAACTTGGACTCGCCGAAGCGCAAGTACGCGCCTGCGAGTCGCTCGGATACACCGAGCCAACCCCGATACAACAACAGGGAATCCCGGTGATTCTCAGCGGCCGAGATCTGATTGGCTGCGCTGAAACCGGCACGGGTAAAACCGCCGCGTTTCTGCTTCCGATTATTCAAAAAATCAGCGAGAAGGCGAGGCCCGGAGTACGCGTACTCGTGCTGGCGCCAACCCGTGAGCTGGTGACACAGATTCACCAGAACTACCGCGAACTTAATCGCGGCAAAAACAACCGTGCTGTCGCAATCATTGGCGGCGCAAACGCGCGAACTCAGATTGCCGATCTTCGCCGCCAGGCGTCAGTGGTAATTGCTACGCCAGGACGTCTATTGGACTTGATTGAACGACGTGCACTAACTTTGAGCACAGTCGAATATCTCGTGCTGGATGAAGCCGACCGCATGCTCGACATGGGCTTTCTGCCTGCCATTCGGCGCATCCTCGAAATGGTGCCCGAGAAAAAGCAGACGATGCTGTTCTCGGCAACGATGTCACCAGATATTGAACGGCTGGCACGGACGACCATGAAAGATCCGGCGCTGGTTGAAGTCAGTCCGCGAGGGAAAGCACCGATCACTGTCGATCAAGTCGCCTATCCAGTAGCGCAGGAGTCAAAGACAGCATTGCTGCTTGATCTGCTCGAACGGGAGAAATTTGAAAGGGTGCTGGTGTTTGCGCGAACCAGGCGCGGCGCCGAACGTCTTTCACATATTCTGGGCGCACGCGATCACAGCGTTAATCGAATTCACTCGGATCGTTCGCAAGGCCAGCGTGAAGCTGCGCTCCGTGGATTCCGTGATGGACGTACACGCGTTCTGGTCGCCACAGACATTGCAGCGCGTGGACTCGATGTCGACGCGGTATCACACGTAATCAATTACGATGTGCCCTCGGCGCCTGAAGATTACGTGCATCGCATTGGGCGAACAGGTCGCGCCGGGAACTCAGGCCGAGCCATTACTCTGGTTGCTCCAGTCGATGAATTGTCGATGCGCGCAATTGAACGCTTGACCGGAAAAGAGATCAAACGCACGGTGCTGCCAGGCTTTGGCGGTGTAAAAACTGAAGCCGGACCCGCGAGACCATTTGCCAGATCGGCCCCGCGTGCTGTATTTACTCGTTCGTTTCGACCTCGCCGCGCAAGCCGGTAAATTAAAAGGCGGATCGGGTTCAACTGGTCCGCTTCACTTTTATTCAAAGGAGAGAGTCTATTGGCCAGAGACGATTTGATTCCAGCGGAAGGCACTATCATCGACAAACAGCCCAACGCATTCTTCAAAGTTCAATTGGATAACACCGAGCACGTTGTGCTGGCGGCAGTGTCCGGCAAGATGCGGAAGAACCGTATTCGCATTCTTGTTGGCGACCGCGTCAGCGTGGAAATGTCGCCGTACGATCTCTCCCGCGGCCGCATTACCTACCGGTTCAAATAAAACTCTGAGATTGTTCCGAGCGCCAACGGCGCGGAATGTAATAGCCCGGGGCACCGCCCCGGGAAGGTGAAGCGTTGTTGCTTGAAGCGCTGAAGGCGCGGAATCTACTTTCATTCCGCGCCTTCAGCGCTGTCTTTCCTCGGCCTATCCGTGTCCTGGGCCGTTGGCCCAGGCTATTACATTCCGCACCGTTGGCGCTTAAGTCCGAAAACTACATCCGTTCGATGTTTTCACCCGGCGCTACGGTGATCGATCGAAACGTGGACATGCGGACCAGTCCTGGCGCCGCGCCTTTTGGTTTTGAAAGAAACTTCCGCTGAGTGTAGTGGACGATCACCTTTGAATCTTCACCTGCCTGACTAAACTTCGCCGCAAGCTGGGCTGCTTCTATGATCGTGCGGTGGGGAATATCTTTGCGACTCGAATTACGCACCACTACATGCGAGCCGGGATAGTCACCTGCGTGTAACCACATATCGTTGGGCCGGGCGACTCGAAAAGTCAGCGTATCGTTATCACGCGCAGCACGGCCCACAATAACTTCGTACCCGTCTGACGAACGATAATGGCGCATTCCCGGCAAACGAGCAGGCGCTTTTTTCTTGTCTCGAGTCACCGCCGCTGGTTCAGGTCCCGCAAAGGTCCTCAACTCTTCTTCGTTGCCGGCAGCGACCGTCTTCTCCAGCCTCGCTTGTTTTGCCTCCAGCTTCTGCAGTTCATCGTCTATGTGCACCAGGCGCGAACCAATCTCGTCAATTGCCCGCTTGGACTTCCCATACCGGGAAAACGACTCGGCGGCAGCTTGTTGCAAACTCTTTCCTTCGTCTATTTCAACTTCGATTGTCGGTTCGCCATCAGCGTAATAATCCTTCAATAAAACTTTATCCGCCGTGCGTTCGTTGGTAGAGATATTTGCCAGCAGCAGATCTCCCAACCGTTTGTGGTCGTCCGGGTTGCCATGCCCGGCGAGATCTTTCAAAAGATTTGTTTTCAACTTTCGTAATCGCGAGATGTCTTTACGGAGTTTGCCGGAAATCTCTTTAACCAGCGCATCCAGTTGATTCTGTGCTTCTTCGCGCTGGTAATGCTGATCGAGCGCTTCAGAAAGACTCGTCGTGTCGTTAAATAGGGCGACCTCCTGGTGTCCTGCATCGCCTGTTTGCGGTGGAGGTTGATAGATCTCGCCGGGTTGCTGGCCCGCGCCTTTTGGTTGGCGCAACGCGTGCGTGACAAATCCGCCGGCATCGAGCAGGTATAGATTTGCCGAACGGCCGGTTAGTTGCGCAATCAGTATCGGAGTGTGCGATTCGCCCAACTCGTCGGTCACGGAAAATGAGAACCGAACGACGCGTTCATCGGCGTCCTTCGATATCGACGTCAAATGACCGCCTCCGACTGCGGAACGCAGTGCCTGGGCAAATGGGCCGGGCGGAATCGAACTTTGTTGAAGCGACCTGGTGCTCCGTTGGATCAGATGGATACGCGGACTCGACGGAGCAACGCTGAGAAGTAAATAGCCCGCGTCGCGAACGCCGAAATCGATAACCAGTGACGACGGCGATAACTGAAATATCCGGCCCACAAACCTGCCGGTAAGGGCGGCGTCGAGCTCGGCAACAACTTTGGTTAGCGTGTCCTGATGCATCTTGTTAATTCAACGCGCAAGCAAAAAGGCCCTGCTCCGTCAGAGCAGGGCCTTCCGTTCGATACTTCGTGGTCACACTCTGACTACCGCGGTTCGTGAAACACGATCGTGCGGAGCTAGCCTGTCGCGATCAATAAAAGTGTACATCAACGGAATAGCCGCTGCGGCTAGCGACAGGATGTAGATGAACGCACGTTTCCCAGATTGTCCTCCGGTTGGAATTAACCCGGTGCGGGCATCGACAACGCGCAGTGAGATTAGGCGCATCCCCAGAGTTCGGCCGGTCAAAGCCGTGCTAATGGTTAGATACAGAAAACTCACAACCACAAATGACGCTGCCGCGAAGCCGATCGTACGAGGCTCCTGCCAGTTAAGCTGGTTGAACTGAATCAAACTGTACACCGGTAACACCAACACGCCTATAACTAATAGATCCACAATGCCACCAACCATGCGTCGCATAACTGGTGCCGACTCATGCCGGCTTACGTCGACCCCGACGGTGGTAGGAAGTGAATCAAGGTAGTTAAGCGCCGGATCGTTGTCATCGCGGATTAAACGCTTCGGCTTGGGTGCCACGGTGAGTTTGTTTGTAACCAGAGCAGGTACAACGGCAAGGTTGTGAACTCGTTCGGGGATTGAGGGACTGTCGTTCACGTTTATTTCCTCTTCAAAGAGAAGTTCGTCAGGCTCTGTTGCGCATGGCGTGAGGTTAAGGTTGACTTCCGGTTCGGGTTCGTATTCCTCTACCGTGGCTACGGCAACGTTGCCCGCATACTGCGGGCGTGCATGAGCGCGTTCAATTCTTTGTAATGCTGCTGCTACCAGAGGATTCAATGCCGGAGATTCGACTTTTGGTAGTAGCTCCAATTGCGGCGAGGGTGTTTCAGCAGGCGCGTTCTCACTTTCCAACGCGGCTTCGCGCGCGCGACGCTCCTGGACTTCACGGACGCGTTCACCAAGTTCCCGGCGCCAGTCGGGAACTGTACTGCGTGTTGTGCTGGGAAAAGCTATTAACGAGGATGTGGTGCTTTTAATGGCTTTCGTTTCGCTAATGTTTTCAGGTAATACCGTTGGCTCTGTTTGCGGCTCCTTGGGCTGAACCCAACTGCTATTCCGAAATGCGCCGCATTCAGGACATTTCATTGCGCGTTTCTTAATAACTGCGCCGCACGAGGGACATCGCATACCCAGCTTGCCTCCGAAGGTGTCTATGCCAGTAGCAATTTACAGCGCCTTACTCAGCAAAAAGCCCCACTTAAACGGGGCGCATCCTATCAGGAACTACTTTAAGTCGTCAACCAGAAAATATACAGGGCGTTGGAGTTGTGGTGACTGGCACGCGCCCAACACCATCGAATCGGATTACAGGGGGGTGCGACCAGCGAACCCGGCGTCTACGTCGTGCCACCACTCGAGCTCGTCTCCTTCGCCAAGTTGCCAGCAGAGTAGTACGACACGACCATCGCGAAGCGAAGGGAAATCTATTAAGCCGCGTTCGAAATCCTTTAACTGAACACCGAGCGAATCAAGCTCACCCATTTCACTGGTGAACCTTGTCAAAATCTGTGCGTAAACATGGCCGTTTAACATTCCTCCGCCGCCTTGCTCGGCATTCTCAGCCGCTAACTTCGCATCGGAGCTGTGTGCTGCCAGACGCTGTCGAGAACGTTTCATCCGCAGCAGGATGTCTCTCACAGAGGGGAGGAGCGCATTCGCTTCCTGAATTGTGAAAAGTTTCATACTAAGAAAAGACAATGTTCTGAGTTCAACCTTCAGGTTGCTGCTTTCGGAACCGGGCAATCTAAAGATGGAACTCTGAACGTCTCCGCTAAATAAAACGTCTACTGCTCGTCGGTCACGCGAATAAATTCAATGCCATTTTCGAACGAGCCAGGATCTTCGATCGCAGTCTCCACTACTACGCGCATGGACTGAAACTCATCAGTTTCAGTTACGTGAATTTGTTCATGCAGATACTGTGTGGGCTGTTGCTCGTGCAGCTCGCGTTCGTCGTAGCGTGGCCCATGCACCTCTTTCCGCACCCGGTCAGCGATCTCGCCGAGGTCGATGAAGTAGTCGGCAACGTCGATTAACTTCGGTGCAGTGTTGGAACGAAAACCTGCGATTTCGACCCGGCAGCCTTTATAGGCGACCGCATTAACGGCATACACGAAATCTTCATCGCCGGAAACGAGCACGGCTGTGTCGTAACACCCTGCAAGGGAAAGCATGTCTACCGCAATCTCAACGTCGAGGTTGGCCTTGCGAGTGCCGTCGTAAAACGTCTTCAATTCTTTCTGAATAACGCGAAAGCCGTTGCGACGCATCCAGAGTAGAAAGCCCTGTTGTCTTTCAGCGCCAATGTCGACCCCGGTATAGAAAAAAGCGCGCAACAATCTGCCATCGCCTAAGAGTACGCGAAGGAGTTTGTTGTAATCGATGTCGATGTTGTGATTACGGGCGGCGTGAAACAGGTTGTTACCGTCGATAAAGACTGCTACTCGGCCCCGATGCCCTAGTTGCCATGAAATATTATTAGTGGGATCAAAATTATGCATTGATAAAAATACTCCAACACACTAAGTGAATTGTTTCTAGGATGCTTTTTTGTATTTGATTGGTCAAGCGGGGCTTAAAGAATGTGCGACATGCTTCAGCTTGTCGGGTGAGATTGGTGGCCACGACTTGAGCCTCCAGCGTCACGACAAGCTAAAGCTTATCGGACATTAAGCTCACTCAACGGCCACTACGTCGCCGGTGATGGCGTCTACGTAGACTTTTCTGGCCCCGGTACCGCCAATTTGGACTTCCCAGGCAAGATGAAATGCCAACGCATTTGAGTTAGTTCGTGATTGCAGCACATATAACACGAGGTCTTGAGCTTTAACTTCGCTGGCCGTTGGTACTTGTAGACTCGACTGGGTTCCGCTTTCGTCTTGAAAAGACACTCCCTTGCCGCGGATCCGAGCGACCGCATCTTCCGCCGTTAGTTTCGGAGACATCGCGGCGATAGCCGGCTGCAGTCGTTCTGCATCGGGAATGCTGGTGCTTGAGAGACTGAGGACACGCCGATCGGTGGCAAAGCGAACGTGAACCTGACCGTGTGGTCCGCGGATCGGATAACGAAATGGCCGTTGTTCGTAATTTGCGATCTTGCTCCCATCGGGACCATCGATACGTTCGACCAGCGACAATCGGGTCGGGTCAGCGCCGATTAGACCGCTCCACTCGCGTAGAAATCGTCTAAGCGATTCGCGAGTTTCTTCTTCGGTCATTACGGCTCCGGTACCCAGCTTAGGTAAGTAAAGGTTGGAGCCGGGCGGCAAGCTTCGAATCGTGGCCGTCACTGTCTGCAGGACAGGCGGTGCTGTTGTAGCAGGTTGAAAAAGCTGACTGGCCGCTGCGAGTGCTACTTCCCGCCGCTCAGGATCTTCGGTGATCACGAAGGGATAGGCAGCCTCACCGCGTGGCGCATCCGGGCTGGGCGGCTGGAGCGGAGCACAGCCGCTGCACGCTAAGGTTAGCAGTAGTAATGCCAGACTTGTGTTTCTTGCGATCATCAATTCAATACGCAACCCCTGGGATGCGCGTCGTATAATCCAAACACCTGGAGGACGTATTGTCGAAAGATAACGAAAACATCCCGGTGGACTCTTTTGCTGTTGGCCCAGCAGCCGAAGCTATCCCGCGATTCACGCCGGATCAAATGGTCACATGTGAATCGTGTTTGCGAAGTAATCCTCCGACGCGACTCCAATGTCTGTACTGCGGTGGCAGTTTGCCGTTCAATAATGCAGCTTTCGATCTGCAAAAACCAGACTTAAGGCCACTGGAAAATTGGGAGCAGGGATATAACAACATTCTCAAGTCCTCTCCCGCAACCAAACTCAGCGACGAGGCAGTGGCAACGGCGGCGCATCTGCTCAAGCTGGATAAGGAAGTTCTCAACCGATTGATCTTAAGCAAGCAAGCCCTGCCGGTGGCGCGCACGGCGACGCGTGATGAAGCCTCTCTGGTTCAGCGCCGGCTTTCCGCTGTCGGGATTGACACTGAAATTATCGCCGACGTCAATCTTGCGGAAGCTGGCGCGCCGTTTAGGGTGCGCGCTGCAGAACTGAGTAACGTTGGTCTAAAACTATTCGAGCGCCAGGGCGGTCAGCCCTTTGAATTATCGTGGAGACAAATACTGTTGTTAGTGGTCGGACGATTTACTGTCCAGCGAGTGGAGTCGCGCGAAGAAAACTCGCGCCGCAAAGAGAGTCGCGTTCTTGAGGCCAGTGAGTTTTTTACCGATGAAACGATTTTTGATTTTTATGTATCGGATCGCAGGCCCTTTCGGATCATGTCGAAGAGTTTCGACTTCTCGTGCCTTGGTCCAACCAAGGGACTGGTGGCGGAAGAGAACATGGTGAGACTGTTAGACGTGTTTAGACGGAATGCCGGCGAAGCAACCTGGGACGATTCGTATAACTTAATTAGAAAAACCCTCGAATCTATTTGGTCGTTGGAACGAACTGAACAGTCAGCAGGTTGGCGTCGCGATCGGCCGGGCAAGTTAACAAAGGGAAACATCACGGAGTTTAGTAACGAAGCGCAGTTTCACAAGTACTCCAGCCTCTGTCATTTGCTTAGACTGCGAACATATTCTCAACCTAATGAGCAACCGTAGATCCTTCAAAGACAGAACCAACGACAATTCAGATGCGCCCGCAGCGGACACCTCGAATACCGTTTACGGACTGAACCCGGTGTTGGAAATGCTTCGAGCCGGAGGCAAACAACTTCAACAGCTCACCATCTCAGACGCTGCCAGACACGAGCGCATGAAAGAGCTCCTGGAGTTGGCGAAGCAGGCGAGGATTCCGATTCATCGTGTTCCTCGTAACGCTATTGATCGCTTGTTGCCCGGCGTTAGCCATCAGGGTGTTGTGGCCCGGGTTGCGGCGGCGAAGTACAGCGATGCAGATGATTTGCTCGACGAGCTCGCTTCTCGAGTCAGAGACGGAAGACCGCCTTTGGTGCTGGGTCTCGATGCGGTCGAAGACCCTCGTAATTTGGGAGCAATACTGCGAACTGCGGAGTGTGCAGGCGTAAACGGCGTGTTCATTCCCGAGCGTCGCGCTGTTGGTTTGACTGGCACCGTGGCCAAGACGGCCGCAGGTGCGCTCGATCGCGTGCCGGTGGCTCGCGTAATCAACCTGGTGCAATTGATAGAGCAACTGAAACAACGTAACATCTGGGTCATTGGAGCTGCAGCCGATGGCACATCGGACTACACGAAATGGGACTGGACGGTCCCGAGCGCGTTATTCCTCGGCAGTGAGGGAAGCGGGCTACATCGTCTCGTGAAGGAACGTTGCGATGCCCTCGTTCGTATACCTGTACGTGGGCAAATTGAGTCACTTAATGTGTCGGTAGCAACAGGCGTCATCCTCTACGAAGCGTTGCGCCAGCGAGGCGCAGTTAAAGACCAAACCGACTCTTCTTAATGCACTAACGAAAGACCGGAGGCTAAGAATGTTTTGTCCGAAATGCGCAGCTCAGAATGTTGATGGAGCGAGCTTTTGCCGCGTATGTGGCGCTAACGTGAGTCTTATCCCTCAAGCGCTCTCCGGGCAGCTTCCTGAAGCACCGGAACCGG
>Ga0209486_10001390_pt1 | contig 10502 bp, 7 predicted proteins | sample NCCompost_FD_187518 | JGI IMG/M metagenome (GOLD analysis project Ga0209486, IMG submission 187518) | Agricultural soil microbial communities from Utah to study Nitrogen management - NC Compost (SPAdes) (version 2) | ecosystem: Environmental > Terrestrial > Soil > Agricultural land | place: USA... | reverse complement strand
ATGGTTATCGTTCTTCAAAGCCTTCAATTGATTTAACAGAGTTTTACAAACACAATCGCAGTGAAGGTTTTGGTAAAGAAGTGAAGCGAAGAATTATGCTTGGCACGTTTGTATTAAGTACTGGTTATTATGATGCCTACTTTGCCAAAGCACAAAAAGTAAGACGCAAGCTTGTCGAAAAAACCGAACTGGTTTTCAACGAATTTGACCTTATCCTGATGCCAACTTCACCATCAGTTGCATTTAAAATTGGGGAGAAAACTGATGACCCAATAGCCATGTATCTCGCAGATATTTATACTGTATTTGCAAACCTTACAGGAATCCCTGGTATATCATTACCACTTTTTAAACATTCAAATGGTATGCCGTTCGGGATACAGATAATGGCCAAACAATTTAACGAACTATCTTTGTTGCAGGCCTCCCAACAATTGATGGAGTTCAAAAAATAAATTCATTCCTCTCTATTTATAATGCGTTTCTTATTCACGATATTAATTTCTCTTCCTGCAATAGTTGTTACTGCTCAACAGGCATCTGATACAATCATAGATCTTTCCAGATCGAGGACCAATAAACCAGTGGTTGATTCAACAATTGTTCCTGTTGCGATCGCTTCCGATCCAAAAGCAGGTTTCAAAGATCTTTATACAGGCAAACCCGAAGAAGAAGGATTGAGCCAGGTTCAATTAAATCCCCGTGCCATAAGTTTTGTGGATGATTATATGGCAAAAAATAGAAAGAGCTTGGAGAAATTAAAAGGTTGGGGACGTCCTTATTTTGATATGATCGATGCAGTTCTTACCTATCATGCCTTACCAAGAGAATTAAAATATCTAGCTGTTATAGAATCTTATTTGAAAACGTATGCCGTATCATGGGCCGGCGCCGTTGGTCCCTGGCAATTCATGCCGGAAACCGGAAGAAGAATGGGATTAAAAGTAAATGCCTATACTGATGAAAGAACTGATTATTATAAAAGCACTCATGCGGCAGCTAAATATTTAAGCGAGCTTTATAATATTTATCATGACTGGTTGCTGGTGATCGCTGCATACAATGGCGGACCCGGAAATGTAAACGCTGCGATAAGAAAAAGCAAGAGTAAAAATTTCTGGGATCTGCAACATTTTCTACCAGCCGAATCACGAGATCATGTAAAAAAATTTATCGCTACACATTATGTAATGGAAGGTGATGGTGGTATCACGACATTGACCAGGGATGAAACAGATATTTTAAAACAGGCTTCGAATATAAACCCCGCTGAAAAAAATTTAAGTGCTGCTGAATTAACCAATTCAAAAGTGCAGGCGATCAGTGGAAGATACAATTCATTAGTAATTACAAAACACATTGCGTTTTCAATTATAGAATTCAATCGTTACAATCCCGACTTTGATAAATTGATCACACATAATGGTAAATACGAATTAAGGTTACCTGCTGATAAAATGAATCTGTTTATGGCAAAACGATATGATATTCTTAATGAAAGTTTACAAATAATGCTGGATTCTTTTAAACAGTCGCTTTCTGTTCCTGCAAAGAATCCTTCAGTGAAAAAATCTTCCAGATAAAGGTTGAGACTTCGATATGTTATTATTGTTAGATTAAGCATATTCGTATAGAAATTTTCTACCTTTTTTAATTATGTGAATATTTTGTACTTATTTTATGATACAAACCAGCAATATGAAACTATCAAAAACCCTGTCAGCTATTTTCATTATTGTTTTATTTATTCCCGCTCTTCATTTTACCGCAGGATGTTCCAAAGACAGTGACGACACATTGCCGAGTAATAGCAGTGATTCAATCACTGTTACTATGGAGCCTGCCAATTGGGACTGTTTTCTTGTTGGTTCCGAAAAATATCTCCTTCCAACTGCGGGAAAATTTGAATTTACTGGTGAAGGGGTAAAAGGTTATGGCGAATCCAGTAGGTTGGGCTGTTTTTTAATTACAACCCGGAGTTATGAACTAAATAACCGTACCATTTATTTAAAATGGAAAGGAAATGACGGTGGAGCTTTTGTTAATTATGTGTCTGCCATCGTTTACAATGCCTTCGTGTCAATTGGGAGTGTAAGAAGTTATTCAGATCTTAATTCCTGTTCATCGCCTACAGTTTATAATGGTTCGATAGTGGTAATTAATAATCAATGGTACTATACGACCATAAAAGTGACTAATAATTCATTTGTCGCTACTACAGCCACAGGTACCTATGCAGACAGAGGTGGGAGTGTAATTGAGAATAGGAATGGCTCAATAGCCAATTCTCATGGAAAAATCAGTTTACGTAACGGAGACCCATATGCGGGTAATGCATCTTTTATAGTAATAAATGAGTTAAAAATAAAATAAGATTACTGTACCAGTACTTGCCTCATTGCTTCGGCTTTCATCAAACATTCCTCATGCTCATTGTCTGCATCACTATAAAAAGTAATGCCTGAACCCGCCATAAAAGAAAGATATTTTTCAGAAGCATTATACATGATGCTTCTTATTACCACATTAAAATCAAAATCATTTTCCGGAGTTATATAACCAACAGCACCCGAAAAAATTCCTCTTCCTGATCTTTCATATTGATCGATCAATTCCATCACCCTCCTTTTTGGTGCACCTGTCATCGAGCCCATAGGAAAAGTTGCTTTGATTATTTCTGTAAAAGAGATCTCATCTTTCAATTCTCCGCTTACAGTTGATATCATTTGATGTACCTGCGGAAAAGAGTAGATACCAAACAACTCATCCACCCTCACAGTTCCTTCTTTACATACCCGGGCAAGATCATTACGAACAAGATCAACGACCATCACATTTTCTGATCGATCCTTTTCACTTTTATAAAGTTCTTCCTTGCTTCTTTTATCCCTGCTATCATCTTTCAAAAATCTTGATGATGTTCCTTTGATCGGCTGTGATAGAATTTTACTCCCCTCTCGTTTCAAAAATCTTTCCGGGCTGGCGCAGATCAGCCATTTATCTTCCAGTTTATATAATGCCGAAAAAGGGTTTGGTGAAGTCTTACTGAGCTTTTCATAAACTGATAAAGGATCAACAATTGCATCTTCTGCAAAAAACTCCATGCAATAATTTATCTCGTAACAATCACCACGAAGAATATGTTTTTTTAATTGTTCAATAGTTTCAATGTATTCTTTCTTTGAAATCCGTTGTTGAATACCGAGCTGATCATTTTTTAATTCCAACCTCTCATCAGTTTGCATGATCTCTTCAAAAATTTTCCGAGCATCCTCTTCGCTTTCTATTTCCATTTCCTTTTCAGAAAGCCTGATAATGATCTTTGGCTCAAAGAAGAAAATATCCGGAAAGTCATGCCTGCTTTTATAGGTTGAAGTGACCGACTCGATCTCATTTTTCAGGTCATATCCCAAATGACCAAACAACCAACGAGGCTTTTCATCAAGAAACTTTTGAAACTCATTCAACGCATTACCGGCATTTGCAATAAAGCTGTTTTTATTGCCTACAGCCAGCAAACACTCAATGGAATGATAATTGGTTTGATAACGATGATTGTCCAAAAAACAAAAAATGCCGAACTGGTTTGTCCAGCTCAGCATTTTTTTCTTTGCATTCTCAGGATCTGTGATTGTAAAAATGCAGTTAGTATTGGTTGCGTTCAAAATATAAAACGGGAAATAATATCTTTTTAGTAATCCTCCTCATCATCATCGTCATACTTGTCATCATAAAGATCTTTGAACTCCTCATCCACTTTAAAATCATCTTCTTCTTCCTTGCCTTTTTTACCTCCGGCAGCAGTCCCGGTACTTTTTTTATTCTTTGATGTGGGAATATCAAATTCATCGAAGTCGGGATCCCACTCCTCTTCTTCTTCAGGTTTTTCCCACTCATCTGGTTCGTCCTCGCCATCATCATCATCGTCATCATCACCAGATTTTTTTGCAGCAGCTGGCTTAGCGCTTTTTTTTGTGGCCTTCACATCCATTTCCTCATCATCTTCCAAATCATCATCATCCTCTTCTTCCTGTTTTTTTGGTTTTGAAGAAGCCTTTTTATCAGCGTTACCGGAAGATGGCTTATGATCGAGGCCCTCGGTTTTTTTTCCTTTATCAGATTTCATTGTCATATTCCAATAAAATTAGTCACTGTAAAATTTCAGCGAAGTTTTAGAACTTCCAAATTTTTGTTCTTATTTTTTTGCTGTTCTTTTTCAAGATAGTGAAACTATCTGGTCCCGGCCCGGTCCATTTGAAATATAATTCACCTCTACTCCCAGGTATTGATTAATAAAATCTACATATTGCTGCATGGCTACCGGTAAATCTTTTCCATTTTTTAAACCAGAAGAATCTGTTTTCCAGCCTTTGAATTTTTTATACACAGGATTCAGGTTGATTCCCGTCATCTGATAGGGAACTTCCTCCGTGTTATTTCCATCAACATTATAAGCTGTGCAAACTTGTAGTTCCTCAAATGCATCCAGCACATCAGCTTTTGTCATGACAATTTTTGTAACTCCATTTATCATGCACGCAAACTTCAAAGCAACAAGATCGATCCATCCACAACGGCGTGGCCGGCCGGTTGTTGCCCCAAATTCATTCCCGATCTTTCTTAATTCCTCTCCGACTGTATCATTTAATTCTGTGGGAAAAGGACCGCCACCAACCCGGGTACAGTAAGCTTTGGTTACCCCGAGCACATCTTTTATCTTTTGAGGAGCCACCCCAAGTCCACTGCAAACTCCCGCAGTAATTGTATTTGATGAAGTAACAAATGGGAATGTGCCGAAATCAATATCTAGCATGCTGCCCTGGGCGCCTTCCGCCAATATTCTTTTTCCTGCTGACAAATGATCATTAATAAAATATTCCCCGGAAACAATATTCATGGCTTTCAAAAACTCAATAGCCTCAAAAAATTCTTTTTCCCATGCAGAAATATCTTCATGAAAAGAATAAGCTTCCAGCAATTGGCGATGTTTATTGCACAATTTATCATAAGCACTTTTAAAATCCCCGCGGACCAGGTCGCCAACCCTTAATCCATTTCTACCGGTCTTATCCATATATGTTGGGCCGATCCCTTTCAATGTCGAACCGATCTTATCATTACCTTTTGAAATTTCCGAAGCTTTATCCAACGCACGATGAGTTGGAAGTATCAGGTGAGTTCTTTCCGAAACAAAAAGGTTTTTTTTCAGATCAACACCGAACGATGCAACAGTATCGCATTCTCTTTTTAATGTCACAGGATCAAGCACTACGCCATTTCCAATAAGATTAATAGTGTTAGAATGAAAAACCCCAGATGGGATTTGATGCAGCACTACTTTTTTATCTCCTACATATAATGTATGTCCCGCATTTGGTCCGCCCTGGAATCTTGCGATCAGATCATATTTCGAAGCAAAAAAATCTACGATCTTTCCTTTCCCCTCATCACCCCACTGCAAACCAAGTATTACATCAATCATAATGATAAGCCCCCAAACCCCCTAAAGGGGGCTTTATATTCCCCACTTTAGAAAAGTATTTAAAATTGTTTAATAAATTTTTTGTTTAACAAACTGCATTACTACTATTATGCTTCTGTTGCGTCGCACTCTTGTACTGCGTTAATTCTATTCAACTTTTTTAATCTTACAGCAGCACCCCGACTTTGTCGGAGGTACCTTTAATAACCCTACTCAGCATTCAATGTTACTCAAACAATAAATTACCGATTTGAATTTTCAGATCTAAGTCTCCCCTTTAGGGGGACAGGGGGTTATTAAGCGAGGCAAAAATAAGGGGGAAAGCATAATGAGCAAGTAACAAAGAATCAAGAATTCAGAATGTTGAAAACCTTTTATATCCAGGTTTATTCTAGAATCACAGTTCAGTATCGTAACGGTCTACTTTTTCAATACCGGGAAGATCGTATAGGCTTCGGACCAATTCGTCCAGTTCTTCTTTATCGTGAACGTATAGTTTTATATTTCCTTCAAACACACCTTCTTTGGCTTCAATTGTCAGTGCAGCAATATTGATACGCAATTCTCCGGATATAAGATTGGTGATCTTATTTACAACTCCTACGTCATCAAGACCAACAATTTTTAAACCCGTAAGGAATGAGATCTCTTTATTCTTTGCCCATTTAGTTTTTACAATTCGGTGCCCAAAATTGGCCATCAGCTTGGCAGCGTTCGGACAATTGGTCCGATGAATAGTCAATCCTTTACCTGTTGTTACAAAACCAAACACATCATCCCCCGGAATTGGCTTACAACAATTGGCAAGATTGTAAACTATCTTATCACTACTCTCACCAAAAATTATAAGTTCAGCTTCTTTTTTAGGAAATGTGTGATGAAGACCATCCACTTTTATTTCGTGAATTTTTACCGGCTTTGGTGCTTCTATTTTATCTCCATAAACTTTAAATTCCTTTAATTCCTTTAAGTCTATATTTTTTATAGCAACCTGGTAAAACAGATCAAGGGCAGAGTTGAGTTTATAATATGTCCAGAGCTCATCAATGTTATGTTGATTGAATGCTGCACCCATCCCTTCGATCTTTCGCTGCACGGCATACTTCCCATCTTCTGCAATTTTTCTTTTTTCTTCTTTCAGCGCATCACGGATCCGTCCTTTTGCTTTTGAGGTAACAACAAAATTCAGCCAGTCTTCTGAAGGCTTTTGTTTGTTTGATGTAATGATCTCAACCTGATCGCCACTTCGCAGCTTATGACTTAATGGAACGAGTTTATGATTGACTTTAGCGCCAATAGTTTTTACACCGATTGCACTGTGAATGGAGAATGCAAAATCAAGTGATGTAGAACCAACAGGCAACATCTTTACATCACCTTTTGGTGTGTACACATAAATTTCTTCAGCAAGAAAACTTGTTTTGAAGTCTTGCAGGAAATCTACAGAGTCTGTATCCTGGTTCCCGATCACTTCACGAATTTGCTGAAACCATTTATCAAAACGATTTTCATCAGCACTGCCTTCTTTATATTTCCAATGTGCCGCTAATCCTTTCTCAGCAATTTCATTCATACGTTTTGTTCTTATCTGCACTTCCACCCACTTACCCTGCGGACCCATTACCGTTGTATGCAATGCCTCATAACCATTACTCTTGGGATTGCTTAACCAATCTCTCAATCTTTCGGGAGCAGGAGTATACTCATCAGTGATAATTGAGTATACTTTCCAACAATCACTTTTTTCATTTTCAGGAGTTGACTCAAGAATGATCCGGATAGCAAACAGGTCATATACCTCTTCAAAACTCACTCCTTTCTTTTTCATTTTGTTTTGAATGGAATGTATATGCTTTGGTCTTCCGTATATTTCAAATTTTAATTCAGCCTTATCCAGTTTATCTTTTAAGGGCTTAATAAATTCATTGATGTACCTGCTTCTTTCTTTTTTTGTCTCCGCCAGTTTTCTTGCGATCTCTTTATACGTATCAGGCTCTAAATATTTCATCGCAAGGTCTTCCATCTCTGTTTTAATATTATACAAACCCATGCGATGTGCAAGTGGCGCATATACATAAACAGTTTCAGAAGAAATTTTCAATTGTTTATCCGACTTCATATGATCCAGCGTACGCATATTGTGAAGCCGGTCGGCAAGCTTTATAAGAATGACCCGTGGATCATCAGTAAGTGTAAGCAGGATCTTTTTAAAATTCTCAGCTTGTTGAGATGCGTTAACATCAATAACATTCGAGATCTTTGTAAGCCCATCAACGATCCTGGCAATCTCATTTCCAAACTCTCTTTCAACATCTTCAAGACTTATATCGGTGTCTTCAACCGTATCATGTAAAAGTGAGCAAATAGTAGAACGAACTCCAAGCCCTATTTCCTCCACACATATTCTTGCAACTGCGATCGGGTGGAGAATATATGGCTCCCCGCTTTTTCTACGCATAGTTTTGTGTGCCTCAACCGCCATTTCGAAGGCAAGACGGATAAGCCGCTTATCGCCTGGCTTCAATTTGGTTTTCAATCCCCGTAATAAGGCACGGTATTCCCTCAGGATCAGTTTCTTTTCCTGTTCTTCATTCAAATTATATTTGGGTAACTGGGCAAGGGTATCCATGAAGAGCGAATTTACTTAAAAACAGCCGTTTTTTCTGAGTGAAATCTGCTACATTTGCAGCCCCAAAAGATAATTGTTTGAGGTTCGAAGTTTGATGTTTGAGGCTAACCTAAAACGTCAAACCTGAAACTTCAAACTACCGACCGGATGTGGTGAAATTGGTAGACACGTCAGACTTAGGATCTGATGCCGTAAGGTGTGGGGGTTCGAGTCCCTCCATCCGGACAGTTGAACTTCGAACAAGGATGATCATAATGGCAAAATTCTTGTTCGAAGTTTATTTTAAATCTTGAAATATGGCTACAGTTACAAAAGAGAATATCGGTTTACTGAACGAAAAAATCACATTAAAACTGGAGAAAACCGATTACCTCCCCACTTTTGAAAAATCATTAAAAGATCATAGCAAGAAAGCCAACATTCCCGGATTCAGAAAAGGAATGGTGCCTGCTGGTTTGATCAAAAAAATGTATGGTCCTTCGTTGTTTACTGATGAAGTCCTTCGTACAGTTGACAGGGAACTGATCAAATATCTTGAGGAAGAAAAGCTTGACATATTTGCTCAACCACTCCCGGTTGAAATGGATATTCGTCAACTTGATGTAAACAACCCAGCTGATTACACTTTCCATTTTGAAATAGGAATGAAACCAGGTTTTGCATTGGCCGATCTTTCAAAAGCAAAGACGACCCGTTATAAAGTGACGATCACTGATGAGATGATCAACAACGAGATCACCCGCCTGCAGAATCGCTACGGCAATATGAAAGATGAGAACACGGTGAACACGGAAGAGAATGTATTGAATGTGATCTTTTCCGAAGTGGATGAAAATGCAAATGAAATTGAAGGCGGGATCAAAAAAGATAATTCACTCCTGGTAAAATATTTTAAAGAAAGTTTTCGTGGTAATCTTATTGGGAAAACTATCAATGACTATATTGTTACACAGCTTGATAAAGCTTTTGATGAAAAAGAACTTGATTTTATTCTAAGTGATCTTGGTGTTGATAAAAATGATCCGGCTTCTTCACAAAAACATTTCAAGATCCAGATCACAAAGATCGGTTTGCTTGAGAAAAGAGAATTGAATGAAGAATTCTATAAACAGCTTTACCCAAATGATGAAGTAAAGACTGAAGCTGATTTCAGAAATAAGGTTAAAGAAGAAATACAGGTTTATTGGGATAACCAGGCAAAAGGTCAATTACAGCACATGGCTTATCATGAGTTGCTGGATGGAACAACTATTGATTTTCCTGAGTCATTCCTGAAAAAATGGATGCAGACACAGGGTGAGGAAAAAAAGACAGAAGAAGAAGCTGAGAAAGAATTCCCCACTTTTAAGAACCAGTTAAAATGGACATTGATCAGTGATAAAATTGCAAGGGAAAATAATATTGACGTAAAACCTGAAGAACTAAAGGCTTTTGCAAAGCAACAATTATTCGGATATATGAATATGCCTATGGGTGGAGATGACCAACCCTGGGTAGATAATTATGTTGACAAAATGATGCAGGATCGCAAGTATATTGAGGATGCTTATAACCGCATACAAGGACAAAAGATCTTTGAGTGGGCCGAATCACAAGTGAAGCCGACTGAAAAAGAAATTGCGATGGAAGACTTTGTGAAAATGCAGGAGGAGCATCAGCATCACCACCATTAATAGAATGTATAAAAAGTATATAAGGTAAAAGGTTGGCATTTGCTAACCTTTTACTTTTTATACACTATATACTAAAAAATGTCAATTCGTCTTAATTCTAGTAATTCGTGTCACTGATTTTGTGGTTTTGCCATTTGGACGGATATTTGATGAATCAGACCAATTGGCGATCATTGCCTTAATCTGCAAACAAAACGAAATGAGTTTTAATTCTGAATTTGAAAAGTATGCGGTAAAACACCGCGGTATTTCCAGCAATACCCTTCATGGCTATGCAAGCCAAATGGTAACAGGTCTTACTCCTAACATCATTGAAGAACGTCCCATGAATGTAGCAGTAATGGATGTGTACAGCCGACTAATGATGGACCGTATCATCTTTCTTGGCTATCCTATAAATGATGAAGTGGCAAATATTGTTACAGCGCAATTATTGTTTCTTGACTCTACTGATAGGACAAGAGATATTAATATGTACATAAATAGCCCTGGCGGAAGTGTGTATAGCGGGTTAGGTGTATATGATACGATGCAATATGTAACTCCTGATGTAGCGACAATATGTATTGGTGTGGCAGCCTCGATGGCTTCTGTATTGCTGGCTGCAGGTACAAAAGGGAAAAGAGCTGCATTGAAACATGCAAGGATCATGATGCATCAACCAAGTGGCGCAATTGGCGGACAGGCAAGCGATATTGAAATTACAGTTAATGAGATC
>Ga0209486_10001389_pt1 | contig 10503 bp, 8 predicted proteins | sample NCCompost_FD_187518 | JGI IMG/M metagenome (GOLD analysis project Ga0209486, IMG submission 187518) | Agricultural soil microbial communities from Utah to study Nitrogen management - NC Compost (SPAdes) (version 2) | ecosystem: Environmental > Terrestrial > Soil > Agricultural land | place: USA... | reverse complement strand
ACCGCGATGCGGACCTCGGGAGCCTCGGCGAGCAATACGAGGTCACCGGGGGTGATATTCGCAATGCGGTGCTGAAAGCCGCGGCGGCGGCAGCCGCCGAGCCGGGTAGCGATGCGCCGCGCGCAATTCACCAGCGGCATCTCGAGGCGGGCATTCAAGACGTGATCGCCGGCAAGCGCGTGATGCAGCAGTCGCTCTTTGCGCCCGCGACAGGCCAGGACGTCGCGCAGGCGGCGACGACTCTGCGAGCGGCGATCTCGCCTGGTGCGGCGTGGGCCCTGCCTGTCAGCGTGGCCGCCCTTGTGACCGCGCTGGTCGCGTTGGTCGCAGCGCTGGTCCGGTAACCGGAAGCCTGTCCCGGCTACTTTGGAGAGGCGCCGGCCAGCACCTGAGCGACGTACGCGCTCACGTCGCGAATCTGCTCCGCGGTGAACGCGTCGCGGAACGCCGGCATGGTGTTGCGCCCCGTCGTTACCGTCCGCATCGCGAAGTCCAGGTCCTTCACAGTAGCGAGTGACGGCGCGGCGCCGTGGCCGCTCTTGCCGTCCTCGCCATGGCACACCGCGCACGCCTGGACGAACAGCTTCCGGCCGTTCTCGACGTTGGCGGCGGCGAGGCTGGCCGCGGGCGCCGCCGGAGCCCGGCCCTCTGAAATCGTCACGGCATTGCGCGGCACGGGCGACCCCGCCTGCGCCGGCCCCATCGTCCCATCCACTGCAAACAGCCACAGGCTGTCGCCGCGCGCGGAGCCCAGGAGCGCGCTGCCGCCGGAATACGCCAGCACGTACTGCTTCCGGATCCCATCAACAGTGCGCTCGAAGGTCGCGACAGGGGCGTGCATGCCCGCACCGGTCTGGAACTCCCACAGCTGCTTCCCGCTGGCGGAATCGAGCGCGGTCAGGCGGCCGTCATTGCGGCCGACGAACAGCAGCCCGCCAGCCGTGGCCAGCGTTCCGCTGTAGCACTGCTCGGGCCACTGAAAGCGCCACGCCAGCTTGTTGGTGGTGACATCCACGGCGGCGATGATGCCGGTCCGCGCCACGCGCGTGAACGTGGTGCCGCCGCCCAGATACGAGTTGCCCATGACCGGCGGCGTGACCTTCGGGTCGCCGCCGCCGGTGTAGCCGTTGATCACGGACGACGCGCACACGAACAGCCGCTGCTGCACGGGGTCGTAGCTGCTCGGGGGCCAGCTGGCGCCGCCCCAGATGCCGGGCGCGACGATCACGGCGTCGTTGCCGACGAACGGCGTGAAGATGCGCCCGTCGTTCACCAGCCGCTGCCCCTCGGGCGCCATCTCGATGAACTGCGGCACGATGGCGTCGCCGCGCGGGAACGGCTGCGTCTTCGCGGTGGCCTGCCGCGGCTCCTGCGGCACGGGCTTCTCGTCGATGCCGATGAGCGGCTTGCCGGTTTCGCGATCGAGGATGTACGCCCAGCCGGTCTTGCCCACCTCGACGACCGCCTTGCGGACGCGGCCGCCCATGCGCACGTCCATCAGCACGACCGGATTGACGGCGTCGTAGTCCCAGATGTCGTGATGCACCTGCTGGAAGTGCCAGCGATACTTGCCGGTCCTGGCCTCGATGGCCAACATGGACGCGGCGTAGAGGTTGTCGCCCGCCCGGTTGGCGCCGTTGTAGTCGGGCGCGGCGTTGCCGGTGGAGAAGAAGAGGAGCCCGAGGTCGGGGTCGTACGCCGGCGTCTGCCAGATGGCGGCGCCGCCGTACTTCCAGGCGTCGTTGTCTTTCGGCCAGGTGTCGTGGCCGGGCTCGCCAGGGCCGGGGATCGTGTAGAAGGTCCAGAGCAGGCGGCCGTCCTTGGCGTCGTACGCCTTCAGGCGGCTGCGGGTGCCGCGGTCGCCGCCGGCGAAGCCGATGACCACCATTCCGTCCACGTAGAGCGGTGCGGCGGTGATCGAGAACTGCTCCTGCCAGCGCTCCGCCTGAATGGACCACGCCAGCTTGCCCGTCGCGCGGTCGATCGCCACGAGCCGGCCGTCGAGCAGACCCTGGAAGACCTTGTCGTCGCTGAGCGCGACGCCTTTGTTGTTCCAGCCGCAGCAGACGGAGGTGATGTTCGGATCGACGTTCGACCACCACTGCCAGAGGATCTCGCCGGTGTCGATCGAGAGCGCAAAGACGTCGTTGGCGCCGGTGCTCACGTAAGCGACGCCGTCGTCGACGAGCGGCGCGGCAAAGGCGGAATACTGCGGCTGCATGCCGGAGCCGCGCAGCCGGGCGCGCCATACGCCTTTGAGCTGCGCCACGTTGGTGCGGTTGATGGCGGTCAGCGGCGACCAGCGCTGGTTGGCGAAGTTGCCGCCGTTGGTGGGCCAGCGGGACGTGGGGGGCGCGGTCAGCGCCGCGGTGGAGAAGTCGCGCTGCTTGTCCGTGGCAGCCTGCGCGTTCAGGCGGACCTGAAGGTCCGCCTCTGCGTAGAGCAGCGTTGCGGCGGCGAGGAGAACGACGGGGGCTAGAAGGCGCACGCCGGCATTCTAGCCCCGTCGAGGTGTTACTTGGACTTCTTCGAGTGCAGGCCGAACGCGGCACCCTGCGGATCAGCGGCGTTCACGATCCGGTCGCCGTCCGGGACGTCCATCGGCCCGTTGAGGATCTTCCCGCCGGCGGCCTTGATACGCTCGGTGGCCGCATCCACGTCGGGCACCCGGAAGTAGATCTGCCAGTTCGACGGCACGTTGGCCATGTTCGCCGGCTTGTTCATGATGCCGCCGATCATGCCGTGCCCGGTCGGGCGCTTGAACATCAGGTACTCGCCCATCTCACCCATGTCCATCGTCTGGTCGAGCTGCCAGTGGAACACGTCCTCGTAGAACTTCAGCGCGGCGCGAGCGTCCGTCGTCATCAGCTCGTGCCACGAGGCGTCGCCCACTTCCGGCGCCGCCTCGGGCCGGTGCTCGGAGCTGGCCGGTTCGATGATGTAGAACGCCGCACCCTGCGGGTCCATCATCAGCTGCATGCGTCCGACGTCCTTGATCGAGATCACCTCGGTGTGCGTCTTGCCCCCGCGCTTCGTGATCTGAGCCACGGCGTCCTCGAGCTTCGGTACAGCGACGTACATCGCCCAGAACGGCGGCGCCTTCATCTCGGCGGGGCGGTTCAGGATTCCGCCGATCGACACGTCGCCGCCGCGATTGAGCTCGGTGTAAGGCTGGCCCGCGCCCGCGAAGGGCTTCGCCTTCCACCCCACAACGGTCTTGTAGAAGGACTCGGCCGCTTTCATGTCGGTGGTCATCAGCTCGTACCAGACGGGCCGGCCGAGCAAGGTCGATGTCGCAACAGCCATCGAGCACCTCCCGTATAGGAAACCCCTAGTCTGCCACCGGCGCGCGGCGAAGCGGCTCGAGCGTGAGAGATTTAACGGGGACGAGATACTATGCGGCGCCAGGAGGCAGCATGAGGCGCGTACTGCTCGTCTTGCTGATGGCAGCCGTCACGACGGCCGGGCTGCACGCGCAATGGCTGCGGATTCCCACCGCGGGCATCCCGCGCTTACCCAACGGTAGAGCGAACCTCGACGCTCCGGCGCCGCGCTCACCGGACGGGCGGCCGCTGCTCGGCGGCCTCTGGAAGACGGTACCGGCCCGGCTCATCGCCGACGTGACGTCGGGACTGCCTCGCGGCGAGAAGCTGCCCTATCAGCCGTGGGCGGAGGCGCTCTACAAGGAGCGCCTGGCGAACCTCGCGAAGGATGACCCGACCTCGAACTGCATCGTCGGCGGCGTGCCGCGGTCGAACTTCGTGCCCTACCCGTTCAAGATCCTCGAGCTGCCCGGCATGGTGGTCATCCTGTACGAGGCGATCCACTCGTACCGGCAGATCTTCACGGACGGCCGGTCGCTGCCGAAGGATCCGAGCCCGGCGTGGCTCGGCTACTCGGTGGGCAAGTGGGAGGGCGATGCGTTCGTGGTCGAGAGCGCCGGGTTCAACGACAACGTGTGGCTCGACAACAACGGAAACCCCGCTACCGAGAGCCTGCGGGTGACCGAGCGCTTCGTGCGGAAGGATTTCGGCCACATGGACATCGAAATTACCGTCGATGATCCCAAGGCCTACACGCGGCCGTGGAAGGTGACGCAGCCGCTCGTGTATCAGCCCGACGACGAGCTGATCGAGTACATCTGCGACGAGAACAACCGCTACTTCCTGCTGGTGCCCGACGCAGCGCCGCCGGGCCGGCCCAAGCCTCCCGCGCCCCGCTGAGCGGATGCGCGCCCTGTTGTCGACGATCGGATCGCGCGGCGACGTGACGCCGCTCGTGGCGCTCGCGGTGCAGCTGAGGGCGCTGGGCCACGAGGCCCGGCTCTGTGTGCCGCCCGATTTCCGCGACTGGATCGAGAGCTGCGGTCTCGAAGTGGTGCCCATCGGTCCGTCGGTGCGCGCCTTCGCGGCATCGAGGCCACCGGCCTCGCAAACGCCGCTGTCACCGCCGTCGCCGGACCAACTGCGTCAGATCATCGACGCGACGGTGGCGACGCAGTTCGAGACGATCACGGCGGCCGCCGAAGGCTGCGACGTCATCCTGGCGGCCACCGCCCTCCAGGTCGCGGCCGGTTCGGTGGCGGAGAAGATGGGCATTCCCTACGTCTTCGCCGCGTATGCGCCGATCGTGTTCCCATCGCTTCGACATGCGCCGGCGCCGCTGCCGCCGGCGGCAGGAGAAACGCCGGCACCGGCGAATGCGGACAACCGCGAGCTGTGGGCGCGCAGCGACGCGCGCACGAACGCGACGTTTCGCGACGCGCTCAACGCGCATCGCACCGCCCGTGGGCTGGCCGCCGTCGATGACGTACGCAGCTACATGTTCACCGCGCGCCCGTGGCTCGCCGCCGACCCGACGCTGGCGCCCTGGCCGGAGCCCGACACCGAAAGCGTCTTTCAGCCCGGTGCCTGGATCGTGCCGGACGAGCAGCCGCTGCCACGCGACGTGGACGCGTTTCTGGATGGCGGCGCGCCACCGATCTTCTTCGGCTTCGGCAGCGCGCGTGTGGCCCAGGGCGCGGGCGCGGCAAGCGTCGAGGCCGCTCGCGCGCTCGGGCGCCGCGGCATCGTGTCGAGCGGCTGGTCGGACCTGTCGGGCGAGGCACACGCCGCCGACTGTCTGACAGTCGGCGAGGCGAACTTCCAGGCGCTCTTCCCGCGAGTGGCGGCGGTCGTGCACCACGGCGGCGCCGGCACGACGACGCTGGCGACGCTCGCCGGGACGCCGCAGGTGATCGTGCCGCAGGTCTACGACCAGCACTACTTCGCCCGCCGGGTGGTGGACCTTGGAGTCGGAAGCGCGCACGCGCCAGGGGCCATGACCGCGGAGTCGCTGACCGCGGCGTTGGAGCAGACGCTGCGGCCCGAGGTGGCCGCGCGCGCGAAATCCGTCGGGACCCGCGTGCGCCGGGACGGCGCTCAGATCGCGGCCGAGGCTTTGTACCGCGCTTCCTCGGCGTAGTACTCCGGGAAGCCCACGGCCTTCTTCAGATCCTCGAACCTCATCGCCGCGGTGGGCTCGCCTCGCACCAGCTGCGTCAGCGCCGCGCGCATCGCCACGATCGACACGTTCAGCATCGTCAGCGGATACACGGCAATCTTGTAGCCGATGGCGTCGAGCTCCGCGTGCGGCAGGAGCGGCGTCTTGCCGCCCTCGATCAGGTTGGCCATCTTCGGGCCGTCCACCTCTCGACAGTAGCGCCGCATCTCCTCCACGCCGAGCGGCGCTTCCAGGAACGTGATGTCGGCGCCCAGCGCGCGGAACGCCTGGCAGCGGGCAATGGCCTCGTCGAGGCTGACCACCGCGCGCGCGTCGGTGCGCGCCATGATCAGGATGTCGGCGCCCTCGTTCCGCGCGTCCACGGCGGCGCGGATCCGCGTGAGCGCCTCGTCGCGCGTCACCACGGACTTCCCCTCGGTGTGCCCGCAGCGCTTCGGCGCCACCTGGTCCTCGAGCATGATGGCGGCAAAGCCGGCGCTCGCGTAGCCGGCCACGGTGCGCTTGATGTTCTGGGCGCTGCCGAAGCCGGTGTCGCCGTCGCCGATGAGGGGAATCGAGACGGCGCGGCAGATGTTCTGCGCCTGATCGGCGAGCTCGGCGTAGGAGATGAGCCCGGTATCAGGCATCCCCAGCCGCGCGGCCGACACCGCGAAGCCGCTCATGAAGCCCAGCTCGAACCCGGCTTCTTCGATGAGGCGCGCGGACATCGCGTCGTGGCATCCAGGCATCACGAGCAGGCCCGGACGATCGAGGAGCGCACGCAGGCGCGCGGCAGGAGTCATGTCACCCTCGGCGGATCTTGGACGCCTCGAAGAAAATGTGAATCCGGTAGACCGTCTTGGCGCGGCGGACGATCATGCCGGTGTTCAGGTCTACGCGCTCCGGGATCTCCTGAAGCTGCTTGTCCACCGCGATGTGGTAGCCGCGCTCGGAGAAGATGTCGATCAGCATCGGGATGGCAAGCGGCTCGTTGAAGATCGGATCCTCGGAGTTGACGTAGGCGCGTCCCGAGATCGCGTGTCGCGCCACGATCGGCATGAACTTCGAGAAGATCATGCGCACGATCTCGGCGAACTGCTTGGGATGCTCGAGCGCATAGCCGTCGAGGCGTTTCACCAGCTCCTGCCGTGCGCCGACGACCAGCTCGTCGGCGAGCGGCAGCACATGGAGGATCTCGAAGGTCCGCGGGTCGAGCTCGAGCGAGCTCTGGTACTTCAGCTCCTCGAGGATGTTCGCCTGCACTTCGGCGATCGGCCCTTCGGCGTTGACGAAGTGGTAGTGATAGAGCTCGCGCAGCGAGGTGAGCGCGGTCCAGGTCTGTTCCTTGAACACCAGGTAGCGCCGCCGCACCAGATCCTCGGAAAGATCCGTGGCGCGCAGTTCGATCGAGGTGCCGACACCGGTTTCAGCCACCTTCGCGTTGTGCTCGGCGATCTCGCGGCCGCGTCCGAGCTGGCGGGCGATGCTGGTGGCTTCGCCGACGAAGAGCACCATGACGTGAATCGTCGGCCGCCGGAACTGGCTGCGCAGCGGCGTGTCGGCAAAGCGGTCGTAGAGCTCGCCGATCTTCTCCACGAGCAACTTCAGGCACTCCACCTGCACCGGCGTGCGCGGGAAGCCGTCGAGGATCACGCCGTCGCGGTAGATCGGCTCGAGCAGCCGGCGCAGCAGCAGGCCCACCACCTCCTTGTCGCCCACCATCACGCCCTGCGCCTTGAGCCGTTCCATCTCCGGCGTCGTGAGCAGCTCGCTCACCACGATGGGGGGGCAGGTCAGGCCGCGCGTCTCGCTGATGAAGCGCGTCTGGGTGCCTTTGCCGGCACCTGGCGCGCCCCCGAGGAGGATCATCTCCTTCGGAAAGCGGAGGTGCTCGACGCCCACCTCCTCGACCAGCGCGTCCCAGACGGGTTCGAAAATCAGGCGCGCGTCTTTCACTTCGAGATCGACCGGCTTCGAGGGCTGGGGGGCGGCGGACGGTGACGGCATCGGTCCACAAGTATCGTTCACCCCGCGGTAGGCTACGATCCCTGGCGAGGCTCCGCCGATGAAAATAGAGGCTGCGCCTCGCCAGGACAGTATCTAATTGCCCGCCCTCCGGGCGGGCGGCCTGTAGGCTATGGCTTGATGAGAGCGACCAACCTCACACGGCGGCTCGCAATCGCACTCGTGGCGATGGGCCTGGGACTTTTCGCACCGCGCACGGCCGCGGCGCAGCACGAGACGGCTGCGGATCTGCTCGACGGTGAGCGCGCCTACCGGAACACGTGCGCCAATTGTCACGGGCCGGACGGCGACGTGATCGCGGGCATCGACCTGGGCCGGGGCCGGTTCCGTCGGCCGATGACCGATGAGGATCTGGTGCGGATCATCCGCACGGGAATCCCCAACACGCCCATGCCGGCGAGTCCGATGACCGTCGAGCAGGCGCAGAAGATCGTCGCCTACCTGCGCAACCGGGCGTCGGGCGCGCGCGGGAGCCTGGCCGCCGGCGATCCGGTGCGCGGCAAGGCCGTGTTCGAGCGCCCCGGCGCCACCGCCTGCACCTCGTGCCATCGCGTCGGCGCCAGCGGCTCGCGGCTCGGCCCCGACCTCACGGATGTCGGGACCCGGCGCAGCGCGGCCGAGCTCGAGCGCGCGCTCGTGGATCCGGGCGCGGATGTGGCGCCGCCCAACCGTACCTACCGCGTCGTGCTGAAGGACGGCACCACGGTGACCGGCCGCCTGCTCGGGCACGACACCTTCAGCGTGCAGCTGATCGACTCGAAGGAGCAGTTGCGCTCGTTCGCCAAGGGCGACCTGCGCGAACAGGGCTTTGTGCCCTCGCCGATGCCGTCGTACCGCGGGACGCTGTCGCCGCAGGAGATTGCCGACATGGTCAGCTATCTGTCGTCGTTGCGAGGTCGGTGATGCGCAGCGCCCTCCGTCTCTTGTTCGTGCTTGCCCTGATCGCGCCGCTGCAGGCGCAGGTGTCGTTCGACCGCATCCTGCGCGGCGACCGTGAGCCGCACAACTGGCTGTCGTACTCGGGCACGCTGATGAACCAGCGTTACAGCCCGCTCACGCAGATCACCGCGGACAACGCCCGGAACCTGCAGCAGCAGTGGGTGTGGCAGACGCGGTCGCTCGAGAAGTTCGAAGCGACGCCGCTCGTCGTCGACGGCGTGATGTATACGGTGGAGGCGCCCAACACCGCCGTGGCGCTCGACGCCGCGACGGGCCGCGTGTTCTGTACGTATCCCTACACGCCGGCGCCGGAGGGACGCCCGTGCTGCGGCCGCGTGAACCGCGGCCTCGCCATCCTGGGCGACACGCTCTACATGGGCACGATCGACGCCCACCTGATCGCCATCGACGCCAAAAACGGCAAGCCGCTGTGGAACACCGTGGTGGCCAACGCCGCCCAGCGGTACTCGATCACGTCGAGCCCGACGGTCGTGAAAGACAAGGTGATCATCGGTACCGGTGGCGGCGACGGTCCGATTCGCGGCCACATCTCGGCCTTCGATGCGAAGACCGGCAAGGAGGCCTGGCGCTTCTACACGATTCCAGGCCCCGGCGAACCCGGGCACGAGACCTGGGCGGGCGACTCGTGGAAGGTGGGCGGTGTGGGCGTGTGGAACGCCGGCGCCTACGACCCCGAGACGAACCTGGTGTTCTTCGGCACCGGCAATCCCGCACCGGACTGGGACGGCTCGACACGGCGCGGCGACAACCTGTACAGCGACAGTGTCGTGGCGCTCGACGCCGACACCGGCACACTGAAGTGGCACTACCAGTTCACGCCGCACGACGAACTGGACTACGACGCCACGCAGGTCCCCGTGCTGGCCGACATCGAATGGCAGGGCCGTCCGCGCAAGGTCATGCTCTGGGCCAACCGCAACGGCATCATGTACGTGCTCGACCGCGTTACCGGCGAGTTCCTGAAAGGAAAGCCGTACGTGAAGACCAACTGGCTCGACGGCTTCGACGCCAAGGGTCGCCCGAATCGCGTGAAATTCCCGACGCCCGAGGGCACGCTCGTCTTTCCGCACGTCCATGGCGGCACCAACTGGGCACCGCCGTCTTACAGCCCGCGCACGGGGCTCTTCTACGTCGCCACGTGGGAGAACTCCGGCATCGTGTCGGTCACGGGGCAGTTCCCGCGGGTGATGAGCTCCAATGCACAGCAGACGGCGATGGGGCAGACCACGCTGGTGCCGTTCTACAACGACGCCACCGAACCGTATGGCGTGGTGCGCGCCTACGACCCGAAGACGCTCGACCAGGTGTGGGAATTCAAGATGAGCGACATCACGTGGGGCGGCACGCTCGTCACGGCGGGCGACGTGGTGTTCAGCGGGGGACGCGAAGGGTACCTCCTGGCGCTCGACGCCAAGACGGGGAAGCTCCTGTGGCGGTCGTCGGTCGGCGGCCAGGTGAACGCCGCCGCCATGAGTTATGCCGTCAACGGCAGGCAGTTCGTGGCGATTGCCGCGGGCAACGCGCTCTTCGCCTACGCGTTGCCCGCGAACTGATCAGGAGTCGCGTCCAGGGGCCTGCCAGGGCGTGCTCTTGCCGTAGCCGTCGATGACGACGAGCTGAGCGCCCTTGCCGTCCTCGGTCACGCTGGCGATGACGCGCTCGGTGGTGCGGTTCGCGATCGCCGCGGCCTCGCGTGCGGAGTACACGAGCTGGTACCCCGACGTGCTCCCGGCGCGGAACCACCCCTTCAGTGCCGTCGGCGCGGAATCCAGGATCGTCGGCCGATACTGAACGACGTCGGACGGACCATCGCGCTTCATCGAAACGGCTTCCGTCGTCGTGATGAGCTTCGACCGATCGCTGCTGTGGATCCGGACCGTGTACCGACCGCCTTGCCCCTCGGCCGTTTCAAACACGTAGGTGCCAGGCTGCAGCGTCATCCCAGGCACCTCGATCGGTGCCGCGAAGGTCAGGGTTGTCTGATTGTCGAGGTCAGCTGCCCGAGTCGGCGCCGGGGCGGCCGTCACCGCGACCGCC
>Ga0209486_10001388_pt1 | contig 10504 bp, 12 predicted proteins | sample NCCompost_FD_187518 | JGI IMG/M metagenome (GOLD analysis project Ga0209486, IMG submission 187518) | Agricultural soil microbial communities from Utah to study Nitrogen management - NC Compost (SPAdes) (version 2) | ecosystem: Environmental > Terrestrial > Soil > Agricultural land | place... | reverse complement strand
CGCGACAAAGGCCGCGGCGAACCCCGACAGCAGCGAGGTGCGGGGCGCCGGGGCATCGGCGACCGGCAGCGGCGCACCAACCGACGTCCACAACGCGAAACCGGCGACGATCAACCCCGCGAGCGCGATGATCTTGGCAACCGTCAGCGCGTTCTGCACTGCCGCGCCGGGCCTCACGCCGAGGTAGTTCGTCACGCCGAGGATCAGGATCGTCAGCGCTGCCATGCCGAGCCGGCCGCCGATCACTCCGAGATCCATGTACCGCTCGACGTAGCCGGCAAACCCCATCGCCACCGCGGCGAGTGCGCCGGTGGAAATCAGCAGGAGCGTCATCCAGCCACAGAGAAATGCCGCCAGTGGCCCGAACGCCTCGCGAATGTAGACATAGCCGCCGCCCGCATGAGGCATCATCGCCCCGAGCTCGGCGTACGCCAGTGCACCAGCAAGCGCCACCAGTCCACCAATCGCCCAGACACCGAGGATCCAGGTGCCACTTGGGAGCGCGCGCGCGACTTCGGCCGGAGTGAAGAAGATGCCGCTGCCGATAATGCCGCCGACGACCATCAGGGTGCACGACGCGAGCCCAAGCTCTCGACGCAGGCCAGACTCGTAATTCGCGACCCCTGACTCCTGACGCGCCATTCGGTCGTGACTTGTGACTGGTGATGTTACAGCCCGTCTGCCCGTTTACCTTTTTACCCGCTTACCCTTTTACCCGCTTACCCGTTTACCCGTTTACCCGTTTACCCGCTTACCCGTTTACCGGATCAAACGATCATCATGTCGCGCTGATACTCGTCAGGCGTTATCGCCAGCGATCCGTCCAGAAAACAGCAATTCACCTCGGACCGCATACCAATCTCGCCGGCGATGTAAACACCCGGTTCGACGGAAAAGCCGATGCCGGGAAAGATCAGCCGCTCTTCCCGCGTTTCCAGGTTGTCGAGATTCGGACCCGATCCGTGCAGGTCTTTCTGGTCGATCGAGTGGCCGGTGCGGTGCGTGAAATATTCGCCAAACCCGCGGCCGACGATGACCTGTCGGGCAGCATCGTCGGCCTCCCCACCTCGCACCGGCGTCCGTGCAACAGCTTTTTCGCGGAGGAGCGAAAGCGCAGCGTCGCGTGCATCGCGCACGGCCTCCCAGATGCTCATCGCCCGCGGTGATGGTGTGCCCAGCGACGACATCCAGGTCTGGTCGGCGTAGACACCGCCCGGTTCGGTCGCCCACAGGTCAATCAGCAGTGTCTGCCCAGCCTCGATGGCAACCGGATGGTCCGGCGAGGGCTCGTAATGCGGATTGGCCGCGTTCGCGCCGAAGGAGACGTTAGGCGGATGACTGTAGAGCAGGCCGGCGCGATCGAACGCGGCGGCGATGCGCGACTGCACCTCGTGCTCCATTGCGGGACGCCCGTTCCGCGCCTGTTCGCCGGCGAACCGATGCGCATCGCGCGCAATGTTTGCCACGATGACGGCTGCCCGGCGATGCGATGCGAGGTCTTCGTCGCTCCACCGTGCGTAAAAGTGCGAGACCAGGTCCCCGGATGTCACGACGGTCGCACCGGTGGTCCGAATGAGCTCGAGCATGCCCGCGGGAATCCGATCCAGGTACGGCACCGCGCCGCCGGCCGAATACTCCATCGCGATCCGCTTGCCGGACACGAGACTCGCCACATGACTTTCGAGCGATTTCCAGGAGCTGTACACCACCTTCTTCCACGCACTCGGCCACGCGCTCCACACGCCCTGTTCGATGGCGTGTGTCACGGCGACAGGTGTTCCTTCGGTCGGCAGCCAGACGAAGAAGCGCCGCGTGACAAAACCACTGACGCCGAGCAGTTCTCCGGCGATGGGATTGGTCCCGCGGAAGTCATAGAACAACCAGCCGTCAACGCCGGCGCGCTTCAGTGCCGCCTGATAGTCGCCCAGTGATCCCGGCGACAGGCGCTTCGCGCTCATTCAGCTTTTGTCGGTCGCCACTCCGCGCGCCATGCGCAATTACCTTCTCCACGAGTGTTGCACCGCACGTGCTCCACGCCGCCGACGCTGTTCACCATCAATCGGAGCAGTTCCTTCAACCCTGCCTCGTAATAAGTACAGCCGATCGAACGGCTCGCCGACGTCGCGGTTACCGAACGCTCGACTTCGAGATAGATCGAGGATCCGATGCGTGACACGCGTCCGTTGAAATACCGCGACGACAGTCGGCGGGTGTGCCGCAGCGCGATGGGACGCGCGAGCAGCGACGGTAGAATGAGGAGCATCCGGCGCGTGAGCGGCGAGATGCTCTGGTACGCTTCACTCGCGAGGTATCTGCCGGCGGCCCGGAACACCGCTTCAGCGTCAGGACGACGGCCGATCAGCGTCGCGAGGCCCACCGCTTCGTCATGCGACGTCCGCTGGCGGCGCTTCACCGCGTCCGTGAACCGGCGGATCTGATTGTACACGGTGTCGCTCAAACCCAACCGTTTGTTGCGGAGATCGCTCACCAATTCCGCATCCACGTCTTCGTCCGGGGCATCGACATGCCGGACGGCTTCGAGGAATGAGAGCGGAAGGAGGGCGTCGACAGTCGGAGACATGGATTTATCAGCGGACTCTTGCACGCTTACGCTAATGGCCGCGAATTGCCCGTTCAAGAACATCCTTCGCCCACGCGCCATGCAAGATCGCCTATTTTCGATGGAACGCGAGCAGGGGTCAGACCGGGGTCAGACCGGGGTCAGACCCCACTCTGACCCCGGTCTGACCCCTCAGCAAGCGTGACTTCGCTGATCGTTTCTCTTGCGGTTGCGGGTGCGGTGGCCACGATTGCCTGGGCCGCTCGATTGCTCACCGTCAGCGGTGCCGTAGCCGCGACTCTGGTGGGTGCGGCAGCCATGATCGGCGGAATCCGCTGGGTCGTGATGCTGCTCTTCTTCTTCGCCGGCTCGAACCTCCTGTCGCGCTGGCGGAGTCGAGAGCGCGAACAACTGGTCGGCTCGTTCATCGAAAAGGGCAGCCGAAGAGACGCGTGGCAGGTTCTCGCGAACGGCGGCGTTTTCGGCCTCGCAGCGGTGCTGGCAGACGGCGGCGCCACCAGCACCTGGGAAGCTGTTGGCATTGGAGCGATCGTTGCGGCCACCGCCGACACGTGGAGTACCGAGGTCGGCACCGTACTGGGCGGGACGCCTCGCTCGATTCTGAATGGCCGACAGGTCGCGCCCGGTACGTCAGGTGGCATAACGATTGCGGGCTCCACTGCTGCAATAGCCGCCGCGATCCTTGCGGCAAGCGTTGCCGTGAGCCTCGATTGGAGTACTCCGGCGCCTGCAATCGTGCTGGGTGGTCTCGCTGGTTCGGTGATCGACTCGCTACTGGGCGCAACAGTGCAGGAACGGCGGTGGTGCCCAAGCTGCCAGTCACTGACCGAACGCCACGTTCATTCGTGTGGCACGACCGCGGTGTATCGGGGTGGGATACGTGGCTGCGACAACGACATCGTCAACCTGTTGAGCACTGTTGCAGGAGCGGTAGTCACATGGATAATCAGCTGAAGAGTCGGATGCGTTTCATCGTGTCGGCGTTCTCACTCGCGTTGATCACCGTGACGGCATGCGACACGGGTCCGGTCGAACCGGTCGGACGTCGTCAAATTGGCCTGGTCACCGGTGGTGGCGGTGGCGGAACAGCGGCGAGTGCTTCGATCGTCGGAACGTGGCAACGGACGCTCGTTTTCTTTGACGATTTCGGCTTCATGCACTCGTCCGAGACCACCTGGGACTTTTCAACCGGTGGGACAGCCGAACGAAGTGTGGTGACGACCAACATCACGTTGGGCGCGTCGGATACCGTCTTCACGGATGCGCGTTGGCGGCTCGAGGGCACGAACCTGATCATCGACTTCACGGCGCCGTCATCGGGAACCATCACGCTCGAGGCACGGGTGCAGGGGACGTCGCTGTTTCTCGCCGGACAGGAGTATCTGCGCATAAGCTGATGGCATCGCACGACGCGCAGGTTCTGGTTGTCGGGGGCGGGCCCGCGGGTTCCAGCGCGGCGTTCTTTCTGGCGCGCGCGGGTTGCGATGTGTTGCTGATCGATCGCAGCGCATTTCCGCGCGACAAGCCGTGCTCGGAATACCTGAGTCCCCAGGCGTCACGCTTGCTGGAGGAGATGGGCGTCCTCGACTCGCTGGAGGCCGGACCCTCCGAGCAGTTGACCGGAATGCGCGTCCATGCACCCGATGGCACGGTGTTCGAGGGATCGTTCAGCGCGCCGACGGGATTCCGCCCGCACCGCACTTACGGACTGGCGATTCGACGGCCATTGCTCGACACGACCCTGCTGCTGCGTGCCGAGCAGGCCGGCGTTCGCATTCGCACCGGAGTTGATGTTCGCGATGTCGTCCGCGATGGCGCCGGTCGCGTCTGCGGTGTCATGGCCCGTGAGGGAAACACGCTCGCACCGATCCACGCCGGACTCGTGATCGGCGCCGACGGATTGCGCTCCGTCGTTGCGCGCCGGACGAAGCTCGGACGGCACGGCCGGTGGCCGCGGCGACTGGCACTCGTCAGGCATTATCGTGGCGTCACGCACGACGCCATGGTTGGCGACATGCACGTCTTCGAGGGCGGGTACGCCGGGTTTGCCCCTGTCGGCGACGACCTCACCAATGTCGCGGTTGTTGTTCCCACCCGTCATAGCCGGGAGATCGGAAACGATCGTGACGCGATCATCGAACAGTTCATCGCGTCCCAGCCCGGCGTCGCCGCACGTCTCGCGCACGCAGAGCCGGCTACGGCAACACGAGCGGTCGGTCCGTTTAACTGGCATGCGAAAAGGGCGTGGACGCCGGGAGTCGCGCTGGTCGGCGACGCCGCTGACTTCTTCGACCCGTTCACCGGCGAAGGGATGTACGCCGCGATGCGAGGCGCCGAACTGCTGGCGACGTACGCCTGGGAAGCGGTTCGCGCGAACACGCACGCAACAGCGGACACTGCCCTCGCCGCATACGATCGGTGTCGCAGGCATGAATTCTCCGGGAAGTGGGCCGTCGAGAAAGCGATTGCGATGGCGATCGCATCGCCGCCGCTGATCAACTTCGCGGCCAGGGCGCTCGCCCGCCGGTCGGACCTGGCGGATCTGCTCGTGGGCGTCACGGGCGATTTCGTGCCCGCGCGCGAAGTCCTGAAGCCGCGATTCACGCTCCAATTACTCGCCGCCGCGTTGCTGCGCCGCGAGAAGGTCGTAGCTTCCCAGTTGCCGACCTACAGTATTGCCAAGCGGTAGTCGTACAGGCCGATCAAGCCGTCGCAACTTGCAAACATGCAATCTGCTGTTCTGCAATTTGCAATTTGCAATCTGAAATCTGATGCTCGACCCTGATTCCTTTCGCTCAGTGCTCGGGCGCTTCGCGTCCGGTGTCACCGTTTTGACGACGCGGTCTGGAAACAGAGACGTCGGCATGACTGTGAGCGCGTTCTGCTCCCTGAGTCTGCAACCACCACAGGTCCTCGCCTGCGTGGACAAGAGCGCTGACATGCACGAGTTGCTGCCGAAGGGTCACCACGTGGTGTTCAACATCCTGTCTTCGTCGCAGGAAGCGCTGTCGCGACGATTCTCCGAAGAGGAAGGATCGCAGCGATTCGATGGCGTCGGATTTTCACGCGACAAGCACAGCGTTGCGGTGCTGGACGACGTTGTCGCCTGGATCGAGGGGACCATCGTCGCCCAACACGACGGCGGCGACCACTCGATTTTCGTGGCCGAAGTACAGGGCGCGACCAGTAGCGACCTCCGTCCCCTGCTCTACTATCGCGGCGGTTACGCCGAACTGGAGCGTTAGGCAGTGTCGCTCCTGACGCCGGCGCGCCGGCGGGGCGTCGAGTATCTCGACGAAAATCGTGATCCGGGCCTGCAGCGCCGGTCGCATCGCGACATCGCGCTGGCCAACCGGCTTTTCGGGGGCATCCACGCGGTGCAGGCCGAAATGGCGCCCTGGCTTGGCCAGGCAGGAGCATCAGCGACCCTGCTCGACGTGGGCACCGGCACTGGCGATATCCCAGATCGCCTGCGCAGGTTCGCCGCGACTCATGACGTGTCGCTCGAGGTATTCGGTCTGGACGGCCACGCGGAGCTCGTTCGCGCGACGCGTGAGTTCCCTGTCGCTGGAGTTGCCGGCGACGCGCTGGCCCTGCCCTTTGCACCCGCCACATTCGACTTCGTGATCGCGTCACAGGTGTTGCATCACTTCGCAGCGGATGACGCGCTGCAGCTCATCCGTGAGATGCACCGGGTGGCAAAACGACGTGTCATTATTGCCGATCTCAGGCGAAGCTGGCTGGCTGTTGCTGGTCTGTGGTTGGTATCCTTTCCCCTGCGGTTCCACAAAGTCAGCCGTCACGATGGAGTCGTCTCCATACTCCGGGGCTTTGAGGTCGCGGAGTTGGACAACCTCGTCCGAGCGGCCGTTGGCGTTTCTCCGGTCGTGAAGCGGCGAATGGGATGGCGGGTGACGGCGAGCTGGTCGCCAACCGAAGGGAACCGGGGTCAGACCGGGGTCAGACCCTGGTCTGACCCCGGTCTGACCCCGGTCTGACCCCTCAGCAAAAAGGCGCGCTCTGTGTATCCTTTAGTGCCCCCATTCAACCTTGGCGCAATGCCCGTCGGGCGAGTCATGGAAACGCTCGATGAGGGAATCGTGCGCGCGCCGGTTGACGACGTGTTTGCGGTCGTGCGAGACGTCGAGAATTGGCCGGCGATTCTCTCGCATTACCGGTACGTCCGGTTTCGCAGCAGGTCCAGCGATGGTGGGGGAATCGTAGAAATGTCAGCCAACCGACCCTTCGGCATTGCCAACTGGCCCACGTGGTGGCTTTCGGAAATGTCGGTCGATACCGCGATACCGGCGGTCCGGTTTCGCCACATCGGCGGAGTCACAAAGGAAATGGAAGTCGAGTGGAGGCTGACGAGTGTTGATGCTGGCACGCACGTGCGTCTCATACATGCCTGGGACGGACCTCGCTGGCCTGTCATCGGCGGCTTCGCGGCGACGCAGGTGATCGGTCCCGTCTTCATTCACGGCATCGCCAGTCGCACGCTTGCCGGCCTGTCGCGGCACGTCGAACAGCACTCCAGGCCAGAGGCCACGGGCCAGAGGCCAGAGCCTTCGTCACCAAACGACTCACGATTCACTATTCACGATTCACAATGAGACGCGTCGTCGTCACTGGCATTGGAGCAATCACCCCGATCGGCCTCGGTCGCGATGGGCTCTGGGACGGCCTGGTTGCCGAAAAGTCGGCCGTCGGTCCGTTGACCCGGTTCGATCCATCGCAGTTCCGTTCACATGTCGCCGCCGAAGTAAACGAGTTCGTACCGACCGACCACCTGGACGAGCGGCGCAGCCGGCGATTCGACCGCTTTGCGCAGTTTTCGGTCGTCGCCTCGCGCATGGCGCTGGCCGACGCCGGGATCGTGCTCGAGCGGGAGGATCGCGAGCGTATCGGTGCGATGATGGGATCGGCGTTAGGTGGCGTGGCGTACGCCGAAGACCAGATGGGCAAGTACATGACCGGTGGCCTGCGCGCGGTCGACGCCACGCTGGCGCTGGCCGTCTTTGGCGGCGCCGCGTCGTGCAACATCGCCATCGAGTTCGGCGTGTACGGACCGAATTCGACGAACGCCATGAGTTGCGCGTCAGGCACCATCGCGGTCGGTGACGCGTTTCGCACCGTTCGCGACAACTACGCCGACGTCATGATCTGCGGTGGCGCCGAAGCGCCGCTGTCGACGCTCTGCTACGGCGCGTTTTCTCTCATCCGCGCGATGTCGACGCGCAACGACGACCCGGCGACGGCGTCGCGCCCGTTCGACCGCGATCGCGACGGCTTCGTCATGGGCGAAGGTGCCGCCGTGCTGATCCTCGAGGAACGCGAGCGGGCGCTGGCTCGCGGCGCGCCCATTTATGCAGAGGTGCTGGGGTACGGCATGACCAATGACGGCCATCACATGACCGCGCCGCGTCCGGACGGATCCCAGGCGGCGCGCGCCATGCGCCTCGCGTTGTCGGACGCGCACGTGCAGCCGGGCGAGATCGGGTACGTCAACGCGCATGGCAGTTCCACGCCGCTGAATGATCCGACCGAAACCCTGGCCGTGAAGCAGGTCCTGGGCGACCATGCCTATCGGGTGCCCCTGAGCGGGACCAAGGGATATTACGGTCACGCGTTAGGCGCGTCGGGGGCGATCGAGGCGGCGATCTGCGCGCTGGCGCTCGATCGCGGCTGGCTGCCGCCCACGGTCAACCTGGCGTCCCCCGATCCGGCCTGCGACCTGGATTACATCGCGGGGTCTGGCCGTTCGGCGCAGCCTGAAACCATCATCTCGAATTCGTTCGGATTTGGCGGGATCAATGCTTCGCTCGTAATGCGCAAGCACTAGCCAAAGGCCATCGGCGACAAGCGAGGTGGCGAGGGTAGATCGGGCCCGCTATCATTGCGCCGGTCATCTCAAGTCTCCCATCTCCCATCTCATGCGTAAGCATTTCCTCGCCGAATTCGTCGGCACCTTCGCGCTGGTGTTCGTCGGTGGTGCTGCCATCATGATGACGGAGTACACCGGCGACGCCGGGCTGCTGCAGGTGGCTCTTGCTCACGGGCTCATTCTGGCGCTCATGGTTTCGGCGGCGATGAATGTGTCCGGAGGCCATTTCAACCCGGCCGTGACAACCGCGTTACTCGTCGCGCGACGCATCACGTCGACCGTCGCCGGCGTACACATTCTTGCGCAACTGATTGGCGCTCTCGCCGCGGCGTGGGCACTCAAGATGACCATGCCCACCGCCATTTTCGTCGCGACGCAGGGTGGCGGTCAGTCGATCGCACTGGATGTCACCATGACCCAGGCGATCGTCCTCGAAGGTATCGCCACGTTCTTCCTGATGTTCGTGATCTATGGGACCGCGGTGCACGTGAATGCGCCGCGGATCGGTGGCCTCGCCATCGGCCTGACGATCGCAGCGGACATTCTCGCTATCGGACCACTCACGGGCGCTTCCATGAACCCCGCCCGTTCCCTGGGGCCCGCGCTTGCCTCCGGTGTGCTGGCCGGTCAGGTCGTTTATTGGATCGGCCCGATCGTTGGCGCGATCGCGGCGGCCATGTTCTGGGAGTACGGCATTCTGCGCGGCGAACCGGCGGTTGCGAAGCCGGAGAAGTCGATGTGATGCTGTCGACTACAGGCGACTGAACCGACTACTCCGTCCGCCGCGGATCCGGTTCGTCGAGTTGGGGAGGCTCGGAGCCGAGCAGCGCCTGCTGGTGATCGCTCAGTCGCTCGATCTGCAACGCCATCGCGTCGATCGCTTCTTCGATGCGGGTCAGCCGCGCCTCAACCATGCTCTGGTCGATCGAGCCGGACATCGGGCTGCGATCCATGTTGCGGACGACATTGCGCGCAATGCTCGTCGCGATGGCGGGCACGGTGAACACGACGAGCAGCAGGATGATGACGAATGCGAAGATGACGATCATTCAGATTGCAAATTGCAAATTGTCATGGTTGTCGTTCCACCTGACGGTCGGCCAGCAGCTTGGTCGTGAACCGCTGGCCTTCGGCGACTCGTTCCACTTCGGTCGCCATCGCGTCGATCGCCATTTCCATACGCTCCAGTCGTTCTTCCAGCCGGGCGACGGTGGACTCCGGCAAGTCCTTGCGGCGCCGCGAGGAGACCATTTTCGAAACGGCCATCGCGATCATCGAAATAGAAATGGTCACACCGATGACACCGGCAATGATGATTCTGGCGATGTTCTCGTCCATGGGCGCTCCAGACTTTTGAGCGAACTTTCCTCAGGTGGAACATACGGCTTCAACGCGCCAGGGGTGTCAGGATGGGGCTTGTACTGGCACCCGCAGCTAGTACTACTACTAGTAACCCAGAACCAGTAACCAGCACTGAGTCGGTATGTCTTCTTCGATCGACGTTCTTCTCCACGAAGACCGGAAATTCCCGCCGAGCGAAGAGTTCCGGCGCGAGGCCCACATCCGCGACTGGTCCGTCCATGAGCGCGCCGCAGCCGATTTCGAGGCGTATTGGGAAGAGGAAGCCCGCAAGCTCGAATGGATCCGCCCGTGGTCGAAGGTTCTGGAATGGAATCCGCCGCGCGCGAAGTGGTTCGTCGGCGGCCAGCTGAACGTCGCGGCGAACTGCCTGGACCGGCACATCGGCACAGCACGCAGAAACAAGGCAGCCCTCGTCTGGGAGGGAGAACCCGGCGACCGCCGTACGCTCACGTATTGGGACCTGTATTGTGAAGTCCGGAAGTTTGCCAACGTCCTGAAGTCACTCGGCGTGAAGAAGGGCGACCGCGTTGGCATCTACCTGCCGATGATTCCTGAAGCAGCGGTGGCGATGCTCGCCTGCGCACGACTCGGGGCGATTCACTCGGTGGTGTTCGGCGGCTTTTCGCCGGAATCGCTTCGGGACCGGATGAACGATGCGAAGGCGAAGGTGGTTATCA
>Ga0209486_10001386_pt1 | contig 10518 bp, 6 predicted proteins | sample NCCompost_FD_187518 | JGI IMG/M metagenome (GOLD analysis project Ga0209486, IMG submission 187518) | Agricultural soil microbial communities from Utah to study Nitrogen management - NC Compost (SPAdes) (version 2) | ecosystem: Environmental > Terrestrial > Soil > Agricultural land | place: USA... | reverse complement strand
GGTCGTTTGAAGACCCTGCCAAATTCGAGGGAACGGAAACGGAAAATCTTGCAAAATTTCGAGAGGTGCGAGATCTAATAGAAAATAAGGTCAGAGGCTGGGTAGCTAAACAAACTTTTATTGATCCTCAATTGATCAAGGTAAGTATGTTGACAGCAAAATCCCGCTCGTTTTGATGAGCGGGATTTTTTGAAGGCCTGGGGTCACAATTTTGAACTTGAATTCAATCGGGCGAAAGTCGTAAATAAAAAACGCCTGAATACTCAAGCGATTTTGCAGTTCCCTTCGCGCATATGCTCCAGACCACCTTTCCCATTTCCGGGGTAAATAATCCTTCCGTACCAGCTACCTCTTCAAACTCGCTTGGGAGTTGATTAAAAAACCAAGGCAAGGTTACTGATGCCTCGCCTTGGTGGCACAACAAGATCAGTGAAAGCGTTATTACTTAGGCTTAGTTTGAAAACGGTTTCGGAGAGATGCTGTGAGCTGCTTGAAGAAGGCAGTGACTTTATTGGCATAAGGCGAGAGGATTTTCCTCAATTTCTCCAAGTCTATAAAGAAAATAGATTCAGAGAAATTCTTATTTTCTTTGCCTTCGCGCTCATTCCCGTAGTTACTGCCATAGGTATAGAGATAACTCTTGCCAGCATAATAATCTGCGCCGCGGAGAGGGATGCGATTGAGAACTACGCCAACCACCTTGGCTCCGACTAACTTGATATGCTCCATAGATGCTTTAGCCAAAGACTGGCGCGTATGAGCAGGCCTGATTACCATCAGAACGCCATCGACCTTGGACGCGAGGATCATCGCATCGGGAACGAACAAAGGTGGCCCATCAATAATAACAACATCGGCAACTTCTTTCAACTCGGTCAGGAATAGCTCCATTTTCTCGGAACTCAACAGTTCGGCAGGGTCGGGAGGCGTATTACCAGCAGTAAGCACGGATATTTGCCTAACTTCTTTAATGCCAATCCTCCAATCGAAGACAGCGCGTGCAAACACCACATCAGCCAAACCCTCATCGTTAGCCAGGCTAAAAAGTTTATGGATTTTCGGCTTACGCAAGTCAGCGTCGAGCAAGAACACCTTTTTACCTCTTTGGGAGATGGATAGGGCCAGATTAACAGCCACCGAGGTTTTTCCATCCCCGCTATCTGGGCTGGTGATAAGGATTGTCTTCAGGCGTTGACCCATTTCTGCTAAATCAATTTCTGTCCTCAAGGCGCGGAACGGTCCGGTTAATGGGTGATTTGAATCGTCTGCATCGTATAGTCGGTTTTCGTTAATTCCATCTGCCTGCTCAAAAATACGACCAAGAATAGGAGCTGAAAACAGACGCATCACAGCGTCGGGAGATTTCAGGGAGTCGTCCAAATATTCGAGCAGATATGCTGTGCCAGCTGCCAAAACAAATCCAGCAGCTGCCGCCAGCAGTATGGTCAACCCTTTCAGGGACCCAATGGGTCTGGATGGTAATTCAGCAGATGCAATGATCGTCAGCGTATTGATCGCCCCCTGCTGCGTATTAGAGAGCAATAAACCATAATTATTTTCCATAGTGCTCAGCTTTGACTGTAAGGAAGTAATCTGGTCTTGTTTGTTATTAATTTGCTGGGCGCTGAACGTATTGGCCAGCTCTTCTTGCAGTTTCTCGATTTCCACCTCGGTTTCTTGGATCTGTAACTCAAGACTGTTCAACCGCTCGCGAACGAACTCCTGGCGCACCCGTTCATCAGATTGGCCACTGACGGGACTCAGATGGATCATTTGAGCGGCTAATTCGTTGGCAACCGTCTGAGCGCGTTCCGGGTCAATGTCGTTGACGGTTATCGCGATCAACTGGGTGTTAGGTAACGCCTGGGCGAAGTACTCCGGCAATTGATTCATCCCCAGGGAATTCTTGGTGGCATTGCGGACTATCTCTCGGTTGGCAAGATCAGCGTAAGCCGCGGCCAGTTGTTGGCCTAAGAATAATTCGTTGCTGGATGGATTGGGATTGGTGATGGTTGTGCCAATCATGAGGGTAGTGCGAGCCTGGTAGATCGCAGGCTGGCGCAGGACGCTCAGGGAGCTGAAAATTGCCGCTATTAGGGTTGAGGCAGCTACTAACCACCACCATTTACGCAATGGGAAGATATATTTGTTTAGTTCCATAGGTTACCGTATATCGAGTAAAAGTTGCTGTAAATTTCTTCAATCATATAACCACAATGCTTCATTGGTGATACCTCTCCATGTGTATGGGGCTGGCCCAGTGCTGGATTTTGTGAATATGCCGCAGACAAGTATGCCTGGCATTTAGGAGGCAACACTGGAGACGAACCGGTAGGTAACACACTCTTTTCCAATGGGCTGCATATTTCTTGTGCTGGGGTCCCAAGGGACTATAGTCATGACGCAGCAATCTTAATTTTGTAACAAGAAATGGGAAACTTTACCAAAGGCAAATTGGCATACTTATGGGTGGATTTAGGTTTTGTCCATTTCGGAAGACACTACAAAGAACTCTATGAATACCCTCGAGAGCCTGCTGCCTTACGGGCGGCAGGCTCTCGAGGGTGGTTTTCAATCCAATTTGCCGTGTTCTGTGCGAATCCAGGTGACTTGTTTTCTCCCAAATCGCGAAGTCAATGCTAACCACGTGCGCCAAAGGATGAAATAAGGCCCCACCAGGATGGCAATATAAGCTCTGACAGGCGCGCGTTCCAGAGCTAATCCAACCCAGGGGTAAATTAACAACGTTACTACCATTGCGGCCCAGGCGCCAACGAGCGGCAATGGGAATATGGGTTTAATGAAATAATTAATCAAGACTTGAGTCATCAATAAGATCAAACTCAATAAGCTTAGCGTGGAATAGGATGGGAAACGGGCTTGAAAGGCCCCGTCCAACATAGCCAAGTTGTGCCTTTTCATCCCTTCAATAATGAGGTGTTTTACATACTGTTTGCTGGAATCATGGGTGCCGCGCAACCACCGGGCTCGCTGAGCCTGTGCGCGGCCCCAGGTGATGGGTGCTTCGCCATAACCAATCGCAGCTGGCTCATACGCGATTCGGATATCGTTCAGGAGAAGTTTATGCCGTAAATGATAATCTTCGGTTAAACCTTCACCCCAACCCATTTGCAGAAGGACATCCACGCGAAAGCATATCGAATCACCCATGTTTTTAGCTGACCAACCAAGATTGGAACGGCCAAGATTCTGAAACCGGTTATCGATCAGGAACATGGCCCAGGTAAGAGCTGGAAACCAACCACTTTCCGGATTGCGAATAACATGCTGGCCTTGAATTACCTGGTCTCCCTTCGCCAACCGCCAGTCCATGACACGTAAAAATTCAGGATCGACCCGGGTATCAGCATCGAAGATCACAACCGCATCACATTGCTCCTTTTTCAGAATGCTTTGGAAAAGCCAGGAAAGAGCAGCACCTTTGCCAGTTCTTGGACCCTCGTTGCGCTCATGCACGACAGCGCCTGCCTGCCTGGCAGCCTCCGCGGTATTATCAGAACAGTGGTCTGCAATGATATGAATGGAAAAGAGATGGGACGGATAATCTATGGCGAGCAAGCGACTTACGGTGGTTTTGATTACGGCAGCTTCATCATGGGCCGGGATTATGATCATGAAACGAGTTGAAGGGGAGCGATGGTGAGGATCGGGCGTGGACGCTGAGCGGATCGCGCCCATCGCCAGGAGCAACAAATAACCAAGTGGGAACAACAACATCAATAATAAGATCACAGAAACGGTGATGAAAAGATCAACCCACATATGCAGAAATCCTCTTACATTCTTGGAAGTGCCAGGACTAATCGCCGATAACGATCCACGAGCTTAAGGTGCTTCTGACGGCGAGAGGAATGCTCAAAGAAGGTGAAAGGCGTCAGTACAAGCCGTGAAAGCGAAGCGATCATCAGGATCAATTTATAGATCTGAGCTGCCAGCCAGCCATCATGTTTACGAAAATATTTAATCTTGCCGTGATAGAGATTTAGGAACATTTCGGTGGGCACCTGCTGGGTGCTTTGACCGCCAAAATGCACCACCTCTGCCTGGGGAACCCAAAAGAGGCGCCAGCCAGCGCGTTGGACTCGATAGCACAGGTCTACTTCTTCTGAGTACATAAAATAATCCTCATCCAAAAATCCAACCTGGTCCAAGACATCTTTTCTCAGCATCAAACAGGCACCAATTAACACGTCTACTTCCTGGGCCTGGTTTGTCTCCCATTTGCTTTTGGGGTACTCAGCATAGGGCGAGATGCTGTCCAGGTGAAACAGGCGCCAGAGCTCACGAGAAAGAGTCGGCCGCGGGTGGCTCGAAATTTGCAGAGAGCCATCAGAGTTGAGGATCCTGGCGCCAACGGCTCCCGCTTCGGGAGTTTTATCCAGAAAATCCACCAAAGCCTGCAGCGCGCCGGATGCTATATGTGTGTCTGGATTAAGCAACAGAATATATTTCCCTGTACATCGTTGAAGAGCCTGATTGTTCGCGCGTGCAAAACCCACATTTTCACGACTTTCCAAGAGTTGCACTTGGGGGAATTTCTCACGCACCATTCGGGGACTATCATCGGTGGAGGCGTTATCAACCACCCAACTCTCAAATGGCGAAGTCGGAGGATTTACGAGAATGGATGCAAGACAATTTTCCAAAAACGAAGCTGTGTTCCAGCTTACTATGACGATGGAAAGCATATTGGAAACCTCAAATGTCATTTGTCCTACAATCAAGTTTTACTTCAAAGAGATGAAGCGAAATTGCTTAGTTTGTCAATATATTACCGGGAATTTCTGTCGAAGCAACTCACAAGATAAGCTTCGATTTCTTGCACCATCTTGTCTAACGTAAAATTCTCCAACACGGTCTGGCGGCCAGCTTCGGCCACAAGATTACACAAGTCAGGATCGAGAATGAGCCGGGTAACCTGTCTGGCCAAACCACTCGCGTCTTCGGGCGCAAACGTAAACCCCGTTTCGCCATCCCTCAATATTTCCTTCGTACCACCGGTGGTCGTTCCAATCACCACTAAACCGGAGACCATGGCTTCCTGGGTCATGCGAGCTAGAGGTTCTTCGTAGATGGAGGGAAATATTAGTATATCAAATTGCTGTAATAGGGCTGGCATTTCCTCTTTTGAAACTGGACTGTGAAAGGTTATATAGTCACCCAGGCCCCTTCTCTCAACCAAGTCGCGCAGGGCTGCTTCATAATCGGGGTGACCTGATCCTACCAAAGTTAAGTGGATTTGACCTGCCCTTTGCTCCTTAACAAGTTTCGCCATTGCCTCGATCGCCGTATGAACGCCTTTATGCTGGACCAACTGGCCGGCATAGAGCAATTTCAAAGGTCTAGACCGATAATCTCGTTTGCGAACGTCCAGGAATCGTTCTATATCTGTACCACCATGGATGATACGAGCATGCTGAATAGGCAGACCCGCTTCAACAAGGAGATCGCGTACCCTGGCGCTCACACAGATCACATGCTCGAGTTTTAACTCAGGTTGGCCCTCTTTAGCGAGCATGGACATCGCAACCTTGCTGAGAACTCGTTTTAGTACTTGAATAGGCCAGCGCCGGGCCGGCGATTGCCAGTACGAGGTGTGAATATCTAAGGCCGAGGGCCAGTAGTCAGACAGGTAATAAACTACCCGACCGGGCAGCAGTTGCTCAGCAAGGGCTGGCAGTGCTTTAGAAAGGGCCCACATGCCCCAGACAAAGATAAGGTCCGGGGCGAAGTCCTTAACAGTATGTTCCAGAAACGCCAAGTTTTCCCGGTGCTGTTTTTTCCATTGGGTGAAAAAATGGATTGGCTGATAGTAAGCTAGATCTCCTTCGAGATGGAGGAGACGATAGATACTCTGCTCGCTGGCCGATGCCTTCGCCCGTTCATGGCGACTGGTCAACACTCCAATCGTATGTCCCCGTTCTCCTAAGCGGTCGGCCACTTCGTGGCACCATTGAGTGTAGCCACCCGGGCGAGCCGGAGGAAAAAAGTTCGAGAGAAAGAGGATTCGCATCTCGCGCACCATATGCCTTATCCTGCTCCGCTCCCGAGCGTCACACGCGATGGGCCGGTCGAGAGCGGGAAGCAAGGATAAGAATCGTAATTTGCAGGATGAATGGTGCTACGGGCCAATATAGGTTAAGCGACGCGACTCAAAGGCATCAAAGAAGTAGGTGCCGCGGGTGCCATTATCAACACCACTGACCGCACCCAGGCGGGCCTGGTCGATGCGGCGGGTGTCATTGTCGACGCTGGTTAGATCGGCCTGCTGGACCCCATCGATCCAGAACGTCAGGCTGCCATTGTTGGCTCCGGCGGCGGTGGACGCCTGCCAGTCGAGCTCCAGCGCGTGCGCCGCATCGCTCAGCGGTATCCAACTCGTCGGAATCCATACTTTGGCATCATTGACTAGAAGCGCTCGTACTTCATAACCTGTGGACTGGAAGCGCAACTCCAATTGGAGTTGCTGCACGGTTCCTCCACCGGACGATCCCAGGAAGATCAGATGCGCATTGCCGACGGCCATAGGGATTGAGTTTGGATCGAAATGGAAGCGCACGCGGTAGTGGGTCTCCACGGCCGGGCTTTCGTCGATCACGACCAGGGCATTGTTGTCGTCGATTACTGCCTGCAGTCCCTGGCTCCCAACGAGGGCAGCGCTCAGGCTAGCGCTCAGATCGCCACCATCAATGAGGCTGGAACTCCAGGCGGCCAGATTGCCGTTTTCGAATCCGTCGGCAAAAATAAGATCGCCGGTGCCGGGAGTGTTGCTAGGAGTCAACGTGTATGTCGGAGTGGCCGTCAGGGTTGCAGTTCCAGTCCAGGTGGGAGTGGGGGTTGGTCCAACTTCGGTGAAGGTTGCGGTGATTGTCGGACTGTTTGTTGGGGTCGCGGTGAAGGTTGACATGCTCGTCTGGGTGGGCGTGCGACTAGGAGTTGGAGTGCGCGTAAGCGTTGGCGTTTGGGTGGACTTGCCGCCGGGTGTATTGGTACGGCTTGGAGTTGGCGAAGGCCCAGCGGTCGATGTTGGAGGGGGATTGAGCACCGCATTCAGCGCAGCAGCCGCATCCACAATTCCGCTGCCGCATGTAGAAGTGGAGCAGTTGCTGCCCGCCGGGAAGGCGCGCGCGGAAATTTGGAGAAGCTGAAGGCTTTGCGTGAAATTGAGTGATGGGTCAAGTGATACCATTAGGGATAGAACGCCAGCAATGTGGGGTGCTGCCATACTCGTGCCCTGGTAATAGGCGTATGACGCAGTACTAGGTGTCGTCAGACCGGTATTCAAGGTGGATAATACACCGTTTTGCGGGGCTGGGCTGGGAGAGTTCGTGTTGGTTTCGCCTCCGGGTGCGCTGATTTCCACGGCGGTGCCAAAGTTGCTGTAAAACGCCCGGTTGCCGTCCCGGTCTGTCGATGCAACCGTCACCACACCGTTGCAGCTGGCTGGTGTGAAATTGGCTGCATTTGCGTTGCTGTTGCCCGCCGAGACGACGACGATCGCCCCGGCAGCATTGATGGCATTGATGGCGTTTTGGTACGTAGCACTGCACGAGCCCCCGCCGCCCAGGCTCAGGTTCATGACTTTCGCTGGATTGGCATTTGCTGGCACTCCGGACACGGTCAATCCGGCAGCCCAGCGCATGCCATCAACAATGTCGGAAGTGAAGCCGCCGCAGCGGCCTAGCACACGTATGGGCACTATCGGCGAAACCCAGTTGATACCGGCCACACCTACACCATTATCACTGGCCGCCCCGATGGTCCCAGCTACGTGCGTACCATGCCAACTACTGCTTTCAGCCGGCTCACCTATGCCGCACATGTTGGCCGTAACCCAATCGCCTGGATCATGCGGGTCACTATCGCGTCCGTTCCCGTCGTTGGCAGTAGGTACATCCGCGATGAAGTCGTAGCCACCGACCCAGCGTCCGGCGAGATCTGGATGGTCGGTAATACCAGTATCAATGACGGCCACTCGGACACCTGCCGAACCGGTTGTAATATCCCAGGCGGCTGGCGCATTGATGCCCTGGGGACCAAAGTAATGCCACTGCGCAGCATAAGAAGGATCGTCCGGAGTCATCATGGGGCGCATCATGTAATCGGGCTCGGCATATTCGACATCAGGCAGTGCTGCAAGCTTCCTAACAATGGCTTCGACCGCAGCGGGCGACTTGCGAGCCGACAGACTCAACACGTGTGCATTGCCAGACATGACCCGTTTGTAGGTCAGCGTTTCGCCTGCCGCCGTATTGATGGCATTCATCTTACCTGCATTGATCTGCCCATTGCTGTCTGTCGTATTGACGGTCGTTCGGTACTTAATAATGATTTGGTTCGTCGGCAGCCCCTCAAGGTTTGTCTGACGCTCTGGCGCGACAGCCGGGATTTCGCTGTGGCTCGCTACCGCTGAGCCGAACCCGCCTGTGGCAACAATCGCTACGAGCAAAATGGCCCCCACAATCTGGTGCAATTTGAACGGTCGAATCGCTTTCATCATATGCAGTTCTCCTAGGTGAATAATAATGAGCGCCAGCTGCTACTATGCTTGGCTAATCAAGACGATAAGTGCAACTTTGGCGCAGGGCCAACACAATTTATGGATTAATGACAATCATGAAATACTTTCAGCACAACCCTGGTCACGGAGCCGAAGAAAGCTGCGGCGATACTTGCCAGATATGAATCGATCTCCCTGTTTCATCGTTGATTGGAAAAGTGTGTACAACGGGAAAATCTGGTATCGGGTGATATGTAGCATAATCAACGATAAAGTCTACATTGTTTTCAATGAGGTAATCTGCCAGCGGGACCGAGCCAAGCAGGACGCGCTCATAGTAATCAACATTGTTGATTACTCCGTCCAGGTTAATAAAAGTTCGGTTGGAGAAAAAACTGAGTTGCCCTGTATTCCAGGCCGCAAAGACAGTATCAGGCGGATAATTATCTGCTATCCATAGCGCGGCGTTATATCTAGCAACATACAATTCTGAAGTAAAGTTTATGCTGCTAGAAAACATATATAAGGCAACGGCGCAGATGACTAGGCTAACACCAACTGGCCCCCATTTATGAATGTTAAAGGGATTTTTAAACCGCCTGGTTTGTGCAAAAGCAAAAAGCGCTATGAGGGATCCTGTGATAATCCAGAAAATAAACGAAGGAGAGCGGTACCAGATAAAATAGGGCGCATATTCTACTTCGGATACAGCGACATAAACATGATAAAAAATCTCTCCGACCAGTAAGCATGACCACAGGTTCAGGAAAGCCCGTATCTCATCCGAGTGATCCCGTACAACCACTCTTACTAGGATTACAAGCAGTATGCCGGAAATCCCAAGCAGAATTAAAGCAAGAGTGGGGAAACGGCCTTGGAGAATTGAAGGCATCCCCAATTTGATTACCTCTGCTAATTTATCCACCGGTTCGATATCTGCCCCCCGGCCTGCGCTGCTCGTCTTGACCAAGGCAGATACCGGCAGAAAAGAATCACCCATAAGCCGAAAGACGGTTAATTGAATGAAAAGCCCAAAACCGGCCAAGAAGATGGAGCCAGCTATGGCTTTGCTATGCCTTTGCCAAAATGACCTTAAGTTGTGGCGATACGTATATGCCAGTGTTCCCACGCAAAAAGTAAACAAAACAGCCGAGATAAGGGCTGAATCGAGACGTGTCCATACCAGAAGAATTAGAACTATAGTCAGACCCCAGAAATTGGGTATATCCTTATTCTGGACCCGAATAAGAAACATAACGCTCTGCCAAATTACACACCAGAATACCAGAGCATGTAATGAATTTTCCATCCCCATCGAATATATTCTAAAAGGAAGACTTTGCAACGCCCATAAGCTGGCCATAAACAGTGCCAGAATCGGTTGCTTCAGAACCGCCCCTATCTTTAAAATAATAGAGTAGCAAAGCCCATTGAGCAGAAAGTTCACCGCTAGTGTCGAAAACAAAAGAACGGTTTTCGTTTTAACCAGCATCGCAAGCAAAAAGATGATGACAAACCATAACAGTTGTACACCATTTGTCGGATGGAGACCATCAAACGTGACAAAGCCTAACATTTTGGCATTCCACGCAGTCTGCAAGTAGTAGTAGGTATCATCAATGATCAGTGAGACTGCGGCATACTCCATGCCTTTCGTGAGGAGGTTCACCTAGAGGATGAATTGCACTACCGCCAAAATGCTGATAATGATTGCAGCTTGCCTAAATGGTATGTTTTGACTCAACAAAAGGTCTCCGGTAGTAAACCCAAAAATATATCGGCGCTTAAGACTTGCGTCTCTTCAACCACTGGAAAATCATCGTACCGGCAAGTACCAGCAGAGTTGGAATTAATGCCACGCGAAAGGCCAGATCCGGTCCGGGAACGCTCTGCACTTCTACTGACTCTAACGATGGAGCTGTCGCTGTCCGCTCTGGCATCAGTGAAGATTGCGTGGGCGTTGGGCTGGACATTTGAACCGGCCTTGCTGTTAGAAC
>Ga0209486_10001385_pt1 | contig 10524 bp, 7 predicted proteins | sample NCCompost_FD_187518 | JGI IMG/M metagenome (GOLD analysis project Ga0209486, IMG submission 187518) | Agricultural soil microbial communities from Utah to study Nitrogen management - NC Compost (SPAdes) (version 2) | ecosystem: Environmental > Terrestrial > Soil > Agricultural land | place: USA... | reverse complement strand
GGCCTGCAGCAGGATCTGGCGGCCCGCTATTACCAGACGCTCGGCCGCCTCGTTGCCGCGTGGCCGTCCGCGTTCACCGGCACCGATCTCGACCCCGACACAACGCGCAAGCGGATGGAAAAGCTGGTCACGCGGGTCGAGGAGCTGGTTCCCGAGTCTTCGAGATCGCCGGCGCAGCTCTCGCCGGCCGAACAGCTCGCGCAGCGCTGGCGCGAGCGCCTCGCCACCAACACGATGACCGGTGGCAAGAGCGCCGATACCGACGAGTCGCGCTGGCGCGCCGCTGAACAGGAAGTCCGTAATGCGCAGGCGCAGTGGGCGCGGTTCGGCCCGCTGCCGGCTGAAGTCGCCGCGCCGCTGAACGAGCGGTTCCAGCGCGCCTGCCGCAGGTTCTACGACAGCCGCCCGCGCGTCGTGAAAGCCTAGGGTCGCCCGCTAGCGGATTCGATCGCCCGTTTCGCCAGCTCCGCCAGCGGATCGCCGTCGTTCGCGTGTGCGAGATAGGCGACTCCCACCGCCAGCGCCCAGCCGCGGGCGCGCCTCCATACCTGTTCGTCAACCGCGTTCGCCCGGCTGCGGCCGGCTGCGTTGAACAGCGTCTCCCGATGTTCCGGCGGCAGCAGCAGCCACATCACGGCCAGGTCCGTGGCCGGGTCGCCTGACGCCACGTCCCCGAAGTCGATCACGGCGGTGAGCTCGCCGTCCGCGATCAGCAGGTTGCCGGGATGCAGGTCACCGTGTATCCACAGCGGCGGGCCGGGCCAGCGCGGCGTCACCACGAGACGATCCCAGACGGCCAGGATGCGCTCGCGATCGACGGCGCTCTTCAGATGGTCGAGGTGTTCGTGCAGCCGCTCCGTTCGCGTGTCGAGCGGGATGCTTCGCCACGGGTTGTGCGGCGCGTCATCCGGCGCGGGCTGATGCAGGGCCCGGATGAACTCGCCGAGCCGCACTGCGAGCGCGGCGAAATCACGCGGCGACGTCGTTGTCGCCGTGGTTCCAGGGAACCAGCGCACGATGGACCACGGCCAGGGGAAGCCGGAGCCGGGCTGTCCAATGCGCACCGGCGCGGGAATGGGCAGCGGCACCCTGGGCGCCAGCGCGGGCAGCCACCGCTGTTCGTGTTCCATCATCGCTGCCGTCGCGGCGCGGCGGGGCAGGCGAGCGGCGAGATCGTCGCCGAGCCGGAAGACCGCGTTGTCCCACCCTTCACCAGCCTGCGTCAGCGGCAGATGGGCGAGATCGGGATGCTGTTCGAGCAGGAGACGCCGGACCAGGTCGGCGTCGATGGCGATTTCGGCCGCCGGTTGAGTAAATCGCAACTACGAACTAGCCAACTACGAACTAGCAAACTACCCAACTATCCAACTAGCCCTCGAGATACGTATAGCCGTGCAGGCCGTCTTCGTAGAAGCGCAGCAGCTGACCCGCGCCCTCGTAGCCGATGCGTCCGTCGCGGACCGCCGTTTCCACGTCCGTGCGGAGCTTGCCGAGCAGCATCTCCGCGTCGAACTCGACGTAGTCCAGCACTTCGCGCACGGTATCGCCCTTGATCAGCGTGTCCAGACGGCCGCCGTTCTCGTCCAGGCTGACGTGGACGGCATGCGTGTCGCCAAAGAGGTTGTGGAGGTCGCCGAGGATCTCCTGATACGCGCCGACCAGGAACACGCCGAGGTAATAGGCATCCTCGCCGAGGGCGTGCAGCGGCAGGGTCTTCTTGACGTCGCGGCGGTCGACGAATCGATCCAGCTTCCCGTCCGAGTCGCAGGTGATGTCGCCCAGGACCGCGTGCACGCCCGGTTTTTCGTTGAGCCGGTGAATAGGCATCACCGGGAACAGCTGCTTGATGGCCCAGCTGTCGGGGATCGACTGGAAGAGCGAGAAGTTGCAGAAGTAAGTGTCCGACAGCTGTTCGTCGAGCGTCTGCAAATCCTCCGGCACTTCTTCGAGCGTCGAGACGATGCGCCGGAGTTTCAGGAGAATCGCCCAGAACAGGTTCTCGGCCAAGCTGCGCTGCTCGAGCGGCAGGTAGCCGGTGTTGAACAGGCTGAGCGACATGTCCATCGCCTGCTGGGCATCATGGAAGGCTTCCAGCGCGTTCCGTGACGTGACGTTGTTGTACGTCTCCACCAGATCCGCCAGCGGCTGTTCCCAGTCGGAATTGGCGCTGGTCGGAACCTTGTCCTCGCCAAACCCCGACACGCCGAGCACGTTGAATACCAGCACGCTGTGGTAGGCGACGACCGCGCGTCCGCTTTCCGACACGATGTTCGGGTGCGGCACGCTGGCCTCGTCGCAGACAGACTGGACGTGATAGATCACGTCGTTCGCGTACTCCTGCAGCGTGTAGTTCATGCTCGACTCGAAGTTGGTCTGCGAGCCGTCGTAGTCGACGCCCAGACCGCCGCCGACATCGAGATACTGCAGCCCGGCGCCAAGCTTTGCCAGCTCCGTGTAGACCCTGGCGGCCTCGTTCAACGCGCCCTTGACGATGCGGATGTTGGTGATCTGGCTGCCAAGGTGGAAGTGGAGGAGCTTGAGGCAGTCCTGCATGCCGCGGCTCTTCAGCTCCTCGAGCCCGCGCATGATTTCGGTGACCGTCAGCCCGAACTTGGACCGGTAGCCGCCCGACGACTGCCAGCGGCCGCTGCCGCGCGACGCCAGCTTGACCCGCATGCCAATCTGCGGCCGGACGCCGACCTTCTCGGCGGCTTCGAGAATCAACCCGAGCTCGGTGTATTTCTCGATAACCGGGATGATGTTGCGGCCGATTTTCTGGGCCAGCATCGCCATCTCGATGTATTCGGCGTCCTTGAACCCATTGCAGATGATCGGGGTGTTGTTGTCCGCGAGGGCGACGACCGCCAGCAGCTCCGGCTTCGAGCCCGCTTCCAGGCCGAAGTGATACGGCTTGCCGAAATTGAGGACCTCTTCGACGACCTGCCGCTGCTGGTTCACTTTGATCGGATAGACGCAGTGGTAGCGGCCCTGGTAATTGTTCTGGGCGATGGCCGCCTGGAAGGCGCCGTAGATCTCGCCGAGACGGTGCTTGAGGATGTCGGTGAACCGGACGAGGACGGGAAGGCCGATGCCGCGGAGCTGCAGCCGGTCAATGAGCTGCTTCAGGTCGATGGCGCGCTGGGGATCCTTGGTCGGGTGGACCTCCAGATGCCCGGAGGTGTTGACGGAGAAGTAGCCGTTCCCCCATCGCGAGACCTCGTACAGCTCGCTCGCGTCGTGCACGCTCCACGCACGCGTCGGTGAAGTCGCGGCCATGGCCGTCGGCGCAGCGCGCCCGTTCGTCGCGGTACTCATGCTGAAAGAATGATACGGATTTTCTTGCCCTGACGCGTAATTTTCTTCCGCCTGCCGCCTTCGCTCGTTCCGAGCTTCGGCGAGCCAAGGACGTGAAGCTCACTCGCGTCTCTCTTTTCATGCGCGCCGCTTTGAAGAACAATTGGACGGTTGTGACGTCCGCCCGGATTCCCGCCATCAAGGTACTCCTGCTGCCGAAGGACACCAACGCGCACGGCACCATCTTCGGCGGCGTGATCCTGTCGCACATCGACCTGGCGTCCGCCATCGAGGCGCGAACGATCGCCGCTCACCGCTACGTGACCAGAGCGATGCGCGAGGTGGAGTTCCACGAGCCGGTCTTTGTTGGCGATATCGTGTGTTTCTATACGGAGCTCGTGCGCGTGGGACACACCTCCGTGACCATCCGGGTGACCGTCGAGGCCGAACGGTGGGGTGTACCGCCGGCGCGGATGGGGATGACGGGCCATGGGGAAGTCGTCAAGGTGACCGAGGCGGAGGTCGTGCTGGTGGCGGTAAACGATCAGGGACGGCCGATCCCGATCCGGCCCGAACCGTTAGACGGCGAAGCACCCACCACCCACCACCCACCAACCACCAACCGGCCATGAACTGGGTCAGCACACGCGCCGCTTCGCCGCCGGTTCCGTTCGTCGACGCGCTCTTTGCCGGGACGGCTCCCGACGGTGGTCTCTACATGCCGGAACGCCTGGATCCGCTGCCGGCCGGGACCGTCGAATCGCTCCGTGGCGCCGGCATCGTCGAGATCGGGACGCGGATTGGGGCGCACCTGCTGCGCGACGAGATCACCCCGGAGGCGCTCCGGCCGCTGGTGGCAGCGGCGCTCGATTTTCCAATACCGCTGGTCCGCGTGACCGACCGCATCTGGGCGCTCGAGCTCTTTCACGGCCCGACAATGGCGTTCAAGGACGTGGGGGCACGGGTTCAGGCCCGGCTGCTGCACCACTTTACCGACGGAACGCCGCTGACGATTCTGGTGGCGACCTCCGGCGACACCGGCAGCGCCGTCGCGCAGGCGTTTCACCGGGTGCCGGACACGCGGGTCTTCGTTCTGTATCCCGAAGGGCAGGTCAGCGACGTCCAGGAGGCGCAGATGGCGTCGCTGGGCGACAACATCACCGCGCTGGCGATGCGGGGCACGTTCGACGACTGTCAGCGGCTCGTGAAGCAGGCGTTCGCGGACGACGACCTTCGGACGCACGTCTGGCTCACCCCGGCCAACTCGATCAACCTGGGCCGGCTGCTGCCGCAGGTCTTTTACTACTTCGCCCTGGCGCGGCTGGCCAATGGCGGTCCAGTGGTGTCGGTCCCGAGCGGGAACTTTGGAAACCTCACGGCGGGCCTGATCGCGAAACGAATCGGGCTGCCGGTGCGTACGTTCGTTGCCGCCACCAATGTCAACGATACGGTGCCCCAATATCTAAGGACCGGCGAGTACCGGCCGAAAGCGTCGCTTCGCACCGTGGCGAACGCGATGGACGTCGGCGCGCCGAGCAACTGGGAACGGGTGCAGGCGCTCTATGGAGGGGACATTCAGGCGATCCGTGCGGACATCGAGGGATGCGCCTACACGGATGCCCAGGTCCTGGAGGAGATTGGCAGCGTGTATCGCCGGCACGAGTACCTGCTGGACCCCCATAGCGCGATCGCCTGGCTGGCCGTGCGGGATGCGCTCAAGGCTGAGCCGGATGCCGAGGGCGTGTTCGTGGCGACGGCGCACCCGGGCAAGTTCCGCGAGGTCGTGGAACCGGCGATCGGGCGTTCGGTGCCGCTGCCGCGTCCGCTCCAGGAGGCGCTGGGGCGGCCCCGGCATTCGGTTTCCATGCAAGTTGACTACGCGACGCTGCGAGAATTCCTTCTTCGCACGTAGGGCACCCCTTTAGGGGTGCCGGTGAATCATGCCTACACTCGATACCTATCGTCCCGAACCCGGCAACCTGCCCGCGCGCGACGATATTCCCGCCCGCTACACCTGGGATCTCAGCGCCATCTGTGCCGACTGGAACTCCTGGTCCGAGAGCTACGCCAGGCTCGACGCCGCGATCACCGCCTTCATGCAATTCCGCGGCACGCTGGCGAAGGGGCCCGAGGCGCTGCTGTCTGCGTTCACGGCGATGGACGAGATGGGCGCGCTCAGCTACCGCGTCTGGTACTTTGCCTCGCTCCACTACGACCAGGACCAGCGCGACAACGAAATCAACGCGCGCCGCCAGCAGGTGCAGATCCTCTTCGCGCGCCAGCAGCAGGCCAGCTCGTGGTTCAACCCGGAACTGCTGGCCATTCCGCTGGAGACGATTCGCACCTGGATGGCAGGGAACCATGCGCTTGCCGTCTACCGGTTCGCCATCGAAAGCCTCTTTCACGAGCAGGAGCACGTGCTCGACGAGCGCGGGGAGCGGCTGCTCTCGTATTCCGGCCGTTTCAACAGCGTTCCGTACGACAGCTATTCCGCGTTGACGACCGCGGATATGAAGTTCCCGGCGATCACGCTGACGACCGGGGAACGGGTGACGCTGAGCTATGGGCAGTACCGGGCGCTCCTCGAAACCAATCGCCGGCAGGAGGATCGCGCGTCGGCGTATCGCGCCTTCCACCAGGCGTACGCCGACAGCCAGAACACCTACGCCGCGCTCTACAACGGCGTGCTGCAGCGCGACTGGTTTCACGCCCGCGCCCGCGGCTACGAGAGCACGCTCGACGCCGCGCTGCACGGCAACAACATCCCGACGTCGGTCGTCGAGAACCTCATCGCCGTCGCCAAACAGAGCGTCGAGCCGCTCCGGCGTTATCACCGGCTGCGCCGGCGCGTCCTCGGCCTCGACCGTTATCAGCTGTTCGACATCTTCGTTCCGCTTGTCGAGCACGATGCCCGCTACCCGTACGACGAGGTCGGGTCATGGATCGCCGATTCAGTGGCGGCGCTGGGGCACGAGTATCAGGGCCGTGTTCGCGAGGCGTTCGACGGGCGATGGATCGACGTCTTCGAAAATGCCGGCAAGCGCAGCGGTGCCTACTCGGCGCCCGTATATGGGTCGCACCCGTACATGCTGCTGAACTACAACGAGACGCTCGACGCCGTGTTCACGCTGGCGCACGAGATGGGGCACTCGATGCACACGATGCTGTCGCATCAGGCACAACCCTTCGTCTATGCCGGGTACACGATCTTCGTTGCCGAAGTGCCCTCGAAGCTGAGCGAGGCGCTGTTCCTCGATTACATGCTCGAACGCGCCGACAGCCGCGAACAGCGTGCCGTGCTCCTGCAGCATGCGATCGACAGCATCGCCAGCACGTTCTACACCCAGGTGATGTTTGCCGATTTCGAACTGCAGGCACACCGCCTCGTCGAGCAAGATCAGCCGGTGACCGCGGACGTGTTGAACGGCATTTACGCCGGCCTGCTCCGCGACTACTACGGAGACGTCATTGACGAGGAACAACTCTCGCAGGTGACCTGGGCGCGCATCCCGCATTTCTTCAGCACGCCGTACTACGTCTATCAGTACGCCACGTGCTTCGCCTCGACCGCGCGCTTGATGCAGGACCTGCGCTCGACCGATCGCGCCCGCTCGCGTGAGGTGGTCGATCGCTACCTCACGCTTCTCCAGGCGGGTGGCAGCGACTATCCAATGAATCTCCTTGCCCGCGCGGGTGTCGATCTGAGCCAGCCCGATACGGTGCGCGCCGTGTCCGAGGAGCTCGCCATGCTCGTCGGCCGGCTGGAAAACGAACTGACGCGTTCGTGAGTAGCCGTCGTTCGCTGCTGCCGGCGGGCCTGGCCGGCCTGCTGGCCTGCGCGCCGCACGCGTGGGCGCAGGAGCCCACGCTCGCGCCAACGATTGCGGCCGCTCGCATCCCTGCCGCCGCCCCGCTTCGAATCGACGGAATCCTCGACGAACCGATCTGGCAGACGGCCGGCGCGGCAACGGGGTTTCGTCAGCGCGAACCCGACAACGGTCTTCCGGCAACCGAACGGACCGAGGTTCGCGTGCTCTACGACGACAACCGGCTGATCGTCGGTGCCGCGCTGCACGACTCGGATCCCGGGAGCATTCTCGGCAACCAGATGCAGCGCGACCAGTCGTTTGGCGCCGACGACCGCTTCATCGTGACGCTCGACACCTTCCGGGACGGGCGCAACGGCTATCTCTTTCAGACCAATCCGCTCGGTGCGCTGCTCGACGGGCTGGTGTCCGCCAGCAGCAACAGCAACGACGATTCGCAGCGGGTGTTCGGCGGAGCGGTGAATCAATCCTGGGACGGTATCTGGACGGTTCGTGTGCGCCGGGGCGCGGATGGGTGGAGCCTCGAGATGGAAATACCGTTCAGCACGCTCAACTTCGATCCGGCGCTGACATCCTGGGGCATCAACTTCCAGCGCACGATCCGGCGCAAGGCCGAGGAAACCGTGTGGACGGGCTACCTGCGCAATCAGGGCGTCGCGAACATGTCCAACGCCGGCCGTCTCGACGGCCTGCGCGGAATGTCTCAGGGGCTCGGTCTCGACATCAAGCCATACATCGTCGGCAACCTGTCGCGCGCGCCGGGCCGTGGCGCACCGGGACAGCTGGCGACCGGAGATGTGGGCATCGATGTGCTGTACAACGTGACGCCGGCGCTGCGGGCCACGTTGAGCGTCAACACGGACTTCGCCGAAACCGAGGTTGACGACCGGCAGGTGAACCTGACGCAGTTTCCGCTGTTCTTCGAGGAGAAGCGCGATTTCTTCCTCCAGGGCGCGAACTACTTCGACTTCGCGCGCGAGATCGGCGATTCGGTGCGCCCGTTTTTCAGCAGGAGAATCGGCCTCGCCGACGGGCTTCCGCAGCCGATCGATTTTGGCGCCAAGCTGACCGGCCAGGCCGGTCAGTTCGACATCGGCGCACTGCAGGTGCGGACGCGCGATAGCGCAGTCCAGGCCGGCGCGGACTTCAGCGTTCTCCGCATACGCCGGCGCGTCGGCCAGGAATCGTACGCCGGCATGCTCTACACCCGCCGCGGCGACCGGCTCGCCGGCGCGCCGGCGCTGCAGACGGCCGGCATTGATTCGGTGCTGCGCACGTCACGCTTCCTCGGCCGGAAGACAATCGAGTGGAGCAACTGGTTTCTCTGGACGAGTGCGCTCGATACGGGAGGAAACATCGGGCGCGGTTCGCGCCTCGCGTTTCCGAACGACCCGTTCTACTTCGACTTCTCCTATCGCGAGCTGCAGGAGAACTATGACCCCGCCGTCGGCTTCCTGCAGCGCCGCGGCATTCGGCGGTACAACCCAGAGGTCGGCTACACATGGCGGTTCGGCGCACACCCCTGGCTGCAGTCGCTGCAGGTGGAAATCGATTGGGATGTTCTCTACGACATGGACAACCGCCGTGTCGTCGAAACGAAACAGCTGAAGCCGCTCACGGTTGTCTTCGCGGACGGCAGCGAGTTCGTCTACGAGGTTCACCCGACGTACGAACGCCTCGAACGTGACTTCGAGATTTCCGACGGCGTGACGCTGCCGGCGGGCGCCAGCTATAACTTCACCCGCCACGAGATCGGGGGTTCGATGTCCGACCGCTACCCGATATCCGTCGGGGCGGAAATGACGCGCGGCACGTTCTTCTCCGGATCGAACGACGAATACCAGATCGACATCAGCGTGCGGCCGCGGCCAGGCCTGTCGCTCGAGTTCGAGGGCCAGCGAAACGTGCTGCGGCTGGCCGAAGGTGACTTCGCCACGACGGTGGTGCGCGCGACGGCGAACACCCAGGTCAGCCCCTGGCTGTCGCTGCAGAACACCCTGCAGTACGACGATGTGAGTCGCTCGCTCGGATGGCAGATGCGGTTCCGGTGGATCCAGCGGCCCGGCAACGACGTGTTCTTCGTCTACACGCAGAACTGGCAGGAGTTCGACCGTCCCGAGGGCCGCTCGTTTCGGACGCTCGACGGCCGGGCGGCGGCGAAGATCGTCTACACCGTCCGTCTCTAGACCAGCGTCCTACTCGAAGCCGACGACGGTCCCGTCAGGTTTGGCGACGTCAGTCCAGCGTCTTCGCGACACGGAAGCCCAGGTAATTCCGCCCGCGCTGCGTGGCCGGGTAGGGCGCGCCGCGGCGGGCCGATCGCTGCATGTACGGATTGCTCAGGAACGTGCCGTCACGGAAGACCCGATTCGCGCAGTTGCCTTCCTTGCTCGCTGATCCGTCCGCGGGGGCGTGCGCGCGGTCTGCTTCGTAGCAGTCCTCGACCCATTCGAAAACGTTTCCGTGCATATCGTGGAGACCCCACGCATTGGCCGGGAACGAAGCCGTGGGCGCCGTGCGATCGTCCCAGGAATCGCGGCCCTCAGCCTTGCCACCGAGCCCCGGTCCCGGGCCACCGAAGTTTCCGTAGTTGTGATCGAGTTTGGCGCCCCACGGATAGGGTGTCGTGGTTCCCGCGCGCGCCGCGTATTCCCATTCCGCGTCGGATGGCAGCCGATACGCGTCATCAGCGCCAGTCTTCCAATTCAGCCAGCCAACAAAGTTCTGGGCGTCGAACCAGCTAACGCCAACGACCGGTCGCGTCCCGCGGCCCCAGTCGACGAAGGCCTTGTTCGGCGTGCCGTCGGCATTCGTTCGCAGCGCCTGTTCGACGCCCGGGCCGTCGCACCACCGGTCGCGCACGCACGCTTCCCACTGATCCCACGTCACCTCGGTTTTGCCGATGGCGAACGGCTTGGGGATTGAAACGCGATGATGGCGCTCGTTGTCGCGGCGCTCCGGCTCGCCGGCCGGAGACCCCATCATGAACGAGCCGGCCGGAACCACCACCATCTCCGGGCAATTGCGGCACTCCTTGAACAGATGTCCCGCCTTCCGGGCCTCTGGTTGGCGCACCGGGTTCCGCTGGGCGGCTGGTTTCTCGATACCCGCGACCACCCCGACGAGCGCAACTGCAATGGCGATTCGCCGCATATCTCCACGCCTCCTCGTCACGGCGCGACGCACGCAAAGCTGGCCGCGTCGTCCGTGCTGCCCGAACCCTTGTAACGCGCCACCTGCGGATGCGGGCACAACGGCCGCGACATCGCCGGCGACGCTCCAGCGCCGCGGCCCGCAGGACGCGTGGCGATAATCTGCGCCGGCGCCTCGCCCTTCTCGCGCCATCGCTCGATCGCGCCGAGGAAGTCGGCCTGGTCCGGGCCGACGCCGCCACCGCAGTGGG
>Ga0209486_10001384_pt1 | contig 10527 bp, 8 predicted proteins | sample NCCompost_FD_187518 | JGI IMG/M metagenome (GOLD analysis project Ga0209486, IMG submission 187518) | Agricultural soil microbial communities from Utah to study Nitrogen management - NC Compost (SPAdes) (version 2) | ecosystem: Environmental > Terrestrial > Soil > Agricultural land | place: USA... | reverse complement strand
ATTGGTTAATGATTTAGTCTCCCATAAATTTTCCAAATGATCCATTGTTTCGTCGTTTGATGAGATAGCATAAACCAGGAATTTTATCCAATCTTGCTTATATCTTCTTCTGCCATATCCTTCAACGATTGTTGATTTTGTTGTTTTGCTTGACCTTCGTATTTGTGATCCTTCTTCATACAGTTCAAACTTTGGCAGATTTAAACTCATTTCATGCACGTCAATTACTATTTCTCTTGCAAGATCCAGATTTGTAATTTTCTATAGCTCATAAATACTCACTAATCGTATCCAGTATCAAGTATTTAGCATCCAGTATCTATAGCAACCCTTCATCCGCAAAACTGAAATATCCAGCATCACTTACGATCATGTGATCAAGTACTTTGATGTCAAAATATTTTGCAGCTTCTTTTATTTTTAAGGTTAGTTCTTCATCAGCTCTGCTTGGTTTTAAACTGCCCGATGGATGATTGTGACAAAGGATGATGCTGACTGCATCTTCTTCCAATGCTTTTTTAAGAATTATCCTGGGGTCCGCAACTGTGCCGGTTATTCCACCTTCGCTTACAATTTCAAAATGATTGATCTTGTTGGCTCTGTTTAAAAAAACTACCGCAAAGACTTCATGCCGGTAGTCTTTCAGTTTTGCCATAAAATAATCAGCGATATCATTACTTGAAGTAATTATTTTCTTTTGAAGGGAATTGCTTGCTTGCCTTCTTCTGCCTAATTCAAGAGCTGCCGAAATAGTAACTGCTTTTGCCTGCCCAATCCCCTTTATTTTCATTAGATCTTTTACTGAAAGCCTACCTAACTCTGATAAATTATCTTTACTGAGTTTCAAAATATCTTTTGCAAGATCAACCGCCGTTTTTTCTTTTGAACCATTTAATATAAGAATAGCAAGCAGCTCGGAATCACTGAGTGTGTGAACCCCATTCAATAGTAATTTTTCTCTTGGCCTATCGTCTTTTGCCCATTGCTTGATAGAGTATTTCTGCTCTTGCATCACCCAAGATTAACAAATAATTTAGGCCTAGAAAATACAACTTTTAGGGTACAGCCCTGAAGATTGAATCCAAACCCTTGAAAAGCTAAACCAGGACCGTATGAAAAAAAGATCCGTATCCCCAATTGGTGCGCTGCATCCAATTTTATTTTTTGCCGGCGTTTATGTTGTTGTTTTATTTTTCTCCATTTTTATTTGTTCATCACTTTTTTATAGTTGCAACACAACTACTGGTGGTAACTATTCCTCGAATGAGAAAAAAGCAACTGAACCAGCTACTAATACCGTGGCTATAGTCTCTGTAAAATAGGACTGCATAGTCATCAACATTTTTTCCCGTCACCTGTTTGGTTTGGGGTGAAGTATTATCTTCGCCGCTCCAGAGAAATCCCTTTGGTGTAATCAAATCAAGTCATGTCAGCCGCTAAAATTTTTTCCGGTACGGGATCACAAGACTTAGCAGAACAAATTTGCAAAAGCTACGGAAGCCGGCTTGGGAAAGTCAATATTCAAAGATTCAGCGACGGAGAGATCCTTCCCACTTTTATGGAGAGCATTCGGGGTGATTTTGTTTTCCTTGTCCAAAGCACTCATTCTCCTACCGAAAATTTAATGGAACTCTTATTGATGATTGACGCTGCAAAAAGAGCATCAGCATACAAGATCATTGCTGTGATTCCTTATTACGGTTATGCCCGCCAGGATAGAAAGGATAGGCCCAGAGTAGCGATAGGAAGCAAGTTGATTGCCAATATGTTACAGGCTGCTGGAGCTGATCGTTTGATAACAATGGATCTGCATGCTCCGCAGATACAGGGATACTTTGATATCCCGGTTGACCACCTTGACAGCCACGCAGTTTTTATTCCTTACATAGAGAATCTAAAACTCGAAAACCTTACCTTTGCGGCCCCCGATGTAGGAAGTGCAAACAGGATAAGAGAGATATCAAGTTATTTTGAAGCGGAGATGGTGATTTGTGATAAGCACAGAAAAAGGGCAAATGAAATTGCAAGCATGGTCGTGATCGGGGATGTGACTGACCGGGACGTAGTAATTATAGATGACATCTGCGACACTGGGGGCACATTAGCAAAAAGCGCAGCTCTTTTAATGGAAAAAGGTGCAAGAAGTGTAAGGGCTTTGATCACACACCCGGTATTAAGCGGAAAGGCTTATGAAAATATTGAGAACAGTGTGCTGGATGAATTAGTGGTTTGTGATACGATCCCTTTAAAACAAACTACACCGAAAATAAAAGTGATATCGGTTGCTGAGCTGTTTGCAGTCGCTATCAGAAATGCTTTTGAAAATAAAAGTATTACAAGTTTGTTTGTGCACTCACAAAGAAAGGGGAGATAAGGAAAGACGAATAGTATTAATACAGCACAAGAGTGCGACGCAAGGGACAATGATCAGAAATTCAACAGTTGGGTAAAAAATAAAGAACGAGTAACTAATAAATAAATATAAAATGAAATCAATTACGATCGAAGGACAACTGAGGACCGAAACCGGGAAAAAAGCCACCCGCCAACTTCGCTCTCAGGATTTGGTGCCCGGTGTAATTTATGGCGGTGAAAAGGAAATCAGCTTTGCTGCTCCTTCCATGGCTTTTAAAACATTCGTGTACACACCAGAATTTCAGAAAGCTGAAATTAAATTGAATGGCAAAACTTATAACTGTATTTTGAAAGACCTGCAGTTTGACAAAGTAACCGATAAACTGATCCATATTGATCTGATGGAATTGGTTGAAGACAAAAAAGTGATCGCTGATATTCCAATCAAGTTTACAGGAGTATCAAAAGGTGTAAAAGAAGGTGGTCACCTGATCATTAAGATGAAATCTCTTAAAGTAAAGTCTTTACCTAAGAACCTGAAAGAACAAATTGAAGTGGATATTACTAATCTTGAACTGAATGGTAACATTCGTGTTGAAGATGTGAAAGAAGCCAATTATGAAATTCTTAATTCACCACGAATTCCTATCGCATCAGTTGTATTAACAAGGCAATTAAAACAGGAAGAAGCTACTGCGGCACCTGCTGCCGGAACTGCACCTGCTGCCGGAGCTGCTGCACCTGCTGGAGCCGCCGCACCTGCTGCAGCTGCGCCTGCTGCAAAAGAAAAAGGAAAGAAATGATCATAATGATCTTAATAGCAAACCCACTTCAATGGAAGTGGGTTTTTTGTTTTTTTGATTATTCTACAAAATGTGAAGTTGTTATCTTTAATAGTTTATTATAAAAGAGGATGAAATTTTTAATCGTTGGATTGGGAAATGCTGGTAATGAATATACCCACACAAGGCATAATATTGGCTTTGATGTAGTAAATGCTTTTGTTCAAAAACACTCCGGAAAATTTTCTACAGGAAGATTGGCTTATGTAGCTGAAGTAAAATGGAAAGGCAAAATATTTATTTGCATTTGCCCAACAACTTATATGAATCTAAGTGGTAGTGCTATTAAGTATTGGATGGACAAAGAAAAAATAGCGATTGAGAATATACTTGTAATTACAGATGATGTTTCATTACCGCTGAATAAAATGAGACTTCGTCCTTCAGGTAGTGATGGAGGACACAATGGATTGACAAGTGTGGAAGCATCATTAGCATCCAGGAATTACCCACGGTTACGTTTTGGTATTGGTAATGATTATCCAAAAGGACTGCAAGCCGATTTCGTTTTAAGTAAATGGAGAAAGGAAGAAGAGCTATTAGTTAAATCAAAAATTGAAAAAGCTGTTGGAGTAATAGAAAGTTTTGCAACAAGAGGGTTAAGTCTTACCATGAACGATGTGAACAGTGCTGAATACTCGGTTTGAAAATATCATTGTTGTCTTGATTTTTCATTCATTGTTCTTAAACGCTGACAAAGGATCTTTATAAAACCTTTTGCGACCTCTGGTCTTTCATCCATCAATTCATAAAAAGGTTCCTGGTCTATTTTGTATAGAGTGCAATCTGAATCGGCAGTGGCGGTGGCTGATCTTGTATCAGCATCGAGTAAAGAAAGCTCTCCAAAAACTTCTTTTTCTTTAAGTATCGCAAGGGTGGTGTTTCCTTTATGAATTTTGATATTTCCTTGTTGAATAATATACATGGAATCACCTATTTCTCCTTCTTTAAAAATTTCTGTGCCTTGCTCATATTGTATTTCTTTCATTAATGGAGCAAGGTCAGCAAGAACATTTTCAGGTGTGTCTTTAAAAAGATTGAGAGACTTAAGCACCAGCACCTTTTCAATTAATAATAGCCTGTTTATATTTCCCGGTTCCATAATTTAAAAATAAACATTTCATTGAGCATATAGCGCTGTTTCTTTCAGTAGTATATTTTCGGAATGAATAAATTTTTCGATAAGCCCCGGTGTAATAGCTGCACTTGTTTTTTTTGAAATATACATACTGCATGCTTTGGTCCATATATTATAAGCGATAGGTTTTTCTTCAAGAATTTTTGAAAGAATTTCCTGTGTTTGTGAAACCTTGTCTGGAGGTAAGAAATTTTTTAACGAATTACTGCGGTATTCAATATCCGCTGGTTCATACAATTTATTAAAAGGGATTGCAAGCTCCTTTTTTACGATCATGTCAATTAATTCCATAGCATTGGCCACACTTTCTTTCTTTTTCATATCAAGGCCTTGTTTTATTTTGAATGCTTTTTCATGATCATAGAGACAGCCAAAAAGACAGATTAAAATATTCCTGATCTCGATTAGCTCAATATTCAAAGAACTATTGATCAACGCACAATTCTCATCATGTTCGAGCAGGCTTTGCATATAAAGTAGCTCAGTGCCATAAATAATGTAAGCTAAGGAGATCTCTTCTAATTTTTCTTGTGTTTCCTCAGTTGCGCTATACCTGCTTCTATTTAATGATTTAGCAATGGCGCCAGCGTAAGAAGGATATTTTTCCAGTAATTCAAAAAGTGTTGCCTGTGCCTTAAGGCCTCCGATCTTTCCCAATACAATAATTAGTTTTTCTTTTAAAAAAGAATTGGTGTCATTGTTAGAAATCTTTTTTAAAATAAATGGAATTGATTTTTCGCCAGCAGCATGTAGTGAAGCTCCAACATGCAATGGATGTTCTTTAAAGTAGGTCATTACTCTCTCCATCAATAGGGGCGTTGCTGATTCGCCAATTGCTTTAAAGGCTGTTAATCGCAAACCTCGGTCATCAGTAAAAAGATTTGTAAGATGCGGATGGCAATAAAGATCTTTTACTTCAGTAAGCACTTGCAGGGCTGTTTGTTTATCCTTTATATGAGCTGATTGGATAAGTTCCGTAACGATATCTTCTGCATACTGACGATTTTCTTTGTCATTACTCTTAAGCATTCCCATGAGTGCAGCTGCTTTAATGCCTGCATCATGATGATGCAAATAATGCTTTAAGTGATGATGTTCATTTTGCTCTTTGCATAAACTTTGTACGGCCAGTATTTGTATTTCCTTGTTTTTATCATGATCTGCCAAAACTTTTAATTTTTCTTCAGCGCCTTTTATGTTCCGGGTTTGGATCAATAATAATGTTACCTTTTTGATATTATCAGATGGATGATCAAGCAGTTTAAAAATTATTTCTTTACTACGAACACTGATCTGGCTATTCAGCATTTGTAAAATGTTTATTATTTCCGTCTCATTTCCTGTTTTTATTTTTTTCAATATTTGTTGCTGAAGCTCTTCATCGGAAAGTTTGAATTCATCCTGGCTAAAGAAACGACTGCTAATAGCTTTTAAAAGAGTATGATGATACGACCTGTTTACTAATAATATCGAAACGATCCAGCTAATTCCGAAAAATGCAAGAATGTAACAAAGAATTAATAATTCATTTCCCGGCTTCAAATTATTTATTATGATCAGTAGTACACCTGCGAATAAAAAAGCAAATGGGTCCATGATCCCCTTCACAATTGCGTGAGCTTTTGATCTTGCATTGGGATTAAGCGGTTGCATAACAGTTAAAAAAACCGGGTTAGTGATCGTCGTTCGTAAAACCTCAACAGCAATAGCTGCTATTCCGAATGCATAAAAGACCAGGCTACTTTCGCTGGCGACAAATTGAGCAGCAATAATGATTATCAAAAGTCCCAATAATACAAGTGGAGTAATTAATAAAGATTTTTTGATACCGATCGAAGTAACGATACGACCTGTTAGAATAATTTTCACCAATAAAGCAATGATCTGCGAAGCAGCCATAAATAAAATGATAAAGTTTGATAATGCTTTATCACCATGATTTTGCTCTTTTACCTCGGAATAAAATGCATAATTAATAATTGCAAGACAGGCAGAGATAATAAAAGTGAGCACCGCCAATCTTCTAATAAGTGTATTTAAGGTATAACGTTTAACAAATACTTTAAATCCTTTTCCCTGGATAAATTCAATATGGTCCGCATGGTGGTGATGATGATGAACAACACCTGATTTCGACAACTGGTACAGAAATGGTAATGCTCCAAGCATGAATGCAAATGCTGGCCATAGCAAATTCAAAGGACCAATCGCTTTCACAAAAAAGTAAGCCATTGTATAACCAATAAATTTTGCAGGTATGTCACCACCGCTTATTACTGCAAATAACCGTTTGCTTTGCCTAACGTCAAACAAAGTAGAAGTAATGCTCCAAAAACACAGGTTACTTGCAAGATATAGAACATAATACCATGCGAACGTGAGGTAATAAAACCAATCGCCTTTTATCCAATTGCTGCTCAATTGAAAAGCAAGAATGCTGACAGCCATCAATATTATTACAATGGTGCCAACACGGGTAAGATGGAATCGATGTTCAAATTTGTTGAATACCCATCCCGTTAAAAATAAAAGAGGTGATGAAATGATCATTACCCATGCAAGTTGTGATGCGGAAAATTTTTCAAGAAAATGAGAAAATGATGCAGTAAAGAAAAAAGCGATCCCCGTGCCCATAAAAAATTGAAGCCAGAAAAGTTGTGATACAACTTTCCATTCCGAGGCTCGTACATTAAGTAATTTAAGTAAAAAAGGTCTTCTGCTCATTGTGCCCATTTACTCCTTTCCTTTAAAATATTAAGGTGTTTCAATTTTTTCTTGTTCCTTTTATTGACTGATGTAACAGTAAAATAATGATGTGATTCAAAGAATTTGATCTGAATATGATCCCAAATTATGTCTTCAGGTATTATTTTAAAAACGATAAATTCTTTATACAAATTTCGGCTGATCGGTTCAAAATCATTCCGGCCAAGATAGTCAAGATCAGCATCACAAATTATTTGTTCTAACAACGTATTAGGTGTTTGAGGGATCTTCGTTGCCATGATCATTCCACAGACCTTTTTAATATCTTCTTCGCTTAATACATTCCTTAAAGACTCGGAGGCGATCTCACAACTTTTTTCCTCATGATTTTTATACACAGATAAAAAACCACTGTCATGAAAAACCGCAGCTGTCTTCAATAGTAACAGATCATGTTTATCGGTGACCTTTTCCTGCTTTGCAAGCACTTCGGCTTGTTCCAGTACATCCAGCGTATGTGTTATATTATGATAGCCGAGCCGGGAATCAAGCTCATTTTCGAGTCGCGATAAAATGGGTTGTTTTATACTTGTAAAAAGATCAGGCACCAAAAAGGTTTTAACTAAGATAAGTATTGACAGGGAAAACCAATAGGGCATTTATCTGTTTAAATAAATTTCCCGGGATTATGTTATATCCGGCTGTTTGCCTATTTTAGCATCCCCGACGATCTTTCCGCCACACGAAATCCAGTTTTTTATGAAGCCCTGAATATATGGGATTAACAGTCCATGAGAATTGTATCCGATGTATTTAATTAAACAAGCCTGAGTATGAAGATATTTTGTATTGGCCGTAACTATGTAGCTCATGCCAAGGAATTGGGAAATGAGATACCAGATGAACCAGTGGTTTTTATGAAGCCTAAAAGCGCCCTGCTTCAACCACATACCCCTTTTTATTATCCGGAATTTACTAATGAACTGCATTATGAATGCGAACTCGTTTTGCGCATCAGTAAAAATGGAAAATATATCCAGGATAAATTTGCAAGCAAATATTATGATGCTGTAACTACCGGTATTGATTTTACCGCAAGGGATATTCAAAACGATTTGAAAGCAAAAGGGCTTCCCTGGGAAAAAGCAAAAGCATGGGATAACTCTGCAGCCATCGGTAAATGGATTCCTTTTACAGCGATCAAGAACAAAAAGGATATTAATTTCTGTTTGTATAAAAATAAAGAGCTTGTTCAGCAAGGCAACTGCAACCTTATGATCCATGACTTCGATAGCATTGTTGCCTATATTTCCAATTACTTTTCTGTGAACATCGGAGACCTCGTTTTTACCGGAACACCAGCAGGTGTAGGGGAGTTAGTTGTTGGAGACGAAATAGAAGGATTTATTGAGGATGACTCATTATTATCATTAGAAATAAAGTAAGGAATTTTAGACCAAAACCAACTTCGAAGCCGCTCCAATTAACGAGCGGCTTTTAATTTTCACATACACTCGTTCGCCTTATTTTTGCCAATTAGCTTGCCTCTATGATCGAAAAAGAAATTTTACTGAAAGCTTTCCGGTTGATGTGTTGTGCAAAATCAATGGCAGAGACCTACGATGCCAACCGGCAAATTTGTAAATATGTTCATTCAACTTCACGGGGCCATGAAGCAATACAACTGGCCACTGCTTTTCATTTAAAAAATTGCGATTATGTAAGTCCCTATTATCGTGATGAAAGTATGTTGCTTGGGCTTGATTATTCTCCTTATGAATTAATGCTACAATTGTTGACAAAGGCCGATGATCCTTTTACAGGAGGACGTTCTTATTATTCTCATCCCAATTCGAAAGAAGAAGATAAACCGAAGATCATTCATCAAAGCAGTGCAACCGGAATGCAGGCAATACCAACCACCGGTGTTGCACAGGGAATTCAATATCTCGAAAGCATTAATTCGCCATTGTTGCTAAAAACAGAAGAGGGTGAATTGCCAGTTGTGATTTGTTCGTTCGGTGATGGAAGTGTAACCGAAGGAGAAGTAAGCGAAGCATTGCAATTTGCAGTATTAAAGCGGTTACCTATAATTTACCTGGTACAGGATAATGAATGGGGCATCAGCGCAACAGCCGAGGAAACAAGAACAATGAATGCTTATGAATACGCTGATGGCTTCAAAGGATTGAATAAAATACAAATTGATGGAACTGATTTTACACATTGCTATAAGATAATGGGCAATGTGATCAATGAAGTTCGAAAGAACAGGACTCCATGGTTGGTACATGCAAAAGTGCCATTACTTAATCATCATACTAGTGGGGTAAGAAAAGATTTTTACCGCAGTGAAGAAGACCTTGCAAAAGATGCAATTGATGACCCATTACCGAAATTGAAAAAACTTTTACTTGAAAATGAAATAGGTAAAGAAGAGTTGGAGAAAATTGAGACCGATATGGCAGAGTTAATAAATGCTGATTTTATGAAGGCATTAAACTCTCCGGAACCGGACATTAAAAGCGCAACGGAGCATCTTTTCATTCCTACAAATATTACGGAGGAAAAAGGCGAAAGAGTTGCTAATGGTAAAGAAAAAGTAATTATGGTTGATGCTGCGTTGTTTGCTATTCGGGAATTAATGGAAGATCATCCTGAATGTATTTTTTTTGGACAGGATGTTGGTCGTAGGCTTGGTGGTGTTTTTCGAGAAGCGGCAACACTTGCTGAGCAATTTGGTGATCATCGTGTTTTTAATACGGCGATCCAGGAGGCTTATATAATCGGCTCAACAGTTGGCTTAAGTGCAGTAGGAGTGAAGCCGATCGTTGAAGTACAATTTGCAGATTATATATATCCCGGTTTCAATCAGCTAGTTTCTGAAGTTTCTAAATCATGTTATTTAAGTTGTGGTAAATACCCGGTCTCAACTATTATTCGTGTACCCATCGGCGCTTATGGTGGCGGTGGGCCTTATCATAGCGGCTGTGTTGAAACAACATTGCTTTCAATAAAAGGAATTAAGATCGCTTATCCATCAAATGCTGCAGATATGAAAGGATTAATGAAAGCAGCGTATTACGATGGTAATCCTGTTGTGATGCTTGAACACAAAGGTTTGTATTGGAGTAAAGTGCCGGGTACAGAAGATGCAAAATCAATTGAGCCATCAAGAGATTATATTCTTCCTTTCGGAAAAGCAAATGTTGTCTTGAATGCTGATAAAAGTGAAATAGAAAATGGTGAGAGTTGCTGCATCATAACTTATGGAATGGGTGTGTATTGGGCAAAAGCTGCAGCAAAAAAATTTCCGGGACAGATCGAAATTGTAGATATAAGAACATTGTTTCCTTTAGATGAAGAAATGATATTTGAATCAGTAAAAAAACATGGAAGATGTTTGGTGCTTACAGAAGAGCAGCAAAACAATTCTTTTGCAGAAGCTTTAGCAGGTAGGATATCGAAAAATTGTTTTAAATGGCT
>Ga0209486_10001383_pt1 | contig 10532 bp, 10 predicted proteins | sample NCCompost_FD_187518 | JGI IMG/M metagenome (GOLD analysis project Ga0209486, IMG submission 187518) | Agricultural soil microbial communities from Utah to study Nitrogen management - NC Compost (SPAdes) (version 2) | ecosystem: Environmental > Terrestrial > Soil > Agricultural land | place... | reverse complement strand
AAGATATGCGCGGACGGTCCCCGTCAGGATCTTCGACCGCGCGATCGGCTTGAACCCGTCGGGCGACGCAGCCGCCAGCACAAGCTCGCCGTTCTCACGCAGAATCAGCAGCCGGTCGCCGGCCAGGATGACCGTGCCTGCACCGAACCGATCCTCGCTCCAGCGCACCTTCCCGGTCCGCAGCTCTACGGCGCGGAAGCTCTGGCCAAATTCCTGGCGGCCGTGAAAGCCGTAGAGAATGCCGTCGCGGTGCACGCTCGTCGCGTAGTGATTCGACAACGCCTCGTCCGACGTCCACAACGGTGTGAGCGTGGAGCCTTCGAGCCGCAACACGCCAGCACCCGGCCCGTACTGAGCCGAGATGAAGATCAGGTCGCCGACCACCACCGGGGTAGCGGCGTTCACCGACGCGGCCATTCGCGCGCGCCACGCCCGTTCGAACAGCACCTGGCCCGTCGCCGGGTCGAGCCCCACGAGGCCGGCTCGGGTCAGGAACACGGCGTAGCGGCGTCCGTTGATGGTCGCGCCGGCCGGCGACGAATAGCTCGCCCCGGCGGCAGTCGCCGTCCACAGCACTTTCCCCGATTTGGCCTCAAACGCGACGATGCCCGCCTTCGGTCCGCCGACGTTGGCGAGCACGCGGCCGTTTTCAACCAGCGGCGATCCGGCGGATCCGAAAAATCCCTTCGGCACCTCGAAGCGCTGCATCGTGTCGACGCTCCACAGCCTGGTGCCCTTTGCGAGGTCGACGGCGTGAAGCTGCCCCTCGGCGCCGAACGTGTAAACCACGCCATCCGCCACGACGGGCACCGCTCGCGGCCCCTCGTCGAATCCGAAGTCGTCGCGATAGGCGGTCGGGTAGGCATAGCGCCATTGCGCCGTGCCCGTGCGCGCGTCGAGCGCGTCGAGCGTTTCCTGGTTCGCGAGGCGATGAAAGACGAGCACGCGGCCCTGGACGACGACCGGGCCGGCGAAGCCGGCACCAATGGCCTTTCGCCAGATGACCTTGGGACCCTCGGGGCCCCACGATTCGTTGAGCGGCGCCCCGGCGTAGACTCCCGTGCGGGTGGGGCCGAGAAACTGCGGCCAGTCCTGCGCAAGGGTCACCGCCGTCAGCGCGAGACACGCTCCACCGATCAACAGAAGGCGGCGCATCGACGCCGGCTAACATACCACCCCGCCGAAGCGCATGCGAAGACGGGCGCGAAGGCGGGTTGCGCCGGCACCGCCGTTTTTGATAGCCTGCTGACTCCATGCGTTCCCGTCTCCACCGCGTGCATCACCACCACGGCCACCTGGCCGCCCGGCAGGACTGCGCGCGCTGAGGGACTGAAACCAGAACCCGAAACCAGCCGAACGAATGCAGCCCCGCCGGAAGTGATGGCGGGGTTTTTTGTTGTACGAAGCCGGGACCGAGAACCCAGAACCGGAACTGAGACGATGGATTTTTCAAAACTTGACGGCTTGATTCCAGCGGTGGTGCAGGACCACGTCAGCGGCGAAGTACTGATGGTCGGCTTCATGAACCAGGAAGCCTGGGATATCACCCGTCGCACCGGTTTCGTGACGTTCTACAGCCGCACCCGCAACACGCTGTGGACCAAGGGCGAGACCTCCGGCAACCGACTCGCCGTCCGCGATGTGCTGATTGATTGCGACGACGACACGGTGCTGGTGAAGGCGGAGCGCCAGGGCGACGGCAACGTCTGCCACACCGGCCAACGGACCTGCTTCTTCCAGCGCGTGGAGGGCGTGACCATCCCATGAAGCTCAAGCTCGGCATCCCGAAGGGATCGTTGCAGGACGCAACCATCCAGTTGTTTGCACGCGCCGGCTTCAACGTCTACGTCAGCTCGCGTTCGTACTTCCCGTCAATCGACGATCCGGAGATCGAATGCATGCTGATCCGGGCGCAGGAGATGGCGCGCTACGTCTGCGACGGCGTGCTCGACGCCGGGCTCACCGGTCAGGACTGGATCGCCGAGCACAAGCTTGGCGGCGAAGCCCGGCACTCGCTGACGCCGGTGACGGATCTGGTCTATGCGAAGCAGAGCTTCGGCAAGGTGCGCTGGGTGCTGGCCGCGCCGGAGGATTCCCGCTTCAAAACGCCGGCGGATTTCGCCAACGCCACCATCGCCACCGAGCTCGTGCGGGTCACCAAGGCGTACTTCGAAAAGCTGAACGTCCCGGTCAACGTCGAGTTCTCCTGGGGAGCCACCGAGGTCAAACCGCCGGTGCTCGCCGACGGCATCGTCGAGGTGACCGAGACCGGCTCCAGCCTGCGCGCGAACCGCCTGCGCATCCTCGACACGATCATGGAATCGAACACGCAGCTGATCGCCAACGACGCGGCGCTGGCCGATGCCTGGAAGCGGACCAAGATCGAGAACATCGCCCTGCTGCTGCGCGCGGCAATCGAGGCGCAGGGACGCGTCGGCCTGATGCTCAACGTGCGCCGGGCCGACCTCGACAAGATCCTCGCGCTGCTGCCGGCGCTGCAGCGGCCGACGATCTCGTCGTTGAGTGACGACCAGTGGGTGGCGGTCAACACGATCATCGAGGAGCGGACCGTGCGCGACCTGATCCCGAAGGTCAAGGCGGCCGGCGGGCAGGGAATCGTCGAGTACCCGCTCAATAAAATTGTGATCTAGCTGGTAGCCGGTAGTCGGTAGCTGGTAGTCGGTAGTAGGTAGCCGGAGGCCTTCAGGCCTCCGGAGAGAACAGATGATCCGAATCGTAGATTCGCGCAATCGTCGGGCGGTGCGGGCGCTGCTTGCGCCGGAACGCGCCCGCGACACCGCCACCGAGCGGCGGGTCGGCGCGATCGTCGCCGCGGTACGACGCGACGGCGATCGGGCGCTGCTGCGCTATGCGAAGAAGTTCGACCCGATGGACGGGCCGCTCGAAGTGTCGGCTGACGAGATGCGCGAAGCGGCCGCGACCGTGCCGCGGGCGGTACGCGCCGCGATTCGGGCGGCGGCAAGAAACATTCGGGCGGTGGCGCGGCGGCAGGTGCCGCGGGGCTGGCGCGAACGCGTCGCCGCCGGCGTGACCGTCGAGCAGCGCATCGTCCCGCTCGATCGGGTCGGCTGCTACGTCCCCGGCGGACGGTATCCACTGCCGTCGTCGCTGCTGATGACGGCGATTCCGGCAGCCGCGGCGGGCGTGCGCGAGATCGTTGTGGTGTGCCCCCGCCCGGCGCCGGTGGTCATGGCGGCCGCGCTCGAAGCCGGCGTCTCACGCATGTTCCGGGTCGGCGGCGCCCACGCGATCGCGGCCCTCGCCTATGGCACCGGTACGGTTCCGCGCGTGGACAAGATCGTCGGACCCGGCAATCGCTATGTCGCCGCAGCCAAAGCGCTGGTTGCCGCCGACTGCGGCATCGACTTCTACGCCGGCCCGACTGAGATCGTGATCGTCGCCGCGCGGGGGCCGTCGGCATGGATCGCGGCCGACCTGATTGCCCAGGCGGAACACGATCCCGACGCGCGAGCGGTGTTGATCACGCCAAGCCGTACGCTCGCCACGCGGGTCGCCAGCGACGTGGCGGCGCAGGTTCCAGCCGACGGCCCGGCGCGGGCGTCGCTGCGTGCCCACGGCGGGATCATCGTGACAACGTCGGCGGCTGAAGCGATGCAGCTGGCCAACGCCGCGGCGCCGGAACACCTGGTGGTCGACGACAACCGCCTGGCCGCGATGATGACCTGCGCCGGATCGGTGTTCGTCGGCCCCTGGTCGGCGCAGGTAGCAGGCGATTACGCCATCGGCTCGAACCACGTGCTGCCGACCGCCGGCGCGGCCCGCTCCCGGGGCGGGCTGTCGGCCGCCGATTTCGTGCGGCAGATCACGGTGCAGCGCCTGACCCGCGCCGGACTGCGGCGTATCGGCGGCACGGTGATGACGCTCGCCATGGCCGAAGGGCTGAATGCGCACGCAGCTTCGATCGGCGTGAGAGTGAAGTAATGGTGATTCAAGGCTATCCCGATCCCGGCGACGGGCTGCGGCTGCACCTGAACGAGAACACCGGCGGCTGTTCGCCGCGTGTGCTCGAAGCGATCCGCCGCGTAGGCACGACGGATGTGTCCACCTATCCGCAATACCGGGAAGCGGTGCAGGCCACCGCCCGGCACTTTGGCGTCGACCCCGACTGGGTGCTGCTGACCAACGGCCTCGACGAAGGCATCCTGATGGCGGCGATCGGCCACATCGCGAAGCCGCGGATCCACGACGCCGAGACCATCATCCCGCTGCCGGCGTTCGACCCCTATCCGAACTCGACCGCCGCAGTCGGTGCGACGGCCGTGCGCGTGCCGCCGGATCGCGACTACGCGTTTCCAACGCAGGCCGTGATCGACGCGATCACCCCGCGCACGCGGATGATTTTTCTCAACACCCCGAACAACCCGACCGGGCAGCTCATCCCGATCCCGGACCTGATTCGCATCAGCCAGGCGGCTCCCGGCGCGGTGGTGCTGATCGACGAGGCGTACATCGAGTTCGGCGGCACGACGTTCCTGCCGGAGCTGCCCCGTTTTCCCAACGTGCTCGTCGGCCGCACGTTTTCGAAGGCCTACGGTCTTGCCGGGATGCGCGTCGGGGTGGTGATCGGCCATCCGCAGGCGCTCGACCCGGTGCGGGGCGTGACGTTGCCGTTCAACATCAACGGCGTGGCGCTCGCCGCCATGCACGCCGCGCTGCAGGACGCCGAGTTCCTGCCGCGCTATGCGGCGCAGGTGCGCGAATCGCGCGAACGGCTGTATGCCGCCTTCGACCGGCTCGGCTACCAGTACTGGCCGAGCGCTGCGAACTACGTGATGGTGCGCGTCGGCGAGACGGCGCCGATCATCGGCGCGCTGGCTGCCCGGAGGATTCACGTGCGCGATCGGTCGAAGGATCCGACCACCCCGGGATGCATCCGGATGACCGCCGGCATGGTCGAACACACCGACGCCGCGATCGCGGCGCTCGAGGAGATTACGGTCAAGCGATGAAGCCACGTGCCGCTTCGTTCGATCGACGGACCACCGAAACGCAGATCCGCGGCCGGCTCGTGGTTGACGGCCAGGGCCGCTACGACGTCAGTACCGGCATCAGGTTCCTCGACCACATGCTCGAGCTGTTTACCCGGCATGGCGGCTTCGATCTCACGCTGAAAGCGACGGGCGATCTCGACGTCGATCAGCATCACACCGTCGAGGACATCGGCATTGCGCTCGGTGAAGCGACATTGAAGGCGCTCGGCACGCGAAAGGGCATCAACCGCGCCGGTTACTTCGTCATGCCGATGGACGAAACGCTGGCGGTTGCCGCCATCGACCTCAGCGGCCGTCCACACGCGGTGATCGACCTCAAGCTGCGGGTCCGCACGGTCGGCGACCTGCAGAGCGAATTGATTCACGATTTCTTCGAAGGATTCGCCGCCGCGGCTCGCGCCAACATCCACTGCAAGGTGCTGTATGGACGCTCCAGCCATCATCACGTCGAGGCGGTGTTCAAGGCGTTTGCGCGCGCGCTCCGCGTCGCCTGCGCGAAGGACGCTAGGCTCGCCAGGATGCTGCCGAGCACAAAGGGGCTGTTGTGATCGCGCTCGTCGACTACGGCGCCGGCAACCTGACGTCGGTCAAGAAGGCGCTGACCTCGCTGGGCGCCGAATTCACCGTTCCCGCTACGCCGGCTGGCTGCGAAACGGCCGACGGGGTCATCGTGCCCGGTGTCGGCCATTTCTCGGCGACGACCGCCCTGGACGCTCCGTGGCGCGAGGCGATCGGCCGCGCCGTGAGCGCCGGAACCCCGATGCTCGGCATCTGCGTCGGCATGCAGTGGCTTTACGAAGGCAGCGAAGAGGCGCCGGAAGTTCCGGGCCTCGGCGTGCTGTCCGGCCGCTGCCGGCTGCTGCGCGGGGACGCGGAGCAGCGGCTGAAAATTCCGCACGTTGGCTGGAACGCGCTGGACCTTCCCCGATCCTCACGAATCCTGGCCGGCCTCGATCCGGGCGTGCACGTCTACTTCACCCATTCGTTTGCCGCCCCGGTGACACGCGATTGCGTGGCCTCGACGACGCATGCCGACGCATTCGCGGCGGCGGTTGAACGCGACAACGTGTTCGGCGTCCAGTTTCATCCGGAGAAGTCGGGCGATGCCGGGCTTCAGATCCTCCGCAATTTTCTCGGGTTCTGCCGCTGAATGCTGACCAAACGGATCATCGCGTGCATGGACGTGCGCGACGGACAGGTGGTCAAGGGCGTGCAGTTCCAGCAGCTGCGCCATGCCGGCGATCCGGCGGCGCTGGCCCGCCGGTACAACGTCGAGGGGATCGACGAGGTGGTGGTGCTCGACATCACCGCGACGCTCGAGAGCCGGCAGGCGCTCGCGCGGACGATCAGCGCGGTCGCGCACGAGATCTTCCTCCCCCTCACCGTCGGCGGCGGCATCCGCGACGAGAGCGCAGCCGCCGCGGCGGTTGACGCCGGGGCCGACAAGGTCAGCCTGAACACCGCCGCGCTTCGCCAGCCCGAGCTGATCTCCACGCTCGCGCGGCGCTACGGCAGCCAGGCGGTGATCGTCGCGATTGACGCGAAGCGCATCGAGGGCCCGCGAGCGCAGTCGGGGTTCGGCGTCTTTGTGCGCAGCGGCACGACCGACGCCTCGCGCGATGCGGTCGAGTGGGCGCGCGAAGCCGAGTCGCGCGGCGCGGGCGAGATCCTGCTGACGTCGATGGATCGCGACGGCACCCGCGCCGGCTTCGACTGCGAACTGACCGCAGCGGTGGCCGATGCGGTGAACATTCCGGTGATTGCCTCGGGAGGCGCCGGCGGCCTCGAACACTTTGCCGATATCTTCACCATCGGCCATGCCGACGCCGCGCTCGCCGCGTCGATCTTTCACTATGCCGACACCGGCGTCGCCGACGTGAAGCGCTACCTGCATGACGCGGGCATCCCGGTGCGTCTATGAAAGTGACCTCAACTCCCAACGCCCAACCCCGCAACTCCCAGGTTGGGAGTTGGCGTCTTGGGTGTTGGGCATTTCGCAAATGCTGATTCCCTCGATCGACCTGCAAGGCGGCCACGTCGTCCAGCTCGTCCAGGGCGAGAAGCTCGCGATTGAGGCACCGGACCCGGAGCCATGGATCCGGAAGTTCGAGCGTTTCCCGCGCGTTCAACTGATCGACCTCGATGCCGCGAAGGGGCATGGCCACAACGCGGCGATGGTCGCCTCGATCTGCGCCCGGCTTCCCTGCCGGGTCGGCGGCGGCATTCGCACGGTCGAACGCGCACAGGCGGTGCTCGGACAGGGGGCCCACGCTGTCATCGTCAGCTCGGCGCTGTTTCGCGACGGCGCGGTGGACCTCGACTTCGCGCGCACGCTGGCCGCCGCGCTCGGCCCCGACCGCATCATCGCCGCCGTCGACAGCCGCGACGGACGGGTGGCGATTCACGGGTGGAAGACCGTGCTGCCGATCACCGCGGTGCAGGCCGTCCAGGCGCTCGAGCCGTACTGCAGCGAGTTCCTCTATACGCACGTCGACAAGGAGGGGCTGATGCAGGGCACCGACATGGCCGCGATTCTGGCCGTGCGCCACGCCACGACGCGTCGTCTCACCGCCGCCGGCGGCATCACCACGCGCGCCGAGATCGACAGCCTCGATGCCCACGGCATCGACGCCGTGGTCGGGATGGCAATCTACACGGGGCAGCTACCCCTCTAGGTGGCTGGGTCGCTGGGTGGCTAGGTGGCTGGGTGCCAACCCAGCTGCCCCCAACTACCTACCTGCCTAGCTACCCAACTACCGCTTTTGTGTTACGTTAATCGACGTAACGGTTACGTCGTTCAGCGTAACGGCTGAAGGACGCGGGTCCAGCATGGAAAATCCCTTTGTTTACGGCGAAGTGGTGCCGCGCGAGGCGTTTGCGGATCGCGACGCCGAGCTCGACCGGCTGATCGCCGACCTGACCGCGGCGCAGAAGGTCTTCCTGATCTCGCCGCGGCGGTACGGCAAATCATCGCTCGTTCGCCAGGCGCTCGGCACGCTGGCCCGCCAGGGCAGCCTGACGGTCGAGCTGACGGTGAGCAGCTACAGCTCTTACGTATCGTTCCTCGAGGGCTACGCCCGCGCGCTGGCGTCGGTTGAAACGAAATGGGAGCGCGCACGCACCTGGCTGAGCGAGACGATCACTACGACCAGGCCGGAGCTGCGTTTCGAGGGCAGCAGGGGGACCGGCGAGTTTTCGGTGGCATTCCCCGCGGTCAAGTCGGAGCGCGACGCCAACCGGCTCGCCAACGAGATCTTCGCGCTGCCGGGCAGGCTCGCCGCCGAGCGGAAACGGACGGTGGTGGTGGCGCTCGACGAGTTCCAGGCGATCGAGGGGTTCAACGGCGGATCGGTCGAACATGCGCTGCGCGCCGCCGCCCAGCAGCAGCGGAAGGTGGGCTACGTCTTCGCCGGCTCCGAGCCGAGCCTGATGGACAAGATGATCGGTCCACGGCGCCCGTTCTACAAGGCCGGCCCGGTGATGCGGCTCGACAAGATTCCAGGCCCGGTGTTCGCCGAGTTCATCGAATCGAGGTTTACCGGCAGCGGCATCCGGCCCGAGCCCGGCATCGGCGCCGCGATCGTCGACCTGGCGGGGAACCTTCCCTACGACGTCCAGCGCCTGGCGCACGAGGCGTGGGACGACCTGCGCGCCGCCGGCAGCCGCAAAGTGGGACTCGAGCACCTGCACTCGACCTTGACGCGCCTGCTGGCGGAACAGGAAACGATGTTCGAAGCGATCTGGCAGCGGCTGACGCTCGCCCAGCGCGCGGTGCTGCGAGCCGTGGTCCTGCAGAACGGCCGCGAGCTGCTGTCGGCTGACGTGCGGTCGCGCTATCGCCTGGGCGGCCCGTCCAGCATCCAGGCATCGCTGGCCGCCCTCATCAAACAGGATCTGCTCCTCAAGGAAGGGCCGCAGTACGTGGTCGTCGACTCGCTGCTGCGCGAATGGATCGCGCGCAAGACCCACTGACATGACCACCTTCGAGCGCCTCGGCCTGCATCGCCGCGAGCTGCGCGCCTGGGCGATGTACGACTGGGCCAACTCGGCGTTCTGGACGACGGTGATTGTCGCGGTCTTTCCGCCGTTCTTCAGCGACTACGCGGCGGCGGGGTTGCCGCCGGCCGCGGCGACGGCGCGCTTTGCCTGGTCGACGACATTCGCCGTGACCGTGGTCGCGCTGCTCGGGCCGATCCTTGGCGCGGTGGCCGATTACCGCGCCGTGAAGAAGAAGCTCCTGGCGGTCTTCATGGCGGTGGGAGTGATCGCGACGCTGCTGATGGCCACCATCGACCGGGGCAACTGGATGTATGCCGCGCTCCTGTTCGTGGTGGCCAACATCGGGGTCGCGGCCAGCCAGGTGTTCTACGACTCGCTCCTCCCCCATATCGCCGCGCCCGAAGAGTTCGATCGCGTGTCGACGTCGGGCTTCGCGCTGGGCTTTCTCGGCGGCGGAGTCCTGCTGCTGGTCAACCTCGCCTGGATCCTGAGCCCGGCCACGTTCGGGCTGGCCGATACCGTTGCCGCCATCAAGCTGTCTTTTGCCAGCGTGGCGTTCTGGTGGCTGATCTTTTCGATCCCGCTCCTGCGGCGGGTGCCCGAGCCCCCGCGCGCGCTGGAGGCGGACGAGACCGGCAGGGAAAGCTCGATTCGCGCCGCGCTGGTTCGGGTGTGGGAGACTTTCCACGAGCTCCGCGGCTACCGCCAGGCCTTCCTGATGCTCGTCGCCTTCCTGCTCTACAACGACGGCATCCAGACGATCATCAGGATGGCGTCGATCTACGGCGCCGAAATCGGCATCGATCGCAACGCGCAGATCGCCGCTTTCGTCGTCGTGCAGTTCACCGGCATCCCGTGCTCGTTCGCTTTTGGCTCGCTGGCCGGCCGCATCGGGCCGAAGCGCGCTATCTACCTGGCGCTTGTCGTCTACACCGGCATCAGCATCCTCGGCTACTTCATGACCACGACGTGGCACTTCTTCGCGCTGGCGTTCCTGGTGGGCACGGTCCAGGGCGGGAGCCAGGCGCTGAGCCGATCGCTCTTCGCTCGCATGATTCCCAAGCACAAGTCATCGGAGTACTTCGGCTTCTTCTCGGTATTCGAGAAATTTGCCGGCATCTTCGGCCCGGCGCTGTTCGCGGCTTCGGTGACGATGTTCGGTTCGAGCCGGGCGGCGATCCTGTCGGTAATTGTCTTCTTCGTTGCCGGCGGCGCCCTGCTGACTCGGGTCGACGTCGCCGAGGGCGAAGCCCAGGCAGTGCAGGCGGCGTAAGATCGCGATCATGCCGTTCGGCATGGTCGTCCTCGCGTTCATGCTCGCCGTCCAGGTCGCCGAAACCAGGGCCTGCCCGTCCGATACGCCAGCCGCCCCTGCCCCGGCGGCGCCATCGCCGAACACACCTCCCGGCGACGTGTTCACGACGACGGATGGTGTCCGGTTCGTCGTCGAGCCGGTCGTGACCAACCTGGAGATCCCGTGGTCGATGGCGTTTGCGCCTG
>Ga0209486_10001380_pt1 | contig 10549 bp, 9 predicted proteins | sample NCCompost_FD_187518 | JGI IMG/M metagenome (GOLD analysis project Ga0209486, IMG submission 187518) | Agricultural soil microbial communities from Utah to study Nitrogen management - NC Compost (SPAdes) (version 2) | ecosystem: Environmental > Terrestrial > Soil > Agricultural land | place: USA... | reverse complement strand
TCCCAACAGCGCCGTACGACAGCCGGAGATGGCCCTCGCCGCTCTTCCCGAAGGCTGCACCCGGAAGCGTCACGACGTGTGCCTCCTCGAGCACCGATTCGGCGAGCGCCGTCGAGTCCTGGCAGCCGTCCACGCGAACGAATCCGAAAAACCCCGCATTGGTCGGGGTCCAGTGCATGTGCGGAATCGCCCGGACGCCGCCGGCGAGCGCTTCACGCCGCTCGAGCAGGTCTGCATGAAACGACCTCGGATAATCCCAGTCCTCCACGACGGCGCCGAGCGCGGCCATCTGCGAGATCACCGGTGCGCAGATGATCATCGCATCCTGGATCTTGACCGCCTGGGCGCACACCGACGCGTCCGCAACGAGGAATCCGGCGCGCCACCCCATCATCCCGAACGACTTTGAAAACGTCCCGACGACCACGACGTTCCGGCGCCATTCCGGCGCGGACGCCGCGCTCCAGTGATCGCCGCTGTAGACGAACTGCATGTACGTTTCGTCGCTGAAGACGACGACATCGCGCCGGGCCAGTTCGCCGACGATGCGGCGTCCCTCAACGGGATCGAGCACCGCGCCGGTCGGGTTGCTCGGAGTGCACAGCACGACCGCCCGCGTTCGTCGGCCCAGGTGGGGCTCGATGTCGGTCCACCGGACGGAGAACGTCGCACAATCCCTGACCGGCGCTTCGATTGGAATCGCGCCGAGCGCGGCGATTGCCATCTGATGGTTCGTGAAGTACGGCGCCGGCAGCACCACCTCGTCGCCCGGATCGACCATCGTCGTCAACGCCAGCGTGAAGGCGTGGTTCGCCCCGGCGGTGATCATGATGTCGTCGACAGACGCCGTAATGCCGAAGGCGCGCAGCCGTTCCGCCAGTGCGCGGCGCAATGCCGGCATCCCCGGGTCGGTCGAGTAGACGTTGACCTCGGGCGTCGCCAACGCCGCGCGGGCTGCCGCAAGGGCCGAGGGCGGCGGACCATAGAACGGCAGCGCCTGCCCCAGCGAGATCACGTCGTGTCCCGCCGCGCGCAGTTCGGCGGCACGCAGGTTGAGCGGATCGAACGGCGGCAGCTCGATGGCGCGGATACGGGACGGAACGGTCGCCGTCACGTGTCTAGTCTAGTTGCTGCAGGATTTCGTGGGGCGAGCCTTGCAGGCTTGCCTCGCGAACCCGCAGGGTCCGCGCCACGGAAGTGAATTCGATCGCTAACGCGTACGTGGTGCCACAGGCTGCGGGCGCGGCGCCGGCTCGGGCTTCGGTGCATCGTCGCGGCGCCGGCCGAAAATGCGTCCCCAGAACCCGCGCTTCTTCGGCTCGGGCGCCGTGGATGCCTGCGCCTCCGGTTGCGTGAGGACACCGCCTGTCACGCCAGGAGGCTGCTGCACCGCTTCGGCCGATGCCGGGCGATCATCAGCACGGCGCTCGTCGGAACGCCGTTCAACCACGACGTCCCGCGCGGGGACGTGCGGCCGCTCATCGCGTCCACCAGTGAAGATCCGCCAAAACGACCTGTCCTCGTAGGCGTCGTGGATCGGGCAGAAGGTGCGCGGTTCGGTGCCGCGAACGAAGTACTCGGTGTACACCATCGACCCGCCGACGACATTTCCTTCCTCGTCTACGTCAACGGCGTTGCGGCATGAATCCGTCGCGAGCGCTCCGCTCAAGCGGCAGATCGTCGCCGACGTCAGCCCTGGTGGAGGCCTGAACCACGCGGGCTCGTCCTTCCGGGTTGCCGTCTTCATGAACTTTGCCCAGATCGGCACTGCCAGTTCCGCGGCGTACCCGTTGGCGATGATCGTCCGCGGCATGTCATAGCCGACCCAGACGCCGGCAACGATCTTCGGCGTGTAGCCGATGAACCACGCGTCGCGATAGTCGTTGGTCGTGCCGGTCTTGCCGGCGGCCGGCAGCGAGAACCCGACGCGGCGGGCGGACCAGGCGGTGCCGGAATTGACCACGTCGGCGAGCATGTTCGACATCAGGAAGGCCGTCGATTCGCTGACGACCCGGTGCGTGTTCGGCTGCGCCGTGAAGAGCACCTGACCGTCGACGTCTTCGACCCTTGTGATCAACGACGCTGCCGGCACGAGCCCGCCGTTCGCGAAGGCGGCAAACGCGGCCGTAATCGACATCAGCGTGACCTCGCCCGATCCGAGGACCAGCGATGGAACGGCCGGCACCGGCCCGACACCCATGCGATCGGCGAACGTCACCGCGGTCGGGATTCCGACTTCCTGCAGCATGCGGACCGCGGCGCGATTGCTCGACGTCTTCAACGCCGCTCTCATCGTCATCGAGGTGGCTTCCGAATGGCCATCCTCAGGCACCCAGTTACCCTGCGGAGTCCAGACCGGATCGTCCAGATTGGTGAGGACGGTCCCTGGTGAGAATCCGTTCTCCAGTGCAGCGGCATAGACAAACGGCTTGAAGGCCGAGCCCGCCTGACGCTTCGCCTGTGTCACGCGGTTGAAGCGGCTCTCCTTGAAGTCGCGGCCGCCGACCATCGCGCGCACGTCTCCGGTTTCCGGATCCATCGCGACCAGCGCTGCCTGGAGTGGTTCGGGAGACGCCGGCGCCTTGCGGCTGCGGCGCAGCTGCCGCTGCTCGATCTCCTGCAGGCCACGGGCGACTTCCGTCTCGGCGGCCTTCTGCAGCTCGAGGTCGAGCGTCGTGTGAACCTTGAGTCCACCTTCGTACACGCGCTCCCATCCAAACCGCTCGACGAGCTCCTTGCGGACTTCCTCCTTGAAGTACTGCCCAAACGGTTCCTGACTGCGCAGCGCGTCGCTCAACTGGACAGGCGCCTGCAGCGCCGCTTCATAGGCCTTCTGATCGATAACGCGCGCATCGTGCATCGCCTGCAGGACGACCCTGCGCCGGGAGACAGCACGATCGAGGTCAACCGTCGGCGCGTAGGCAGACGGAGACTTGACCAGCCCGGCAAGGAGCGCCGCTTCCGATAGCGTCAGATCAGCAGCGGACTTCCCGAAGTAGCCGAGCGACGCGGCCTCGGCGCCGTAGAGCCCGTCGCCGAAGTAGACCTTGTTCAGGTACAGCTGCAGGATCTCGCGCTTGTCGAATTCCCGCTCGATGCGGGCGGCGACAATCGCCTCTTTCATCTTGCGGCCGTACGTTTTTTCCGCCGTGAGAAAGCTCTGCCGCGCGAGCTGCTGTGTGAGGGTACTGGCGCCCTGCGTCGCACGTCCCTTGCGGACATTGCTGACCAGCGCACCAGCGATGCGGACCACATCGAGACCGCCATGCTCGTAGAAGCGCTGATCCTCGACGGCCAGAATCGCCTGCACCAGATGCGGCGAGACGCGATCGAGCGAGATCGGAATTCGCTGTTCCTTATAGATCGTGAACGCCGTTCGGCCGTGGACATCGTAGAGCGTCGTCGCCTGAGCCATGACCGCGATCTCGCGGACGTCGCGCGGACTGGGTAGTCCCGAGACCACATCCTTGATCCACCACGCAGAGGCACCTACGGCACCCCAGACGAGCACGGCGATGACGACGAGGAGCGATACAAACAGGCGCCGCTGCGAGCGAACGATGGCGGCGGCTCTCTCTGACAGGGTCATGCGGTAATCCCATTGTCACATCCGCAATGCGTATGCCATGAGACGAGGCGCGCTACCGCTCGAGTCGTTGAGGAAAACGGGGATAGAGGTCACCTGCTCAGGTCACCCCTGTAGTGAATTGCGTCGCTGAGCTAGGACGGCGTGTAACCGAAACTCAATTCGCGCCGAGCGCCTTCGTGATCGCCGAGCGCAGCGCCGGATCCTCAGGTGTCACCTCACTGGGGAAGAAGGCGGTGATTCGCCCCTGCTTGTCGATCACGTACTTGCTGAAGTTCCAGGCGGGAAGCTTGCCCGACGTCCCAAGGAACGCGTAGATCGGGGACTGGCCGGCCCCGCGCCTGGTCACGAGCTTCTCGAACATCGGGAACGTCACGTCGTAGTTGGTCCTGCAGAAGGTCGCAATCTCCTGCGCGGTTCCCGGTTCCTGCCCACCGAAATCGTTGCTCGGGAAGCCCAGGACGTTGAACCCCTTTCCCTTCAACTCACGGTGGAGCTTTTCGAGTCCGGCGTACTGCGGTGTGTATCCGCACTGGCTGGCGACGTTGACCACCAGGCTGACCTTGCCCTTGAACTGGCCAAGATCCGCCGGCTTGCCGTCGAGCGACGTTGTCTTCAGGTCATAAAACGACTGCGACTGCTGGGCTGACATGGCGGTTGTCATAAGTACGGCAAACAGCGCGGCAAACGTGAACTTCACCATAACCACTCCTGGGCGCGCGATTATAGACTAGCGTGCATACGTTTGCGTGGCGCGAACCCTTCGGGTTCGCGAGGCGAGCCTGAAAGGCTCGCCCCACGCGATCCGGCCTACACATGGCTCGACACAGGAGGCTGTCATGCGTCCGCGCCTGCTCCTCGTCGTCCTCGCCGCCTTCGTCTCGCTACCTGTCGTACCAACCGTTCACGCACTGCAGTTTCGCGCCACCGCCGAACCGCCGCCGCAGCTCATAGGGACGTGGCGCCTCAACGTCGCGAAGTCGAAGTATTCGCCCGGCCCGGCGCTGCGATCCGAGACGCGCGTCTATACGCGCAGCGCCGACGGCGTCAAAGGCGTCGTCTCGCGCGTGTACAGCGACGGACGCGCCGAGCGCTTCGAGTACATGGCGAACTTCGGCAAGGACATCATGGTGACCGGAATTCCGGAGTACGACTCGGTAACGCTGCGCAAGGTGGACGAACTGACGTCGGACGCAGTGCTGTCGCACGCGGGAAACGTCTACGGCGTCGCGCGCCGCACCATCGCCGCCGACGGCAGGACGATGACGATCACGTTCGATCGCAAGAGCCAGGAAGCCCGCGTCCACAACGTGGCGGTATACGACAAGATCGAGAACTAAGCCGGAATCCTGAGAGGCGTGCGCGCATGCGCAGCCAGCACCGCGATGCCGGCTGCGAACGCCCGACGATGTTCGCTGGTCCATGGCGGACCCGCCGGGCGCCCCGCGCTGGTGACGAATTTCTCGACTTCCTCCGGCGTCACATCCAGCTGCTGCGCGGCCCGAGCCACTTCCTGACCACGCCGGCACAGTTGCACATCCAGCTCGAGGTCCCTCGCTGCGCGGCACATCGCCAGTTGATACATCATGCCGTCGGCGCAGCACGTCAGACGATGCGATTGGCGGACCGTCGCAACCGATGTGGGAAGATCCGGAAACGGCGGCTCACGGATGACGAGGGCGACGACGGTGTGTCCGGGCGCCAGTTCCGCAACAAGCCGTTGTAGTGCAACAGAGCTGCGGCCTGCTATCGATCGGCGGACCCGGGCGATGAGGGCGTCGGCCTCATCCTCGCGCATCGCGAGCGAATCATGTTCATAGGGCTGCGTCGGCAGACCGGCGTCGACGAGCGTCACCCGCCGTCGTTCGACGACAGCCGGCCCGCCGTCGCGTGCGGCGACGCACACGAGATGCGCCCACCCCGTGTGTTCCGCCACGCTGACGACACAGGGGGCGGCGCGACCGGGTGCCATCCCGCGCGCCATCAGCGCTCGGGGGTCAGCGTCGCCTCGTACTCCGTCGGACAGCCGATGGTCGCGACCTTCACGCCCAGGCGCCGCAGCGCCTCGAGCGCCACGAGCCGCTGATAGGTATTGAAGGTGATGATGTGCGCGAACGTTCCGCCGAAGGAGAACGTCTCCGGCGGTTCGCACAACGCGTCGACGAACGTGTCGCTCCAGGCGTTGCGGTTGCGAACATCGCCGAGGATTCGCGTGAACTCGCGGTCGGCCGTCTCGAGGCGCGTGAGCAGCGCGTCGGGCGTGCCCATCGCTGGCGGCTCGTCGTCCAGGTTCGGCAGCGCGCCGCCCGCCATCGCCGCGGTCCAGATCTCTTTCGTCTGCACGAGACGCTTCAGCAGATCGCGCAGGCTTCGCGCCGGCGCGGGCCACGGAAACACGTTCGGCGAGTTGGCCAATGGCGCGTCGAGCTGGGCGTCGCTCAGTTGCCGCGAGTGCTCCAGCAGCTTGCGGATGTGAAACGAATCGGCTCCGGAAAACAGGTCGAACAGATCCATCGTTCCTCCTTCAGGGCCGGAAGCCGGGGCACAGAAATGAATGGACGTCGGCGCCGGCAGATGGAAGTGCGTGGCTCCCATCCGCCTGTACAGGCTCGGCGAGACGCGAAATGCCCGCTGGAACGCGCGCGTGAACGCTTCGAGCGATCCGTAGCCGGCATCGAAGGCAATCTCGGTCACCGGCAGCGTCGTGCGTCCGAGCTGCCACGCCGCCCGCTCGAGCCGCAGCCGGCGGCGCATCGCCAACGGCGTCTCGTCGATCAGCGCGCGAAACACGCGGAAGAACTGCGTGCGGCTGCGGGCAGCCCGGCGCGCCAGCGCGTCCGCGTCGCCGCGCTCGTCGAGCGACTCGACGACGACCGCGGTCAGCCGTTCGGTGTCCGGGGGTGTGGTCATGGCTTCCTGCTGGACGAACTGTAGCCGTGCCGCGATCCGGCGCGCCTGATTGCGCGTCCCAAAGTGACGGGCGCGACGATTCTAATTTGAAGGGTGGAAATGGGATCGGAGGGATGCTGGCGGTTGAGCAATGTGCTCCCTTCCAGCAGCAACAGCACGATGTTGCTTTCATTCATCGCTCGATCGCACGAGACTCATTCGAACGTCTGACCAAAGGTCAGCCGGTTCCGTGCAACGTCACGGACGGCGAACTCCCTAAGCCCCCATGGTTGGCTGATCGGCTCGCCCTGTACGTCAGCACCGTTTCGGACCAATTCTGCGTAGAGCGCATCGACATCGCGTACGTAGAAGTAGGCGGAGCCAATCCCGGCATGTTCCGGTGTTCGTCCCAGTAGGAGGATGCGGATTCGGTCACGGTCCAATACGCCGAGGTCCTTCTGCTCGTAATTGACGGAGAAGCCGAGCACCTCGCGATAATGCGCCACCGCGGCGGCGACGTCGTCGACCGGAAGTTCGGGGATGACGCGGCTGAGCATAGCTCGCGAGCGCGCCGGTGATTTTTCGTGATACGACTGCCCGTACCAAATCGTGTGTCCGTCGGGATCCCGCACTGCGAACACCCGCCGCTTGATCCAGTTGACCTTCTCAATTTCGGTCGGTGCTCCACCTCGCTGCCAAATCGCCGCGTGCATGCCTTCGATGTCGTCCGTGTCGAAGAAGACCACCGCCGAGCCCGGCGGCCGACCCTCGCCTGTATAGTCAGGCGGATTGTCGTATTCGACGAGACAAATACGTGCGCGCCCGTATGTCAACTCGATGTCTGCGTCCTGCGCCCGCTCTCTCAGCTCGAATCCGAGGACGTCACGCCAAAACGCCGCCGTACGCTCTGAGTCCACTGCGCCGAGGTGACGAATGACGGGGGAAGTGATTTGAGGTCGCGAGAGGTTCGGATCGATCCGCGACACGTGTTCCGCGAGCTTCGGCCAGGTCGCAAACCCGTGTTCGCGCGCAATCGCGAATTGCGCGTCCGCGAGTCGTGCACCCGGATCCTTTTCGCGAAGGACTGCCAGCCGCTCCTTGGCGAGCTTGCGCAGACGTTCAAGCGAAGGACGTTCAGGAAGTGGCGAAGAGAAATCGGGCATGCGATCTCCTTTCACAACGCCCGGGTCCGCCGAACGGGCTGAAAGAAGATCCGCAGATAGGGCTTGGGCGTAGGCAGGTGGGCTTGGCCCTTTCCGCGGACGGGAAGCGTCCTGCAACGCTCGATCGAAGATAGCATCGGTGACACAGGTGCGGCAACGGCACGAGTCAGCTGAGGGCCGCACCTGAAGACGGGGTTCGTTAACGTCTGTCTGGGATTCGAACCTTCGAGAGAACGCTAATGCACGCCGAATGAAGCGTTTGCGAAGACGGATTCCGGGGGGCGGTCTTAGCGCATCAGCGACCCGTCCTTGTTCAGAACAGCATCGCGACGCTAAACAACGACGCCTCTTCGGTGCTGATTGAGAATGGCGGGGTGGACGGGACTCGAACCCGCGGCCTCCGGCGTGACAGGCCGGCGTTCTAACCAACTGAACTACCACCCCAGGCCGGCTTCCGGCTGAAGCCGGAAGCTACGAACTACCAACTACGAACTACCAACTTGATTGGGCGGTGCAGGACTCGAACCTGCGACACCCGGCGTGTAAAGCCGGTGCTCTACCAACTGAGCTAACCGCCCCTCTCAGCGGCCCTGCCCGCCCTGCGCAAAGAGTTGATTATATCGACAGCAGAAGCCTGGCAGCAAGGATCGCGAACCCGCCGATGAGCCCGGCCACGGCGCGATACTCACGGTTCCGGCGCGCGTGCGCGAGGCTGAACCGCCGCACCATCGGGGGCGCCTCGTCGCGGCGATACAGATCGTAGGTCGGACCGAACCGCCGCTGGAGGAACGCTTCCTCGGCGCGAATGGCCATCGGGATCGTCACCCCGATGTACGTGATGCCGATCAGCGCGACGATGGCGCTGCGCGAGGCGATCGCGACGCCGAGCGCGATGATCGCCGAACCGGCGTAGAGCGGATGACGCGTCCACCGGTATGGGCCCGAGCGCGTGACCTCACGGCCTTTCTCCAGATGACCGGCAGCCCAGATCCTGAGTGCTTCCCCCACGGATGCGACGACGAGACCAGCGGACCAGGTCGCCCATGTCGGCCGCGCCATTGCCAGCGCCACGGCGGCGGCGAGAAAACCAAGCGTCACCCGCCTTCGCACGAGTGCTGCGGCGAGGCGGGCCCGCTCGCGGACAAGAAACGCGATCACCCGATCCGTCATCACGCGCCGCGCGGCGCCGCCAGACGCCGCTCAACCGCGTCGAGCACCTCCGGCAGCTGAATGTCGTCGATACAGGCGGCGTTGCGCCGGCAGCGGCGCCGGTACAGACACGAGCAGGAGTCTGTGCGCGAGATCACGACGTCTGCCGACGACCAGGGACCGTTGCGACTCGCCAGCGTTGGACCGAACAGCGCCACCAGGGGAGTGCCGACGGCGCCGCCGATGTGCAGGGGTCCGGTATCTCCTGAAATCAGCACACGTGCACGCCGGGCGATGGCAAAGAGATCCGTGATCGACGTCGCCGGCGCCGTCTCGGCCGCACCGTTCGAGCCACGCGCGACCGCTTCCGCCAGCGGCTGCTCCCCGGGTCCCCATACCACGAGCGACCGCATCCCGAAGCGGGCGCGGATATCCGAGGCCAGCGCGCCGAACCGATCGGGAGGCCACCGCTTGTTCGGCCACGCTGCCCCGGGATTGATCACGGCGTACGGCGCGTTGTCGAAGCGCGCGCTCACCGAGTCCGACACTGCGCTGGAGGGGATCTCCAGCGGAAACGCGACTCGGGCGTCGCGGCTGCCGAGCGGCTCGAGCAGTGCCAGGTTCTTGAAGATGACGTGCGCCGCGCCGTGCGGATCGATTCGATGCGTGTAGAAAGGGGCCGCCGTCCGTTCGCGCAGATGATCGGTGGCAAAGCCGATCGTCCGCTCCGCCCGTGCCGCACGGGCCAGCACGGCCGACTTCAACAGCCCCTGCAGATCGATCACCGCCGTGTATCCGACACGGCGCAAATCCCGGATCGTCGCGAACGTCTGCGCCGGGCGGCGGGTATTCACCGCGATGCGGCTGTCGATGCCGCGCACCATCTCCAGCAGCGCGACGTACCGCGGATCGACCAGCCAGTCGATCCGCGCCTCGGGAAAGCGGGCGCGCAGCGCCGCCGCCGTCGGGATCGCATGGATCACGTCGCCCATCGACCCGAGACGGACGAGCAGAAATCGATGGCTCACCGGGACGCTTCGGCGATGCGCGCCAGCAGATCGCGCGTCGAGTGATCCTTGGGATCGCCGACGATCGCGATGCGGCCGCCGTAGCTGCGGACGACGTCGCGTTCGGGCACCGAATCGAGCGTGTAGTCGGTCCCCTTGCAGTGCACGTCGGGGCGAATGGCCTCGAGCAGGGGGCCCACCGTCGGCTCGGGAAAGACAACGACAAGGTCGACACAACGCAGCGCAGCCACCAGCTCAGCCCGGTCCGCCGCCGGCAGGATCGGCCGCCCTTCTCCCTTCAGTGCCCTGACCGTCTGATCGTCGTTGATGGCGACGATCAACAGATCGGCCTCCTGGGCGGCAGCCGCAAGGTAGCGGACGTGGCCGACGTGCAGCAGATCGAAGCAGCCGTTGGCAAAGGCGATCGTCTGACCGGAACGCCGCGCGTCGGCGACCCGTGCGAGCAGGCCGGACCGTGACACGACCTCACCCATCCGCCTTCGCGCTCCGCTTCACCACATCGCTTCGGCGAGACAGGACTACCGCCGCGCGCAGTTCTTTCCGCGACGCCGTCGCCGTTCCGCGTTTCATCACCACGATACCGCCGGCGTAGTTGGCGAGGCGGGCGGCAGCCTCGAAGGTGGCACCGGCCGCCAGCGCCAGCGTCATCGTCGCCATCACCGTGTCGCCGGCGCCGGTCACGTCGGCGATCTCGTCGGTGCCGTGAATCGGGATGTGAACGGTCTTCGCGCCGG